>Ga0126381_100007345_pt1 | contig 12258 bp, 9 predicted proteins | sample PanSoiMetPlot_28_FD_96465 | JGI IMG/M metagenome (GOLD analysis project Ga0126381, IMG submission 96465) | Tropical forest soil microbial communities from Panama - MetaG Plot_28 | ecosystem: Environmental > Terrestrial > Soil > Tropical forest > Bulk soil | place: Panama | collected 2016-02-17
AGTCGCCTGCGCGGATCTGCTGAAGAAGTAATGTGACGTCGCCAGTTCCGGGCGCTAATCCTTCTGTGGTTGGCCCCATTGCTATCCACAAAAGATAACACCTAAAAATTGAGATTCGATGATTTACTCTGTAGGACTGCCTTCGGCTGCCGGTGCCCCGTGGCGCGCTGCTACTGTGGACTTTGACGGAACCTGAATCCTTCTTCGGCGGTCTGACCAGTATCATTGTGGGGTCAGGAGACGCCGAGCCAAGTTAACATCCAAGCGGCGGTCGGGCGCATTCTGCGCCCTGACAAAGACGCCGTGCTCGCACGGCGGTTGCCGGGTACATCAACGATGTGCGTACGATTTGCCGACGGGAGCGGTGGCGCCGATGTCACTGCTGCGATGCTCGAACGGCAATCAGGCTACGCCAATTTTTTCTCGGTTTCCGCAGGCGACCTGGACAACCAGTATGATGCCGACGGCAATTTTAACGACGAAGTGGTTGTCGCGTGGACTGAGCGTGAAATTGCGTCGCCAACGACAATCTCTCCTTCTTCGGTGACCGTGACCTAGCAGGCTTCGAAATCGCGAGAGAGCTTAATGAGTCAGCTCCTGGATACGACCCCCAGCCGGGCGACAACATTATTTCCACCGCATTTCCACCGCGATTGGCGATTCGACGGCGACGGCGCGAATGATATTGCCGTGGCCTATATGAGACCCGCCATCAGCAGCGCCTGTGGCGACGAATGCGATCTGGATGACGATGGCAAGATCACTCAGAAGGATGCCGACTTGATGGTGCAACTCTGTGATTCAGAGGCCTGCAGTTTCCGAACCGCTGAGTATCTCGGCAGTATGTCGCCCGCGGAGCCGGATATGCGCGCAGTCCGGAACTCTGAGGCCGAGGCCAGTGCCCGCTTCCTCGCCGCTCAGGGCCATTCGCAATAGTGCGAACAATGACCAGGACGTCGGACGTTCAGTAGCGTACTTCGGCAACTGGTACTTGTACGAAAGCAGGACAAAGGCCCACCGCCCTTCTGCGGCGATGGGCCTTCCTTTCTGGCGGAACACTCAATGAATCTTTCACCAGCCAATCATGATCTCGAACCCCGCCCTCGTTCGGTCAAAAGCTCGCAGGTCCGAAAAAGAACGGATGATGGTGCATCGGGGACTTGAGCTAGTGGCCCGGGCTGCCAACCCGCCGTATGGATATTTGACCCTACGGGCATTCTCAAAACAATAGCTTCAAGGCGAATTGGATGATTCTAGGCTGGCCCGGGCTGCCGGGCGTGTCATTGTTGAGAACAGACGTGATCTGCCCAAAGCCAGTCGTGCCTAGGTAATTGTTTGGATTGGCGAAGTTCACGTTGTTGAACAAATTGAAAAACTCAGAGCGGAACTGAAGTGAAGTTCGTTCTGTGATTGCAAAATTTTTCAGCACCGCCAGATCCATTTGGAAGAAACGCGGCCCGCGTAGGATGTTCTTGCCCGAATTGCCAAAGCTACCGATGGCATTCGGGACAAATACCGCCGTGTTGAAATACTGCTGCACCAACTCACCATGCGACCGATCGGGATCGAGAGCGGGCGGACCACCGATGTAATCGGCCCGATCCGAACCGACTCCGCTGAGCGAGTTATCGACGTTGCTGAAGATTGAATACGGGAAACCCGATCTCCAGGAGATGATATTGCTCACCTGCCATCCGTTGATCAACTTCCCAGTGAGCCCCTGTACCGGCAGGTTGGGAATTTGCCAGGCCGAAGTGAAATTAAATACATTGGGCACATCGTCGTTCGAGACGCCATAATCCAATCGCCTGTTGAATGGATCGGTTCGGCCGTTAGCGCCGGCCGCGCTTTGGTCATCGAGCATGCGTGATCTGGAGTAATTGGCAGTAATAGTGAAGCCGTGACTGAATCGCTTCTCGAGATTAAGGCGCAGTGACTGATAATTCGAGTTATTATCTGACGAAAACAGTCCGACACTTCCAAAGAGTGGATCGAGACGCCGCTCTTGAGTGTTTGCCTCTGTCGATTGTCCAGGTATGTAGACCGCTGGGTTCTGTTCATTGAACCCTAATACGCCGCTCGCGAGATACGTGCCTTTGTTGCCCGCGTAGGAGATCCTTGCGACCCACGAACCGGCGAATTGATGTTCCAGGTTGATGTTCCAGGTGGCCAGCATGGGCATATGCCAGTTGTGCTGCAGAGTTCCATAGATTGAGACCGGAAGCGTGAATTGAACGTCAGATTTCGGCTGGGTGCTCGCGTATTGTGCCGGGAATGGGTTCGGAATGCCGATCGTCGAGTAGGGATTGGCGAAGTCTACGACGCCTGTGTAATTGAAGAGCGGACTGAAAGGCGCTGTGTCCACCATGCCGTTGGTTTCATGGTTTCCGATAGGCGTGTAATATATGCCGCCGCCGCCGCGTAAGACAGTATTCGCGCCTAACTTGTAAGCGAAGCCGAGCCGAGGAGCGATGTTTAAAAGATTTTTCTCTGAGCCGCCAGTCGGGCAGTTTGGATCTCCGCTAAACAACATGCCCAAAGGTGCGTTCGGAAAGCGAGTCGATGGGGTCTGTGTTCCAGGAAGATAGCAAACAGTGCGACCGTGCTCTTCGGTGTATGGGAAATAAGGATCCCACCGCAAACCAAAGTCAACCTTCAGTTTGCTGTTAACTCGAATATTGTCCTGCGCATACAGACTCCAAAGGACGCCCTCAAGATTTTTGTATTCGCCGCCGCCTTGAGTGAAGTTGGAAGCAGTCCCCAGGATGAAATCCGAAAGATTGTTACCCGATAACGAACCACCGAATGCAAAATAGCCCGACATATTGTAAGTGTTGATCAATTCATTAGAGATCCGCACTGCCTGACCGCCGAAGTGAAACTCGTTGCGGCCATGCTGGTACGTGACGTCTTCGCGAATCGTGTAATCGCCGCGGTTGAAGGTCCCATCGTGGTTTGTGCCGATACCGAAGTAGCCATTGACATTCATGGCGATCTCCGGTGGAGTTGGTGCTGCGATATCAACGCCAAGGCTGGAATACGAGAAAGGCGCGCCGGAGATTGAGCCACCGGTCTGCGAGGTCCAACCGAACCACGTGTTGAAGACTACGTTGGGAGTCATCGTGTACGTGTCGTTGAGAGCAAGGTCTTTCACGGTAACCTGGTTCCCATTTCCGTCGGCGGCAATAATGTTCTGCTTGGCAATGTCTATATCCGGAGGTTCGTCGAACCTGGTCCAAAACCAGCTTCCGCTGATCTGATGCTTACTCTGAACGTAATTGATCTTGATCAAATACTGATCGTCATTCTGAACTACATTCGCGCCGGCGTAGGTAAGCTTCCCGTCTGGTCCGTTAGGAAGCGGAATGTACTTCAAAAAATTTTGGGCGGGAGTGCTCAGCCGGTTTGAGGGGATCTGGTCTCTAGCAAAGGGCTGGCCGGTGAGCGGATCAGTCACCGTTATGCCGGTGCCGGAAAAATCACCCGTACGCTGGGCAGCTGTTGGAACGAACGCCACATTTCCCTGGGCCGCACTGCGGATCTTGGTGCCTTGATAGGTGCCGAAATAGAAGAGCTTATCTTTAAGGATCGGACCGCCAATAGCACCGCCATACTGATTTCGCTTCAGCGTGTCTTGTGTCGGCGCAAAAAAGTTCCTCGCGTTGAGATCACCGTTACGAAGAAATTCGAAGGCATCGCCGTGAATCTGGTTAGTGCCGGATTTCGTGATGATGTTCACTACAGCGCCTGCTCCAATACCGTACTGAGCTGACAGATTGTCGGTATCCACATTAAACTGCGCCACAGCGTCGGGATTGGGAAAGGGAAGGTTAGTGTTCAGATACGTGTCATTGTGACCCGCACCATCCATTTGAAAGTTCACGGACCGGGGTCCTCCGCCGTTCACGCTTCCATCCTGTTCGCCCGGGTAAACACCACCCTGGCAGTTCACGAGACAATAGTTTCCCGTTTCATTCACTGCGCCAGCGGTGAGAAACAGAAGCGCCTGCGGCTGGCGGCCATCGAGCGGCAGATCCAGAATCTTCTTCTCATTAATCAGCTGGCCCACCGTTCCTGATTCAGTGTTAACGAGCGCTGCATCGGCGCTGACCGATATCTGCTGAGATATATTTCCGATCTGGAGGTTCACCTGCACACTGGCCGGTTGTCCGATGGAGAGATTCAGCCCTGTCTGAATGTATTTCGCGAAACCGGGCTTTTCCACCGATATCTGATATCGTCCGACCTGCAACGCTGGAAACGAAAAAGTTCCCGCGTCTCCGGATGTTCCGGTTTGATGCAAGCCGTTGTCCATACCTTCTACGGTGATTGCTGCGCCGGCGACAGGGGCACCGGATGGGTCTAGCACTGTCCCGCTGAGACTCGTTGTGGTGTATTGCGCAAGGCCAGGCCCAGCGGCCCACAGGGCGCATACTCCGATTACTGCGAAATGGCGAATTTGTTTAGCGAACATGACCACCTCTTTGAAAGTTGCAGTTACCGGAGTATAGGAAAATTTGAAGAAATGGTCAATAGATTTACGCGGCTTTTATCATCTAGATAGGAAATTATCTGGTCTGGTTCAGAAATCTTTCTTTGATCGTAGGCATAGGGACCGGACGTTTGCGCAGAATTCTATTGGCGTCTTTCAGGATTTCGATGGCCCGCTATTGTTCGCCAGTCGAATTTCGCAACGGTTCGCCGAGCGCGCCGTTGAGGTGGTCGTTCGAAATGAAACCGAAAATACTAATAGGAAAATGTGACCGCTCGCATCCGACTCGAGGTGAACGCGAAGAGTCGAGAAAGGAGTGCGAATAGCGATCGGCTGACAACCCCCGCGCAAATTCCTTTCCGCATCGACGCTGCCGTGCTGATTCTCAACCTGGATCGGTCTGGATACTCCGCTGGGATCAGTTGGAAACGTTTCCATCGGCAAACAACTGGGGTGGCAAGGACTCGAACCGGCAGCCTCCGCTGCTAGACCGGATACCATTCTTGTCTGGTTTCGGAGTTCGCCGCTCACAAGTTCGAAGGCGCGAGGCCTAGCCTCTGTCCGGGACGACCACCCCTCGAATCGGAACATCACAAAACGGATCCTGCGCCTGGCCCGTGAAAATAGCGCTGGAGATGCAATCGCATTGCCGGCGCGAACGCGATTCTCGGCCATCGCGTTCGCGTCCTTGACGGGCACCGATTTCTTCACCGCCGAGGCGCTCACCTAGCGCGGCTTGGCATGGCTTCGTACCTGCTCCGGTTGAACACTGGATAATGCGATTGGATTGTCTTGGGATCTATCATGAGGCCAAGCAAGCTGACCGCCATCGAAAAGTCATAACGAATGACAGTCACCACTAACCCTTTTCTCAGGAGGGCCCTTGCGATGGCGATAACACAATGGCGGCTTCGCTCGTAAGGACGCGGAAGACGAATGTCTCCTGAAGATACAGGCGTACCAGGGAATCGGTATGGTTGAGATAACCGATCGAAATATCCTGCCCGATTTTGAGCTCGAAATCGCCGCCTCGTGCACTCAGGACGAACGCACCAGCAACGGCGGGCGCCCAGATAAGGTCGCCATCAACAATACGCTTGACGTGTTCGAGCAAGGGATATCCATGATCACGCCTCTCGGCGAGTGCGGTGTATTCATCGGCTCCGAGCAAAACCGAATAGGGTCCATTTACGCCTACGAGGCGTAATTGGCTCAATGCCTGTGCCACCACATCGGGATAATCGCGCACATCTGTGGGAAGTGTGACGATTGGATTGCTGGTACCCTCGCGAATGCCTTGGATTTCTGCCTCGCGATATCCGTTGAAGATGGCTCGGTCCTCAGCAAAGGAAAGTTTCTTCGCGGCGTCTTTGGCGGGCTGCCAATCGGAGTTATTCGATCCACGCTCCACATCATCGATTGCCTGACGAGACAGTTCAAAAGGCACACGCAACTCGACGAGAGGCTTGATTTCGCGCTGGCTTGCAATGATGTCCTCTGCGGGAGGAGCGATCGAGCGTAGATGACCGGTTGCAACTCCGGGCAAAGAAAGGCCTCCGGGTGAAGGAACGTCAACCACGCGCCGTCCCGCCAGATATCGCTTCAGGGTCCTGGTCGTTTCTTCTTCGATCTGGGCCCATGCACCATCAGAGATCGGTGCCAGCTCTCGATGGAGGTTATTCATGTTTCGCTCCTTTAAGTGAACCCACTCTGAGTGATGTATCGCGTGGGGACGGCGTTGGAAACGGAGCAGCTGCCCGCGATGCGCCGCCGATTGCCATGAAGTTAGCTCCGTCTCCCGCGGCGTTGTCAAGAAATGTTGCCGACGGCACGAAAAACAAACTTCCGGTAACCGCACGGCTGAAGTCGAGCAACCGATCGTAATTGCCAGGGGGACGACCCACAAACATGTTTTGAAGCATCATCTCGGTAACACGGGGAGTGCGGCAATAACCGATAAAGTACGTCCCAAACTCGCCGTGGCCCGGTCGCCCGAAGGGCATGTTATCTCTCAGGATCTTTAGTTCTTTTCCGTTCTCCTCAATAACCGTTAGAGCGCTGTGCGCCGATGCTGGCTTCTCAGCATCGTCCAGCTCGATATCTGAGAGTTTTCTCCGGCCAATTATGCGTTCCTGCGCCTCAACAGGAAGAGCATTCCATCCCTTCATGTCATGAAGATACTTCTGTATGATGACGTAGCTGCCACCCGCAAAGGAAGGGTCCTCGTCGCCCACAATCGCGGCCTCACGAGCGGCATCTCCTCGTGGATTTTCCGTGCCATCTACGAAGCCGATAACATCGCGATCATCGAAATAGCGAAAGCCGTGGACCTCGTCCGCAACAGAGACTGCATGGCCGATGCTTTCCATAATCCGAGCCGCCAACTCAAAGCAGAGGTCCATACGTTTGGCTCTAATGTGGAACAGGATGTCACCAGGGGTGGAGATGGCATGACGTGCACCCGACCGAATCTCTCGAAATGGATGAAGTTCAGCCGGGCGAGGCGATCCAAAAAGTTCATCCCAGGCATAAGACCCAAATCCAATGACGCATGTGAGATCAGCCTCGACGTCGCGAAACTCTACGGCGCGTACAAGTCCTGCAAGGTCCGCGCAGAACGAGCGCAGAGTGGCATACGCGTCTTGATCGCGGCGAATGCAGACGACCAAGAAGATCGCCGCGCGCGTAAGCGGAGCGAGCACAGTCTGAGGAAGAACGACTTCGTTTAGCTCCTTGGGCGCGTCCATTTCATCAATCTCTGTTCACGATGATTCTTATCTATCCGAAGTATCGGGTTTTGGATAGCTTGAGCGTTTGACTCGACCTCGCTGGATCGCCGCCAGCCGAAACAGCAAAGCATCGGAGAGGACGCGTTAAGGTTGACTACGAAAGAGAATAGCAAAGGCACAGAAGTCAAGAAAATCGCGCAAGGATCTAGTCGGCCAGTAAATCGCTAGTGATTTTTGAGGTAGCCATTTCCGATCGATCCGACGAAACGACGTCCCCCGCATCGATAAGGGTTCGTAATCGTTCGGAAGCGCGTCGCAACGTAGAATAGCTCTATGAAGGGACGCGTTCCCAGCGCAGTTGACGAGTGCATCGCCGCGCAACCAGGCGCGTGTTCTGAGGGCGCATTGGCCAGGTCGGTTACTTGCTTTCGCTGGGTTCTTGTTCCGAAGCCGGGTAGAAAAGAAGCTCGCGCACGCCTCGCCCGCCGCATCGCAGGAGATCGCACCCTTGCGCGCCCACGCGAGTGCCTCGTCCATATGGGCGGCTTCCAGTATCCAGAAACCGCTCATGTGCTCTTTAGTCTCGGCGTATGGCCCATCGGTGACTTGCACCGTACCATCAGGCTGCCTCCGCAACGTCTTTGCGTTGCTGGCCGTGGAAATTCCGCAAGCGAATTTCCTCACACCGGCAGCAGTACTGACCGGTACAGTGGAATGCGCTGAACAAATAATTTGCGCTCACCCATTACGGTTCGTGGATTAGCGCGGCGGGCAGGTTCGCCCCAAATTTCCTTGAATTACGTTCAAATCGTTCATCCCGGTAAAGCCGTCGTGAACTCCATCCGGATCGAAGACCCCGTTTTTCATCGGAAAATCGTACCAGCTCGAACTTGTCGGGATCGTCGTGCCAGTCGATCCGCTCTTATGGAAGAGAGCCCAATTGTTTAGGTCCTGCTGGTTGACTATTCCATCGACATTGCCATCGCCAGCGCATTGAGACTCGGAATTCAGTATGGAGTCCAGCTCCATTTTCAGAGCCGTGAAATTATCGGCCTCTTCTTTAGTTAGTCCCTTCGTTGGGTCGTCCTGATGGATGATGAGGTTCATTGCGGGGTGGTCAAGCAGTGGAATTGGGCTAGCTTCGTCGATTCTGTAGAGCTGCGTCGGACGCTCCTCAGGATCGCAGGATTCGGAAGTCACCTGAATCAATTTAAATTTATCATTTCGAACCGCTTGCTGGGCGAGGGGTAGCACCTTTAAATTCTCTACATCGCCGCTCTTAAGTAAATCGCAGCACGAGTTAAACGGTTCTTGGGGCGATGTTGCACCTGGACCCCACCACGTCCCGCCTTCTGTTTCGCAAAGCGCCTTTTGTGGGAAGATCTGCACGCATGTCGGTCTAACCTTGGGGATCGAGATCACACAGGGCCCCGGCCTGACGCCATTAGCCGAAATGTTGATACCGGTCTGAGTAAAATTGAACGTGCGTAAACCTCTTTGGGAAGGATTTGTCAGATAGGGTAACATCGATGCCGAATCCACGACGCGCGATTTCGGTACAAATGCCCGAACGTCCAGCCCGGCGATCTCACCGAACAGCTCATAAAGGTCAGCAATGTTCACCATATTCTGAACATCGCGATCCGGGCTGTTCACTAACGGTCCAGACACAATGAGAGGAACCCAGACGCCCGTCTGGTTGACCCAGCCTTTGGCGTGTAGGATGTCAAATGGCGCCTTGACACTCTGCGAATAAGTTCCGTTGTCGCCAATGATGACGACCATCGTGTTGGACGCCCCCGGATCGTATTCCAGGGTCCCATCCAGCCTCTTCGAGGTGAGACCGATTTCGACCAGTAGACGCCCAATTTCAGTATCCATCGCTTCAAGCATTTGATTGCTGAGCTCATGGATATCTGAAAGAGGTGGTGATTGCATCGCTTGCTTACTTTCATTTGTTGCGCCACAACGTATACTGCTAAGGTCCGGTTCACCAGGGACCAACGATTGAGGTGCCTGCTGGTACGGCGCATGAATCGTCGCATAAGCGGCGGTTGCCATCCACGCCTGGCCTTCAGGTTGTGATTTGATCCATTTAATGGCTGCGTCCGTGGTCTCGATCGGTGAATACATCCGCGCGCGAGGGTCGGTGAGCGGATGCTTGTAAACGGTACCCGATCTCAAGTCGTTTGTGACCAGATTGAACACGTAATAGCCATTGGCAAGGCCGAAATTCGCTTTGGAGGGGAGAACAGAGGCGGGGCAAGTGTCGCCTACCTCGCTAGGCAAGAAGATACCACCCTGTTCCAGGCAGGCACGGCCCGGTGTCGGAGCATCAGCTTTCGACATTACTTTGGAGACACGTTTGTCTGCGAAGCGGCATGTTCCGGCGTCGCTTCCACATATAGGATCATCTTGGCTATTGGGAACGAATCCACAGCTATATGGACCCATGGGAAAGGTCGGGTGATCGTTATTGAAGGTCCACGCACCGCCGGCGGTCGTATCAATCGGATGTGGAGCGCCCTCCAGGAAGCCATCGAAATAGTCAAATCCCAATGCGTTGGGTGTTCCAGTGCCATACGGGTTGTTCGTGGGCCCAGCAAGGTGAAATTTTCCGAACAGCGCGCTCTTGTAGTCGGCGTTACGGAGAATCTTGGGCGTGGTCGTCTCGAAAGGAGAGACCTGCGAGTTCGCGAGATCCGTCGTGAGTATAGCGGTGAAGACGTTCGTGCGTAGCGGGTACCGGCCCTCGAAGAATATTGCCCGGCTTGGGGAGCATTCAGGCATGGCCCAGACATTTCGAAAGCGAATGCCGTGCTTGGCCATCAGATCGAGAACCGGAGTCTTTGGCGCAACCACACCTCCGTAACCGAAGCTCCGCAGCTGATCAATACCGACATCATCCATGATGATGAACAAAATGTTGGGATGGTCTTGCGCCGGCTTAGCTTGGCGCAGGGGGGCCGCTCCGTTCGCGCAAATGCAGAAGGAAATGCTTGCGAATAGAGCATTCTTACGCATATGAATCCTCCTAAGGTCTGAGGTGTTTCTTACTATCGAGGTTCTGTAGTGGCCGACGATCGGCGGCGCATGGCAATTGCGGCGAGCGCAGTCCCCAAGAACCCGAGCCAAAGTGAGGAGGGCTCGGGAATAGGTGCTACGGATATGTCATCCAGAAAGAGGGTACCGGGATCATTACGGAATCCGAACTTAAGGTCAGTTGCTGTACCAGTAGCGAGGAACAAGAATGAATAGCGCGTATAAGATTGAGGCGGAATATTTGTCTGGTCGAAAACCGTGACGCCACTTACCTGCGTCATAAATTCGACGGGCCCACCGGTAGAGTCTGCCGATACATCCAGAAAGTACGTGAGATTATACGTGACACCGGGAGTAGTGGAAAGAAACTGCTCCATAAAGCCCGGGGAACCCGCGGCAATCAGATCAGCAGCGTAAAGGCCGGAGTGCGGACTTGCAGTATCGACTGTCCCAGGGATCGGATTGCCAGAGAAAATCCAGCCTGTGAAGTCGCCTGTTTCGAAGCCGCCGTTAAGAACGAGATCGGCAGACGCGAGACTAGGTATCACTAAGGCAGTAAAAGCACAACTCAGTAACACAGAGCACTTAACCATGGCTACCGAACCGAAATGAGCAAATAAGCTTTTCGGGATTATATAGTAACCCTGGAGCAAATACTACAAGAAAAAGCACAATTAGCTCCCCGTCGAATACGGTACTAGCAGCCCGGCCAGAGTTACGAACGACGGTCGGCATGTCACCCGGTATCGGCGATGACCTTGCAGTTTCCGGTTTAGTCCTTTTCCGGGCAAACGCAAGAGCCAGGAAACTTAAAGCGAGGAGCGCCAGCGAAGACGGTTCGGGCACGGCAGAGTCAAGGCTGGGAGAGATCGTGCCACTGAAACCTTGGAATAGAGGAAAGCCACCGGATTGAATGTCTATAACCTGGCCGGAAATGATGGTGCCGCCAGTCATGCCTACCAGCGATCCCGGTGTGGGGGTCGTGCTGAACGTCAAATCCAGTTCCTGACTATCGGTGTTGTAGGCCGTGAGCTCCCAGTTATTGCCACTCGGCAAACTATTGTAGATGTACGTGAAAGGCTCCACCATCGGGAACGTGATTTCCACGGCGGTTGTGTAGTTCCCACCCGTCGTTAATGTACCGGAGAATGTACCCGCACCGGAAATACCCGATGAATATATGCCCGAAACACCGAACGTACTCGCTCTTGCGAAAGCGGGCCCCAATAAGGCGCAGCTTACGAGCAGCGCGATCGTGGCAAAGCCGGCAGAAAGCATTCTTCTGGGTTGTAGAGCTTCTCCCTTACCGTCTTCAGATTTCGCACCCGAAAAGTACTCAGTTGCCTCCGTCCTAACAATGAAGCTCCTAATCACCACTTGGGCCCGCTTCCCTGCTAGAAGCGGGATTCCAAATCTTTCGCCGAAATTTCGCATTGCACTTCCGTCCTCTTTTTCTGCTGTAGGTGAATCGTTGTTTTTGCAGCTTCTAAATAGGTAAGCAACGAAAGTTGGTTAATCCTGCCAATGCTGTTGCCAAAAAAAGAAGACGGGAGTGTTGCAAACTCGCGACTGAACAGGGTAAGAGGCCGTGAGATGCAATCATCAGGCTGCGATTGCGAACTGCGCTGATACGAACGCAGGCATGCCCGAGAATGTCGCTCTTTGGCAACAAGCGGATCTGACCCTTGCGGATCATCTTCACCGTTTCGATACCCAATGTAATACATATGTCTGTTGAGGAGACTCCGTGGTTGTTCTCGAAATCAACATTCCGTTGAGTTCAGCTTTTTGTACACGGGCTTCTCGCTCGACTTACATTCAAACAGTCCACTCCGATCGTCGCTCAGCACACGTTTGTGGCCCCTTTAGGAGGCCGACTCAGTTACTGAGATAGCCGAATGTACCTGACCTTCAGCGTTGCAAGGTCACCAGCTGAGACGAGAGGAGCGGTCAGTTTGATGATCCGAAGTTTCCATTCTCTGCGCTTAATTGATA
>Ga0126381_100007346_pt1 | contig 12256 bp, 9 predicted proteins | sample PanSoiMetPlot_28_FD_96465 | JGI IMG/M metagenome (GOLD analysis project Ga0126381, IMG submission 96465) | Tropical forest soil microbial communities from Panama - MetaG Plot_28 | ecosystem: Environmental > Terrestrial > Soil > Tropical forest > Bulk soil | place: Panama | collected 2016-02-17
GCGCACGCCGTCGGCACCGCGCTTCCAACCGGCTCCGTCGAGCAGCGCGTTGGCCTTCGCCAAGTCGAAGGGCGTCGTTCCTAAATCTTTGACCGCATATGCGGCGGTCGTCGGCGTCGTAACATCTTGCACGATCCCGACGCCGTGCCCGATTTTTTGGACGAGCTCGGGCCGGTTCGTGGCGAAGCGCAGCGCTTGCCGCACCGCAGGGTCTTTGAGCGCCGGTTTCGTGAGGTTGAAGTCGAGGTGATTGTAGAGGAAGCCCGGCTGACGGAGAACGCTAAATCCGTCGATCCCCTGCACGCGAGAGAGATACGATCCGCCGAATTGGTACCACATATCGACTTCGTGCGCTTGCAGCTGCGACAGCAGTGTGTTGCGATCGGGTATGATCTTAAAGATGATTTCGTCGAGTTTCGGCCGGCCGCGCCAATAGAGCGGGTTGGCAACCAGCTCGATGCGGTCGCCGCGTAGCCACTCCTTATACTTGAACGGACCGATGCCCACCGGAAGCGAGTTGTACGGAATATTATTGATGTTCGGATACTTCGCAAGCAAATGTTTCGGGAGAATGCACGGATTGGCGCCGACCGTTGCGAAGAACGTTTCGACGAAGGGCGAGTACGGCTTACTCATGTGATAGACGACGGTGTACTTATCCGGCTCGTCGATTTTTTTGATCTGATCCCAGCCCAAACGCCCGACTTCATTGTTCGCCGCGTTGTTGACGACGTTGGTCGAGAACACGACGTCGTCGGCATCGAAGGGAGCGCCGTCCGACCACTTCACGCCCTTGCGCAAGTGATACGTTATCGTCAGGCCGTCCTTGCTCACGCCTCCGTTTTCCGTGGTTGGAACCTCGGTCGCAAGCTCGGGATACATGTTGTTGTGCTCGTCGACCTTGATCAGCCACGCCATCGTCATCTCGGAGAGATATCCCACATCGTTGAATTGGCCCAGGTGCGGGTTGAGCGTATTGACGTCGCCGGCGTCGGAAATCGTTAACACATGCGGTTTGGTCCACGAGTTGGCACGGCCGCCTTCGGCGCCTCCGCCTGTCGTTTTCGTGCACGCGGAGAGAGCAACGGCCATCGATACGAGGGCAAAAAAGCGCGACGAGCGCATGCAAAGCTCCTTATTCAAATCGACGCTAGATCTCGTAGTTCCAGGGATCCCAGAATCCTGAGATGACGGGCGACGGGTTGAAGTTCTTGAGGTCGGTATTGTAGACGTACGGGAACCGGTTGAAGTACAGAATGATCGTCGGTACGTCGAGCGCGAGCTGCTGCTGCACGATGGCGTAATCTTTCTTCCGGCGCGCCTGATCGACGGTATTGAGCGCGTCGTTCATCGCGGCGGTCGCGACGCGATTGTTCCAGAACATCGCGTTCTGTCCGCGCGGAGCGAGATTATCGCCGGAGTAAATCGCGTTGTCGTCGGGGTCCGCCGCTCCCAGCCACGAGAAACTAGAAACGTCGTAATGACCGCCTTGGAGAATACCGTTGGTCGAGTTATCGAAGAACTGCGACGTCGGGTAGTTCTTGATGTCGGCTTGTATGCCGACATCGCGCCACTGGCGCTGCAGCACCGTCTGCATGGCCTTTCCTGCAGTAGATTCGGTTTGGGTGCTGAGCGTGAACTCTAAACGCTGCCCGTTCTTGACCCGGACGCCGTCCGGACCGACCTTCCAACCGTCGGCATCGAGCAACTGTTTGGCCTTTGCAGGATCGTACGGATAGTGTGCGATGTCGTTGGTGTACGCCCACGAGAGGTGCGGCTGCTGGTCGGTATCGGCAGGGATCGCAGAACCGTGCACCACTTTATTGATGATTTCGCTCTTGTCGGTCGCGTACGCTATCGCGCGCCGCACCTGCACGTCCGATACGATCGGTTGCTTCAGGTTGAAATCGACGTGCGACCAGGCAAAGCTGTCGACGCGAATTGCGACGAGCCCGTTCTTAGGATCGTTTGCGAGTGCCTGGTACTGCGGCCACTTGAGACCCGAACCGAGCGCGAGCATATCGATTTCGTGCGTCTGCAGCTGCGTCTCCGCGGTGTTTTCGTCGGGCACGATCCTGTAAACGACTTCGTTCAGCTTCGGTCGTCCCAGGTAGAAATCCGGATTGGCCTCCATTCGAACTTCCTGTCCGCGTTGCCACTGGACGAACTTAAAAGGCCCGCTTCCGATGGGAAGCGAGTTGTACGGTGCGGTGTTGAACGAGCCTTTGTCGTCGTTGTACTTCGCCAACAGATGCTCCGGAATGATCGGTGCGTTGCCGTTGACGCTCCACAGCTGTTGCAGGAACGGCGCGTACAGCTTCTTCATGTGAATCACCGCAACGTACGGATCCGAGCAGTCGATGCTGCCGATATCTTTATAGCCGTCGGTGGTAATGACGTTGTTGTGCGGGTTCATGACGACTTGCCAGGTGAATTTCAGGTCGTTGCAAGTCACCGGTGGACCGTCTTGCCACTTCATGTTGTGGCGAAGCTTGTATTTGAGCGTGAGCCCGTCTTTGCTGACGTCGCCGTTCGCAACCGTGGGGATTTCGCTAAGTGCGTCGGGAACCGGCCGCCCTTTATCGTCGTACCGAACCGTCCAAGAAAACACGAACATCGAGAGATCGAGCGTAGGAGCGGCCGAATTGAGCATCGGGTTGAGATTCTTAGGATCCGAAAATTCCGTAAACCGCAGAACACCGGGTTGTGTCCAGGGATGGCGGCCGCCGCCGGCCGCTCCATTCGATACTTTCGAACAACCCGACCACACGATCGAAGCGGCGGCCAACGCCGCAACGGTCGTAGTCACCGATCTCTTCACCCGGATGCTCCTTTCTCGCCCTCCTCGGCGAGCATGTCGTTTGGATCGATTCCGTGACGCGCGCAAAACTCACGATAGGCTTCGGGGGCAATTTCCGAGGGCTTGATCTCGCTGCGCCCTCCCCAGAAGACGTTGGTGTACGAGAAGTCGATGCCCGCTTCCCGGAGATGCCCGTCGATGGCGGCCTTGTGCGCGAGCACGGCGTCCTTTTCCATGCCGTGGGCCACCGCCATGACGTTGACGTCGTGGAACTCGGGTCCGCCCTCACGCCAGTAGGCGTGCGTGATCACGTAGTGCCGCGCGACTTCACGCCCCGCATCCATTTCGCGCCCGGCCGGAACCGCCCAATGGAACAGCGCATTGTAGCGCGTCACGCGTTCGTTGTTGGCGGTCGCCTTGACGTGCTCGAGAAACGTCGAAAATCGACCGATGACCTTGCGTTCGCTCAACGAGCGCGCGATCGAAACGAACGTGTCGAAGTCGACTCCGGCTTCGGCCGCGCGCGCTCGCCACAAATCGCGAACGAGTTCTTGCGGTGCGAACTCGCGCTTGAGCGCGACCAGCACGCGCCACTCCGAATCCGTCAACTCGACGATCTTCGTGTCGTGCGGCTCGCCGGGTGCCTCGGCTCGCGCGCCCGGTTCCAATCCGCGACGGCGGACGTGGCCCACGCCGAGCGTGAACAGCATTTTTGCCGGCATCAGCCGGAAGCGCTCGGCGCCGATTTCGCGGGCGAGAAACTTCGCGTGTTTACTCAGCGAAAACCCTTGTGGAACCTTGAGCGTCGTCCATAAGCGATAACTGCTGCCGGTCGAAACGGTGTCGGTCGTACGAATGACGACGTGCCCCGAAAACGGATCGTCGCGGAATAGATACTCGAACGCCGAATCGAGTTTTTCGGGCGGCACTTGCCACGCGCACAGCGCGCCGCTCGCCAAATTCGTCGCCATCAGCGTTTGGCGGACGCGCCGAATCGTTCCGGCGCGCAGCATCGCACCGATCCGCTCGATGACGGTATCGAGGGCAACGCCGCTGCGTGCGGCAATCTCACCGAAAGGATCGGCTTGGAAACCTGCAAGCCGATCCTCGGAGATCGCTAAGATGGCGGCGTTGACCGGGTCGGAAACCGCGGCTGGGACCGCGGGTGCCGGGGAAGACATGCCAACTCTTTAGAGTTGGAGGTCAGATGCTCCCGTCGCGTAGAGGTAGTTCTGCTCGGCAGTCTTGACGCCGTAGAGTCCCGAGATGTACGTGGCGGTTGCCGTAGACAGATTGGCTTCCGCGGTAACCAAGTTGAGAATGGTCGCCGCTCCGACCTTATACTGCGCCTGCGTCGCGTCGAGCGAAACCTGCGCCGAATCCCTGGCCGATATCGCCTGAACCAGATTCGCACGCGCCGAGATCAGGTTGGCTAGCGCGGTACGCACGTCGGCCTCGACCGAGAGCTTTGTTTGCTGCAAGCCTGCTTTTGCTTGATCTACCTGCGACGCGGCAACGGCGACGTTGTAATTCGTCACTCCCTGATCGTAGATCGGAACGTTCAAAGAGAGACCGAGCGTCTTGACGTTCGTGTATCCGTTAGGTCCGGGACACTGGGTTTTTTCGGGATGCGCATTTTGGGGACCGGACGCGTACGAGCAGTCGATGAAATTTCTACCAACGTTATCGCTCGCGCCCGCGGAAAGTACCGGGAAACGTGCAAGCTTCGCATACCGTAAGTTTTCTTCTGCCGACGTTACGTTGTAAGCTGCCGCGAGATAATCGGGCCGAAGGAGCATCGCCCGCTTAAGCGATTGCGCGTACGTCGGATTCGTAGCCGGCCCTTCCTTGCCGATTTGACTCGGAACGACCAACGCGTCGGCGTCAAGCCCGAGCGTCGTAGCGAACGTTGCTTGAGCGCCTATCGCGGCACCTTGGGCAGTGACCAGTTGTCCGCGCGCCTGGGCCGTTTGAAACTGCGCGCCGGCGAGGTCGGAGCGCGCAGCCGCACCGTTGCGAATTTGCGCGCGCACCGAGTTTTCGTTCGTTTCGAATTCGCGCACGAGCTGCACGTCGGCGGCCACAGTAGCGTTATCGGAAAGTACGGTGTAATATGCACTTGCAACGTTGATTTGCAACGTCTCCAACTGGCGCAGCAGCGTCGCGCGACCGGACATATCCGCCGATTTCGCCGAGTGAATTGCCGCGATCGTACGGCCTCCGTCGTAAATGAGCTGCGCGATCGTGATGCCCACGCTTTCGGAGGTGATAGAAGTACGCGAAAGGACGCCGGCGGGAATCGGAGTGACTTTCGCGTTGGGGCTCAGCCCTCCGGCTTGGCCGGTGCTCGTGCGCGAGGCGTTCGTCGTCGCGGTTCCGTTGCTGTACGTGGTACCCATCGTTCCCGTACCGCTGATCGCCGGATACAATGCCTGTTTTTCGGATGTGTATTTAGCGTGAATCGCAGCCCATTGTGCGTTTTGACTGAGAAAAACCGGCGATAATGCGACGGCGATTTTCTCGGACTGTTCGAGCGTGATCGTTTGCGGAACGCCGGGATGCGCCGTAAGCGCTTCAACGTCGGGAGCCGGCGAGCCGTACGCCGGATATGGCACCGGCGACGTATTCGGTGTCGGCGTCGGAATCGGCGACGGCATTTCGACCGGCGCCGATTGACTCTGCGCGCGCACGGCGGGCGTCGTCAGCAATCCAAAGACCGCCGCTACCGCGAAGGCAAGCGTGAACGAACGTAACGTCATCGATTAATGCCCGCTCGGCGACGCGCTGGGTGCTGGGCTGCCGGCCGGCTTGCCGCCGGCTGCGGCGCCGGGAGCACCGCCAGGTGCCGCGCCGGGCGGACCGCCGGTATTGACCATAACCGGGCTTTGGTCTTTGAGCGCGTCGGGGCGAGTCGTGATCACGGTCGTGCCGGGCTGAATCTTCGGACTGACGACTTGCGCCATCGTATCGGTCTGCACGCCGACTTTCACCGGAACTTCGACGGCCTTATTGTCCGCAACGACGTAAACGGCGTTGCCGGTTTGCGTTTGCGCGATAGCACTGCGCGGAATCACGACGGCGTCGCGCGCCGATTGCCGCGGAATGGTTGCGGTGATCAACATGCCGCCGCGTAGCTGCTCGCCGGGGTTATTGGTCTGCATGCGCGCGAGGTACGAGAGCGTTCCCGACGTCGGGACGGCATTCACCGTTTGAATGACGCCTTGGAACGTCTTGCCCGGCAGCGACGAAGTCGTGTACGAGAACGGTACGCCCGAACGCACGTAGCCGAGATCTTCGTCCGGAACGTTGATGTTCAGCCAAACCGTGTCGATACGCGAAATCGTCAATACGGGCTGCGAAGGCGATCCGAACGCGCCCGGATCGAGCAAACGCTGCGAGATCACGCCGTCGAACGGCGCGTACAGATACGTCTGCGACAACTGGGTGGAAAGCACGCCGGCCTGGGCGCGCGCAGCTTGAGCTGCCGCCAGTTGCGCTTTGACGTTCTGCGCACTTACCACGTTGTTTCGCAAGCCTACCACGGCATTGTTGTACGTTTGCTGAGCGGAGACGTATTGCGAGCGCGAGTTTTCGAGCTGCGTTTCCGAAACGTACCCCTGTTTGTACAACTGTTCGTTTTGCTGGTACACCAGCTTCGCGTTATCTAAGTTAGCCTTGGCACTTTGCACCGCTGCCTGGTTCGATTGCGTCTGAACCGGAAGTCCGACGACGGCGCCTTGCGCGGTGGCGCCTTGCTGCGCGGCCTGCGCGTTCGCTTGCGAGAGTTGCGCTGAGAGGGTGGACGGATCGATGCGCGCCAGCAGCGTTCCCTTCTTCACCACGTCGCCGATATTAACGTAGATGCCGATGATCGGCGCGCTTTGCTGAAAGGCCAGCGTCGACTGTTCGAGCGGGGCGACTTGCCCGTCGAGCACGATGTGCGTGGAGATGTTCTGTCGCTGCGCCTGAGCGACGTCGACGCTCAACGGCGGCGGCCCGTTGGGGGTCCCTCCCTTACCACACGCGCTGAGAACGAGGGACGCTGCAACCATTGCAATAGCCCCCCTGCGTTGATACTGCATCTTTCTCCTCATCCAAAGATCGAACCGTTCCCTCGATATACGGCGCTAGGGGGATTTTGATTCAGGGCGTATTTCCCCCCGGCATGAGCGCGAAACTCGACATTGGTCGCTCGTATAGTCTCCAAAGTCGCGTCGAAGAGTGGATGACGGCCGAAAAGGCCGGCAATAAGGGCGTAGACGTCCTCTCCACTTCCGTTTTGGTACAGCTCGTTGAGAGCGCTGCCATTCATTGTATTGAGCCGGTCCTCGACAACAGCCAAGTCACCCTCGGTACGCATATCGACATAGAACACCACAAACCGGTACCAGTTGGTTTCATCGTTCGGACCGAAGTTGAGGTTGTTATGGTCGACGGCCCCCGCGTCAGTTTCGCCGTTGCGGTCTTTGACGAGCGCGAAGCCGTGGCCGAAGGGACCCACGAGCGCTACATCATCGACCGAGCTAAGTTCCTTGCTAAGCTTGAAGAAAAGCTTACATAACGGTAGGGTTACACTAGGGACAGTGGTAGGGTAAGGCGGTGACAGAACCCGCCGACCCCTAGCCCTCTCGGCTCACACTGCAGGGGGGGCAATCGTCTGTCAACGAAGAGATGGCGGATTGTCATCCGGTACGTGCGCCCTTCGGGGCCAGCCGGAAGGCATCTGAGGTCTCATTAACTAGCTAGCTAGGAGGAAACATTGAAGCGACTGAGCACCGGAGTCCTCGCCGTGCTGATGGCAGCCGGCCTTGGACTCAACGCGGTCGCAGCCACGTCCAACGCATCGCATGGCAACATTGGAACCAACGCGATCGCGCAGGGCGGGGGCTCGACCATGGCTGCTCCGCCGGCGAATTTTGGATCCCCGCCGTCGGGTCAGATCCCGATTCTCTACAATGACCACCACGTCTACGCTAAGCCCGACGTCCTGAAGCAGGGTCGCGTCCTTGCCGCGCTTGTCCGCGGCGGAACGCTCCTGATTCCCCTCCGCTCGATGTTCGAGCAGATGGGTGCGACTGTGTCGTATGCGGGCGGCACGAAGACGGTGACGGTCAGCAAACCCGGTGCCGAGGTCAAGGTGACCGTCGGTAAGCCGGAAGTCGTCATCAACGGTGAGTCGCGTCCGCTCGACGTGCCCCCGATGATCTACCAGGGCACGGTCCTCGTACCGGTCCGCGTGATCTCGGAAGGCATTGGAGCGTACGTGCAGTGGGTGCCGGATCAGCACGTCGTCGTCGTACGGTATATCCCGCCGACGCCGCCGCCGACCCCGGCTCCGACGGAAGCGCCTACCGCGCCGCCGCCGACGCCCACGCCGACCCCGGCTCCGACCCCGTACTGGGACCGTTACGTCGCTGGTGATTACATCATCTCGCCGAAGGTCTACAACGAGTTCAACCCGGGCACCACGTCGAGCAACAACACGAACGGCTTCTCGTACCGTCTCCACGGTGCGGTTGAGTTCCCGTTGTTCAACTTGCCGTGGATGGTCGAAGGCGACTATCGTCAACTGAACTATCCGCGCAATAATACGGTAGTGACTGCCATCGGCGGTCTCTTCCAGTATCCGTGTCCTCCGGGTTGCTCCGGCACGGTCGGCCGCGACTACGATCTCGATGTACGTCTGGGACTTCGCGTCCTGCAGCCGCGCATCTACGTAGGCATCGGCTATCTGTGGCGTGGCAACAACGCCGGATACCCGTCACAGACCGGTGTGGGCGGCGGCCTTGAAAAGCTGCCGAACCTGTCACACGCGTTCGACTGGTATGGTAGCGTGTACTACTATCCGTCGGTGCGTGGAACGTACACGGCCACCTCGGGTATCAACGGTAGTTGTACCGTCAACTCACCCTGCCAATACAACGTTGGTTACGGCGAGCTGAAGTACGACATCGGCGTCGACTACTCGTTCGAGAACATCCCGCTCTTCATCGAAGGCGGATTCCTCGGAATGCGTGGTTGGCACCAGATGTCTGCTCCCGCAGACTTCTCGGAGAACGGACCGTACGTCGGTATCGGCATCAAGTTCTAACTTAAGCCGAACTGATGAGGAGAAGCCCTCGGCAGAAATGCCGGGGGTTTTCTCTTTCGTGGTGGGCAGGAGAAGAAATAAAAATAAGGGGTGGATTTGATTCCACCCCTCTTGGTGTGCGAAAGCGTTTTAGTTTATGGGTGTTTCGATGGTGATGGCGATGGAGACGGCGTTAGCTCCGGCAGTGCGCCCGGGGATTTGTATCCGCTCGGGTAGGCGACCGGTGTTGGCGAAGGTGATGGTGACGGCGACGGCGTGCTCTTCGTCGAGCCTGCGCTCGGCGACGGCGATGCCGAGCCGCTCGGGTACGCGTACGGGCTTGCCGACGGTGACGGCTGCACGCACGGCGGCGTGATGATGTTTATGCTAGGTTGTCCCGGGGCCGGTGACGGCGTTGCGGTCGCCGAGGGTGTTGTTTCGGGCGTTACGCCTTTCGGCAGCGGCGTCGGGCACATTTGCGGTAACGCGAACCAATGCTCGGTGAAACCGTTCTTTGCAAGGCTGGCCTTCATCGTTTTTCCGAAATAGGTGTTGCCGTACTTGTGCACGAGCGTTTGGATGTATTGCCAGGCGATGTGCTGACCGTCGGGCGTGTAGACCTTACGCCAGACTGCCTCGCCGAAGAAATACGAGCGCGCGAGCTGCGGATCGTCCGGATATTTCTTTTCCCACGCCTGCAGCGCATCGTTTGCAAACATCAGTTTGCTGATGAGCCGCGCATCGGTCGTGTACGCCCCGGCGCTGATGACCCCGTCTTTGTACGTGTTGTCGATACCGAGGTAGCTCATCTTCATGCGGCCGAAATATTCGTCGCCGGGCGCAGAGCCGTTGTATTGTACGCACCTCAGGTGCTCCCACTTGCTCTTGGTAGCACCACAGGGATCGTTCTTCGGGTTTGGAGTCGGCGTTGCCGACGTCGCGGTCGTCGCGGTCGTTGCGGCACCCGCCGACGATGCCGCGATTCCCATGATTGCGAAGGCGGCCAAAGGCGCCCAGACAGTTGCTCTCATGGACCGTAAACGTTTCGCACGCCGGTAACGTCGTCCTTGAGCTCCGCGTCGCCTCCGCAAAGGGTCGGTCGGACAAAAGGCGCGAAACCTGCGCCACAATGAGACGCTCCGTTCGCGTCGCCGTGGTGCAGCTGCCCGCCCACGACCGCGCAGATTTTGCTCGAGTCAGCGAGCAAATCGTCGACGCCGCCGCCGATGCCGCAAACGGCGCCGAGTTGGTCGTGCTTCCCGAAGGTTCGCTGCCCGCGTACGTCCTGGCCGACTCCGCGACCCACGCCGACGAAGCTCTCGTGACCGAAACGTTGGAACGCTTGCGCAACCTCGCGCGGCAAACGAGCACCGTGATCGTGGCCGGCGCTGTACTGCGGCAAGGCAACGCCCTGCGCAACGCGGCAGTCACGATCGATCGCAACGGCTCGCTCGCCGGTAGTACCGATAAGCTCTTCTTGTGGCATTTCGACCGCCGCTGGTTCGAAGCTGGATCGCGCCTCTCGCCGATCGACACCGCCGTCGGTAAGCTCGGCGTGTTCGTTTGTGCCGACGGCCGGCTTCCCACCATCGCGCGCACGCTCGTCGATCGCGGCGCGGAGATGCTGGTCATGCCGACCGCGTGGGTGACGACGGGTCGCAGTCCTAACGGCCTGGAGAACGTTCAAGCCGACCTGCTCGGCCGCGTACGCGCGTACGAAAATAACGTTCCGTTCGTAGCCGCGAACAAATCCGGCGCCGAGCTCGGAATGGTTGCCTACTGCGGCAAGAGCCAAATCGTCGGCGACGACGGCGAGATCCTCGCTATCGCCGGCGAGCGACAATTTGAAACGATCGCCGCGCCGGTAAGCGTCGGCGACGCGACTCCAAAACGCTCGGTCGTACGCGACGTCGCTCCGCGTGCGACGACCGTCGATCTTCCCGTGCGCGTCGCGATCTCGCCGGAGCGCTTACCGCGGGATATCGACCGCCGCTTGGAAATGCTCGACGACGCATTCGCTATCGCGCCGGATGAAGCGGACCGGCTCGCGGCAATCGACAAAGTGCTGCCCACGGTGAGCGTCAACGACGCAACGATTCTCGATCCGGGCGGCCTAGTGGGTTATCGCCGTGCCGGCTACCGGCTTGCAGTCTGGAAAACCGGCGACGCTTCCCTTTGGACCGAGCGCATCGCACGCGCTCGCGCGCTGGAGTTGCGCATTTACGTCGTCGTGTTCGACCGGACGAACGATCGCGCGTACGCCGTCGATCCCGACGGCACCGTCATCGCCGGAACGTTCGACAACTACCGCATTGCGAGTTTTGCGCTCGATCCGCGCAAAACGACGGAAACGATGGTCGCACCGGGAACCGACATCGTTGAAGGTTTGGAACGGGTCGCCGCGATCGCACGCCACGAGGACTTGGCAACGAAATGAGCGAGGGCATTGTAAAGACGTTGCACGATGCCGAGGAGCGTAAAGATAGTATCGAGCGCGGAAATCGTGCGTCCGCCTTGGCAGCCGCAATCATCGCCGTGTTAGCCGCTCTCGGGACGCTGTTTTCGCACCATCGCTCGATCTCGGCGCTGACCGCGAAGAGTCAGGCCATTCTGCTGCAAGCGCGCGCCGCCGATCGTCGCAACGCCGCCGAAGCCAAAGAAATTCGCTCGGAGCTGTACTCCGCGTTGCTCAAAGCCGGTATCGCCACTACCCCCGAGGCAGGCCAGGCGCTGGCTTCGGTCGCCGAGCGTGAGAAGATCGCGGCGGAAAGCGCGAGCAAGGAAGCCGATACGTTCGAAAACGAGTCGCTCGATTACGACACGCACTCGGACGTATCGATGAAATCGTACGAAACGCTGCAGTGGGCGACGGCGATTTTCGAGATGTCGATCGTCCTCGTGTCGATCTCCACGCTGTCGCGAAGCCGAGCGCTGCTGTTCACGGGATGCGGGCTCACCTGTTTCGGCGCCATCCTGATGATCGTGGGATTGACGCAAGGCCACTAGGTGTATCGTATCGCCGCCGCGGCGGCACTCGCTATCCTCGCCTTCGCTGGTTTAACCGCGTCGATAGAACGTCCGGTGCGAACGCACAGGGCGATCGGTCAAATCACCGCCTCCGATTGGGCGTATCTTCCCGGCAGCGTTCTGCCGGTTCGCGTCGACGGTTTTCCGGTGCCGTACCACGTCTCGCTGGTAGGTCAAGGATCGCTCAGCGACGCCGGTACATACCTGCTCGCCGACGCGGCGCGTCCCGGTACGGCGACGCTCGTTGCCGGAAACGCCAACGGAATTGCCGCGCGGACCCTGCGCATCGGAGTTCCGCCCGACGCCAATCGCGACGCACTTGCCGTCGCCTGCTACGACGACGGCCTCATCTTTCACGA
>Ga0126381_100007347_pt1 | contig 12255 bp, 9 predicted proteins | sample PanSoiMetPlot_28_FD_96465 | JGI IMG/M metagenome (GOLD analysis project Ga0126381, IMG submission 96465) | Tropical forest soil microbial communities from Panama - MetaG Plot_28 | ecosystem: Environmental > Terrestrial > Soil > Tropical forest > Bulk soil | place: Panama | collected 2016-02-17
CCTTCTCGGTGGTGGCCGTCGCATGAAAAACAACATAATAACCCGGATGGCTGGTGGTCATTTGAAGCGCGCCTCCAGCGCAATCAGCGCGGCCCGAGTCAGGACGAGCGTGTGCCGCCGCAGGATGTCGTAGACGTTGATGCCCTGCACCGGCAGCACGTCGATGTCCGGAATATTGCGGGCCGCGAGCGCGAATTTCGCATCGACCGCGGCCCCGTCGATGATCAGCGCATTGGTGAGGCCGAGCTTGGTGAAGTGCTGCTGCAGCGCCTTGGTCCTGCCCTCGGTCATCGAGGCCTGATCGAGCACCACGATGCCGCCGTCCTTGGCCTTGGCGGAGAGCGCATGCTTGAGGGCGAGCGCGCGCACCTTCTTGGGCAGGTCGATCGCATGGCTGCGCACCACCGGCCCGAAGGAGCGCCCGCCGCCGCGGAACAGGTTGACGCGGGCGGAGCCGTGGCGCGCGGAGCCGGTGCCCTTCTGCCGATACATTTTCTTGCCGGTGCGGGCGATGTCGGCGCGGTTCTTGACCGCATGGGTGCCGCGCTGGCGGCGCGAGAGCTGCCAGTTCACGCAACGGTGCAGAATGTCCGCGCGCGCCTCCAGACCGAAAATGGCATCGGGCAGATCGACCGATCCTGCCGCCGTGCCGTCGAGCGTGGTGACCTTGATTTCCATGTCAGGCCCCCTCCTGGCCGGCTTCCGATGCGGCGGCGGGAGCCGCTTCCCCTTGCGGGGCCGCCCCGGCCTCCGGCAGGCGGAACTTGCCGGGGGTCGGCGCCTCCTTGGGCCGCGCCTTCTTGATGGCGTCGCGCACCATGATCCATCCGCCCTTGGGGCCTGGCACCGCACCGGCGAGGAACAGGAGGCCGCGCTCGGCATCGGTGGAGACCACCTTGAGATTGAGCGTGGTCACCCGGTCGACGCCCCAGTGGCCCGCCATCTTCTTTTCCTTGAAGGTCTTGCCCGGGTCCTGGCGGCCGCCGGTCGAGCCGAGCGAGCGGTGCGAGATCGACACGCCGTGGGAGGCGCGCAGCCCGGCGAAATTCCAGCGCTTCATGACCCCGGCAAATCCGCGGCCGATCGAGGTGCCCGTCACGTCCACGAACTGGCCGGGCAGGAAATGATCGGCAGTGATCTCGGCCCCGACCGGGATCAGCTCCTGGTCGCCCACCCGAAACTCGGCCAGCTTGCGCTTGGGCTCGACCTTGGCGGCCGCGAAATGCCCGCGCTCGGCCTTGCCGACGTTGTTGATCTTGCGCGTCCCCGAACCGAGCTGGAGCGCCACGTAGCCATCCTTCTCCTTGGTGCGATGGGCCACCACCTGGCAATTGGCCAGCCGCAGCACCGTGACCGAGACGTGCTCGCCCGCCTCGTTGAAGAGGCGGGTCATCCCGACTTTCTGCGCAACAACCCCGGCACGCATGGTCGTGATCCCTCCCGATCCGGCCTAGAGCTTGATCTCGACGTCGACGCCGGCGGCAAGGTCGAGCTTCATCAGCGCGTCCACCGTCTGCGGGGTCGGATCGACGATATCGAGAAGCCGCTTGTGGGTGCGCATCTCGAACTGCTCGCGGCTCTTCTTGTCGACGTGCGGCGAGCGGTTGACAGTGAACTTCTCGATCTTGGTCGGCAGCGGGATCGGCCCGCGCACCTGCGCGCCGGTGCGCTTGGCGGTCGCCACGATCTCGCGCGTCGAGGCATCGAGAATCCGATGATCGAACGCCTTGAGCCGGATGCGGATATTCTGGCCGTTCATGGTGCTTTCGCTCTGTTCAACCGTTCGTCGCGGAGCCGCGAATAGCGAATAACGAATAGCGAACAGCGTCGCCGCTCGCGCATCCGCTGCCCACTTTTCGCAACCCCTCCCCTATTCGCTATTCGCCATTTCGCTATTCGCGCTACTCGATGATGCTCGCCACCACGCCGGCGCCCACCGTGCGGCCGCCCTCGCGGATGGCGAAGCGAAGCTTCTCCTCCATGGCGATCGGCACGATGAGCTCGATCGTCATGGTCACATTGTCGCCGGGCATCACCATCTCGGTGCCGTCGGGCAGATGCACGACGCCGGTCACGTCGGTGGTGCGGAAGTAGAACTGGGGGCGATAATTGGTGAAGAAGGGCGTGTGGCGGCCGCCCTCGTCCTTGGTGAGGATGTAGGCCTCAGCCTTGAACTTGGTGTGCGGCTTGACGCTGCCGGGCTTGCAGAGAACCTGGCCGCGCTCGACCTCCTCGCGCTTGGTGCCGCGCAGGAGGCAGCCCACGTTGTCGCCGGCCTCGCCCTGGTCGAGCAGCTTGCGGAACATCTCGACCCCGGTGACCACGGTCTTGAGGGTGGGCCGGATGCCCACGATCTCGACTTCCTCGCCGACCTTGATGACGCCGCGCTCAATGCGGCCGGTCACGACCGTGCCGCGGCCGGAGATCGAGAACACGTCTTCCACCGGCATCAGGAACGGCTGATCCTTCGGGCGATCGGGCTGCGGAATGTAGCTGTCCACCGCCTTCATCAGCTCGGCGATCGATTCCTTGCCGAGCTTCTCGTCCTTGCCTTCGAGGGCGGCGAGCGCCGATCCCTTGATCACCGGGATCTTGTCGCCGGGGAAATTGTACTTCGACAGAAGCTCCCGCACCTCGAGCTCGACCAACTCCAGAAGCTCGGGATCGTCCACCATGTCGACCTTGTTCAGATAGACGACCAGCGCCGGCACGCCGACCTGGCGCGCGAGCAGGATGTGCTCGCGGGTCTGCGGCATCGGGCCGTCGGCGGCCGAAACCACGAGGATCGCGCCGTCCATCTGCGCCGCGCCGGTGATCATGTTCTTCACGTAGTCGGCGTGCCCGGGGCAGTCGACATGCGCGTAATGGCGGTTGTCGGTCTGATATTCCACATGCGCGGTCGCAATGGTGATGCCGCGCGCCTTCTCCTCGGGCGCCTTGTCGATCTGATCATAGGCGGTGAACTGGGCCTGACCCTTCTCGGCCAGGACCTTGGTGATCGCCGCGGTCAGCGTGGTCTTGCCGTGGTCGACATGCCCGATCGTTCCAACGTTGCAATGCGGCTTCGTCCGGGAAAACTTTTCTTTACCCATGTGACACTCCGTTCGTCTTGTTCGAGCTCAGGTTCAGGCAAACTTTGCCTGGATTTCATCTGCGATCGCCCTCGGCACCTCGGCGTAGTGGTCGAACTGCATGGTGAAGGTGGCGCGCCCCTGGCTCATGGAGCGCAGGTTGTTGACGTAGCCGAACATGTTGGCGAGCGGCACCATGGCGTTGACCACGTTGGCGTTGCCGCGCATGTCCTGCCCCTGGATCTGGCCGCGCCGCGAGTTGAGGTCGCCGATCACCGAGCCGGTATAGTCCTCGGGCGTGACCACCTCGACCTTCATGATCGGCTCGAGCAGCACCGGGCCGGCCATGCGCAGCGCTTCGCGCAGGCCCATGCGCGCCGCGATCTCGAAGGCGAGCGCCGATGAATCCACGTCGTGGGAATCGCCGTCGATCAGGCTGACCTTGAGGTCGACGACCGGGAAGCCGGCAAGCGGGCCCGAGCCGAGCACGGATTCGAGCCCCTTCTCCACGCCGGGAATGAATTCCTTGGGCACCGAGCCGCCGACGACCTTGTTCTCGAACTCGAACGGCGTGCCGGGCGCGGTCGGCTCCGCCACGATCTCGATCTTGGCATACTGGCCGGAGCCCCCGGTCTGCTTCTTGTGCGTGTAACCGTGCGTCACCGACCGGGTGATCTTCTCGCGATAGGCGACCTGCGGGGCGCCGATATTGGCCTCGACCTTGTAGGTGCGCTTGAGGATGTCGACCTTGATGTCGAGGTGAAGCTCGCCCATGCCTTTGAGGATCGTCTGCCCGGATTCCTGGTCGGTCGAGACGCGGAACGAAGGATCCTCGGTGGCGAGCTTGGCGAGTGCGACGCCGAGCTTCTCCTGGTCGGCCTTCGACTTCGGCTCGATCGCGATCTCGATCACCGGATCGGGGAATTCCATCTTCTCAAGGATCACCTGCTTCTGCGCATCGCAGAGCGTGTCGCCGGTGCGCACCTCCTTGAGCCCCGCCAGCGCCACGATGTCGCCCGCGAAGGCTTCCTTGATGTCCTCGCGGTTGTTGGCGTGCATCAGCAGCATGCGGCCGATGCGCTCGCGGCGCTCCTTGGTCGAGTTGATCACGCCCGAGCCGCTCGACAAGACGCCCGAATAGATGCGGCAGAACGTGATGGTGCCGACGAAGGGATCGTCCATGATCTTGAAGGCGAGCGCGGCCAAGGGCTCGCGGTCGTCGGCCTTGCGCACGACCTCGTTGCCCTTGCTGTCGATGCCCTTGATCGGGGGCACGTCAAGCGGCGAGGGCAGATAGTCCACGACCGCGTCCAGGAGCGGCTGCACGCCCTTGTTCTTGAAGGCGGAGCCGCAGAGCACCGGATAAAAAATGCCACCGATGGTGGCCTTGCGAATGAGCGCTCTCAGCGTCGCCTCGTCGGGCTCCTTGCCTTCGAGGTAGGCGGTCATGGCGGCGTCGTCGAGCTCGACCGCGGCCTCGACCATGCGCTCGCGATAGGTTTTGGCCTGATCGAGGAGGTCGTCGGGAATCTCGATGTCGTGATACTTGGCGCCGAGCGTCTCTTCGTCCCAGACCACGCCCTTCATGCGAATGAGATCGATGACGCCCTTGAAGCTGCTCTCGGCCCCGATCGGCAGCTGGATGGCGACCGGCTTGGCGCCGAGTCGCACCTGGATGTCCTCCAGGCACTTGAAAAAGTCCGCTCCGACCTTGTCCATCTTGTTGGCGAAGACGATGCGCGGAACGTGGTACTTGTCGCCCTGCCGCCACACCGTCTCGGTCTGCGGCTCGACCCCCTGGTTGGAATCGAGCACGCACACGGCGCCATCGAGCACGCGCAGCGAGCGCTCGACCTCGATGGTGAAGTCCACGTGGCCAGGCGTGTCGATGATGTTGAGCCGCTTGCCGTGCCAGAACGCGGTGGTGGCCGCCGAGGTGATGGTGATGCCGCGCTCCTGCTCCTGCTCCATCCAATCCATGGTGGCGGCGCCTTCATGCACCTCGCCGAGCTTGTGGCTCTTGCCGGTGTAATAGAGGATCCGCTCGGTCGTAGTGGTCTTGCCGGCATCGATGTGGGCCATGATGCCGAAGTTGCGGTAGTCCTCGATCGGATGGGTGCGGGGCATTGAAACGTCCTTGTTATTGACTGGCCGTCACCAGCGGTAGTGCGAAAACGCGCGGTTGGCCTCCGCCATGCGGTGGGTGTCCTCGCGCTTCTTGACGGCGTTTCCCTTGTTGTTGGACGCGTCGAGCAGCTCGGCCGAGAGCCGCTCCGTCATCGTCTTCTCGTTGCGGTCGCGGGCGGCCGCGATGATCCAGCGGATACCGAGCGCCTGCCGGCGGGTCGAGCGCACCTCGACCGGCACCTGGTAGGTGGCGCCACCCACGCGCCGCGAGCGCACCTCGATCGAGGGCATGACGTTGTCCAGCGCCTGCTGGAAGACCGAGAGCGGGTCCTGCTTGGTCTTGCCTTCGATGATGTCGAGGGCGCCGTAGACGATGTTCTCGGCGACCGATTTCTTGCCCTGATGCATGATCGAGTTCATGAACTTCGACACGATGAAGTTGCCGAACTTCGGATCGGGCAGAATTTCGCGTTTTTCGGCGCTGTGGCGGCGGGACATCGGATCGTTCCTTACTTCGGCCGCTTGGCGCCGTACTTCGAGCGCCGTTGCTTGCGGTTCTTGACGCCCTGGGTGTCGAGCACGCCGCGCAGGACGTGGTAGCGCACCCCGGGCAGATCCTTGACGCGGCCGCCGCGGATCATGACGACCGAGTGCTCCTGCAGGTTATGGCCTTCGCCCGGGATGTAGCCGATCACCTCGAACCCATTGGTCAGGCGCACCTTGGCGACCTTGCGCAGCGCCGAGTTGGGCTTCTTGGGGGTCGTCGTATAGACGCGCGTGCACACCCCGCGCTTCTGCGGCGAGGACTGCAGCGCCGGCACGGTGTTGCGCGCCTTGACCTGCACACGCGGCTTGCGGATCAGCTGATTGATCGTCGGCATCTCAGGTTCCTCGGCCCTTCAATTCTCTCGCCTGCCATTTCGTTCAGGAGGGCTTCCCGCCCTCCCGGCGCGCAAAATAAGGAGTGGGCGCCATCCGCTCCCGGCGCGGTGGGCGCTTACTCCTTCTGACGAGCCCGCAACGTGGTTGGCGCGCGGGCCCGCACTTTCAATCTGACGATCGGTGTCAGAGGCAGCGTTTGAGCTTCATTCCTCGAGGCTTTTGACGCCCGCCGCCAAGCGCAAGGAGACCCGCGATCTCAAGGGCTTAGCGGAATTTGGGCATGCCGTTCCGAGCAAGCGAAGCTCACCGCCTGCCGAAAAGTTGGGCGTATGTATCGACGCCCCGGCGCGAAGTCAAGGCGGAAGTGGCTGGAAATCCGGCTGAAATCGCCTGCCGCTCTCAGTCGCCGCGGTCGAGGATGACGGCGATCGATTTCACGCCGTTGCGGGCGTAGACCGGCAGGCCGGCGCTCAGCGAATTGCCGGTGTTGAACGAGCTCTTGCCGAGCAGGACCTGCGCCGGCACCATGTTGCGCAGCACCGGCACCATGGCGAACTCCTTCTTCTTGTCGAGAACGCTCGACTCGATCGCGAGGGCCATGAAGACCGTTACGGTGGTGCGGTTCGGATCGGTCGGATATTGCTGGAAGACGGCCAGAAGCTTGCCGAACTGCATGACCTGATTGATGTAGAAGATGCTCTGCTCGATGGCGCCGGTCGAGGGGCTGTCGAGCCCGGTCAGCTTGGTCAATCCGGCGTCGGCGACCTCCATGGGCGAGCGCAGCGTGAGCTCGCTCTCGAACTCGAGATAGTCGGCGACCGGCTTGGCGGAATCGCGCAGCTTGTTGGCGAGCGCAATTGCGACCGGGAACCGGCCTTCGAGCTGGTAGTGGGAGCGGATGCAAATCACTGTTGGCCGCCCGCTGCACCAGCGCCGCTGCGGGTTTTGGTTGTAGATGACCTTGGGTTCGGTCGCCGCGGTCATGTCGGCCGCGGTGATCAGGCGATCCTTGAGCGCCCGGTCGATCTGCTCGACGAACGGCAGGCTGATCAGGCGGGTGAGGTCGATCGAGGCAGGCGGGCGCGACAGCGCAAAGCGCGCCGAGGCCACGTACATGTGCAGCTTTTCTTTGTAGCGCTTCTTGACTCCGTCGATGACGATGTCGGTGTTGGGCTCGCTGTAGCCCGGATAAAGGCTGAGGAACTGCTGCTCGATCGGGCGCGCCTTCGCCCAGTCCTCGAAGCGCATGAAGCCGGTTCCGGCATCGAGCGCGCTCGCCGGCGGCCGATCCGCGAGCGCAATGGTCTTGGGCTTGAGCTGCCCCGGCGGCAGGTCGGAAAGGGAGGCCACGTCCTGGAGCTGAAATTCCTGGCTCTTGGGATCCGGGGTCTGTGCCTTGGCGGACAGGATCGCCAGGAACACGACCAGCGGTGCGATTGCGCGCAACATCTTCATCAAACTCGCCCGATCAGCGCCAGTTCCAGAAAAAGCCGGGATTACTCGGCGGCGGCGGGGGCGGCGCAGGCTGCCGACCATACTGCCCGGAAGCATCCCGCCGTGCCGGCGGCTGCGGCTGCGGCTGGCCGTAATAGCCCGGAGACTGGCCGTAATAGCCGGGGGACTGACTGTAGTAGGGGCGCCCCCATGGATCGAAGCGGTTGCCATCGTAGGGCATGTAGTCCGGGTTGGAGGCGGCCTCACGCTCCTCGCGCGCGCTCTCGACCTCATCGCGCGTCACCAGCCGGTATTGCGTGTCATAGGGCTCGCCGCGCCCATTGCTGCGGAAGTATTCGATGAAGCCATTGCCGCCCGTGCTCGAGCGCCCGACCACGTCGCCGGAGGCCAGATTGATCGGGCGGGCGACAAGATCCTTGCGCGCCTCGGCGGAGGGCGGGCTCAACGGCGTCTTGGGCGCGTAACCGGCCCACACCGCCTGGATGATCGGCTCGAAGATCGGGATCGCGACGCTCGCGCCGGTCGAGCCGCCGCCGAGCGTGCGGCGCTTGCCGTCGGCATTGTCGTAGCCGACCCAGACCGCGACCGTCACGTCATTGGTGAAGCCCACGAACCAGGCGTCGTTCTCGCCTTCGGTGGTTCCGGTCTTGCCGGCCACGTAAGGAGCCAGCGCGGCGAGCGAGCGCGCGGTTCCCCGCTGCAGCACGCCCTGCAGCATCGTCTTGAGCTGATAGAAGGAGACGCGATCGGCCGAGCCGATCGCCGCGTTTGCAGCCTGGTGGCGGTAGACCACGAGCCCGTTGTGCTCGATCGAATCGATGGCATAGGGCTGCGGCCGGATGCCTTCATTGGCGATGGCGGCGTAGAACGGCGCGAGGTCGATGGGCCGCACCGGCTGGGCGCCGAGCACGAAGGGATAATACGGCACGCATTCGCGGTAGATCTGCGCCTCGAGCGCAAGCGCGCAGATGCGGTCGAGGCTGCGATGGGGATCTACGTCGATCCCGCCGTCCAACAGATTCGCCGTCGCCAGGTTGCGCGAGTTCTCGAGCGCACGGCGCAGCGTGACCACGCCCCATTCGCCGCGGTCGTAGTTGCGCGGAGTCCAGTAATCCTGCTCGCGGACGACGCCGCCGGTGATCGGCGGCAGCGTGATCTCCTGGTCGCGCACATAGGTGTTGGGCTGCAGCCCCTTCTGCAGGGCCGCCAGATAGGTGAGGGGCTTGAGCGCCGAGCCCGGCTGGCGCTGCGACTGGGTGGTGCGGTTCAGCTGGCTCAGCGGGTACGAAAAGCCGCCGCTCATCGCCAGGATGCGGCCCGACTTGTTGTCGATGACGAGCGCCGCGCCCTGCACGATCGGCCGCACCCGGATTTCGGCATGGACGTTCTTGCCCTTCGTGTCCGAGAGATGGACGAAGATCACGTCGTAAAGCTTGAGATTGCGCTGGATTGCGCCGGTCACCCCGGAAAGGGGCACGACCCGCCCGTCAGCAAGCCCGACTCGGATGCCGTCACCCCTGCCCTTGTCGAGCACAACTGCTAACGGCCAATGCACGTCGTAGAGTGGAAGCCGCGCCTTGGCGAGGGCCTGCTGCCAAGGGGGCATCGGCGAAACCGCCTTCGGGTCGGGCTTGGCGATTGCAGCCTTGGGCTCGGGCTTCTGCACGCCGCCGGCCTTGGTGTCCGGCTTTTGCGGGGCTGCAGCTTTCGCCTCCGCCGGCGTGAGGCGCTTTATCGCCTCGGCAAGATTGACCTCGGCGCCCTGGAAGGAAACCCGGCCGCCATCGATCTCGAAGCGAGCAAGCCCCTCCTGCAGCGCAGCTTCGGTGGCGCGCTGCAGCTCCGGCTGGATGGTCGAATGCACGGTCAGCGAATCGGACGTGAGTGCGTCGATCCCGGCCACAGTCTTGGCCTCGCGCGCCAGGTAGTCGACGAAATGAAACCCCAGATCGCGCCGCGGATTCGCGTAGGCGATGAGGCTTGCGGCGGGGTTTGCGGCCTGCTTGGCCTGTGCAGCCGTGATGACGCCGTCTTCCTGCATCCGGCCCAGCACATAGGCGATCCGCTCCTGGGCGCGGTCGGGATGTTGATCGGGGCTGAAATAGGTCGGACCCTTGGTGAGTGCGGCCAAGAGCGCCCCCTCCCCCAGCGTCAGCGCCTTCACGGATTTGCCGAAATAGCTGCGCGCCGCCATCTCGACCCCCCAGGAGCCGCGGCCGAGATAGGTCGAGTTGAGGTAGAGCTCCAGAATCTCGGATTTGCTGAGCAGGTGCTCGACCCGCGAAGTCAGGATCATCTCGCGGATCTTGCGTTCATAGGTGAGGTCTTCTCCCACCAGCAGGTTCTTGACGACCTGCTGGGTGATGGTCGAGCCACCCTGGGGCCGGCCCGACTGCGCAATGTTGCCGATGAAGGCGCGGATGAGCGAGCGCTCGTCAATGCCGGTGTGCTGGTAGAAGCGCTTGTCCTCGGCCGAGACGAAGGCCTGCTGCACGTGCGTGGGGATGTCGGCGAGCGAGACCCAGACCCGCCGCTGATCGGATTCGAACAGCTCGGCAAAGCGCGCGCCTTTGCCGTCCAGCACAAGGGTGGCGCCCGGCAGCTTCGGGGTCTTGAGCCGCGACGGATCTGGCAGGTCGGCGACCGCCTTGTTGTAGAAATCGATCACGTCGCCGACGTCGACGGCGGATTTCTCAACCGTCTCGTTCTTGCAGAACTGCTTGTAGGCGGTCAAAAGGTCGCTGAAATTGAGGCCGTGAAAGGCCGCGATCCCGCCCGGCAACCCTTGCGGGTCCTCCATGGCGGTCGCGATCAGGTCGTCGAGGTTGAGCGACTCGATGTCGAAGGCCTTGCGCATGTGCGCGCAGCCATCCCGCAGCAGCTGCACCACCTGAGCCTGATCCGCCCCGCGATCGAAATGGGTCTTAATCGCATCGGGCGTCGTCGTCACCTGGCTCAAGGTGAGCGCGGTGGCGAAAATCTTGACCAGAAGAGTGTCCATGGAGAGTCGTGACCGACGGGCCGGTTACTGGAGGGCACAGTAGGGGTATATTAAAGCGGCTTTTTAGCGTTATCAGTCTTAGATGATATAAATTTCGGCCGGGTAAAGACCCGACCGATGAGTGCAATACCGGACATTTGCGCCGGATTGTGGACGCGCCCGCACTCAGCCGCACAGCGCGTTTTGCTTGGGCGCTCTTGCTTGGGCTCCCCAACCGGCAGCCTGCGCAAGGGTCCTCGGGGCGACATTCCAGAGGTCCGCTGCTCAGCCGCAACCAAGACAGGCCCGCCTGCCCCTTCGCAGGGGCAGGCGAAAGCCGCGGGCCGCCTACTCGGCGGCCGGGAGCTGGGCCGGCTGCTCCGCAGCGGCGGCTGCCGCCTTGGCGGCGGCTTCCCGCTCGCGCTCCTCAAGGATCAAGGCATCGCGCTTGCCGGCGACCTCGCGCAGGCCATTCATCATGGCCCCGGTGCCGGCCGGGATGAGGCGGCCGACGATCACGTTCTCCTTGAGGCCTTCGAGGGTGTCGACCTTGCCGTTGACGGCGGCCTCGGTCAGCACCCGCGTGGTCTCCTGGAAGGAGGCCGCCGAGATGAAGGAGCGGGTCTGCAGCGAGGCCTTGGTGATGCCGAGCAGCACCGGATGGCCGATCGCCTCCTTCTTGCCCTCGGCCTTCGCCCGCGCGTTGATCTCGTCAAGCTCGATCTTGTCGATCTGCTCGCCCTGGATCAGCTCGGTCTCGCCCTGATCGCTGACCTCGACCTTCTGCAGCATCTGGCGAACGATCACCTCGATATGCTTGTCGTTGATGGCGACGCCCTGCAGCCGGTACACATCCTGGATCTCGTTGACGAGATAGGCCGCCAAGTCCTCGACGCCCTTGATCGCCAGGATGTCGTGCGGCGCCGGATTGCCCTCGACGATGAAGTCGCCCTTCTCGACAATGTCGCCTTCCTGCAGATGGATGTGCTTGCCCTTGGGAATGAGATATTCCTTGGGCTCCTCCTCCTTGTTGGCCGGCTCGATGATCACCCGGCGCTTGTTCTTGTAGTCCTTGCCGAAGCGGATCGTGCCGGACGCTTCCGCGATGATCGCGGCTTCCTTGGGCCGGCGCGCCTCGAACAGCTCCGCCACCCGCGGCAGGCCGCCGGTGATGTCGCGCGTCTTGGCGCTTTCGGTCGGAATGCGGGCGATGACGTCGCCCGCCTTCATGTGCGCGCCCGGATCGACCGAGATGATGGCATCGACGGCAAGCTGATAGCGCGCCTCCCCGCCCCGGCTGAGCTTGAGCACCTTGTTGTTCTTGTCCTTGATGACGATCGCGGGGCGCAGGTCCTGCTGGTTGCGGCCGGAGCCGGTACGCCAGTCGATGACCACGCGCTTGGCGATGCCGGTCGATTCGTCGAGGGTCTCCGACATCGACTGGCCTTCGACCAGATCCTCGAACCCGACGGTGCCCTCGACCTCCGTCATGATCGGGCGGGTGTAGGGATCCCACTCGGCAATGCGCTGGCCACGCTTGACCATGTCGTCGTCCTCGACCCGCATGCGGGCGCCGTAGGGCACGCGGTGCACGGCCCGCTCGGTGCCGTCGGGATCGAGCACCGCCACCACCATGTTGCGCGCCATGGTGACCATCTCACCGTCCGAGTTCTTCAGGATGTTCTTGTTCTTGATCTTGATCTTGCCGTCGAAGTTCGACTCGATGAACGACTGCTCGGA
>Ga0126381_100007348_pt1 | contig 12255 bp, 7 predicted proteins | sample PanSoiMetPlot_28_FD_96465 | JGI IMG/M metagenome (GOLD analysis project Ga0126381, IMG submission 96465) | Tropical forest soil microbial communities from Panama - MetaG Plot_28 | ecosystem: Environmental > Terrestrial > Soil > Tropical forest > Bulk soil | place: Panama | collected 2016-02-17
AGTTGTGAGTCGCCGACGGGAGTACTAGAGGCGGACGCTACCGTGAACGTCTGTGAGGAATTCACCCCGACTGTGATTGGCGATGCCGAGCTCGTGGATGTCCCTTCTGGTAGACCCAATATTGATATCGAGACAGATGCATTGAACCCATTCGATCCGACAACCGACACGGTCAACGGCACACTTATGCTGCCCTGCACCAAGCTCACCGAAGTCGATGAGAACTGAGACGTCACCGACACCGAGAAGTCGGGAGCTGGCGGCGGTGGAACAGACGTAGTACTGCCGCCGCAGGCAATTGTCAGAAATGCCAGGAACAACGAAATCAGGCACGTTAGTCCGCGCTGATAGGTCACCGCAGTGTCCTCCCCATTAGTGAATGCCTCGTCAGGTGTTGCGGAGCGGAGGGGCTAATGCCCTTCGGAGATGCAGTTCAGATTTTCCGCTTGTGCGTTCAGACGGTCAACATAGTCGCCGGCCCGGAGACACCATTGCTAAAAACTCTGGTGCTGCTTTGTCGCCTCCGTTGATTCTGTTCTCGGGGTTATCTGCCGTCACGTTCCTGCTGTTGCTGGTTCTGTTCTGGAGACACAATCAGTCCACCCGCAAGCGTCGGTATTCACAGTGGGAACGCTGGTTCCTCTGCCAGCGCTGTGGCACTCTAACGGAGCAGGAATAGGCTTTCCGCAAAGGTCGTGTAAGGCAGAGGCTAGGAATGTCGCTAAGGTCCTACCCTCGGGGACAACTCGGGGAGCAGGGCGGGAACAGCCTGGTACCACCACCAACCCGCCGGAGGATCAAGAAGATACTGTCGAAAGGGTTGAGGTCGCATAGCGGCTGGCGTTGCGGCAAAAAGGAGTGATTTTAAAAAAAAAGGGCTTTTGTGCTGCCCTGTCGCCAAGGGGCGACTAATCCTGGGCTGTGTCCGATGCCGGCCGTCAGGCGGGTCGTAGCTCTACCCTCCCGCGTTAGGGACGGCTAGTCCTCGCTGGGGTACACTGGCACCCGCACCCGCATCCCAACTTCCGGATAGGCGACCATACACCCAGAATAGGGTCTGGCGACCTCTACGGTGTTGCGGTCCCAATATATAATGTCTGGCAGAATCTCAAATGCAAACGGTTGCCAAAGCAACCTGGCTTGCGCGAATTCAGTGCGAGTCAGGACAAGAGCGAGATCACACCATGGCAAAAATAGTTTTGCTTGGTGTTCTTTTCTTGCTCCTTATTGACAGACCAGCCGGATTAGCGTTTGCAGGCGAGAGTGGGCCAACTCCTTTGCCAATCGGAGCCTCCGCACCGGATTTCTGCCTACCCGGTATAGACGGAGAGACGCACTGCCTTAAAGACTATGGGGCCAGCAAAGTCCTGCTAGTAGTATTCACATGTAATCATTGCCCGACTGCCCAACTCTATGAGGGCCGCATCAAACAGCTGGCCGCTGATTATGGTGAACGTGGCGTAACGCTGGTCGCAATCCAACCGAATAATCCGAATGCTGTTAGGTTGGACGAGATGGGATATACCGATGTTGGTGATTCGTTCGAAGACATGAAGCTGCGGGCTGCTTATCGTCATTTCAATTTTCCTTATCTCTATGACGGCGAGACCCAGAAGGTCTCCCGGGCTTATGGCCCGTCCGCGACTCCCCATCTTTTCATCTTCGATTCCCAGCGGAAGCTTCGTTATGAAGGACGCGTCGATAACAATCCGCGCGAGCCATTGGTGACCAGCCGGGACGCGCGAAACGCCATCGATGCGATTCTTGAGGATCGGCCCGTCCCTGTAGCGAAGACACCCTCCGTGGGCTGCTCCACAAAATGGCTGTATAAGGAAGAGGGGCGCAAGGAAGAGCTTGCCGAGATCGAAAGCAAGCCCATACAGCTTCAACCGGCCAACGCGGAAGAACTGAAGAATTTGCGAAGAAACCCAACTGGGAAGCTGTTGCTCGTGAACTTCTGGGCGACATGGTGCGGCCCATGTCGAGAGGAAATGCCGGATTTCCAGACCATTCACCGCATGTACGGTCAGCGGGCCTTTGAGGTTGTAACTGTGAGCATCAATTATCCAGATGAAAGGCCTGGCGTGCTCTCAGTTCTCAATAAGCTGCATGCGACCAGCAGGAATCTTATCCTTGGTTCCACTGATATTTATGCGCTCCTGGCAGCGTTCGATCCAGATTGGAATGCTGCTGTCCCTTACACAATGTTGATCCGACCTGGCGGAGAAGTCGTCATTAAACGTCAAGCCAAGATCAACCCACTGGAAGTGAAGAGGCTAATCATCTCTAATCTGGCCGATGATGACTACCTTGGCCATCAGGCCTACTGGCAAACGCACTTTCAACAGTGAAGCGTCTGGGCGCTTCCTAGCCAACGGAACTAGATGATTCAAATGCTTACTCGAACATTTCATTCTGCGCCAGGCTCATGAGTCTGCAGCTTGGGGTTTGCTGCAAAAGAAACGTCCTCCCCAATACGATGGGCTCTAAGTGGGAGAGCTGGGCAAAAAAGAGTACCGAAAAGCACCAGCGCCCTCTTGCGGGGGGATCCCCCTTGATAAATGCGAGTCTTTGGGATTAGTATTGCCCCACTAGATTCGGTTTGGAGTTGCAATATGCCGTATATTCATAGGTTGTTTGGGGGCCGCGTACAAGTGTGCCCCGTTACTTACCTCCTTTTTTCTATTTTCCTACCTCTGCTTTTCCTGGGGTCAGCTCGAGCACAGGTTTACACAGGCTCTATCACAGGTTTAGTTCAAGATCCCTCGGGCGCCGTGGTTCCCAAAGCCTCCGTGGTCCTAATCGATATCGCTAGGGGCCTGAAGTATTCCACCGCGACAGACTCATCGGGCCGCTACGTGCTGCGGGCTCTGCCGCCCAGCAGATACAGTATCCGCGTCGAGGCCACCGGATTTCGTTCAGACGTTCAGAACGAAATCATTCTTGAGGTGAATCAGAATCTGACCTTGAACGTGTCGCTGCAAGTGGGCACTGCCCAAGACATAGTCGAAGTCACGGGACAGCCTCCGGTTCTGGCCACCGAAGACGCGGTCACCGGTCAGGAACTCGATCGCACCAAAATCAATGACCTTCCACTCATTGGTCGGGCCGTGTTCGACTTGGCGATGTTGACGCCGGGGATCAACCAGCCCGCTGGCAATACGTTCGGCCCCAACAATATGGCCAACAACTGGATCTCCAATGGCAGCCGTAACGCGCAGGCCGACATTCTGATTGACGGCGTCAGCACGGTAGGAGTGGAGCAGAACACCGCCATCGTGAATCCGCTCTACACACCTTCTGTCGACGCTGTGCAGGAGTTCAAAGTCCAGCAGTCGAATTTCAGCGCCGAGATCGGCTTCAGCGGAGCGACCGTGGTCAATGTCGTGACACGCTCTGGAACCAACGATTTCCACGGCACGGTGTATGAATTCCTGCGGAACGACAAGCTGAACGCCAAGAACTTCTTCGCGACTGGCGTTCCGCCGGTGCGGTGGAACGATTTTGGTGTCACGGTTGGCGGACCGATCCGCAAGAACAAGACTTTCTTTTTCTTTGATTACGAGGGTGTCCGTCAGAGCGTATCCGTGACAAAGAATGCTGGCGTGCCTAGCCAGGCGGAGCGCACCGGGGATTTCGGCGAACTGTGCGCTGATCAAGGCGGCACCTTCGACTCGAAGGGCTTGTGTTCTGCAGCGGCTGGCCAAATCTGGGATCCCTACACAGGTGTTTACGATCCGAACCAGGGCGGACCGGTACGGCAGAATTACATCCCGTACAACAACATGGCTACATACCAGAGTCCGGGCAATCCGAACCTTGCCAGCGTTCATCCGATACCAAACGCGCCTGGGAACCTGATTGATCCGGTAGCCTTCAAGATGATGCAGTTGTATCCCTTGCCCAATCGGAACGTAGGCACGAGTGCGTACGATCAATTCTTCAATTGGGTTGGCATCGGTGCCGACAAGAACGTGAACGATCAGATTGATATCAAGATCGATCACCACTTCACCGACGCAACCACGCTCAGTGGCAAATTCTCCTATGGCACGGGCTACTATAGACCCGCCAATTTGTTCAAAAACGTAGGTGACGCGTATTCCTCGGGTCTCTCCAACGGTGGACCGAAACTGTTGGCCCTCAACTTCGTGCACACATTTAGCCCAAAGACAGTGCTCACCGTCTCACTAGGATTGACGCGCGCCTGGTCGTTCGACCATGGTGGATCAGCAGCCGATTACCCAAATTTTGACCCCGTCAAGGATCTCGGAATGCCCAGTTACATTGGGGCCAACGGAATCAAGGCCGCGCCCTCGATCACCGTCGGCTCCGACCAGGGTTATCAAATGGAAGGCGGTAACAATTCCATCGGCACGCAAGCGTGGACATACCTGAAATATGGTCAGGAAACGCATCACTTGATTGGCACCCTCAGCCATACCAAGGGAGCGCACGAGATCAAGTTCGGCGCCGAAGGCCGCTTGCGGCGCGTCGAAATATTCTTTCCAGGAATCCCAGCCGGCACCTATTCCTTTTCGCAGAATTCGACCTCACAGGCACCTTGGGATGGCAGCGGCGACGCGATGGCCGGGTTCCTCATCGGCGCCGGGGGACAAAGCAACTGGGGAGCATACGAAATCGACTATGCGGCAGCGACGCAGAACTGGAACATCGGAAGTTTTATTCAGGACAACTGGCGAGTCACACCCAAGCTAACGTTGAACATCGGCCTGCGGTATGACCTCGATCTGCCGAGGACGGAACGCGCCAACCGGATTAGCTGGCTTGACCTGAATTCTCCTTCGCCGCTGCAGGTGCCTGGAATGCCCAACTTGAAGGGGGGTCTACAATACGCTAACAGCAGCAATCGCTCGCCCTATGAGAATAATTACAATGGATGGGGACCGCGACTTGGATTCGCATACAAAATGACCCCCCGAACGGTAGTTCGAGGCGGTTACGGTATTTTCTATAGTCAAAACAAAGGCGCCGCGGCCGGAACGGGTATCAGCGACCAGGGGTTTGTCGAGCAAACGAATTGGCTCAACACTTACCACAACGACCAAGCTACGCCCTACAGTTTCTTAAGTGATCCGTTTCCGGGCGGGCCTAGGCCACCAACAGGTGCCAGCCAGGGACTCCTAACGGATGTTGGCTTCGCCATTGGCGGACCGATTCCCAGCCGAAACGCGCGGCCTTATGAACAGGAGTGGACTTTCGGCTTTCAGCACCTTTTGCCTTGGAACGTCGTGATAGACACCACATACGTTGGCAAGAAGGGGACGCACCTCTACTTTGGCAACGCCGGGAATGTCGACTATTTGACAGAGGCGCAGGGGGCCGCTTTCGCTGCCAACCCTTCGTACTACAACGCCCCTGTTGCGAACCCCTTCTTTGGGATCATCACCGATCCAAACAGTGGGCTGTACGGATTCCAATCTCCGGATTGTCCTTCACCTTCAACGAACTGCGTACAACGCTGGACATTGATGACCCCGTACCCGCAGTTCACCGGCGTTACTGCCACGGATCCACCTTGGGCAAACTCCATTTATCACGCATTCGAACTGCGAGCCCAGAAGAGACTCTCGAACGGCCTAGACTTCCTATTCACCTACACGAACCAGAAGTCTATCGACGATTCGTCGGTAGGTGGCGGGGGCCTCACCTGGCTGGGCGGGTCACTGAGTAACGTCCTTCAAGACCCGAACAATCGCAGAGCCGATCGATCCCTGTCCCAGTTCGATATCTCGCAGATCCTGCAATTCAGCTACGTCTACCAACTTCCTGTCGGGCGCGGTAAACGTTTCGGTGGGAACATGAACTCCGTGGTCAATGCAATCGTCGGAGGCTGGCAGACCAACGGTATCTGGCGTTTTGATACCGGCCAGCCGGTCATTCTCGGCCTCAATGGCGGAACCAGCATTCCCACGTGGGGTCCGCAGCGGCCCGACCTGACGGGCACGCTGAAAAGGGCGAGCGGCCTCAATTTGGATCAATACTTCGCGAATCCTGGTGTGGCCATCGCTCCCCCAGCCTACGCAATTGGCAATGCTCCTAAAGTTTTGCCGAATCTGCGCTTGCCTGGGACGAGAACAGCGGCGATGTCTCTTTTCAAGGAATTCAGCCTTACCGCATTGAGGGAAGGTTCCCGCCTCCAGTTCCGTGCCGAGGCGTACAACGTCTTCAACCATCCACAGTTCGGCGGCCTGAACGCGACCGTAGGTTCAGGCGACTTCGGCAAACTCAGCTCTCAAGTTAACTCGCCGAGACAGCTGCAACTCGCGCTAAAGCTTTATTGGTAGAATGGATTCCCCGGTGCCAGCAAGAAAGACGGGTAAAGCGTCTTTCGACTGGCGCTGGGGCTGCTTTTGGCTGTGAGAACACAATTTCTAAAATCCATTATCGTTCTGGTTTATCTGTACTCTTATCCAAGCAGCGTCGCTGGGTCGCCACAAACCGAAGTGCGCGACGCTTACGCCGAGGCCGCTTCCGCCTTCCAGCAGGGACAAGTTGACGAAGCTGAGCAGACTTTGCGCAGGGCTATCGCGGCCGAGCCGGACAGGCCGGACCTGCTGGGGCTGCTAGGCCTTGTTCTCGACGCGAAGAAGGAATACGAACAGGCAGAGCCTTTCCACCAGCGCGCATTGAAGCTCGCGCCACGCTCGGCAGGTTTGTGGAACAATTTCGGCAATCACCGCCTCGCGCAAGGCAATGACGATCAGGCGGCCCACGCATTTCTTCAGGTTTTGGCAATCGAGCCAGGGCACGCAAACGCGAATCTACAACTGGCCCGAATCGCGCTCTTAGAAAAGCACGGGGCCGAAGCGTTGCGCTACCTAGACCATTTGAAGGCTTCGGATCAGAGCGATACTGCGGTTCAGCTCCTGCGAGCGCGATGCCTTTATTTGGCCGGGCAGACTGACTTGGCCATGGCCATTGTGGACCACCTCGAGCAGTACGCAGCGGGAGACATGCGTCTTGCTTTTTCCTTGGGCGAGGCATTAGCGGAGTGGGGGAGATACGATAGAGCGGAAGCTGCATTTTCCCGGGCCCTCGAGACAGACCCTGCCAACATCGACATCCTTCACAACGTAGGTCTCGCTGCGCTTCATGCGGGCCACTTAGACCGCGCGCAAACGGTGTTCGAAATCGCGGTGCAGCAAAAGCCCGATGACGTAGAGTCGATTTTCAATCTGGGCCGAGTACATGCAGCAAAGGGCGACAGTGAAACTGCGCTGGTTCTCTTGGCCCAGGCTCGGCGGCTGGCTCCCAATAGACCCGATCTTCTTCTCTATATGGCTCGAACGTATGAGACCGCGGGATTTTTCAGTGGAGCAGCGGAAGCCTATGAAGAATACTTGAAGCGGCAACCTGATGACCAAACCGCGCGCAGGGAGCGTGGATTTACATACTGTCGGTTCGGCAGGACTAAGACGGGGCTCCCCGATTTGAACTGGTACGTCCACGAGTACCGCGATGATCCCATCGGCCATTTTGAATTAGGGCTGTGTGAAACCCTGGGCGACACGACCGAGGCTTTCCGACAATTTGATGAGGCCTTGCGTTTGAAGCCTGACTTCACGGTGGCGAGGCAAGCGCGCGGGTGGCTCCTGGGGCGGGAGGGAAGATGGGCCGAAGCGCTGCCTGATCTGAAGTCCGTCGTTGAACGCGAGCCTAAGAACTCAATGGCGCTACTGCAACTCGGGCGGACTTATCTGGAATTGCACCAGCCCGCTAAAGCGGCCGAATATCTCCGGCGCGCACAAAAGTTGGCTCCCGAGAATAGGGGAGTGCTTATCCAGCTCCATCGCGCACTGCGGGGCTTAGGCCAATATCAAGAGGCTGCGGCCGTTCTCGAGGAATTTAAAACCGCGGAGCCCGACCCTACTACTCTGAAGGCGTCGGCTCAGGTATTCGAATATCTAGGTCTGGACCCTACAGAACAACGAGAACGTTTTCGTCACAACCTGGCGAATGCCATAGCAGCCAGTCCGTCTGATCCAGAATTGAAAGTTCAGCTGGGAGCGCTGCTGCTCAACGACGGCAAGACAGAAGAAGCGCTGGCGGCTTTTCGGGAAGTTCTGAAGCTGTCACCACCGACCCGAATACTGAACGAGGCTGCGATGGTGCTCGTAGAGCACAAGCAGTATGCCTTAGCCAGGGAATTTCTGACTGAGATCGTCGCTGCAGACCCTTCGGTTGACAACCGTCTCGAACTCGCGGTGGCAACTTTCCACGCGCTGGGCCCGGCAGCCAGCTTGGCGGAGATCGAGAAGATTTTCGCAGCAAATCGCACTGGTGACGCCTACCTCTTGCAGGCACAAATCCTGGACGCGTTGGGACGATTCGAGGACGCTGCGGAATCCTTGAACGCCGGCCTTCGGATGGAACCCAAACGGGCGGATTTGTATTTCTGGGCCTCGCTGTTTTTGCTCAAGCACAATAAGGATCAGCAGGCGTTGCGGCTGCTAGATCAGGCCACGACCATCGTGCCGGACGCCCTCGACCTTCTGCTGACGAAAGCGGTAGTGCTGGAATTGGTCAGGAAGACTGAGCAGTCGGAGGATCTCCTGAAGAAAATCCAGTCTCGATGGCCCGAATGCGCCCGGTGCCACCTGGTTCAGGGCATCATCGAGGCCACGCATCGAAAACATGAGCAAGCTTTGCAGTCTCTCCGGACGGCGATTGCCCTCGGGGAAAGAACCGCGAGTGCGTATTACTACCTAGCTGACGTCACCCGCGTGGCGAGGCCCGGAGACAGAGAGGCGACCCGGCAGGCTATTTCAGAAGCCGTACGACTCGATCCCAACGATGCTTTATCCCATGCTCTGGCCGGAAAGATTGCTCTTGACGAGGAAGACCCGGCCAAAGCTGCAGAACAATTGAAAGAAGCTATCCGATTGCGGCCCGACTTGGCCGAAGCTCATTATTCTCTGATGATCGCTTACAGGAAACTTGGCCGAGCAAACGAGGCTATGGCGGAATCGGAGATCTTCCGGCGGATTCGCGAGCAAAACCCGGGCTCTGAAGACGATACCGCAGGGATCAGGAAGATGTTGTTCGCGGGCGACGGCCCCGGCTAATAGTCGTCCTGTTCGTGACCTGGCTTGGTCTGTTCGATCAACGTCCTTAGGATGACACGTTGTAGCCTAGCTTGCGTATCCGTTCTAGTTGGCGGAGGGCTCCACGATTTTGTGATATCGCTTCCGTTCAAGCCTTGAGAGGCGCTGTAGCGTTCCGCTGGGCCAGCGGATTTCGGCGTTGATGAGGGTCGAGGAGTCGTCGCCTGTACCGACAACCACGCGCTTGTCTTGTGAGGAGAGATAACTGCCACCACCCGTAATCCAACGAACAAGTTTCCGGCTACCGATCTCGACCGTGATCTTCGCGCCAATCGCGTCACGATTGCTTTTGGTCCCCCGGAGTTCAAAGCCAACCCAGCTATGATTCTGTCCCAGATTATTGTGCAAAAGCACGGGGCTGGCATCGAGACGCGTAAAGACAGCATCTACACCGCCATCATTATCGAAGTCACCGACGGCCAGGCCCCGGGCGCGGTAACCGGACTGGAATACCGCGCCGCCTTGCTCCCGCATGTCTTCAAAAACACCCTTCCCGTCGTTACGTAAGAGGAGAGGAGGCTCTTGGTACTTCACATTCACGCGGGTTGCCTCAATGGCTTGATTGATGTGTCCATTCGCAATGATCAAATCCAGATTCCCGTCATTGTCATAATCAATGAAGTGCGTACCCCATCCAACATAGGATTTTGTGTATGCCGCTAATCGCGAGCCTGCCGTCTGATCCGTATACAACAGAGAAGGAGTGCTAACGAACAGACTGTGGTATTCGTCGTTGAAGTTCGTAACCACAAAATCTGGCTTCCCATCCCCGTTAAAATCTCCGGTATCTACGCCCATGCCCGCCTTGGCCACTCCATCCGAGTTGTAAGCCACCTCGGAATCCACAGCAACGTCACGGAAAGTGCCGTTTTTCTGGTTGATCAGCAGGAGATTCGGCGACGCGTCCCGCGCGACGAAGAGGTCCGTCCAGCCGTCGTCATTTACATCGACAGCGATGACCCCCAAGGCTCGGCCCACCAGGCTGGCCAATCCAGAGTGCTCGCTCACATCCGTGAAGGTGCCGTCTTTATTGTTGTGATACAGGGTAAGAGGCATGCCGACATAAGCCTTCTGTTCGCAATAGGTACGCATGCCGTGGAGCTCGCATCGCTTGGCATCGTCGAAGGAAAATTGGGCATAGTTGGTTACGACGAGATCTAGATAGCCATCCCGGTCAAAATCAAACCATGCGGCGCTGGCGGCCCACCTTCCTGCATTCTTGACTCCCGCGCGCTCTGTTATGTCCGTGAAGCTGCCGTCCCCATTATTGTGAAAGAGCGCACTCGCCGGAAATCCCGTTACGTACATGTCCGGAAAGCCGTTATTGTCGAAGTCTCCGACGGCTACTCCCATTCCGTAAAAAGCGAGGCGGTCCACTCCGGCTTTCGCAGCGACATCCTCGAATTCTCCATTCCCGAGATTGCGATAAAGAGCGTTGCGAATCGGGAACGAACTTTTGCCGTGAGGAGTTTCTCCGCCGTTAACGAAAAAGAGGTCCTCGAGACCATCACTGTCGAAATCCAGAAACGCCACGCCGCCACCCATGGTTTCAATCAGAAAGCGGTCGGGCGATTCTCCAGAGAAATGACGCCAGACAATGCGAGCCTGTTCTGTGACGTCGCTAAGAATTTCCTTGTGTGCCGAAGACGGCGAACGCCGGAAAAAACCCAAGGAAAGAAACGAAAGGAGTGCCGTCAGAGATAGGAAAAACAGGCGCCGCGGAGCCCGATACCACTCCTTATTCCTTGGAAAGTACGATTGGTAACGGGACGAGCTCATGCCACGATTCCTATACGACTTAGGACGCCGCTAAGCCAGGGCCGGAGCGGGGCTGTTCTCATCCTGCTCATCGGTTATCTTCCGTAGAGTTGAAGCGCTGGAATCCCTAGTTTACCCCGAGTCACACGTACTCAAATGATGTTTGCCGCGCTTGCTCTCCCGAGCTATCGCTCGAGGTCAAGCGGGAGCCGTCCACTGACAGGCTGTATATCTTGCCGAATCGCCCGGCACAGCAGGTTCCACAAGACCCAGCGTTCGGAACACGGCGATCGGAAATTCGCATCGCTGTGGCGGGAGGCCACGCGCCGATCTCGCGGGGTGCAGTTTGCTCGCCCGAGACGATTGCGGAAATCCAGGAGCTGGCTGCGGGTCTGCGGGGAATACTACAAGTCCGAACGTATCCTGGAAGAGCTACTCGTCCAGAAAATCGTCGTTGAGACCGCTCGTTACGGCCGCGTTCTGGCACTCGAACACCTCGAACAACCTGAGCCAGGGTATAACCTTGCTCGTGTGGTTCACTCCCTTGATCGCACCTCGCGGTATTCGACGGCGACAAGTCGCGCTCTATACAAGGCGATCGAAGAGCTCGAACGGCACCAGGCTGCACGGAAAGCTCGCGAAGAGTCTGCCGCTTCCAACCGATACGGAACCGGCCAAGTAACCTGTTGAACTCAACGAGGGGCAACGCGAGAAGCAGGGAGAGAACCCCGCTTCCAGCGACAGCCGTGCTTTCGAAGATCCGGAAGATGGTGTCGCAAAGGTTGAGGCCGCATAGGGCTGGCGTGCTTATACCACGCCAGCCCGAGCGGCAAGAGGATATGATTTTTGCAAAACGAACCCACCGAGCCCTAGCCGGGCTGGTTGAAAGGTGCGGCAGGAGCCGCAGCAGCGAGAAGAGCAATCCTTTGTACTATGCCCGGCTCACGGTGAAGAAAGCCAAGGCCGACATGGGCCGGGAATCCCTCGAAGCAACTAGTATGCGCGAGTCTGAAAAGTAGAAGTCGGCCGCAGCTTGTTAGACAAATCCTCAGGGACGAGGGGATAGCGCAACCAAATAGCGGATCACAGTTGCTGCAGCGGTTCGCATCCGTGGAGAGGCGCGATGCGCTCTGCCCTTTTTGTTTTTGGGGCAAACGCAAGCTGCTCCGGAGAGACAGTTAAGGTGCGGTGTGGTTAATTGACGTCAATCAATCCCAGCCGCTCTTGGAGGGCCCGACTACCGTTTCGACTGTGGTACCCGCTTAGAGTACCTTGCGCTTACGCATGTCAGAGATGACCTTGGAAAGGTAGCTGACGGCGGCGATGGCGAAAAGCGGTTGTGCCAGGAATGTAAAGATGGCCATTTCAT
>Ga0126381_100007349_pt1 | contig 12254 bp, 9 predicted proteins | sample PanSoiMetPlot_28_FD_96465 | JGI IMG/M metagenome (GOLD analysis project Ga0126381, IMG submission 96465) | Tropical forest soil microbial communities from Panama - MetaG Plot_28 | ecosystem: Environmental > Terrestrial > Soil > Tropical forest > Bulk soil | place: Panama | collected 2016-02-17
CCGATGAACAGCGCATTGTTCAAGATGTTGTGGTGCGAGAGCGTCGCGCCCTTCGGGAACCCCGTCGTGCCGCTGGTGTACTGGATGTTGATCGGGTCGTCGAATGACAGGGCAGCCTCGCGCTTGCCCAGAGGATCGTGGTCCTCCGGGCCGGCTGCGCCTGCGTCAAGGCGTCCTGCCGCGAAGAGCGAATCCCAGGGCGGCGTCTCAAGGTAGATGACGTCCTCGAGGTCTGGCAGGTCGGATCTGGCGTCGTCGATCATTGCTCGGTAGTCGCTGGTCTTGAAGCGATCCGCGCTGACGAGCAGGCGGACGCCAGATTGTCGCAGCGCGTACGCGACCTCGTGGCTGCGGTAAGCCGGATTGATGTTGACCAAAATGATCCCGGCTTTAGCCGTCGCGTACTGCAACTGGACCCACTCCGCGCAGTTGGGCGCCCAGATACCGACGCGGTCGCCGGCCTGCAGGCCGGCCGCGATCAGGCCCCGAGCCAGGATGTCGGTCTCGGCGTCGAACGCCGAGTACGTCCACCGTCGTCCGGTCGGCACGTCGACAAGCACCTCGGCGTCCGGATGCGCGGCCGCGGTGCGGCCTAGGTTCTCGCCGATGGTCTCGCCCAGCAGCGCGGTTGCTGACGCGCCGTGGCTGTAAGACACCGTGACTTCGGAGGACATGACCGATCCCTTCGCGACCCGATGCACTCCATCGTGCCCGTTATGGCGGGTCATGTGAAGCTGAGCGACGCAGGGCGGAGTCGCGCGAAGGGGGTGCACGCGGCTGCACGCGTGGCTTGCCAGGGCCCGGCACGGCGGCGGCGAGTGACGCGGCAAACAGACGCGGAAACGAAATGTGCCGACGGCACGAGGCGGGATTATGGTGATCATTGCAGGACTGAATTGGACTTAACCGGAGCGGCACGTGGTCTTGTTGGTCATCTGGCTGATAGCGGCCGCCGCGCTCGGCGTCGCCGAGATGCTCACTACAACGCTGGCGCTCGGGCTCATGGCGATCAGCGCGCTCGCGGCAGCCGCGACCGAGGCCGCCGGGGGCAACGTATTGCTGCAACTCGCGGTCTTCATCGCGGCATCACTGGCCGGCATCGTCCTGATCAGGCCCGTCGCGCTTAGGCGGCTGCGGCGCAGGGCGACGCTGCGTACCGGGACCGCCGCGCTGGTCGGGCAGACCGGCTACGTCCTGGCCGACGTCACGCCGCACGCTGGGCGGATCAAGATCGGCGGGGAGGAGTGGTCAGCCAGGCCCTATGACGAGCTGTCCGTGATTCCGGCCGGGTCCACGGTCGACGTGCTGCAGATCAAGGGCGCCACCGCCCTTGTTCATCAAAGGGAGTAAGAAATGACGCCAGATGCCGTGGCCGGGCTCGTTGTGGGCCTCGTGGTCGTCGTGCTGATCATTGTGTTCCTAGGCCGGTCGATCTGGCTGGTGCCGCCGGCCAGGGCGCGGAACGTGGAGCGGCTCGGCCAGTTCCACAAGACACTGGATCCCGGGCTGCATCTGGTGCTTCCCATGATCGACCGGGTCAAGAACCTGATCGACCTGCGCGAGCAGGTTGTCTCGTTCACCGGCCAGCGGGTGATCACCGAGGACAACGTGGTCGTCTCCATCGACACCGTGCTGTTCTTCCAGGTCACCGATCCCCGCGCCGCAGACTACGAGATCGTCAACTACATCCAGGCGATCGAGCAGCTAGCCGCGACGATGCTGCGCAGTGTCATCGGGAGCATGGACCTTGAGCAGACGCTGACCTCCAGGGACAAGATCAACACGCTGCTGCGCGGCGTGCTCGACGAAGCGTCTGGCAAGTGGGGCATCCGGGTGACGCGAGTCGAGATCCGCTCGATCGACCCGCCGCAGTCGATCAAGGATGCGATGGAGAAGCAGCTGAAGGCCGAGCGGGAGAAGCGGGCGGCGATCCTGCACGCCGAGGGGCTGCAGCAGTCGCAGGTCCTGACCGCTGAGGGCGATAAGCGCGGGGCGATCCTGAGGGCCGAGGGCGAGAGGCAGTCGGCCATCCTGCGGGCGCAGGGCCAGGCCGAGGCGATCTCGACGGTGTTCAAGTCGATCCACGACGGCAACGCTGACCCGAAGCTGCTGGCCTACCAGTACCTGCAGACGCTGCCGCAGCTTGCTCAGGGCCAGGGCAACACGGTCTGGATGATCCCGAGCGAGCTGACCGGTGCTCTGAAGATGCTCAGCTCGGCGTTCGGCAAGGCGGGTGAGGAGGGCAGCGCAGACGGCTCGCGCGGCGGCCAGGCGCCGTACGTCGTCCTTGACGAAAGTGGTCAGGCTCCCGTCGTCATCGGCGCCGAACGCTTCGTTAAGCACGCGGCTGAAGATGCTTCACCGCCTGAAGATCAGGCCAGCGGTCAGCAGTAGGCCGAACGCCAGCTGCAACCGTCCGGTCTGGCCAAGCACGGCGACCAGGCCGCGCCCGGCCACCCGGGACAGTACCTGCCTGACCGGCGGGATCGCGAGCGGCGCGGCCAGCAGCGTGAGCAAAGTCAGCGGGGCGGCGGGGGCCATGGCAGCGGCCACCGCGAACGGCACCGATACACAGCTCGCGTAGAGCACCCTCGTGCGCCGGTCGCCGAGCACGACCGCGAGGGTGCGCTTACCCGAGACCTCATCGCTCGGAATGTCGCGCAGGTTGTTGACTACAAGCAGCGCGCAAGCCAGCAGGCCTACCGGGACCGAGGCCGCGACGGCGAGCCAGGTCAGCCTGTCCATCTGCACGTAGGCGGTTCCGGCAACCGCCCCGACCCCGAAGAACGCGAACACGGACACCTCGCCGAGAGCGCGATAGCCGTACGGGCGGCTTCCTCCCGTGTAGAACCACGCTGCGCCGATCGCGGCGGCGCCGAGGACGATCAGCCACCAGGAAACGGCGGCGGCGAGAACAAGGCCGGCCACGCCGGCGACGAGGAAGCTTCCGAGCGCCGCGCCGAGCACCTGCCTGGGGGTCGCAAGACCCGAGGCGACCAGCCGGACTGGGCCGACGCGCTGCTCGTCTGTGCCGCGGATGCCGTCGCTGTAGTCGTTGGCGTAGTTGACCCCGACCTGCAGCGCCAGGGCCACGACCAGCGCGAGCGCGGCCCGCCAGCCGACGAAGTCGCCGTAGCCCGCCGCAGCGCCCGAACCGACCGCGACCGGGACGATGGCGGCCGGAAGGGTACGCGGCCTGGCGCCGGCCACCCAGTCTCGTGCCGCAGTCACAAGGCGTCCCGTCTGCTTGATTGAGGAGGGTCACAGACTAGCGAGGCCAGCGCAGCGGATCGGCCAGGCCATGGGTCAGAGGCGGCGGGCTGCGGCGAGCGGCTGCGGCGAGCAGCTGCGGCGAGCTGACGAGGCGAGCGCTCAGGCGAGTGGCGGCAGCGCCCGGTCGGCGGCCGCTATGATCGCCTCGATCTGGCTGGCGCTGAGGCGATCCCGGATGCCGGCCTTGGAGCCACGACCGACTTCACCGGACTGGCGCCTGAAATACTTGCCCACGCGTCTGCCGTCGAATACGTCGACACCCTTCACCCTCATGATCATCCACGAGGTGCTCGGCCCGTATGTGACCATGACGGGGCGCACCGCTACCGGGTGCCCCAGTTCGGCCTCGAGCAACGATGCGGCGTACGCCGCCTCGTCCCTCGCGTGGTCCAGGCGGCGTGCCATGCTGGTCCGGCCGTGATAGAGCATTCCGTCGCGCATGCGTAGCGGAAGACGACGATCCAGTCGCTGCGAGTCAAGGCTGAACACGCCGGCCGGGCCGATCACGACGTGATCGATCACATGCTCGGTCCCGGGAATGGTCCTGGCATTGAGCGAATGGTAGCCCAATAGCCGGTTTATCCTCAGGCGGCGCCGCGTGAAGCGCTGGGCGGAGGTGATCCTGACCGATGCGGGTACCACGACCGCAGTCTTTGACCTGAACAGCACGTCCGCGGCGGCATATACCGCCGCGGCGGTCAGGCCGTAGCGCCAGCCAATCCAGAGGGCGAAGCCGGCGAACACTGCGATGGCAACGATTGATCTGCTGACCCAGACACGCAGCCTCGGGTCCGCCCGCAGCCGCGGGCTGATAATCGGGCGGGCGGTGAGCGGTCCTGCGAACTGCTGGCGCCTGGCTGGCCTGTTTGAGGTCGGCGCCGCCGCCGCCACGCCGGCAGCGGCGCCGCTGTCGTCCGGAGACTTGATGATGGATCCGCGAGCATCGCGAGTCGCCGTAAGCCGCGGTCCGTCGCGCCTCATCCGGGCCGCCGGCGTCAGTGCTCGCGGTTTGGCGCGCGGCGTAGCTCGCCGTTGGCTGGTCGGCGGGTTGGCATCCGGTTCGGCTTCCTGCGCGTCGCCGTTGCCGGGCGTGGCATCGCGAAACAGCGCACGCAGACCCTTTCGCTCATTGGCGCGGTCGGCCGGCTCGCCGCGCGGGTCGTGCGCCTGCGCGTCCACATCCCGAGCGTAGCTGATTCCTTACCCGCTGAACATGCACGCGCGGATCGCGAGCGCACCGCGGGGCAACCTGGACGAGTCAAGATCCGGCAGTCTACTGTTCGGTAACATGACGCAGATTCATGATATGACCGCTCTCGAGCTCGCCGCCAGCATCCGCAATAGCGAGCTCTCTCCGGTCGAGATTACCGACCATTACCTTGACCGGATCGATCGACTGAATTCGCGGACGGGCGCCTTCTACACCGTGACTCGCGAACTGGCGAGAGAGCAGGCGACCGCCGCCGAGAAGCTTGTCGCGGAGAGCCGGCGGGCCGGTGATCAGGCGTCGCTGCCGGCCCTTATGGGCGTACCGATCCCGATCAAGGACCTGAACATGGTCGCCGGGGTACGAATGACGCTGGGCTCGAAGGTTTTCGAAGACTATGTCGCCGCTGAAGACGACTACGTCGTCGCCGAGCTGCGTAAGGCAGGAATCGTCATCACGGGCAAGACCGCGGCCCCCGAGTTCGGCCTGCCGTGCTACACGGAGACCGAGATCGGTCCGCCTGCCCGGACGCCGTGGGATCTGGCCAGGTCGGCCGGCGGTTCGAGTGGCGGTGCGGCCGCGGCGGTCGCGTCCGGCCTCGCACCGGCGGCGCAGGGCAGTGACGGGGGCGGGTCGATCAGGATCCCGTCAAGCGTGTGCGGCCTGTTCGGGATCAAGCCGAGTCGCGGCCGGATCTCAGGCGGACCGATCATGCCGGACCTCAGCGGCCTGTCGACGGACGGCCCGATCGCCAGGACCGTTGCCGACGCCGCGCTCCTGCTCGACGTCATGACGTGCAGCTATCCCGGCGACATGTACATCGCCCCGCCGCTTGCCGAAGGCGAGACCTTCCTCGGTCACGCGGGCCGCGAACCAGGCAGGCTGCGGATCGGCCGCTCGATCGCCAACGCCGTGCCAGGCGCGACCGTGCACCCGGACTGCGTGGCCGCCTACGAGGACGCGACCAATTTGCTGACCGGCCTCGGCCACGAGGTCGAAGATGTTCAAATTCCCATCGACTCCGACGCCGTGCCGATGTTCGACCTGCTCTGGTACTCGATGTCCACGCTGGTGCCGATCGATCCGGAGCGGGAGGGCGAGCTGCTACCGTTCACCCGCCACCTGCGCGGCGAGGGATTCAAGGTAACCGCCAGTCAGGTGCTTTTCGCCCAGGCATACCTGCAGGGTGTCATGCGGGCCGCGATCGCGACGCTGAACAGGTACGACGCCTTCCTCACCCCAACGCTGACCTCACCGCCAGTTCCGGTCGGCTACTTCGACGAGGTCGATCCGGCCGAGAACTTCGAGCGGCAGAAGCGATTCACTCCGTACACGGCGGTGTACAACATCTCCGGCAACCCGGCGGTGAACCTGCCGTTGTACTGGAACTCCGACGGGCTGCCGATAGGCGTCATGCTGGCCGGCCGGCTGGGCGATGAGGCGACTCTGATCTCGCTGTCGGCGCAGGTCGAGGCGGCCAGACCGTGGCGGGACCGGCATCCGGTGATCTGGTAGCAGCGGACTGCCGACCCGCCGCGTGCTAGGCAGGCCAAATCGGCACACATGCTCACCCGGGCTGCCTAGCCCCGCTCTGGGTTCTACGATCGGGATTGGCTCCGCTTGCTATGCGTAGCCGAGCACTCACGTATGGTGAGCGACATCATCTGTGCTCACGAGCAGCGGGGGAACCGGAGGCAATCGCGTGGTGCCGTGGAGTGGGCGCTGGTGGCTCGTCCGACGGGCCGGTAATGGCGCGGCTGCGGCGTGCGCGACGGCTGCCGTGCTGGTGGCCTGCGCGGCGGGCTACCACGGACTGCCGGCCCTCGGACCGGTGCTCGACCCCGGTAGCGGCGCGTGGGCGTCGGCATCGGGCGGCCTGACCCCGAAGTCCCAGGTTCTGCAGGTGCCTGGGCTCACAGGAGCCGCCGCGATCTCGTTCGATCCTCATGGCATCCCAACGATCAACGCGACGAGCGTGCCTGATGCGATGGTGGCGCTCGGCTACCTGCACGCCAGGTTCCGGCTGACGCAGATGGATCTGCAGCGCAGGCTGGCCGAGGGCAGGCTCTCCCAGTTCGTGGGGCCCGCCGGGATTCGCTCCGACATCTTCGAGTTGCGGCTGGGCTTGTTGCGCACCGCACGCCGTGAGTGGGCGGCGATGCCGAAGACCAGCGCTGCCGCCGGCCTGCTCACCGCCTATTCCACCGGCGTCAACGATTACCTGGCGCAGCTGCGTTCAAGCGGCCAATGGCCGGCGGTCTTCTCGCTTGCTGGCGTCTATCCTGCGCGATGGACGCCGGTGGACAGCCTGGCGGTGCAGGGAGGAATGGCTCAAGCGCTTGACTATTCCACAGTCCCGCTGGACTATTCGTTGCTCTCAAGGGCGCTCGGAATTCGCCGGACCATGCGCTGGCTGCCGGTCTCGGCGGCAGCTCAGGACGTGTACGACCCTGGGCCGTACCGCGCGCTTGGGGTCACGCCGCTGGCCGGAGCCTGGGCAGGGGCAGGGGCCGCCGGGGCACGGGCAGCCGGTTCAGGGGGAACCGGGGCAAACACGACCGCCGTGCCGAAGAAGGCCTTGGCCGGGTCGGCGGTGACGGCCTCGCGGTCGGTGGCTCGAGCCGCCGCGGCAGCGCTCGCCGCGGCAACTGCGCTGCCGGTGGCCAAGGCCGGCGGTGAGGGTGCGGGTGCGGCCTGGGCGTTGAACGGGCCCAAGGTGGCAGGCGGCGGATCGATGCTGGCCAGCGTGGCGCCGGTGGCCGAGCCGCTGCGCTCAGCCTGGTACCAGGTCGCCATCTCGGCGCCAGGCTTCGACGTCGCAGGCGTGAGCCTGCCCGGTCTGCCCGGCGTCATGATCGGCCACAACGCTCACGTAGCGTGGTCGCTCGGCGGCACGCAGGATCAGTCGGCGTTGTATTACGTGGAGAGGACCAGCCCAAGTCGGCCGGGTAGGTACTTCTGGCGCGGTCGCTGGCGATCGATGCGGCAGGTGCGGTACACGATCCCGGTACGGCGCGGGCGGACCAGGCACCTGACCGTCGACCTTACGGTCCACGGCCCTGTTCTCACTCGGGTTGGTCGGACGGTGTCCGTGGACTGGATGGGAAACAGGGGATCACCAGACGTCGCGGTTCTCGCCAGGATCGCTGCCGCCGGTAACTTCACGCAGTTCACCGCGGCGCTCGCGGGGTGGCGCTCGCCCGCGCTGACCTTTGCCTACGCCGACGACAGCGGCAATATCGCGGCCGTCACGGCCGGGTACTACCCGGTAGTGCGACGCGGCGCGCCATGGATGCTCATGCCAGGCACCGGCGCAGACGACATGGCCGGCGTCATCCCATTCGCCGCCCTGCCGCGCAGCTTCGATCCCCCAGGTCACGTGATCGTCGTTGCAGGCCAGCGGCCGGTGACGACCGCCTACCCGTACTACATCGGCACCACGCTGAGCGGGCGCGATTTCTCTGACAGTGCTGGCCGGGCATCCGCTCTTCTGGCCAGGCGATCGCGGCTGCTGCCGCCCGATCTCGCCGCCCTGCAGGCGAGCCATTCCGACGCGGTGGCGGCGACGCTGTCGCCAAGCCTGCTTGCAGCGCTTCGCCGGGCCACGCTCACCCCCATCGAACAGCAGGCCGCGTCGGTGTTGCGCGGCTGGAATCATTCGCTTGACGGGCAGTCCGCGGCGGCAGGCATCTGGGCAGCTGTCTGGCCCGCGTACCTGTCGGCGACCTTCGGACCGTGGTGGCACGCGGCCGCCGGGCTCGCTGCCCGGAGTCGCCGGGTCGGCCTGAGCGGCCAGCTTGCCGGGCTCGGCCTGGCTCGAGCGCTCGAGCGCTGGACGCTCGCTGATCCTTCGAATCCTGCGTTCACGCCGCCAGGCAAGCCGTCAAGGACCGCGGCGTCGGTGATGCGGGCGGCGTTCGGTGCCGCGGTGGCTCGCTTGCGAGCGCGACTCGGCGGCGCTCCGGCTAGCTGGTCCCTGGACCGGGTCGCTAGCTGGACCACAGCGAGCGCGCCATCGGCCGCGCTCTTGCCCGTACTCGGCCCCTATGCCACGGGCCAGAACCCAAGCAGTGACCAGCTTTGGCGGCCTGGCCCGGCTCGGGACGCCGGCCTACTTGAAGGTCTGGCCGGCCAGACGTGGCGGATGATCGTCAGCCTGCGGATCGGTCAGGCAACGCCCGCCGGGCGCGGGAGTATATGGGCCGAGGGAATCTACCCGGGAGGCCAGAGCGAGAATCCGGCCTCGCGTTGGTACGCCAACTTGACTGGTCGCTGGCGGAACGGAGGCTATCTGCCGATGGCGCCGGCTGGTGCGGAAGCAGCGGGCCGGATCCGCTGGGTGCTGTTCCCGTGACCCGCCAGGTGAGCAGGTCGGAGGTCGACCGGCTCGGCAAGCGGGGCTCGTACCGGCTTGGCGGCCTCGGCCCGGTGGGCGGGGTGCGTCCTGCCCCGCCCCGGCCGTTCAAGCCATCGTTCCCCAGGCCGAGGCACCACGGCTCAATCTCTGGCTGGATCTTGACCGCGGCCGCCGCGACGATCCTGATCGCCGGGGCGGCCGTGATCGGGGTCTGGTTCATGCCGCTCATCGTCGGGATCGTGACAGGGGTGGCAACCAGGCAGGGAGGCTGGCGGCTGCGAGTGTCGGTCCCCGCCGTGACGATCATCGCGGCCGCCGGTTGGGGACTAGGGCTGTGGCTCTCCGCACTCAAAGGGCTGCCGGTCGGCGCGACCGCGCGGACTATCGCCGTGGTCGCCGGACTGCCGGCAGGCGCCCTCCTGCCGGTAGCGATCACGCTCGCGGTGAGTGCGGCGCAGAGTCTGGCCGGGCTTTGGCTTGGCAGGGCGCTTGCTCCCAGGCCACCGTGGGACTGACAACGCCGCCAGTTGCCCGCCGGAAGCTCTCGGCCCCGGGCCGCCGACCGTGGAGAACTCGGCGTCGGTGGCTGCCCTCGTCGCCGACAGGCTGGCGATCAGGGCGCCGCCGCAGGTGAGCACGGCGCCGATGATCTGAAGCAGCGTGGGGCGCTGCCCGAGAATCATGGCGGCCAGGGCCAGCGAGGCGGCCGGCTGCAGCAGCAGCATCAGCGATGATACTGCGGCTGGCAGCCGGGGCAGCGATGAGGTGATCAGGAGCCACCCGGCGGTCTGACTGAGCAGCGCAAGAACGGTGAGCCAGCCGATGGCCGGCCAGACCGGGCTGAGCCCGAGGCCGCCGAACAACAGCCCGAACGCGAGCGACGCGATCGCCGCGGCCCCCGTCGCCTCGGCGACGGGCGCCGCTATATGCGCCGACGCAGCGGACGACCGGCGCAGCACGAGCAGGTAGCCGGCGTATGCGACCGATGTTCCAATTCCGTAGCCAATGCCAGGCAGCGGATGCTGCCCGGACGTCGCATTTCCGATCAGGCCGGAGACGAGTACGACCCCGAGCATCACTATCGGCAGCGCGAATGCCACCGCGCGGCTCGGTCGCTCGTGCCACAGCACCCACGCGATGCCAGCCACAAACAGGACCTGCAGATTGCCCAGAACAGTAGCTACGCCGGCGCCGACATCGGCGATGGCATGCGCCCACAAGATCAGGTCTACGGCGAGGAACAGGCCGGCGACCGCGGCCCTAGCCCGCTGGCGAAGCGTTCGCGGGCCGTACCTGCGTTGCTCCGCGCCGGCGAGCAGGACAAGCACAGGCAGTGCGAGTACGCAGCGGTAGAACGCGGTGCCCACCACGCTCGCCCCGGCCTGCCGGGACAAGGTGACGAGCACGGCGGAGAACGAAATCGTGGCGGCGCCCAGACCGGCCATCAGAAGGGGCCGGCGGGCAGGCATGGCAACGGCACCGGGTTTGGCGGTGCCGTTGTTGTCGGTAAGGACCGTAGCCTTGTACGGTGCTGTCACCGCTACAGCATACTCTGACGATCTAAGAGGAGAAACATGCCGTTCGGCGTCGATCATCTCGAGGCGCTGGCAGAATGCGTCGACCTGATCAACTCCGGCCGCAGGGTCTCAGGGACCGCGAGCGGCGCCGGGCGAGCGAGCAGCGATGACGGTGCTGGCGAGCGGCTGGCCGGACTCGATGACGTGATCGCCTTCGGTCGCCGTCACCGGGTAGAGAACCTGGGCGCCGCGCGAGCCAGCGACGTCCTCAGGCTCCGCGAGCTGCGCGCCAGGCTCGACGCCGTGGCGGTCGCGTGCGAGGCTGGCGACACCGCCGCGGCGATCCGCGACGTCAACGCGGTGCTGGCCGAGACCGGAGCGGTCCCGCAGATCGTCAGCCATGACGGCCGCCCGCCGCACATCCACGTCACAAGGGCCGGCGCCCCGCTCGCCGACAGGATCGCGGCGCACAGCGCGATGAGCCTCGCCGAGCTCATTGTCGCCGGGGCCGGTGGCAGGGTCCGTACGTGCGCGTCGCCACGCTGTGACGCAGTCTTCGTCGACCTATCGAGGAACCAGAGCCGGCGCTTTTGCGACAGCCGCACCTGCGGCAACCGGGTGCACGTTGCCGCCTACAGGTCCCGTCACTCGTCGGCCCCTTCGTGAGAACGCCTGTTACAGCCTCATCGCCTCGGCGATGCTCACCTCTGACGTGTCGCAGTGCCTCTTAGCTGAAGACTTCGGTCATAGCTGAAGACTGCCGACGCGCCGACCAACATCAATGTGACAGAGATGTTGCCGAGGCAGGGCGCAGACCAACATCGATGTGACGGAGATGTAGCCAGGACAACATCGTTGCCACATCGATGCCGCGTCATTCGCCCGCAGGACAACATCGTTGTCACATTGATGCTGTCAAGCCCGGTCCGATGCAGCTCGGCCCTCGTCCGACGGGCGACGGTCCGACAGAGTTGATCGCCCGCCTGGGGATAACGGGCTCGAAGGCGCACTCGGTGTGGAAAACCAAGGACATCATGAACGACATGACCGACCGCGAGCTGATCAGACGGGCCGAGGCGCTCGGCGTTTCCGTGAGCTACCTGAACTGGCGGCGGGAGCGAGTGGAAGCGCCGGCCGACACGCTGCGGGCGATCGTTGAGGCGATCGGCGAACCGCCTGACCAGGGCCAGCGCGCTGCGAACCGGCAACCGAGCGGGCAGCGGACTCGCTTGCCCCGGCTGCCGCGCAAGCGCCGCTGGGGATTGCTGGTACAGCTCTACTCGGTCCGGTCTCGCCGGTCTTGGGGTCACGGCGACCTGCATGACCTCGCCGACCTGGCTCGCTGGTCGGCGACGCACCTCGGCGCGGACTTCATCCTCGTCAATCCTTTGCACGCCGCCGAGCCCGCGGTACCGATCAGCAACTCGCCTTACCTGCCGATGAGCCGCAGATACGTGAGCCCGCTCTACCTGCGAATAGAGGACATCGCCGAGTATCAGTCGCTCAAGGCGGCTCAGCGCCAATATGTCGAGGAGCTGGCCGCGCCGTTGCGGGCCGCGAGCAGCACGCCAGAGCTGATCGACAGAGACCAGGTGTGGTCAGCGAAGCTGCTCGCGCTCGAAACGGTCTGGCGAGCCGGCCGGAGTCCGGCGCGACAGCGTGACTGCCGCCGGTTCGCCGAGCGCGAGGGCGACGATCTGGCGGCCTGGGCCCGCTGGTGCGCCTTGGCTGAGCGGCACGGACCCGACTGGCGCAAGTGGCCGGCCGAGCTGGCAGATTCTGGGCGCGCCGCACGGGCAACCGCGTCAGGACCGCCGGCCGAGCGAGTCGAATTCCACGCCTGGCTGCAATGGCTGCTTGACCAGCAGCAGGCGGAGGCACAGCGCGCCGCGCTCGCCGC
>Ga0126381_100007350_pt1 | contig 12254 bp, 9 predicted proteins | sample PanSoiMetPlot_28_FD_96465 | JGI IMG/M metagenome (GOLD analysis project Ga0126381, IMG submission 96465) | Tropical forest soil microbial communities from Panama - MetaG Plot_28 | ecosystem: Environmental > Terrestrial > Soil > Tropical forest > Bulk soil | place: Panama | collected 2016-02-17
CGACCACTTGTGAAAGCTGAATCTGTGCCTGAGGGCGTATAGGGCTTGACGTGAAGCCTGCAGGAGAGCGTAGTGCGGGAAATCCGCTCGCTACGTTCGAAGTGGCGGGGGCTGGATAGGGAGGCACTCCCAGAGGAAACGGGGAGACACAGATAGGCCGAACCTACGGAGTACCGCGCCAGTCCTCGACCCTACAAAAGATTCAATCAGGGCGCCGACGCTTTTGACTTGGTGGAAGGCAAACATGGCGGGGACGATAATCGCGAGTCTCTTGCCAGCCCTCCGTAGTCGAAGACCCCAGACACGTCTGGAAGCTTCATGCACGAGAACCGGGAGACCTCGGATGCGCCTGTGAACAGCAGGACGGCGGGTGAAGGCTCAGGCCGCAATGCCCGCGTGTACGTGCCCGAGGAGTCGGACAGCGGCATAGCACCGATGAGTCATTCGAACAAAGTCGAGCAGTCGATGGCGGAGAGAGAGGAGAGAAGGCCGCTGCTTAGACGGAACCCCTCACTTCTCCCTCATCAGACCTGATGGCTCAGTCCCTACGAGTAATGGAGTAAAGAGCCGACGTATTTAGGTTGCTCTTACGGAATAAATTCCAGCGGGGTCCCCCTGAAAGGGTTCAGCACTGGACTTCATCGATGTAGGAAATACGGACGTTTCGGGGTTACTTCCGGTTAGCCGGTCACTCGGGAACTATGGTGGAAAGGATAACTAAGGCCAGCCGTTCACGGCCTCAGGAAGAATACAGCACGATGCAAGAGAATGGAGATCTCGAACATGAAGCCAAATGAGCCCAGCCGCACAGCCCTGATGATCGCCCGACAAAGAGCTGCTCATCAGGTGCTCGATCATGGCTCAATCCTCAATGATCCATTTGCCATGAAGATTCTGCACGAAGACGAAAAGGACGTGCTGCACTTTGCCAACGCACACCCCTTGGCCAGCATCGGACGTCTATTCACCGCCGCACGAAGTCGGATTGCAGAAGATGCTTTGTCAGAAGCTGTCGAACGAGGGATTCGGCAGATCGTCATCCTTGGCGCTGGGCTCGACACTCTCGCTCTCCGGAGTCCCCATGGCGCACGAGAGATCCGTATCTATGAGGTGGACCACCCCGCCACGCAGGCATGGAAACGCCAGTGCTTGAGTGAAGCTCAAATCGCGCTTCCGCCATGGCTTATTCTCGTGCCAGTCGATTTCGAGCGGGATGATGTGGGGGAGACGCTTGTCGGCGCAGGCTTTCAGCAGAACTCGCCCGCGTTTTTCACTTGGCTCGGCGTCGTGCCCTATCTGACACAGGACGCTATCGGCAGCACTCTGGACTACATGGCATCAATCCAGAACTCGGAGGTGGTGTTCGACTACATGGAACCGCCCCAGGCATTCTCAGAAGAGATCAGGGATTTAGTAAGGAAGCGGACCGAACAGCTTGAGAAAATGGATGAAGGATGGGCCAGCCGTTTCGAGCCGGCTGGCATTGCAGCGATTCTTCGCTCGCATGGATTTTGTGACATCGAAGACATCAATTTCCATGAGATCACGTCCAGGTTCGGCCGCGCCGTTCAGGGGCTCGCGCCCGGACAGGCTGGTTTTCATGTTGTCCACGCTAAGCACTAGCCAAGCTGCCAAGACGTTGTATTATCGGCTACTCGACTAGATGTCGGCAAACCGGACATTGCGGTCCGCTGCCGTGGCGGCGACAAAGAGTTCAATAAATCCCCGGAATCAGCCGCCAAGTACGAGCGAAATAGGCGTCGTACTTGGCGCCGAAGTGAGCACCAAGCAGGCGCTCTTCTGCCCTGATACGCGCGACGAGCGGCACCAGAAGCGGCAGGGCTAGCAGGATGCCGGACCAACCGCGAAATGCGAGGCCCAAGCCCAGCATGAGGATGAGCATTCCTAGAAAACTGGGATTGCGAACCAAACCATAAATACCGTGGGTCTCTAGGCTGTGACCGGACTGAATCGCGACCAGTCCGCTGAACCGGGAACCGAGCACAAAGACTGGCCACATGCGCAGCACGCCGCCGAGTGTATACAGAACACCATACAGTGCACATCTTGTGTGTTTTCAGTACGTTGAGAATCACTGGCACTTACTCGTCACTAGCAATCTCTCCATAGTTAGCGTCGTTTACGCCTGATTACCGAATGCGCGGCGGATAATCGGTCCGTCAAAGCGGCACGCCCACTGCATCGCAAGATGCACCAACGACGGAGTTCGTCATGGATAACTCGCCACCCTGAGTAATACCGATGCACTCATCGAACGCACTGTTAGATGTGACAGTTCCCGAACTGCCGACCCTCGCATTCAAATAATGGTCTTGGAATTTTGTGAGAGAGGCATTTCGACCCATTAGTTCAATGGGCGATCGGGCCTACAGGATCAGCCGGTCGATAAAGATAGCAGTGGGAAGAGAGAAATGACCGCCACCAAGACGCAATCGCCGCCACCCACGCCCGAACACCCAGTCGAAAAAATCTCGACGACTAAGACTCCGACCGCAACGGAGACTCAAGAAGGCAGGCGTCTGCTTGAGACGCATGGAAAGCTATTGTGGCGCCGGTGGGGACCGTATGTGAGCGAACGTTCCTGGGGAACAGTTCGCGAGGACTACAGTTCGAATGGAGCGGCATGGGACTTCCTCTCCCATGATGTGGCACGCAGCAAGGCATTCCGCTGGGGAGAGGACGGATTAGCCGCCATATGCGATCGCTATCAGCTTCAGGTCTTCAGTCTCGCTCTATGGAATGGCAGAGACCCGATTTTGAAAGAGAGAGCATTTGGGCTCACTCCCAGTGAGGGAAACCACGGCGAGGATGTGAAGGAATACTATTTTTACCTCGACAGTACTCCGACACATTCTTATATGAAGTACCTCTACAAGTATCCGCATGCGAATTATCCTTACGAGCGGCTACTGGAGGAAAACCGAAAGCGTAACGGCAAAGGACTCGAGTTCGAGCTACTCGATACCGGCGTCTTCGATGAGAACCGTTATTTCGATGTATTTGTTGAGTACGGAAAAGCATCGGCCGAAGATATTTGCATACGCATCGAAGCGATTAATCGCGGACCGGATACAGCATCCCTACATATCATTCCTCAGCTGTGGTTCCGCAATACATGGGGGTGGACCGACCCTCGGGGCCGAACTCCAAAGATTGAGGAGGGCCCTTCAGCAGAGGGAGTTATTTGTCTCATCGCAGACGATGCGAATGCTGATCGTCTTAAGAACCTGCCGTTCGACTACGAACTGGGCAAACGCTATCTTTACGCGCAGGTGGGAGGACAGCCGCTTTTTACAGATAACGAAACAAACTCACAGAGGCTCTACGGGGTTCCGAGCGCATATCACTATTCCAAGGACGCCTTCCATCGAGTGATCGTTAATGGTGAGCATGAGGCTGCAAATCCCGCAAAAACTGGAACCAAATCGTGCTTCCATTATGAATACACGGTAGCTGCTGGCAATTCAGTCGTCGTGCAACTGCGGCTTACGCCACAACCCCTGGAAAACCCGCTTGAAGACATCGACCGTGTTATTTCGCAACGTTGTAGCGAAGCTGATGAGTTCTACGCCGCCATTCATCCCCCGAAGGCGACCGAGGACGAGAAGCTCGTTCAGCGGCAGGCATTCGCAGGCCTGTTGTGGTCGAAGCAGATCTATCTGTTCGACGTGAATGCATGGTTCGAGGGTGACAATCCTAAATTCCCGCCGCCGGGTTCGCGATCACTCATTCGAAACCGGCACTGGCGGCACCTCAACTCCATGCGCGTGCTGTCCATGCCGGACAAGTGGGAGTACCCCTGGTTCGCCGCTTGGGATCTGGCGTTTCACACAATACCTTTCGCATTGATTGATCCGGAATTCGCAAAAGAACAGTTATTTCTGATGCTATTCGAGCAATTCCAGCATCCCAGCGGACAGATTCCCGCTTACGAATGGGAGTTCTCTGATCTCAATCCCCCGGTGCATGCCTGGGCTGTCTGGCGTGTCTACAACATAGATAAGGCACGTACGGGCATTGGAGATCGTGAGTTCCTCGAAAAATGCTTCCATAAGCTACTCATCAATTTCGCATGGTGGGTCAACAAGGTTGATAGTGCAGGGAATAACGTTTTCGAAGGCGGTTTCCTCGGCTTGGACAATATTACGGTTATCGACCGCAGCGAAAAATTGCCAGGTGGAGCTGTTCTCGAGCAGTCGGATGCTACTGGCTGGATGGGCATGTTCTGCCTCAATCTGATGCGCATTGCTTTGGAACTCGCTGGCGAGAACAAGGCCTATGAGAGCCTGGCACTGAAGTTCTTTGAGCATTACATCTACATCGGAGCCGCTATGAAAAATATGGGCGGCCGAAAATACTCACTGTGGGATGAAAACGATGGATTCTTTTATGACGTTTTGCGTTTCCCCGATGGCAGCTTCCATAAGTTCCGAGTCCGTTCTCTGGTGGGCATCGTTCCGCTATATGCAGCAGAAACTTTGAAAGTCGACGACATCGAGAATTTTCATGAATTCAAAAGCAATTTCCTTTGGTTTGTGAAGAATCGGGAGGAACTCACTGAAAGCTGCTGCCACTTCATCGAACGGAAAAGACAGTACGAACTGACAATCGTAGATGAGACTCAATTGCGACGTTTGCTGCAGCGCCTTCTGGATCCGGAGGAATTCCTCTCTGAGTTTGGAATTCGCAGTCTATCCAAATATCACGGACAACATCCATTCGTTTTCGGGCAGGGCGAGGTCCGTTACGATCCTGCTGAGTCTGAAAATAAGATCAAGGGTGGAAATTCAAATTGGCGCGGTCCTATTTGGTTTCCGACCACATTTCTGATTATCGAATCACTACGTACTCTCGGAGCTGGTTACGGCAGGGATTTCAAGATACGCATCCCAGGCGACTCGAATGGAGAAAGGAGCTTGTTGGAGATCGCAGGCGAGATCGCTAACCGGATGATCCGAATTTTTTCCCGCGACGAACATGGAAAGAGGCCTGTCTATGGGGGGACAAAACAGTTTCAGGAGGACCCCTACTGGCAGGATCTCATTCTGTTCTACGAGTTCTACCACGGCGACAATGGCGCTGGCTTGGGAGCATCGCACCAGACAGGCTGGAGCGCGCTCGTCGCTGCCCTGATCGAAGACTGGCGTCGATGACAGGGCGAATAAGGCAATTATGCTGAATTTTCACAACTGGAGTATTCGGTATAAGCTACTGTCTCTTTTGCTGTTACTTGCAGTGATAACGCTTGGGGTAACGGGAACAATCGCATATATCAAAAACGTAACCGCATTGAAGCAGAGTGTTTTCAATCAACTTACTGGAGTTACCCGCAGCAAACGGTCGCAAATCGAATCGTACTATGAGACCATCCATAACCACGTTGAGACGCTTAGCAGTGACCGGATGCTCATTGATGCCATGAGGGAATTCCGGGACGCCTACAAGACGATGAACCAGGCACCAATTCCAGCGTCCACTCTGGACGCAGTCCGTGAAAACTACCGCAACGAGTTCTATCCCGAGATGCAAAAGCTCAATATGGCTCGTCAGAGTTTTCAGGCTTATCTTCCCGTAACCCCTGCCGCCATTCAACTGCAATACCTCTACATTGTGAAGAATCCTCGCCCGAAGGGTGATCGCGACGAACTGATAAATCCCGGAGACGGGAGCGACTACAGCAGGGTGCACCAGAAATATCATGTTGCATTCCGGTCAATTGTCAGGAAATTCGGCTACTACGATTTCTATCTTATCGACTACGAAACCGGACGCCAGGTATATGACGTCGCCAAAGACCGTGACTTTGCCACCAGCCTGATAGATGGTCCCTACCACGACAGTAATTTAGCCAAGGTTGTGAAGCAGTGCCTGGCAACCAATAATCCAGACGACGTCTTTTTCTCCGACTTTGAGCCTTACGAGGCTTCCGAAGGGGAGCCCACTCAGTACGTAGCGAGTCCCATATTCGATGGGAACGAGCGTCTGGGAGTCCTCGCATTCCAGCTCTCTACTAAAGCGATCGACAAGATTCTGACAGGCGACCGCGGATGGGTGAGGGAAGGGCTGGGACAAACAGGAGAGTCACTTATTGTCGGGCCGGATCACTTGGCGCGCTCCGATGCCCGGAAGTATCTGGAGGACCCTGAAGGATATCTCGCCCAACAACGAGCTGCCGGCGTACCTGTTGAAACCTTGAATCGGATACGTACTTTCAAGACCACAATCCTTCAGATGCCTCTTAACTATCCATCCGTGAACCTGGCTCTCGCGGGCAAACAAGGGACTCGTGTTGGACTTTACGAAAAGGGTATCGGAACGCCGCTTGTTGCTTATATGCCTTTGGACATCGAAGGCCTTCATTGGGCGCTAATAGCGCGCATTACTTCGAATGAAGCCTTTCGGCCCGTTAGAGAAATGCAGTGGGTATTCAGTGGGTGGGGCGTGGGCTTGCTGTTGCTTACCGTGCTGGCGGCTTGGCTGATGACACGTCAAATTTTACGGCCGGTCAATGCATTGGTGAGAGCCGCTCGCAAGGTGGCAGCCGGCGATCTCACTGCACAGGTGGATTGGAAGTGGAAGGATGAACTCGGAATCCTTGCCGACACCTTTAATTCAATGACGAAAAGTATTCGAGAGAAGACGGAGGTGATCGAAGAAAAGAACCGCGAGAATGAAGCGCTGCTGCTCAACATTCTTCCAGCCGAGATCGCGGTTCGCCTGAAGGAAGGCGAGCACGAGATTGCCGACAATTTCGCTGACGTTACGGTACTGTTCGGAGATATCGTTGGGTTTACAGTGATGTCGAGCAGCACATCCCCCACAAAAATTGTGGATGCGCTAAACGGCCTCTTTAGTCTCTTCGATGAAGCAGCCCGCGAACTTGGCATTGAGAAAATCAAGACAATCGGTGATTGCTATATGGCTGTCTGCGGCTTGCCTACACCATGTACCGATCACGCTGACAAGATGGCCCGCATGGCGCTTCGCATGTTGGCAGCAACCCATCAATACGCCAAGCAGACAGGACTGGATCTCGAGTTACGAATCGGAATCAACTCCGGCCCTGTGGTGGCCGGGGTGATTGGTGTCACAAAGTTCATCTACGATCTCTGGGGTGATACGGTAAACATCGCCAGCCGTATGGAGTCAACAGGCATACCGGGACAGATTCAGGTCACAAAGGCCGTATACGAGCAGTTGAAGGAGACGTTTGAATTCGAGAGTCGCGGCGCCGTTCAAGTGAAAGGAAAGGGAGCAATTGAAACCTGGCTACTGCACGGTCAGAAGAAGGCCGTCGAGGTGACTCGATGAAGATAAAACTCTTGGGATCGTCGGTGGAGGATACGGCCAGACGCCAATACGTTAGCAGCTATCTCATTAACGGTACGGTAGCTATCGACAGCGGGTGCCTGGGCTTCTACAGAACGCCGAGAGAACAGGAGGCGATCCGGCACGTGTTTCTTACGCACTCTCACATTGACCACACCGGAAGCTTGCCGATTTTCGCGGAAAATGCCTGGACTCCCGCTGAAAACTGCCCACACATCTACGGGAGCCCGGAAACTCTTAATGCAATCCAAGATCATATTTTCAACAACGTGATGTGGCCTGACTTTATCGCACTGTCCAAAACGACGCCTCCATTTCTCAAGTTCTTTCCTCTCACTGAAGAACGTTCTGTGGAAGCCGACGGTCTTCAAGTAATGCCGGTTAGAGTCAACCACGTTGTCCCAACGTGCGGATATGTGGTGAATGACGGAAACACTGCAGTTATCTTTGGGGCAGACTCAGGGCCTACAGAGCGATTATGGGAGATTGCGCATCAGACCCCGGGTCTTCGTGCCGTTTTCCTTGAAGCGTGCTTCCCAAATTACCTTAGGAGCTTGGCCGAGGTGTCTCTCCACATGACTCCAGAAATGTTTGGTTGCGAAGTTGTAAAGATACCTGCAGGAGTCAAGATCGTCGCCGTACACATTAAAGTGCGCTATCGCGAGGAAGTTATCAAGGAATTGCGTCGCCTACAACTCCCCGACCTGGCAATTGCTGAGTGCGAGACAGAATACGAATTTTGACTCTCTTCTCAATTTCTTGTGGTCCTGCAACCTACCACAACTAAACGGTTGTCTTGTCCGTTTATTCGTTAACACCGCTTCCATGTTCAACCCGGAGCCCAAGTCCGAAATCGTGCACTTGACGGCTGCAGGGATGTCGGTTCCTCGGGATGCCTATTGTTGCATCCTGATGACCGGACACCGAGCTTATAAGCTATCATTTTACAATTACTTAGGAGTAGCTGTATTCACATGAGCCATAAAATTGGCTATACTGGGAAGTATGGAGGGTGAACCGTTATGACGCTAATCGCGACTGAATCCGTTGCCGAGATTCTGGGGCTGGGAGCTTCTGTTCGTACACCCCACGACCTTGAGACTGCGGTCAGCGAAGGACTGCCCAAGCGTTCCCTCGAACTGCTCTCCACCCGCCTCTTTCAAGAGGCGAAGGTGGCCAGCGCCTACAAGTTCAAGGTGGTTCCCCATGCCACCTGGAAACGGCGGACGCGGCGACTGTCTGTGGCCGAGAGCGAGAAGACGGAGCGTCTGGCGCGGGTGCTGGCTGCAGCCGAGTTTGTGTTCCGCGATCGCAAAGAAGGCAGGGAGTGGATGAGCAGACCTCATCCTGAACTTCATGGTCGGGCTCCATTGGATGTAGCTCGTACTGAGTTGGGTGCGCGCCGCGTCGAGGACATTCTCGGAGCAATCCTCTTCGGATTGCCTGTGTGATGAAGTTCGCCTACCGAATTGCAGACGGACGCTACATAATCTATTCATCAACGGGAGCTGAGTTGCTTGGAGGCCGGTGGAACTCACCAGGCCGCAAGGTGATCTATGCGGCCGAAACTTATTCCCTGGCGATGCTTGAGAAGCTCATCCACAGCACTCGTGCTACACCACCACGTGGTCACCTCTTTGTCGTGATCGAGATTCCGGACGAGGTCTCGGTCGAGACCGTTGACCCTGACGAGCTCGAAGGCTGGAACGATGAGGATCAGCGAGCCTCGCGTACGTTTGGAGATCAATGGTACGACGAAAGACGAAGCGCAATCCTCCGCGTGCCGAGTGCCGTAACGCAAGGCCCGGAGATGAACCTGGTCATCAACATGCAGCACCCGGACCATGACCATATCATTGTGGGGCCACCACGCGAAGTGATTTGGGATCCGCGCCTGTTCCGCTAACGCCAATATTTGAACCCTCTACAAGCCGCCGTCGGGCGGGAGTCCGCGAGTTCAATTCCAGTCCAGTCAAACTTGTCCATCTCATCTGGCCTCGCAAATACCTCAGTTAGCTCTGGATAGAGTTGTTTATCTACTTTCCGTAGCATTTGATTGTGTGATCAGTCGACCAAAGCATTCTTGCTCAGCCATGCAAGTCACCGCTTCCTCCTCAAGACGGAAACATGTCTCCTACTTTAGGTTGAGCCTTGGGCCAGGCGGATTGTGATGCGCGATTGTGCCTTCTCGTAAGTGGCGTTAGAGTTTCAATGTGAAGCCTCGCAGGCATCTTCGCAGTCTCTTGTCCCTGCTCCTAGCCTGTTTATGGGTTACGACCGCCGCCTTTGCCGAGCACGCTTCCGCAGAATTTCCGCTATGTCAACCGGAAAAAATACCGTGCTGTCCGCGATCCGTAAACTTTCCTAATGGATCCTGTCCGGCTTGCCGTTTATCTGTCCCGGTCGCGACGAAAGACACTAGCGAACAGAAGCGGTCACGGTCAGTTTCACAGATCCACCATACGCGAAGCTATCGGCCGATCCCAGTTATCGCTGCATCCCTTCGCGAGCTAACTCCGGGCCTCCATTACCGGCGTACAGTATTCGATCTCAAAGACGATCTTCGCATTTAGAAGATCTCCTTTCCCCTACGAGCAGCACGTCGTAACATCGGCGTGCGATATCTCTCAACGACTTGCTCTAAGGAGATCACTATGAAACTCAAGGTATTCTCACTCGCAGTTGCCGCATTCTTCTTACTTACTCTGTCAGCCCAAGCCGCAACGGTCTTTGCCTGTTGTGACCAGCCTGCCTGCTGCCAGGGCAGTAGTTGCTGCGAATAATCGGACTAGAAACTGGCCCATCTTCCTTCAAGGAAGGTGGGCCAATTGAACGCCGTTGAGAGCAATTCTCACCCAAAGCAGCAATCCGTCAACTGCCGTTCGCGGTCAGTTCCGCCCAATCGCCGGGTGCAGATCGGCCGTGGGGCGATCTGGCTTCGCCCCACTCCCGAGCAGTATGCCCAACTCAAAACGCCGTTAGTCCAGCGCTAAATTTCATCCCATTCGGGATCGCTCTCGTGTTTGCGCCGGCGCCAAGTGGCGTAATTTGTCCGGATTGCGTACAACGTAGAGTGCTCGAATGACCTCCCCCTCAATCTCGAACGCCGCCGTCTGCACCGCTCCCTCCGGTGCATCCACGACGGTACCAGGCAGACCGTTGATCATCGCAAAGCGCATCGTGAAATCTTCACGCCACCACTGATCTGGGCGTCTGGCACGCACTACGTCCAGCCGCGAACAGTGATGGGAGAAGTCAGCTTCACGTTTTTAGAGAGCGAGCTACAACGGTGGGTTAGCAGGTCAGCAACGCCACCTGCTGACTCACTAACCCGCTGCTGTCTAGTCGCCGCGACAACAAGGAGTCCTCTATAAATGCCATTTTCGTTTATTATCGGAAGCGCACCTGCGCCGTCTTGCAGACCTCGCCGGAGCGATCCACCGGATCCTTCCCTTCTCTGCTATGGTGGTAGCCCAATAGGTAAGCGATGGCCCCCTGTCCACCCATTCCAGCGTTGAAGAGAAGATACAAGATGCCAAGATCTCCCCGGGCGTCCACGAGTACGAGGGTCAAGTGCTGATTGAGATCATCTGCGACGATGCAAACCACAAGCTGCTTCTGAATCGTGAAGAGGCGTTGATGCTCATCAACCAACTGTCCACTGGTCTGCTCAACCTTGAAGAGAGGTTTTAGCCGGGGGATTCCGTGTAGCGGCCTACAGGTCTATAGCTCGAGTCATCGAACCGAATGGCTTGAGAAAATCCACGAGCCTGGAGTACGTCGGCGGGCCGAAATTTACTACCAACAGCTGGATGCGCTCAGGTTGTTGCCAGGCGACTGCGGCCCTATGCCGATCAAGCCGACCTCTCCTTGCTAATTTAAAGAACGGCTTGTGCGATTGCCTTGCCCGCCGAGACAGTATCCGCTGATCCACCCACATCGCGTGTGCACAGTCGTTTATCCTGCAACGTCGCTTCGATCGCCGAAAGAATCGCCTTGCCGGCGTCAACTTCTCCAAGATGATCAAGCATCATCGCGGCAGACCAGACCTGGCCGATTGGATTGGCAACTCCCTGCCCGGAAATGTCAGGAGCTGAGCCATGCACGGGCTCGAAGAGCGACGGAAACCTTCGCTCTGGATTGAGGTTGCCCGAGGGAGCAATGCCGATAGTCCCCGTGCAGGCAGGACCAAGATCAGAAAGAATATCGCCGAAGAGATTCGAGGCCACGACGACATCGAAACGATCAGGGTTGAGAACGAAATGGGCGGCGAGGATGTCGATGTGATATTTATCCCACTTCACCTCTGGATATGCCTTGCTCATCTCCTCCACCCTCTGGTCCCAGAAAGGCATTGAGATCGAGATTCCATTTGATTTCGTTGCCGAGGTCAGATGCTTTTTCTCGCGACGGTCGGCAAGCTCAAAAGCAAACTTCAAAATGCGGTCCACCCCGACACGCGTCATAATCGTCTCCTGAACCACGACTTCTCTCTCGGTCTCCGAAAAGATCTTCCCGCCAATCGACGAATATTCGCCTTCCGTGTTTTCGCGAACGACAAAAAAGTCGATATCGCCGGGTGTACGATTTGCCAGTGGGCAAGGAACCCCCGGCATCAACCGCACCGGACGGAGGTTGGCATACTGATCAAATTCGCGCCGCATGGTAATCAGTGAGCCCCACAGCGAGATGTGGTCCGGAACCTTCTCTGGCCATCCGACGGCTCCAAAAAAGATCGCGTCATGCCTGCCGATCTGTGCCTTCCAGTCTTCAGGCATCATCCGGCCGTGTTGCAGATAGTAATCACACGAAGCGAAGTCGAATTGATCAAAGTGCAACCTAAATCCGAATCGCGTTGCGGCCGCTTCCAGTACACGGAGCCCCTCTGGAACGACTTCTCTCCC
>Ga0126381_100007351_pt1 | contig 12253 bp, 19 predicted proteins | sample PanSoiMetPlot_28_FD_96465 | JGI IMG/M metagenome (GOLD analysis project Ga0126381, IMG submission 96465) | Tropical forest soil microbial communities from Panama - MetaG Plot_28 | ecosystem: Environmental > Terrestrial > Soil > Tropical forest > Bulk soil | place: Panama | collected 2016-02-17
ATGGCGGCAAGCCAGAACAGCGGGCCGGTCATGGGCGCGGCACGCGACCCGTGTAGTCGGCCCGGCCGACGGCCGGATGGAACTGCCAGCCCTTTAGTCGGAGTGTGGCGACGAGGGTGTGGGCATCCAGAAGGGCTTCGTCGTCGACGGGCTTGCCGTCTTGCATCCATTCTGCGATCGCCTGGGCGAGTGCTTCGGCGGTATTCATCGGTCCTCGGGCCACCGATTCCGCCTCGAACAGCGCGCCACACAGCCGGCACCGCTTCATGCGGCGAGGGTCAGCTGCGTCAACCCGTTCTATATCGGTCATGGTTCGATCCTCTCTGGAGGCGGTGACGGCGCTGTTCCGCATACTCGCCACCCAGCCGCATGGGGTGGCCCCCCTTGGTGGTGATCACGTCGGCCGCTTGTAGCCCTTGTGACAGAACGGCGAGAACCGCTCGTGCTCATCGCAGTCAGCCCAAGCCCTCCCGGGATCAAAGCGGTCGGGGCCGGTCCATCCACAGTCCGCGCAGTGACCATGCCAAGTGCCGGCCCTCCCTCGAGTCTCGACGCCGGCCATGTCAAGCATCGTCCACGATCACCTGGCGCTCACTGCCCACCCGATGCACCGCGATCAGGACGCAGGTGGGGTACTTCTCCCGCATCACCTCGGCCACGCGCTCGAGGGTGACGGCCACCACGGTGGCGTTGAGGTTCTGCCGCCAGCGTTTGGTGCCCTCGGGGGGGATGACGAAGTCCACCTTCCAGGCGGCGCGCGCCGGCTCCTCGTCTTCATCGGTTGCGCTCATCGAGTTCCCTCCGGTCATAGCCATCGATGAATCCCTCGTGGTACCCGCAGGGATGCCACCGAGGTCGATCATCGGCGCAGGGGCAGTGGATCCGCTCCGCGTGCTCCCGGGATCTCACCCTCGCGGTGTCCTCTTCCTCACCCCAATCCATCAGCCGAGTACATCACGACGCAGGCGCTCGCGCTGGATGTCGTACTGCTGGATCCAGTCGCAGCATTCTTCGTAGCTCCCCTCGAACGTCCAGCGTCCGTCGCGGCCCTCGACCGCCCACTCGCGGCGGAGCGGGTCGGTTTCCATGACGCGGTACTTCCCGTCGGCGGTATCCATACCACCCCCCTTTTGAGAATGCCTTACCAAATGTTTTAGAGGGGTCCTGGCCGGCACGGCTCCTGTGCATGGCGGATTGGGAACGCTGAAGACGCATCGGCGCCGGCAACGGCCAGAACCCCAGTGCCCGGCCCCACGGCGGAGGGACCGGGCGCTGGGTGGGGGCCCCGGCTGGGGATCGGGGCCGCATCCCACCCAGACCTCAGACGTTAGTCACCGCCACCTCCGATCTGCTGATCCACCTCATGGGCGATCTGACGGATCCGCTCGTCCACCACGCCGACCACCCGGGCCAGGTCGTGGACCTTGTAGCGGTCGCCGAACTCGTAGTACAGGCGGTGGATGAGCCGGTTGCGCTCGGCTCGAGCCTCCTCCCGGCTGGCGTCATGGTCGGCGAAGCGTCGCGACGCCTCCTCCAGCTCCCACATGAGCTTCTCCCCGAGGGGAGCGTCGGCGGCGGGATGGGATGGGGGGCGGTCGCGCAGCAGGAGCCGCCAGCGGCCGAACACCTCGAGGGTGTGGGCCCGGAGGTCTTTGGCCCGGTCGCGGCCCTGCTTCTCGACCCGGTACTTTCCGCCGGCCACCACATCGGCAATATGACCATCCAACTCCTCACCCCAAACGGGTGAACCCTCGAGGTAGTCATCGATCATGGTGATCAGCCGGCGGGCTGACCATTCCGCCCCCGGTGGAGGCTCGTCCTCCTCGGACAGCTCGATCAGGTGTGCCTGTAACCGCTCGCGCAGCTCTAGTAGATCCGCCAAAATCAGGGCGAACGGGTCATGGGCCACAGCGGCCACCACTTCTCCTCTCGGACCGCCCGCCCCGGTGGTCCCCTATCCTCGCAGGCCGCTTTATGACCCGCTACGATCCCACTTCAGACGAAACAACGGCAACTAGAGACCGTTGCCCTCCTCCTCCCTCGTGTTCTTCCTCGCACCTCAGTAGTGATACCACCACGATGCACACAAGCCCCCTTGTGGGTTTTTTGAATGGGAGGGATTGATATCGTGCCTAGGAACACTGTGACTACCGACATGGAGCTGTGTCGCACGCTCGGGCACGCGTGGGACCAGTTCTATCCCGACGACATGGGGACGCCGCTCTACGGCTGGCGGCTGTCGTTGCGGTGCACTCGCTGCAGGTCGGAACGTCACGACATCGTCGACCAGCACGGCCGGATCAACGCCCGCCGGTACATCTACGTCGAGGGCTACCACATGAGCCGCGACGAGACCCCGACGCGCGACGAGCTGCGGGCCGCCATGTACGAGCGGATCAGAGTCAAGCTGAACAAGGCCCACGCCATCGGCAGCTTTGAACATCTCATCGAAGAGGAAGCATCCTGAGCCCGCAGCTCGAGCTGTTCCAATCACCACAGACAGGAAAGCGCATGGCAGAAAAGGCAGTAACCGTACGAATCGAGAAGGTCACCCCGACGATGGCCGACAAGTACCTCGGCACCCAGGAACGCAACCGACACCTGAATGAGGGCCGGGTGGCCTTCTGGGTGGACGTGATCCAGCGCGGCGAGTGGAAGATCACCAACGACTGCGTGGCCTTCGACGTCGCCGGCAACCTGATCAACGGCCAGCACCGTCTAGCCGCCATCCACCTGTCAGGACAGACATGTCCAATCGGAGTGATGCGGAACCTCCCCGACGAAACCCAGGACGTCATGGACAGCGGGCTCATCCGCCGCACCCAGGACGCCCTGGCCATGCGCCACGAGCGCAACGCCTTCAACCTGGCCGCCGGCCTGCGCTGGGAGTTCCGCCTGCGCTACATCGAGGAGAACGACCGCGACTCGGGCGCCGTCCACTACGCCAAGCCGGGTGACCGGCCCTCCACCATCCAGCTCCTGGCCGTGTTCGAGGAGGACCCCGAGATGTGGCGGGAGATGACCAGCCTCGGGGTCGGCACGGCCCGTCTGTTCGGGAGCCGCTCGGGGATCATGATCGCCGCCCTCCGTCGGTTCTGGCTGGCCAGCACGACCGATGCCGAGGGCTTCCATGAGCGCCTGACGACCGGAGCCAACCTGAAGGAGGGTGACCCCATCCTCCAGCTACGCGACGTCCTGTCGCCTCAGCGCAAGCGCCAGGGCCGGTTCGAGCGGATGGCCGACTACCGCGAGCTGGCCTACATCTGCAAGGCCTGGAACATGTGGCGGGATGGCGACCAGCGCCAGCGGCTGACGTGGCACTTCGGCGGCACCAGCCGCGAGGAGTTTCCCATCCCTAGATGAGCGGGTTCAGCCACTGGTTCGACCCATCGGACCTCTAACTATGACCGCCAAGCAATCACTCCTTTATGGGTGGCCTATTGATCTTCGAGACCATGGTCTTTGGAGGGATAGATGACCAGTGCCAAGAACGGTACGGGACCGAGGCCGAAGCTCAGCTCGGTCATGCCCATTGGGTGAAGCGGGAGCGCCGGCTGTGGACCCGGGTGCGCAACGCCCGCGACCTGCGCCCCTGGGTCGACGTCACCCAGACCTGGGTGGGGGCCCTCATCTGCCTGCTCGGAGTCCTGGGTGGGTTCATCACCGCTACCTGGTGGTGGATCGTGGCCTCCTTCGTCGGGGGCATCCTCGTAGGCAACGGGTTCGCGCGGGTGTGGCGCCGATGGAAGCGGGTGAAGGCCAAGGCTGCGAAGGAGGACGAATGAGTGGACCGGTGATGCCCCTGTACCTGAACGCCGAGGAGGCCTACATGCTCGAGTTCGCGGTCGGGGTGGTGTTGACCATCGACGCCGCCGCCGGCATGCGGGCCTCCACCCAGATCATCCGCAACGCTGAGGGCCCCGGTGGGGTCGCCCGGCTCGACCGGCTCCAGGCGGCCGGCCGGGAGCGCTCCGAGGTGCTCAACAGCCTGCGCACGGCCCTGAGCGAGCTGCAGGACGCCCTCGAGCGCACCCACAGGGAGATTTGATTGCCGCGCGCCGTCTACCTCTGCACCATCGGCTGCATGGCCGACTGCCGCCATGGTCTGCCCTGCGTGATCTTCATGATCGACGCGGAGCATCCGCATCCGATGCACCGGGGCCACGAGGCTCACGTTGCTGTCGATGACGATGGGATGGTCCACAGCTGGGACGGCAAGGCCGGGCGCTGCCGCATCGAGCCGTTGGAGGAGGAAGATTGAAAGCCACCCTCCGTGGTGGTAGCTCTGGAGATTTACTTGTCCGTTACTTATGCCTCACCCTCCGACACGGGATCCCACGAGACCTGGCGAGACCTGCGAGGAAAGCATCCCCGCAGGTCAGGCCACATAAGCCCTGGTAGAGAGGTCGGGCTCGCGGACGGCAAAACTTCTCGGCGAACTTTTGCCACAACGCTCTGACCAGCACTTCAGCCAAAAGTGATGTCACTATTACTTGTCGAGTACTTGTGATGCACTTCTGCCCGCTCCCGGCGCAGCATCCAGTGCTCACTGCGGGTGGCGACCCCGGCGTAGACCCGGGCCACGGTGTCGACGCTGTCACCCAGGACCGCGGCCACCTCGGGGATGCTGGCCCCGTCTTGTAGGGCCTCGGTCCCGAAGTGGTGACGGAGATCGTGGAACCGCACCGGTCGACCGGAGCGCCGGTTGTTGAGCCCGATGGAGGCCGCCACCGCGCTGGCGTCGGAGCTGAATGACGAGGTGTGGTGGGGGCCCAGGATGAGGCTGACCTCCTGGGTCGTCTGCTTGCCTCTCTCGTCCACGTGGACCATCGGCCGGGGCGTGGCCGGGAAGCGGCTCAGGTGAGCGCTGAGGGCCTCGTGGAGGCGCCGTGGCATCGGGAAGTCACGAGCGGTGCCGGCCTTCGGTGGCTTCAGATAGAACCCCCCGAGTTCGACGTCGTAGGCGAGCTGCCAGTGGACGTAGATCCACGGCTTGCCGAGGAAGGTGACCCGCTCCACGCACAGGCCCAGCACCTCGGAGATCCGCATCCCGGTCTCGCGGCCCAGGATCACCGAGATCCTCCGCTCCTCCGGGGTGGCCTCCACCCACAGCTGCACCTCCTCGGGGGACAGCTCGATCCGGTTGGCCTTTTCGATCTTCGGGAGGGTCAGCCCCTTGATGGCGATCAGCTCGGAGTAGCTGAACCTTTTGCGGCCGGTGGACCAGGTCAGCATTTGAACCAATACCTGGAACACGTTGCGGAGGGAACTGGGCACCAACTTGGTGGTCTCCATTTCCTCGAGCCATTCCTCCACCATTTTGACGGTGATGTCCTCCATCTTTTCGGGACCAAAGAAGGGCTCGAGATAGAGGCGATAGCTGGTGTCGATGGTGGTGGCCCGCGCCTTCGACTTGGCCTTGACCTTGGGCCTCCACGCAGCCCACGTGGTAGCGAAGCTGGCCCGCACCGGGTTGTCCTTCACCTCGACGCGGTGGCGGTTGGCCACCAGGCCCTTGACGTAGTTCATGTGGGCGAGGGCCTCGGGCAGGGTGGCGCACAGCTTCGACCATCCGCGCTGGCGGCCGTCGGGCCCGTAGGGGCGAGCGTGGTACCGGCCGTCAGCGGTCTCGGTGATTCCGGGGTAGTCCTTCATGGTGGTGATTTCTCCTTGGGTTAGTGAACACAAATGATATCACTCTGAATACCAGGTACTCATGGCATCCTGGGGTCCTGAAAAAGACAGACCCCTTCCCCCTTTACAGCTCGAGGAATCGGAGCCTACCGTGTCCGAATCACGACGAAAACAAGGGGATTCGAGTCGGTGGACGACGAAGGCGAGATCATGACGACCGCAGAGGTGGCCGCCTTCCTCCAGGTCTCACCCATCACGGTGAAGAACTGGCGGTGGAAGAAGATGGGCCCCCCGTTCTTCGCCATCGAGGGCAGCCATCACGTTCGTTATCGGCGTTCAGCCCTGCGAGCATGGGTGGAGGCCCAGGAGCTGCGCCAATCCCCCCGCCGGCTGACCGCGGTGCGCCAGCGCCGTCGGGGCAACTCACCGGTGCGCCGGCACGCGTTCGATGACACCCCCGTGGTGCGTCGAAGTGATGCAGATTTCCAATCCCCCTTGCCGACACGGCGCGTAGCACAATGACCGCCAGGTCACCGAAGCAGATCGGTACCGAAGGGGAGACAGCAGTACTGAAGGTGCTGCTGCCGTACTTCCCGGGGGCACACCGCCAAGCTCTGGTGGGCAGTGAGGATACCGGAGATATCGGAGGAATCACCGACCTGTGCGTGCAGGTCAAAACGGTCCGCGCCCCCAGGCTCGGGGAGTGGATCGATGCCACAACGAAACAAGCGGAACGAAAGGGGGTGCCCTATTACATCGTTGTCCACAAGCGATCAGGGCGCGGCATCGAGAGGGCGGGTGACTGGTACGTCACCCTGCCGCTCAAGGTCTTCGCTCCCCTGTTCGCTCGACTGACCAGCAGCCGGCTCGAGGCCGGGTAAGTCTGTCTGCCCTGCGGTCCCGACGACGGGACTGAGCGGGGAGAAGGCTCACCACAAGCCTGTGCCGCTCCGGGCTGACACCCGGTGTCCCGTCGTCAGGACGGGGGCAACCTAGCAGGCCCCAACAACTAACGCTCTCCACACCAGGAGTCAGGATGGCCCTCCCCGTTGAGGCGCGCGCCCATCGGCGCCGCCCGGTCCGACCCACGCGCCCGGACCTCCTTATCCTTCCGTCGTTCACCTACGAAGAGGTCGATCAGGGCCGGGGCATCCTCGCTCTGCATGACCTGCAGATTGTGTTCTACAGCGAGGACCCCCGCGACATCCCCGCTGTGCTGGCGGCCTTCACGTCATGACCACCCCGAAGCTCGCTGTCGACGTGAAGACCCGGTGGGGGACGAAGCGGATGTACCGCAACCCCTACCGGCATGGCGGCCAACCGATCTACCGCAACGTCACTGGCATCGTGTCGGCCCTGCCGAAGGAGGGCATCCCCCGCTGGGCGGCCAACACCACGGCCGAGTGGATGGCCCTGCACATGGATGAGTGGACCGACCTGCCCGCTCACGAAGTGGTGAAGCTGGCCGGGGCGAAGCCGTGGGAGCTGCGCGACCGGGCCGGCGACCGCGGCAGTGTGATCCACGGAGTGATGGAGAACATCACCGCCGGGAAGCTGTACACCGTCGAGGCCGAGGTCGAGCCGTGGATCGGATCCGCTCAACAGCTGCACGCTGATGTCGGCCTGGTCCCCGAGCTGACCGAGACCACCATCTTCAACGACCAACACATGTACGCCGGCACGTTTGATTTCCTCGGCCGGCTGCGGGCCTTCCCCGAGCTGGGCCGGGTGCTGATCGATTACAAGACCGGGAAGGATCTCTACGAGGACATGGGGGCCCAGGTGGTGGGCGGGTATGCCCTCGGGGCCCAGTACTACATCGACCGCGTCACCGGGGTCGAGGCCGACTGGAAGCCACCCGACACCTGCATGCTGGCCCATCTGACCCCGGAGGGCTACCACCTTCGATTCCTCCCGATGCACATCGGTTACCGTCGGGCCTTCCTCGCCGCCCTCGAGATCCGCAAGTGGGAATCCGAGGGGCCGAAGATGAGCAAGGCCGATGTCCTGCCGCGCACGGTGCGGTGGGACGAGCTGCCCGGTGAAGAGCCGTTCGAGCTGATCTGGCTGCAGAAGCAGATCGCCAAGCTCACCCTCGAGCAGAAGCTCGAGGCCACGTTGGCCTTCAAGGAACACGGGATTCCCACGAAGCCATCACTGATGACGCACGCCCACATCAATCAGGCCTGCAACCTCATCAAGTTGTACCTCATGTCAGACCCGAAGGAGCCGACCCCATGAGCATCTACGACGACCCCGATCTCCGCGACGCGGAAGATGACAACTATCCCCCCACGATCAAGTTCGAACGGATCGGCGACCGGATGAAGGGCAAGGTGGACGCCATCGAGAAGTTCACCTCCCGCAACGGGGTGGCCCTCAAGTACCGCTTCGGCCACGTGGCCACGCTCCTCGGTGGCCGGCAGGAGCAGCTCCCCGTGGCCGAGATCATCGCCGGCTCGAAGAACCTCAAGGGCCAGCTGATGCAGCTCAAGCCCGAGAAGGGCGACATCGTGGACATCGAGCTGACCGAGCTGCGGCCCACCGACCGCGGCAACCCGCTCAAGGTGTACCGCATCAACGTCGAGCGGATGGGTGGACCTGCCGCCGGTCCGATCACCACGGCGGCACAGATCGGACCGTTTGATGGCCCGCCCCTGATGGGAACGACGCCGCACGTCACGCCCCCCGCCGAAGAAGCCGACCTGTTCGGCGGCAGCAGCGAGAGCTGACCGTGCCGGTCAACGTGGCCAAGAGCCTGGAGTGGTTGGCCATGCTCTACGGTCGCACCGAAGCGGGCTGGATCAACCTGTTCTCGGTTGAGAAGGCCACCGGCCGGCGCCGGGTGGAGTGGGCGCCGGCCGACAACCTCAAGGCCCTGGGTCCAGCCATCGAGGACATGGGGGCCCGGGGGGATGTGTGGTTCGGGGCCGCGCCTCGAGCCGAGCGCCTCGACAACGGGGCCCGGGGTGGGGTCAGCACCTGCGACTCCATCCCAGCGTTTTGGCTCGACATCGACATCGCCGGCCCCGCTCACAAGCTGCCCGGTCTGCCCAGGGACAAGCAGGAGGGCATCGAGCTGATCAAACGGTTCCCTCTCAGCCCCAGCGCGGTGGTGTACTCCGGTTACGGGATGCAGCCGTGGTGGTGGCTGCAAGAGCCGATCCCGGCCGGCGAGGCCATCCCGCTGTTGACCCGATGGCAGTTCACCTGGGAGAAGATCGCCGACCAGATGGGCCTCCACGTGGACAACGTGAGCAACATCGATCGCGTCATGCGGTTGCCGGGGACCTTCAACTTCAAGCTCGACCCCGCTGTCCCGGTGTACTTCGACGCCAAGTGGTCCATCTCGTACAACGCCTCCGACATCGATGACTTCTTCGAGCCGATGCCGACCCAAGAGCAGATCGCCGAGCGGCTCACGTCGTCCCGGCACCTGGCCGGCAGCCGGTTCAACGAGGTGGTCACCTGCGGCGCAGTCCTGAAGTCCTTCGGGTGGACCATGGTGCGGCGCGACCGGCGCAGCGGCAGCACCTTCTGGCGTCACCCCAAGGCCACCAACGAGGTGTCGGCCGAGGTCTACGCGGACGAGTTCACCCGGATCTACTCCGAGACCGCCCACCGGGCCACCGGCATCCCGCTCAACGAGAACCACAGCGCCTTCTCCCTCTACACCTGGCTCGGTCACCGGGGCAAGTACTCCGAGGCCCGAGCCGACCTGCTCGAGCGCGGCTTCCAGGAGGCCGGCGAGAGCCGACCCCGGCTGCAGAAGGTCAAGGTGGCCGGCCCGGGGAAGAAGCTGAAGACCCAGCTGGCCTCGGAGGTGAACCCCGTCCACCCCACCTGGATCTGGCCCGGGTGGCTGCCGATGGGGAAGCTGGTGGTCCTCGAGGGTGACCCGGCCACCGGGAAATCCACGGTCGCCCTGGACCTGCTGGCCCGCATCACCACCGGGAAACCCATGCCCGACGGGAGCCCGGGGATCCTTCCGTCGAACGTGCTGTTCATGTCGGCCGAGGATGACATGGACGACACCACTGTGTGGCGTCTACGGGCCGCTGGAGCCAATCTGGAGCGGGTCATCCACGTGCAGTCGGTGTTCGATGACGAGGACGGTGAGAGCCCTCTGGTGCTCCCACTCGACACCGTGCCCCTGTGGGAGAAGGTTGAGCAGACCAGGGCCGTCATGCTCGTGGTCGACGTGCTGTCGGCCTACCTCGGGGGCGAGGTAGACACCCACAAGGATGCCCACGTCCGCCGGGCCCTCACCCCCCTGGTGGACATGGCCCAGGCCACCCGGGTGATCGTGGTGCTGATCCGTCACCTCCGCAAAGAGCGGGCCGGCAAGGCCATCTACCAGGGCAACGGGTCCATCGGCATCGCCGGGGTGGCTCGAGCCGTTCACTCCATCGGCTACCACCCCGACAACGAGGCCATCCGGGTGCTGGCCCCGGTCAAGGTCAACACCGCCGAGCGGCCCAAGGCCCTGCAGTTCCGGCTGGCCAAGCACCCCGAGTATCCCTGTGCCGTGGTCGAGTGGGGCGGGGAGATCGACATCAGCGCCGACGAGCTGGTGAATGCCGGTCCGAGCGATCCCGACAGCGCCCTCGGCCAGTGCCGCGCTGCCCTCATCACCGCCCTCCCGCCGGGAAAAGAGATGAAGTCGGAAGACCTCATGCAATCGCTCATCGAGGCCGGCTTTTCTCGATCAACCATCATGCGGGCAAGGGGCAAGGAAAACGTACAAGTGAGGCCCGCATCTGACCCTGGTTCAGGGGTTATCAGAGGCTGGATCTCCTTCCGGCTCGGAACGGACGAACCGGTACAAATGGGGTCTCCAGAGTCTCCACAGTCTCCAGAATAGGGTGTCGTAGAAAACTGGAACTCTGGACCCCTCCCCTCCAGAGTCTCAACCACCTTGAGACTCTGGTAAATCGGAGGATTGCATTGGAAGCATTGTCGGTAGAAGACGAGCCCCCCCTTTTAGAGATCATCACCCTGCTCTCGGTGATGGATCTTCTGTACTTCACCCGAGATAGGGGGCCCAGCGAAACCCTTAATGCGGCCGTCCGAGCCGTCGGGCCCGAGGCCGAGCTGATCTCGCGCTGGACCCTGATGGGTCAGGCCACCGGGCACGAGTGGTACCGCTGCAGCGTCTGCACCGAGTTCCGGCTGATGGAGCCGGCGCCGGCCCGGAGCTGCACCACCAACGTGCCCCTGATGGACCAGCGGTGCCCCGGGGTGATGACCCGGATCAAGAAGCGACCAGTGATGAACGGGAGGATCAAGCGATGGCTGGCGTAAGGAAGCGCGGCGCCCCGAAGAAGCGGGTCACCGTCACCACCACGGCCCGACTGCCCGAGGACCTGCACAAGGCCCTGAGCGCGGCGGCCGACGAGTGGGGGCTGACCCTGAACTACGTGATCAACCGGGCCGTGAGGGACTTCCTCACCGACCACGGCTGGCTCGAGGACACAAGAAAGGAGAAGACGGGATGACCTACTGGACCTGGAGATGGCGGTACTGGAGGGCCCGACACAAGCTGCTGGCGGCCCAGCAGGAGTACACGCGCTGGCCCACCCCCCGCAACAACGAGCGCCTGCACCTGGCGGCGCGCCAGGTGGTGTGGATGGAGCTGGGGAAGCCATGAGCCCGCAATACCCCACCGTCTACACCTACAGCCAGCTGCACATCCTGTGGTACCTGAAGCGCCACGGACCGGTCCGTCGCCAGGACGTCAACCACAGCGTGTACCAGCTGCTCAGCGACGAGCTGCAGATGAAGCGGGGCACCGTCCGCTACACCCTGCGGATCCTCGAGGAGATGAGCCTGGTCCTGCGTACCTACGAGAAGGGCGCGGCCAGCAACTTCAAGGAGGGGGCCCGCAACCCCCTGATCCGGGTGGAGCTGGTCGACCCCGACATGTACCTGCCCCCGTGCCCACCCCCGATGCCGTTGGCCGTGGTCATGGCTCGAGAGAACGAGGACCTGGACGAGCGCACCGCCCACGAGCCCTCGGCCGAGCAGATCATCATGGCCCTGCTCAAGCGCAACGACGAGCTGCAGGGGCAGATCACCAGGCTGCAGGACATCGTGGCGGCTCAGGCCGAGACCCTGTCGGAGACCAACAAGCTGATAGAGAAGGCCAAGACCAATCACCATGATCTCGGCCATCTCCATCAGCGGGTGCGTGACGCGCTCACACCTGAGCAGTGGGAGAGCTTACGTCATGGCTAGGCATCTGCGAGGGGGCGACAGCGCCCGGCGTTACGGGCGGGAGCCCAAGGTCCACTACCCCCGTGACTCCTACCCCGGTGACGACTACTCGCTGTGCGAGAAGTCGTACCACGGGACCGAGACCGACGACCCGGTCGACTGCCGGATCTGCCTCGACATCGCGACCGGGAAAAGGAGGCCCCCGCTGTGAGTGACACCGACGGCCTGGTGGCCCACATCAAAGACCACGGGAGCATTGCCTTCCCGAGCGCCATCGACTGGCTCTGCCAGGAGAAGGGTGTGGACGGGAAGGGCGACTGGTGCATACAGATCGGCGAGAACGCCATCCTCGACGCCGGCCTGAGCGATGCGGCCTTCGCCCTGGGCGGGGTCATCCTCGATG
>Ga0126381_100007352_pt1 | contig 12251 bp, 6 predicted proteins | sample PanSoiMetPlot_28_FD_96465 | JGI IMG/M metagenome (GOLD analysis project Ga0126381, IMG submission 96465) | Tropical forest soil microbial communities from Panama - MetaG Plot_28 | ecosystem: Environmental > Terrestrial > Soil > Tropical forest > Bulk soil | place: Panama | collected 2016-02-17
ACTCGATTCGTGAAGTCAGGCCCGGGATTGCCGACGGGGACATACAAAAGACCGCGCGCCGCATCGAGAGAGTACGACGTCCAGGTACCGCCGCCAGTAATCGGGACGCCGTTCGGATTGGACCACGTCGCCAGCGCCCGCTCCTGCATCTTCTTGTTGCCAGGCTGTGAGGCATCCGTCGGCACGGTGTAGGTTTCCCAGCCGACCTTTCCAGTGTCAGCCTGAAGGGCGTAGATGCGCCCCTTCACGCCGTAGTTGTCGCTACCAGCGGTGCCGACAAATACGAGGCCATTCCAGGCGATCGGTGCGGCCGGTACGCTCTCCGCCTTGCCTGGATCGGCAATATGGGTCTGCCAGACCTTTCTTCCGGACGTCGCGTCGTAGGCCAGGACGTCGCCGTCTTCAGTGCCGCGAAAGAGTTTGCCATCCAGATAGGCGGCGCCGCGATTGACTCTCAATCCGGTCGAAGGACCTTCTTCATGCACGCGCCACTTCTGCTGGCATGTGTCGGCGTCGATCGCGACCATGTCCTTGTCCGTGGTGACGTAGAGCGTGCGGCCGATGACGATCGGACCGGACTGGAAGCTGACCTCGACTTCGAGATCGTACACACAGAGTTGCTTCAGTCCGGCGACGTTTGTCGTGTTGATTTGCTTGAATGGCGCGTACCGCTCAGACGACAACAAGCGATTGTATGAAGGCCAGTCTGAAATCGGCGCATCAGCCCGGGCAGCGAACATCGCCGTGCCCAAAACCAGTGCTCCCAACACCCCGAGGACACTTGCGCGGTTCACACGCATCCGAGGCCCTTTCGGTTCGCGATCTACTTCTGCGTCTGAGTCTCCTCGGGCCTGACGTCATCGCACAATTCCGGAGCCAAACAGACGGAGTCAAGCGTGCGGCCCGGTGGCGGCGCCGGGATTCCGTGTTCGATCATCAACTTTCGAAGGAGCGCACCGGCCTCCGGTTGGACGATCGCCGACTGCGTTCCAATTCGAATCAGGCCGTCGGCGTAATCGACAGGCAGCCACGTGTGTTCTTTGAGCCGTCCGCCTGCGTCGTTGCCGTCCATGCCGTAGTCTCTCAAGTCGAGTTTGGCTCCAGCATCCACCAACACCTGAATAACCTCGGTGCGTCCTTTGTGGCCAGCACCGTGCAGGGGCGTTCGTCCTGTCTGAGCTTGAGCATTCGGGTCGAGGCCGAGGCTCAGCAGCAGTTTGACAGCCTCGACGTTGGCTTCCTTCGACCACTCGTACGTGATGCCTTCCACCCAGCCGACGCCGGCGGCGACATGCAACGGAGTGTTCCCGACATTGGTGGCAATCTTCGGATCGGCGCCGTGCGCCAAAAGCAGCTTCATCACGGCGACATCGCTCGACTGGGACGCGCGCCAGAAGGCCGTCGCGCCCGCCTCATTCACCCACAACGCGGTGAACACCGTTCGGTACCACGTCGATTCTTGAACGCGCCAGTTCACGTCGGCGCCTTTGTCGATGAGCTTCTTGATGAACTCCATCGAATCCATGTCCGCCTTGCGGACTGGATAGTCGCCACCCTTGATATTGCGGTTGTCGATCGCGATATACAGCGGCGACCACTTCCCCTTGTTGGCAATGTTCGGGCTGGCACCCTGGTCGAGGAGAAAAGACGCGAGTTGGTAGTACCGATTCTGAATCGCGACGAGCAGCGGACTCCATTCGTAATTCGTCACCTGATTCACATCGGCGCCGGCTGCAAGCAGAATCCGGACAGACTCCATGTCGTTCTCGCGAACGGCGTACACCAGCGGAGTGAGTCCCCCGCCTCGTCGATCCTGCATGTTCCTGGGACCAACTTGACTGACGACGTTGTCTGTATTCCGCTTCCTTGAAGGTCGCGGGTCTGAGTCTTTGCCGTAGCGCACGGGCCGGTCCTGCCAGGCAGGGGCCGAGACAGCGCTGACGTCCGCTCCATAGTCGACAAGCAACCGCACGGCCGCCGGATGATGCTGAGCGGCCGCCCACATCAAGGCCGTCGTGCCACGCGTCGTTTCTTTCGCGTTCACGTCGGCTCCGCGATCGAGCAGCAGTTGCATCGTCGCGACATCGCCGGTCCTGGAAGCCATCATGATCGCGGTGTCGCTATTGAGCATGTGCTCGTTCGGGTCCGCGCCGGCATCGAGCAAGCGCTTCACGATCGCCGCGTTGCCATTCTGCGCGGCCAAAGACAGCGGCGTCGATCCAAAGCTGTTGGCCACCTTCACGTGAGCACCGGCTTTGAGCAGCAGATCGACGGCAGCAACATCGCTCCGATAGACGGCCCAATGCAGCGCCGTTGCGCCATCGGCTTGAGGCGTGTTCACGTCCGCCTTCCGCGCGAGCAGCGCGCGGGCCGTTGGCAAGTCGCCGCGCATGACAGCGTCGGCCACGTCGCTCGTCGCAGCACCCGCACTCATCGCCGTGAGTGTCAACAGAGCGGCACAGCAACTGATCGTGCGACGCATATTTATGGTCATAGCTCTCTCGGCCTCTTCTGGTCGACTACAGATCTTCGAGTCGTCCGGTGCTGTCGCCGATCTTGTCCATGTGAATGTCGAACCGGTCGAGAATGCTCAGCAGCAGGTTCCCGGTCGGCCTCGTCTCTTCGAGATTCAGTTTCGGGTAGGCGAGATGACGATCGCCCTTCAACTGTCCGTTGGCGCCCCCGACGAGGACGTGTGGTACATCGTCGTGTCGATGCTGATTCGAGTTGCCCATGTTCGAGCCATAGAGCACGAGGGAATGATCGAGCAGCGTCCCATCGCCGTCGGGAGTCTTCGCGAGCCTGTCCACGAAGTACGCGAGCATGGCGATGTGATACCGATTCAATTTGGAGTATTCCAGCTTTCGCTTGTCGTTCTCGCCGTGATGCGAACCGGCGTGAAACGCGACCGTGACGCCGCTTTCGGGGTACGAGCGAGTGGTGAGATCGCGCGCGTACAGCAGCGTGGCGACGCGGGTGATGTCTGCGCGAAGCGCCAGCGCGAGCAGGTCGAACTGCAACTTGATGTGCTCGTCGAACGATTCGGGAACCCCGACCGGGACGGCAAAGTCGGTGGGCGACGTGGACGAGGCCTTGGCCGCTATTTGCAGCCGCCGTTCAATCTCGCGAACATCCTCCGCGTACTCATCGAGACGCAGACGATCGCCGGGATCGACCCCCAACTTGAGTCGCTTCAGACTTCCAAGCAGCGAGTCGAGGATGCTCCGGTCGTCCTGCCGATGCGCGGCTCGTTCTTCGGGCGTGCCGCCATCCCCAAACATGCGCTCGAACACGATCTGCGGGTTCAGTTCCATCGGCAGCGGCGCCGTCGGTGTCGCCCACGAGATGCTGTTCGTGTACGCGCAGCTGTAGCCTTCACCGCAGTTGTTCGAGTTTGCGCCGGGATCTTCGACGGCGAACTGCATCGACGGGAGCAGCGTTTCCTGCCCGATCTTCTGAGCGATCAACTGGTCGATCGTCGTGCCGTTGTAAATGTCGGCGCCGGCTGTCCGCCTGGGTTTGTTCGCACAGAGGTAAGCGGACGCCACCCAGTGGTCAGGCGGGCTTTGGCCGGGCGGCGCTTCCGCAGAGCGGGCGTGCAGCCCGCTCAGAATCACGGTCTGCTTCCGAAATGGTGCGAGCGGCTCGAAGATCGGGGGCATCGTGAAGCCGCTTCCCACTTTGTCTGGCACCCAATATCCGGGGGACATTCCGTGGGGCACGAAACAGCCCACAAACCGGGGTTTCGGCGTCGCGGCCGTCTGCGCCAGAAGCGTCCCTGCAGGCACCATCGCGTCGAGCAGCGGCAACGCGAGCGTCACACCAGCGCCCCGCAAGAAGGTTCGCCGAGAAAGATGCTTTTTTACGATAAACATGAATTCTCTCTTTGGATGGTCAACGACTGGCGGTCTGTTGCGCGACTTCAGTGCCCTTGAGGCTGTTCTGAAACGGCGCGCTCCTGACGATGCCCAGAACGAGCCCTGAAAAACGATAGTCGCTGCCGGCCGCGCCGCGAACGATCGCTCGCACCAAGGGCATATCCTGATCCTCCACGCCACGGCCGAGCGCGTACGTCAGCAACTTCTGCGTGACGACGCGCACAAACTGTTCCGAGTGCTGCGTCAGCACTGCCCGCAGGCTTGCGACGCCGTCGATCTTCGTCCCGTCCCCGAGCACTCCACTGACGTCAATCGGCTGGCCGGCTTCCTGAAGCCGCCATGATCCAATGCCATCGAAGTTCTCGAGCGCAAGTCCGATCGGCTCGAACAAGCTGTGGCAACTGGCACAGGTGGGGTTCGCGTGATGCATCTCCATTTGCTCGCGCATGGTCGGCTCTTTCGCATTGCCCGCGTTGTCCCCTGCTGAAGCTTTCAGCGGAGGGACAACCAGCGGCAGAGGAGGACTCACGCCGAGGAAGGTCTCCAGGAACCACTTGCCTCGCGTGACGGGCGATGTTCTTGTGGCCTGCGACGTCACGAGCATCAAAGCGCCTTTCCCGAGCAGTCCACGCCGCATCTCGAGGTCGGGGCCGAGAGTCACGCGCCGGAACTGACTGCCATAGACGTTCGGGATTCCGTAATGCAGGGCGAGCCGTTCGTCGACAAACGTGTAATCCGCGTTCAGCAAATCCAGGACGCTTCGGTCATCGTGGACGATGCTGTCCAGTAAGAGCTCGACTTCCCGACGAAACGCCTGCCTCAGGTTGTCGTCGAAGTCCGGGTACACGAGCGGATTCGGCTGCACGGTTTCCAGCGCCCGCAGGTTCAACCACTGACCAGCGAAATTCTTAATCAGCTCCGCCGATGCTGGCGCGGCCATCATTCGACGCACCTGCTTCTCGAGGATCGCCGGCTCATGAAGTCGGCCCTGCTCCGCGAGCGTCAGCAACTCGTCGTCCGGCATGCTGCTCCAGATGAAGAACGACAGTCTGGAAGCCAGCGCAAGGTCGCTGATGCGATAGCTCTGGCCGACTTTCACAGTCGCAGGAGCGATTTCGCGTCGATAGACGAATTCAGGATCTGCGAGCAGACGGCGAAGGGCCTTTTCGATCCCGTCATCAAAGGTTCCTGCACGTCGGCCTGACGCGTAGAACTGCATGAGCACGTCGACGTCTTCGGATGTGACCGGACGACGGTAGGCCCGACGCGCCAGCGTCGATAAAATCGTCCGTGCACACGCCTCTTCCTGCCGCTGGTCTGCGCCATTTGCAGGGCGGCACACGAATATCTTGCGACGGCTCGGCGTGTCGGCCGCGCGGCTTGCGTTCTCGGGACCTTCAATTCGGACTTTGCCGACGTGTGGGTAGAAGATGTAGCCGGGAATGCCGCCGGTTTCGATCGTCGCGCGGAGAAAGACGTTGTTGATATTTTGGTCTGGCGCGTAGTTGTTCGCGAAGAATGTCACTCCGACGCGATGCAAACCAGCCGTGACCGGAACGGCGGGCGTGGGCACGCCCGAGCGCGGAGCTCCGCGCATCTCTTTGTCCCAGTCGAACACCTTCACTTGCCGGCCGTCGATCGTCACCGCCAGTCGTTCGCCTTGGATCTGGCCGAACGGATCGTTGGCCTGCCCCATGTTGCCTTCGAACACAGGAACAATTCTGAACGTGTAGTTGCCGTCGGCCGGAAACTCGTGTTCGATCAGCGTGCCGCCACGCGTGCCGAACGGCAGCACCTCGACATGGTAGTTCTGTGTGGTGTCGTCGGGGACATTGAACTCGACGAACGTCCGCGCGGTATTCGACCCCATTGCGAGGCGGCTGATCTTGCTTGCCGCTGAAAGATACGCCTCCATCAACGCCGGCGACATGGTCAACGCGCCCGCGATGTTGTCGAAACCGTGCGTCGAGTTGTCGGAAGGCAGAAACTTCCCAGGATCGATCTCGAGCCCGATGAGATCGCGAATGACGTTCTTGTATTCGGTCCGATTGAGCCGATGAATCCCGGGCGCGGTCAGGTTTGTGACGGCATGGCGGTCAAGATCGTTTTCGATCCATGTGATGAGGCCATCGAGCGTGGCCCGATCCGGTCTGGCCGCTCGGAGCGGCGGCATCATGCCGGTGCGCAGTTTGAGCGCCATCTTCTCGCCAATCGCCGCGTGCTCCGGCAGCCGCGCCAAATCTAGCTGGTCGAGCGCCAATCCTCCGGTCTTCAGGCGCGCGTTGTGACAACCAACGCAATACTTGTCGATGACAGCGCGCGGCGCGGCGACATCGGTCGAAGGATTTGAAGCAGGAGGTGTCCGCTGCGGCTGAGGGCCCTGGCCCGAGACAGCTGTAACAGTCAGAATCGCGAGGACCCCCCCGATCAGGATGCTTTGGGACATGGCCCGCCTTTCGCGAGGGCTTGTGATCACAGCAGCCAAGCTTAGGATCCAATCTTCCGGAGGATCAACCTACCTAGTCGGGTGTAATGGCTCACGCGGGTCGTCAGTCGCTCAGCCGCTCCCAGGTGATCACGAGTTGCGTGTTTTTGCCATTACGGTCTTTGCTGGGGGGCGGCTTCAGAACCAGCCGCTTCCCGGAAAACTCTATGTATCGTTGGAAGTCGGATCCAACCCAGCGTGGATTGAGCGCCCCGGCCAGGTGGTGAACGACGTACTTTTCTGACTCGTTGACGGTGTAAGGGCCGAAATAGCTCGTATAGCTCCGATAGGTGGCCATGGTCTCTTCGGGAGTCGGCGAGGGACCGACGTTCCGCCGGCGGTACGGCTGCATCATGTGCACCATCACGTGCCCGGACGGCGTGTACACGATGAAGCCGGTCTGACCTGGATTCGACGACAAGAGTTGGCCCGTCGAATCGCGAACCTCGTTGGAGATCAGCTTCCAGAAGCCAATCAACTTCCGATGCGTGGGCGTCAGGTCTGGCAGATCGTTCACGCGTTCCCACGTGAGCGTGCTCTGATCCCCGTTTGCGGCAGTCGGTGGCTGGAGCGTCAGGCGATTCCCAGAAATCGTGAACTTGCGCACCTGATTGCTGCCAGAGAACCCAGGGCTCAGCGCGCCGAACGTCTGATGCGTTACGGTGTTGTGAGGTTCGTCCACCGCGAACGATCCCCAGTACGAGTTATACGTACGCATCGCCTCGAGCGCCTCCGGAGACGTGGCTTGGCGGTCCGCGAACGTCGACCGCGTGGAATACGCGAGGACGACGCCCATGTAGCCGGCCGGGTCGTACGTGATGTAGCCGACGCGGCCGCCGTTAGGGCCGCGCCGGACGACGTCGCCGGTTGCATTGCGGGTTTCCTCGCTCACCAACTTCCAGACGCCGGCGAAGCGGTTGTTCGCTGCGCGAATCGACGCGGCATCCGGCGCCTGGCCGCCTCCACGTTGAGCCGAGATCTCACGTGTCGCGACGAATGTACCGCCGATCACGATCGCGATGACGAACACGCGCATCTGCTTACCCTCCGCACGTCGGCCCAACCGAGTCGAGCGACATCACATTGATCCGCTCGATCGTGTTCTGCCTCGTCAGCACGCCTTTGACCTGTACCTTGTGTCCCGCATACAACGCGCCCTGTTGTGTGACGCTGAGAAGCGGAAACGTCCGTGTGCCGAGCGGTTGCGCCGCCGACACTTTCAGTTCTTCCGGCGTCGTTCCTTCGACGATTCGATCTCGAACCGGGCGCGGAATGTCTGCTTTGTCCAGCGCCCACGTGTTGTTGGCCTCCAGCGTCAGACAGCCCACGGCACGAACGATCGTCAGATTGGCAAGTGGCTGTGGTCCGTCGAGACCAATCAACTGGATGCGACCGACCAGATCGGAATGCAATTCGGTCTTGCCGGCGGGAAGACCGTTCGCCTGGAGAATATAGGCGGTGACATCGACATAGGCGCGGTCGTCGAGGCCGCCAGGGAGATCGCCAGGCATGCTGGTTTTGATGAAGGTGAATAGCGGTTCGAGCGTGTCCTCGCGCCACCGATCGAGGAAGACCTTCCCCATCAGCTGCGGTCCATCGCCATTCTGTCCTTCGTGGCAGCCGATGCAGCGACTGGTGTAAACGCCCTCACCACGCGCGGCCTGCTCGGGTGTGTACACGCCGTCGAGTACGGTCATCGAAGCCTGAGCAACGGCTATCGCCACGCACCCAGTCAACAGGAAGACGACGATCAGATGTCCGCGCGTCGGCGGCAGTCGACGCCACTTCAACGCTAGACTCTCAAACCGGCCTGCGCGACCTCATGCACCTTCGGATCGATCTTGGTGAGTGTTCCGCCGTGCACCGCGGCGACAGGCACGATCTTCTGCTTACCCATGCGTTTGGCGCCTTGTTGATCGACCAGTTCGAATTTCCCCTCCTGCAGATCGATGACCGTCACGTCGGCGACCGTTCCAGGTTCAAGCGTTCCAATTTTCTCTCCGAACTTGAAGACCTTCGTCGGCAAGAGGGTGACCCGCTCGATGACCTGTTCGATGGTGAGGCCGAGATAGAGGAACTGCGTCATGACCCACGGCAGAAGCTGGCCATTCGGCGCTTGTGGTCCCCTCGTACCGATATCGGTTGAAATCAAATCAGGAACCCATCCCTGGCTGAACGCCTTCTCCGAGACGTCCCAGCTATGGTGGGACGTGCCGGCCTGCGCGTCTGTCAAGATGCCGCGGCTTTTGAGCTCCAGAATCTGAGGCAACACCTTGTCGGGTTGGCCGCCAAACAGGTTGGGCATCCTCGGCGTGGCGGTCGGGAAGGGATGCGTGAGGATGTCGCCCGGTTTCAACATCGCCAGCAAATCCGGTTCATTCGACCAATGCATCATGATCGGCAGGCCCGTAGCATCAGCGGCCTCGCGGGCTCTCTTCAATACCTCCAGGTCGTTCGCGAGCTCGTCATGGATGCCGTTAATACGCACCTTGACCGCGACGATGCGATCGCGTTGATCGTTGATGACACGAATCGCTGATCTGGCATTGATCAGCGACATGTTGAGGTATAGCTCGTTGCCGTAGTTCCCGATGATCGCGATGTTCAACATCGCGTAGATGCGAAGCGGCAACTTGTCGATGACGTACTTTCGAAAGCCGAGGAAGGTGTTGGCACCCGCAGAACCTGCGTCGATAGCCGTTGTGACGCCAGCTGGAAATCCGACTGGCTCCGGCTCCACCGTCACCGTATTCCCGTAAATGTACAGGTGCGCGTGCACGTTGATGAGCCCCGGCGTCACCAGCTTGCCGCGGGCATCGAACACGTCTTTGGCGCGATTGGCGGGAATATTCGCGGCGACCGCCGCAATCTTTCCCCCAGCGATCGCGACATCCATCGCGCCGGACAGCTTCTGCGAGGGGTCGATGACGCGACCGCCCTTGATCAACAGATCGTAGGACGCCGGAGCCTGGCCCGTTGCTGGCGCGGCGGCAGCGAGATCGGCGCCGAAGCGAATCGTGTGGCCGCTGAGCTGCGGAAGAACGACCGCAGCCGACCCGAGCGTGCCGAGAAATGCGCGACGGCTTGAACGTGACATGTCAGGCCTCCCCCGGCGTCAGAAGTCGAAGTTTGCGCTGAACTTGTAGAACCGGGCCAAGTGAATGCCGGTCGGCGTCAACAGATTGGAAAGGTTGCTGCTGACCGCCGTGATCCCGCTCGAATTCCCCACATTGTAGACATCGAGATTCAGAGATGTTCGGAATTTTCCGGAAAACCTGAGGATCTTCGAAAAGCGCAAATCGACCAGGTTGGTTTGTGGCGTGAACAGCGTTCCCGGTTCTATCAAGTTCACCGTGGCGTTGGCAGCGCCACCCGACAGCGGACGACCAAGCGACGGCTGAATGACGGCGTTCGTGGCGACGTACGACGCCGTGTAGTTCGCGCCTGGCAGGCTGCGGTACGTGGCGGCGACCTGGACGCCCACCCTCGGCACCTGATAGGTGCCAAGGAACTTCACCTGCGTCGTGAAGCTGCCGACGATGTCGCAGAAGGGCTGGGTTGAACTGGTGCTGAACAGAGACGCGCCGCCGCCACCGACACCAAGGGTCGTGATGCTCAGCTCCGGCAACTTCGAGCGAAGATCGCAGAAATTCTCCGCGGCACGGCCGGTACTGAGCCCGCCTTGTATGGTGGCTCCGGCGGCCAAACGCGCGTTGAGGGCGATATCGACACCGTTCCAGCTCTCGGTCATGTTCCCGTAGTTGCTGGCCAAGGTGAAGAGGTTGTTGACCTGCCCTACTTTGTTCGGATTGAGGTTATACAGGCCTCCCACCGTATACCCTCCACCGTTGGGCAAGTGAGGATTCGACGGCGCAGTGACGCTGAATTCCGTGTAGTCGGACGGCGCCGTCGCGAGGTTGTCGATTACCGTGAAGTTGCCATACCACCGTCGGAAGTAGCTGACGCTCAGGCCAACGCGCTGCGCCAGCTGCTGCTGGACGCCCACCTCGAACTCCCAGTCGTACGGCCGCTTGTTCCATCCATGCAGCATGGCCGGATCGGACACGGTGCTCGGAATGGCTTGACCAAATGACGAGTTGCTCATGGCCCCGCAGTTGCCGTTTGCCGCGGGATTCGTGAGATCGCACTGGGGGATGTAGTAGTTAGGATTCGTTGCCGGTGTGCCGGTATCGGTCCAGGATCGGGTGACCGTGGTGGCGAGCGCGTTGACCGGATTGCCCAGGTTCGTGTAGTCGCTGGTCAGACGTTCGGCCAGCACGTACCGGCTCAAGTTGGCTTTGAGGGCGGTCTTCCCGTTGCCGAACAGATCGTAGACGGCCCCGAGCCGTGGGTCGATATCGCTCCAGCTCAAGTAGTCGACGGCCGGCAGTGTGAGGTTGCGATTGGGCGTGAGCACGCCGGGACCAAGCTGTTGTTGCGGGAAATTGATGTTCTCGTACTCATACCGCACACCCAGATTGGCGGTGAGCCGGTGGAGCGTCCACTTGTCCTGCGCGTACACCCCGAGTTCCGCGCCGAGGTTGTTCTGAAAACCGAAGGGGTCCGCCGTTTCGGTGATTTGGTTCGGGACGCCGTTGTTGAACTGGTATCTGTCGCTGCTGGAGATGTTCGTGGAATTGACTTTGCGGTCCCCGAACGTATCAAGAAAACCGATCTTGAACGCGTGGGCCCCCGTGACGTACGAGAGCGACGCCTGGGCGGAGGCGATATGGCCCCACGCTTTGATGAACGGCACCAAGCCAGTCTGACCCGCGCCGCGATACTCCAAACCTGGGATCGACCCTCCCTGTTCGACCACCGCAATCAGGTTCGAAAACACTGAAGGAAGCGGTTGCGTAAACTCCAGGGAGTTGCCGTCGGTCGGCAACCGGTCTTGCCAACCCTGAATGATGTCGCTGAATCGGGCATCGAATAACAACTTGCTGGTGATCGGCGCCGAATAACTGCCCGTGACGAATTCATTCGTTGGGAAGTCGTACTTCGTGGCCGACTCGTATGCAATCGTCGGGCTGTCCACTTCCCATACCCGGTATTGATGCTCGTAGAAGCCCGAGACCTTTTGTCTCGGTGTCAGCTGCCAGGTCAGGCGGCCGTTGCCGCTCTTCTGTACGGTCGGCAGGAACACCTGTTGGCTCAAGTCCGGAACGTACGACCACGCATTGGGATTGCCTGCGTTCTGATTGATAAAGATCCCGGCCTGGTAGTTTTCGGTCAATTGAAAACGGATAGCGGAGTAGAACCACAGCTTGTCTTTCACGAGCGGGCCGCCTGCGCCAGGGTTGTAGTCGTACACTTCTTTGATGGTGTTCGGCGCCCTCAGTCCCGCGGCTTGTAACTCCGGAGTGTAGTTACTGCCTTCCATCGAACGGGTCACGTACGTGCCGAAAAAGGATCCGGTGAACCGGTTTCCGCCTTCCTTCGGAATCAAGTTCGTCACGACGCCGCCAAACGGCTGATCAGCCGAGCCGCCTCCAGTGCTGACCGCAATCTCCTGAGCGGACGTGATGTCGGGCATGAAGTTGCTGAGTTCGCCGTTGCCGGAGGTCGCGCTAATCGACATGCCGTCGACCATCATTCGCTGGTCGCCCGTGAAGCTGCCATGCACCGCCAGTGTGGTCAGATTGAGGTTGTTCGTGCCCCCATAGTCGAGGGCGCCGGTCACTCCGGGCACCAGGTTTCCGTAATTCGTGAGTCCCCTCCCCGCGGGGAGCGATTCGAGGACCTCGCTTTCCAGAACTCGCTGCTGAACCGCGCTCTGGACGTCGACAATTGGGGAAGCGCCGCTCACCGTCACGGTTTCCGCGACGGCTCCCACGCGCAGATCAGCGTCGACCGTGGCCGTGAAGTCCCCCTGCAACTCGATGCCT
>Ga0126381_100007353_pt1 | contig 12250 bp, 12 predicted proteins | sample PanSoiMetPlot_28_FD_96465 | JGI IMG/M metagenome (GOLD analysis project Ga0126381, IMG submission 96465) | Tropical forest soil microbial communities from Panama - MetaG Plot_28 | ecosystem: Environmental > Terrestrial > Soil > Tropical forest > Bulk soil | place: Panama | collected 2016-02-17
CAAGGGCGCGGGTGCCGGCGAGCTTCGGCTCGAATGGGAGAATCACGCCGCCACTGTGCCGCTTCATCAGAAGCCATGACGGAACGCCGGCGATCTTTGCCGGCATTCCGTCATAATCGCGTCAAATTCGAGGCATCCGGCTTGCGCTGCTGGCCGGTATGTTCAGCGCATATCTCAGTACTTATCTCACCGCCTTTGCGGCCATGGCGTTCGCGGCGCTTTCGATTCTGACGATCAAGGCGACCGTCGATCGCATGTGGCACCTCGGCGAATAGCTTCCCGCCTTCGCTCGCCACCTGCCCGCCGTAGCTCGCGAAGCGAGCGAAGGTGGGCGAGCTTCGGCGAGGCGGGGTACCATCTTCGTCGCACGTTCTGACCCTGAGGAGGGCCTGTGACAACGTGGACGAATGGGGTAGCGGCGGTGGCGGTCGTGTGTACCGCGTCGATGGCCGGCGCCCAGCAACCGATTACGCTCGCCGATGCGACGGCCCGGGCGCTGGAGCGTAATCTCGATATCAGGATCTCTCGCGAGGTCGTCAACGCGGCTGACTTCCGTCAGGTGTCCGCGCGCGGTAGTTACGACATCCAGCTGAAGGCCGACGCGACGGCGCATCATCACGACGATCCGAACGTGACGCTGTTTTCGGGCGCGCCGCCTGGCGAAATCGTCCCGCACAACACCGACTACACGTCGAACCTCTCGTTGAGCCGGCTGTTCACGACCGGCGCGACCGCCGAGGCAACGGCCTCGGTGAGCCGCCAGATGACGAACAGCTTCTTTACGCTGTTTGCGCCCGCGTATCTGACGTCCATCGGCGCGACGGTGCGACAGCCGTTGCTGAAGGGCCGCGCGATCGACTCGGCGCGGACCGAACTCACGGTCACCGCGCTCGATCGCGAGAAGACCCGCGCGCAGCTCGAGCAAACCGTGCAGAACACCGTCGCGAACGTCGAGCAGGCGTACTGGTCGCTCGTATCGGCGTTGCGCGAGGTGCAGGTACGGCGCGATTCCGTGACGCTCGCAGAGCAGCAGCGCGCCGATACGCAGGCCAGGATCGATGCGCGAACGGCCGCCGCGCTCGATATCGCACAACCGACGGCCGAGATCGAGCGGCGACGCGGCGACCTCTTCGCGGCGCAGGAGACTGCCTTACGTGCCGAGCGCACGTTGAAGCTGCTGATGACCGACGACCCGGCCGATCCGATTTGGTCGCAGACGCTCGTGCCGTCCAACCCTCCGGAAGTCGAGGACAAGACCGTTGACGTCCAGCGGGCCCTCGTCGACGCCATGGCGCATCGCCCCGAGCTCGTCTCGCTCGGCGCTGACGTGTCGGCGGCCGAGGCGCGGACGCGGCTGGCGAAGGATGCGCTCAAGCCCGAGGTCGATGTCGTTGGCGGCTACACGATGAAGGGCCTCGCTGGCACGCACAATCCCGAGACCGTGTCGTTTCCAGGCGTCGTCACGCCGTTTCCTCCAGAACTCGGCGGCGCGCTCGGGACGTCGTACCAGTCGTTGTTCAAGCAGATATTTCCTGATGCCTCGATTGGCGTGTCCGTGAACGTACCGCTCGGCAATCATGGGGCCAAGGGCGATTACGGCGTCGCGCAGGCACAGCAGCGTCAGTCGGTCCTGCAGCTCGCGCAGCAGCGCGATCGGATCGCCGTCGACGTGCTCGACGCCGCCAGCGCGCTCGAGACCGCGCGCAGTCGTGTTCAGGCCGCCCGCGCCGGCCTGGACGCGGCCAACACGCAGCTGCGCGCGGAACAGGAACGGTTCAACGCCGGCACGAGCACCAACTTCCTCGTGTTGACGCGGCAGAACGATCTCGAACAGGCACAGCTGACGGAGATCTCGGCGCTCACTGAATACCGCCGCGCGTTGACGGAGCTGTCGCGTTCGACGGGGACGCTGCTAACCGAGCGGGGGATAACGGTGAAATAGGGGCTAGGGGCTGGGGGCTCGGGACTACAAGAGCTCTTCTAGCCCCGAGCCTCTAGTCCCCAGTCCCTACTCGATAGCTCTGTAAATCCGTTCGTCCAGCGGACTCCCGAGCGACGCTTGAATATCCTCGCGATACTTTCGTGTCTGCGCCGCGGCGGCGTGGTTGTCGAGCGCCTTCTGGCTTTGCCAGGCCTCGATGACTTCGAAATGGTTCGAGCGCATCGTATGCAGCAGCACGTCGAAGCGGACGTTGCCGTCTTCGAGACGGCTCGCCGTCGCGAGCGCCGATAGCATCCCGGCGATTTTGGGATCGGGCGTGACGTCCACGTGGCTGATGACGTAAACGGTTTTCGCGGAGGCTTCATTCGTGCCCGACGCGACCGTCAGGGTCTTGTACGGTCTCGTGTCCCACGCGCTCACCCGCATGCTCTCCAGCACGTCCTGGAGCTGCTTGTGCTGTGGCGTGCTCGCATCGAAGGCGGCTTGCGTCTTCCAGGTTTCGACAATCGCGAAATGTCCGGGACGATCGGCTTGCTCGAACAGCCCAAGGCCGATGTTCGCGGGGTCACGATGGATGAGGTCGCGATACCCTTTCAGCGTCGCGATGGCGTTGAGGCGAGCCGACGGCTTCACCTCAATGTACGACACGGAATAGAACGTCGTGTCAGGTGCCGTCTGCGCGAACGCGCGACCGCTCATTACGAGAACGAACAACAGCAACAGCTTCTTCGCCATTTCCTGTCCTCAGCCCTTAGCCCTCAGCCCTCAGCCCTACTTAGAACACCTCGCCGCCCGATTCTGTGGATCGTCTGGTGTCCGGCCGACACGCTTGTCGCGATACACCTGGTGGCAATGCAGACACATGTCCGCCAGCTGCTCGGTGATATCGCTCACTTTTTCCTGGCTTCGCGTCTGCGCCGCCGCGTACACCGCCTTCGACGTCTCGTACAGCTCCGTGGAGAACTTGATCCACTCAGGGTCGTTGACCGGCACGGGCTTGCCGTTCTCGCAGCGCCGGCCCGGCGTCAGCATCAACGGCGCGGTTTCTCCCAGCGCCACGGCCGCGTAGTCGACGAGCTCCCAGCCGGTATAGACGCCGGCGCCCCAGTCGACCCACGAAAAGCCCGCGTCTTTCGACTGGTTGTTCGCCTTCGGCGGTGTCGCCGGGTCGTACCGCTGCACGTTGAAGATCATGTTCGCCGACGGGAACAGAACCCCGCGCATGAGCTGCGCCATGTTGCCGGCCGGCGGAAATGCGGGCGCGCCGCCGCTCGCTGCCGAACGGACCGACGCCGTCTGCGCGCCGGGCAGCGTGATCGTCTTCAGCGCGGCGTCCTCGGACGAGAGCTCGGCTTTACCGGCGGGGAACTTGCTCGTCTGCAGCATGAACGCCAGGACATCGGCCGCCTGCGCTCGCGTCAGCGTGCCCATCGCATTCGCGGGCATCGTCGCCTGAATTTTGTCGACGATGGCCGAGAGTGGACCGCCCCACGTCGCGGCGAATGCGTCGCCGGCGAGTGGCGGGGCAAGGCTGCCACCGAGCGTCGGGCCATGGCACGACGCGCACTTCTCTTTATAAGTTGCCGCGCCTCGCGACGCCTGCGCGTCGGTATAGACGCCGTCGCGAACCGTGCGCGACTGCTGCGCCTGCATCGACATGGACGTCACGAGCAGGGACGCGAGGATGAGAGCCGCTTTCGATCGCATGAGAATCCTTTGACTTTTTTCACTGGCGCTGGGGCCCCACCCCCAGCGCGAGCTGACGCTGATGCCCTCGCCTCGGATTTCCATGTCCTCGGCTCGGCATGGCCGCAGGCGCCGCGTCCGTCTAACGGCGAACACGACACCTGACGCGAGTGCGATTATGCTACACGAGCTCTTCACCGGACGTTGCGTCTCATGACGATGCGAATCGAGTGCGTGCTCGAGTGCGGCAATCATCTCGGCGAGGGCCCCGTGTGGGATGTCGAAGACGGCTGCCTCTACTGGGTGGACGGCACCGGACGCCGCGTCGGCAACCCGTCGATCTGGCGGATGGACCCCCGTACCGGCGCGACGCGCAACTGGTCGCTCGCGCATGACGTCGGGGCGATGGCGTTGCGAAAAGCCGGCGGCGCGGTACTCGCGCTTGCCGACGGCTTCTACTTCTTCGATTTCGACAGCGCGAGACTCGAACGCATCAGCTCGGTCGACGCCGACGAGCCGCGCACGCGGTTGAACGACGGCAAATGCGATCGACGCGGACGCTTCTTTGCCGGCGGCATGGATGACAAAGAAGAACTGAAGATCTGCGGGTTGTGGCGGCTCGACCGAGATCTTCGCGTCACCAAAGTCGACGATGGGATCATTTGTACGAACGGCCCGTGCTGGAGTCCCGACAACAGGACGTTCTATCTCGCCGACACGTTTCAGGGCGAGTACTGGGCGTACGATTACGACATCGAGACAGGCACGCTGGCCAATAAGCGTGTCTGGGCAAGCTTTGCCGATGACGATGGCGTGGCGGATGGATCGACCATCGACGAGGAAGGATTTGTCTGGAACGCGCAGCTCATCTCCGGCGACCTCGTTCGCTACGCGCCTGACGGCTCGGTCGAGCGCCGCATCGGCATGCCCGTTCGGAACATCACGAGCGTCATGTTCGGCGGCGACCACCTCGACGAGCTCTACGTCACGTCGATGGCGCGCGTGAAGCACCCCGCCGTCCACGATCGGTTCGCGAAGGAAATCAAACCGCAGCACCTCGCCGGAAGTCTCTTCCGCGTGACTGGCCTCGGTGTCCGCGGTTTACCGGAGCCACGCTTTGGCGGGTAGAAAAATTGTTGTGACCTGTGCCATCACCGGCGCGATTCACACGCCGACGATGTCGCCGCATCTGCCGATTACGCCGAGGCAGATCGCGGACAGCGCCATCGGCGCGGCGCGAGCCGGCGCGGCCGTCGTGCATCTGCACGCGCGTGACCCCCGTGACGGCCGTCCGACGCAGGATCCGGAGCTGTTCCGACAGTTTCTCCCGACAATTCGCGCGGCCTGCGACGTGATCGTCAACATCACCACCGGCGGATCGCAGACGATGACCGTCGATGAGCGGATGCAGCCGGCGCTTCAGCTGAAGCCGGAGCTCGCTTCGCTCAACATGGGCACGATGAACTTCGGGTTGTACGAGATGCTGCCGCGGCAAACGTCGTGGAATTATCCGTGGGAACCCCAGTACCTCGCCGGCAGCGAAGCCGGAATGTTCAAGAACACGCTGAAGGACATTGCCGACATCCTTCGCGCATGCTCGCCGAACGGCACCCGCTTCGAGATCGAGTGCTACGACATCGGGCATCTCTACACGGCGGCCCATTTCGTCGACCGCGGCCTGCTGACGCCCCCGCTCTTCATTCAGTCGGTGTTCGGCATCCGCGGCGGCATCGGCACACACCCGGACGACGTCGCGTTCATGAAGAAGACCGCCGATCGGCTGTTTGGCGACGCGTATCGCTGGTCGGTGGTCGGCGCGGGCCGTCATCAGATGACGATCGCGCGACAGGCCGCGATGCTCGGCGGCAACGTTCGCGTCGGGCTGGAAGACAGCTTGTGGATTGATAAAGGACAACTTGCGACGTCGAACGCGCAGCAGGTGGAGAAAGTGATTGGCATCCTGGACGAGCTTGGCCTCGAACCGGCGACGCCGGGTGAAGTGCGGGAGATGTTGGGGCTAAAATCTGGAATCGCATAGAGACCGTAGCGTCCGCCTTTAGGCGGACGTCCGTCCGGCTGAAGCCGGACGCTACATCCGAGTATTTCGGAGGATTAATGATTCGTAGACCGCTTGTCGCCGTCGCTTGTGTCGCGCTTGGCGCCATCATCATCACCGCGCAAACCAAATCCGTCGCGCGGCCAACCGCGCTGCCGCCCGGACAGCAGCCACAAGGAGAGAGCGCCGCGCCCGACGGCTACTCGCCAATCCCGCAATGGCTCGGCCAGACGCGCGCGCCGGTGCCGGCAAAGGGTGAGACGTTCACCGTCGAGACGTTCGCCGACGGCCTCAACGGCGCAGGCGCCTTTCACTTTCTGCCTGATGGCCGCATCCTCGTCGCCGAGCGTCCGGGCCGCATCAAGATCGTCGGCAAGGACGGCAAGATTTCCGAGCCGCTCGAGGACATGCCCAAGAACATGTACTTGCGCGGGCAGGCGCTCTACGAAGTCCAGCCCGACAAGAACTTCGGGGCGAATCGCACGATCTACATGACGTACGCGATTCTGCCCGAGGGCGTGGATCCGGCGAAATATCGGACGCCGGGGCATCTCCACGTCGTGAGCGCGAAGATCTCCGCCGACGACAAGCGTCTGGAGAGCGTGAAGGATCTGCTCGACGCGGAAGGCGTCAGTGGCCACGTCATTCAGGCGCCGGACGGCACGCTGCTCGTGACGTCCACCGTGCCGGCCGGGGTCGGGATCAACTCGAGCGAATGGATGCAGCCCCAGCAGCTCGACAGCCTCATGGGCAAAATCCTTCGCATCAACACGGATGGTTCGATTCCCAAAGACAACCCGTTCGTCGGCAAGGCCGGCGCGCGTCCGGAAATTTTCGCGCTCGGATTCCGCGACGAAGGCGGCGTCACGATTCATCCGAAGACCGGCAGGCTGTGGGCGGCGGAGCACGGACCCCGCGGCGGCGACGAGCTCAACGAGGTCGAGAAGGGAAAGAACTACGGCTTTCCGGTCATCGGCTACGGACGCGATTACACAGGCAAGCCGATCAACAACGACAAGACGGCCCAGGCTGGCATGGAGCAACCCGTGTACTTCTGGACGCCCGACATCGCGCCCGGCGGCATCGCGTTCTACACGGGCAAGATGTTTCCAGCGTGGGACGGCAATCTTTTCGTCTGCGCGCTCGTGGGCAAAGACCTCGTGCGCCTCGTGCTCAACGGCGATCGCGTCGTCGGCGAGGAACGTCTGCTGGCGGACTTGAACACGCGCATACGCAGCGTCAACGAGGGACCCGACGGCGCGCTGTATGTGATGACGGACGGAATGGGCGGGAAGATTCTGCGATTGAAAAAGGGTTAAGGACGGAGGCAGATGTAGTGTCCGCCTTTAGGCGGACCTGGGGACGTCCGGCTAAAGCCGGACGCTACGTACACGCCGGTCTGTAGCGCAGGCCTTTAGGCCTGCTGGTAGGCGGACCTGAAGGTCCGCGCTACACATGGAGGTCTTATGAACGACGAGAACAAGAAGCCCGAAGAACAGAACGAACTCTCACGGCGCGATTTCGTCGCGATGGGCATCGCGGCGGGCATCGTCGCCGCGGCCGGCGGTGCGTCCGCTGCCGACTTGCAGGTTGTCGAGAAAGACGTCGAGATCACGACGCCGGACGGCACGTGCAATGCCGCATTCATTCATCCGACCAGTGGGTCGCATCCCGCCGTGCTGATCTGGGCCGATGCATTCGGTCTGCGTCCCGCGCTGCGCGACATGGGCAAGCGGCTTGCTGCGCAAGGCTACACGGTGCTCGTGCCGAACCCGTTTTATCGCGTGACGAAGGATCCGAAGCTCGACACGGCGACGTTCGACTTCGCCAAGGACCGCGACAAGATTCAGCCGTTGATGAATTCGATCAACGCGGACGGCGCCGCCGAGAAGGACGCCGTGGCGTTCATCGCGTGGCTCGATCAGCAGAAGGAAGTGAACAAGTCGAAGAAGATCGGCACGCAGGGCTATTGCATGGGCGGACCGCTCGTCATGCGCACCGCAGCTTCGTCGGCCCGCATCGGCGCCGGTGGATCGTTCCACGGCGGCGGGCTCGTCACCAACAATCCGAACAGCCCGCACCTCCTCGCGCCGAAGATTCACGCGCGGATGTACTTCGGCGTCGCGAAGAACGACGACGAGCGGCAGCCTGACGCGAAGGACAAGCTCAAGGCGGCGCTCGACGCGGCGCATGTCGTGAACAAGATCGAAGTCTACCCAGCGAACCACGGCTGGTGCATGTCCGACATGCCTGCGCCGGCCAACGCGCCGATCTACAGCAAGCCCGAAGCCGAACGCGCGTGGGGAGAGCTGCTGGCGTTGTATAAGCAAGCGCTCGCCTAGCAACGACATCAAACGCCGAGCACGCTGAGCACGCCGAGTCTCACTTTTCTCTGCGTGCTTTGCGTGCTTTGCGTTGATCGTCGTCGCTCACCTGCCCGTTTGGGCGATCCGTTCCCCGTGCGGCGTGTGCCACGATGCGGCACATGGAATCACTTCTCACCCTCTCCAACTCCATCGCCGATTTCGTGGACGCCGTCGCTCCATCAGTTGTCCAGGTGCAAGGCCGCCGGCGTCCTGCCAGCGGTCTCGTGTGCGCCGACGGCTTCGTGCTGACGATGGCCAGCGTGCTCGGCCGCAGCGACGGCCTGCACGTGCGAACGCATGACGGGCGCACGCTCGACGCCGAGCTCGCCGGCTGGGATCCCGCCACAAGCCTCGCGGTCCTGCGCGTCGACGGACTGAGTGCGCCAGCGCTGTCGCCGGCGACGGCGGCGCCGCGCGTCGGCCACTTCGCGATCGCGGTCGCGCGTTCGTGGAGCAACGTTGTCACCGCGACGTCCGGGCTCGTGTCGATCATCGGGGGACCACTCCGCACAGGACGGCGCGAGGCGATCGAAAAAGTCATCCGCACCAGCGCCCCGATGCACGACGGATTCGCGGGTGGCGCGTTTCTCGACGCGTCCGGCGGGCTGATTGGCGTCGCGACGGCGTCGGCCATCCGCGGGCTCGGCATCGTCATCCCGGCGCCGATTGCGTGGGAGACGGCCGCGACGCTCCGGCAGCACGGCCAGATCAAACGCGGCTATCTCGGCATCGCGAGCCAGCCGGTGCGCGTCGCTCATTTTGAAGCGAGCGATCCCAACCATCCGAGCGCGCTGCTCGTTGCTCATGTCACTCCAGGAAGTCCGGCTGCCACAGCGGGTGTCATTGTGGGCGACGTCATCGTCGAGTTCGACGGCCGGCGCGTCGAATCGCCGGAAGATCTGCTCGATCTGCTGACCGCCGACCGCGTGGGCCGTGCGGTTGCCTTGCAGCTACTTCGCGGCGGCGCGCCGGTGACGGTCACCATCACCGTCGGCGAGCGTCCAAATAACTGATGCGAGTGGCGCTCGTCGGCACGCAGACAGACCTCGAACGGCTGCGGGCTCGTCTCGACGAGTCGGTCGAGGTCGCCGGCGAATTTGCGTCGCTCGGCGAGGCGCGCGCGGCCGACCTCGACGTCGACGGTTTTCTGATCGCACCGGAACGATCGATACCTGAGGATCTACAGGAACCGCTGACCGCACGGGAGCTCGAAGTGCTGGAGCAGCTTGCCGCAGGGTTGTCCAACAAGGCGATCGGTGCCCGCCTGGGCATCAGCGATCAGACCGTGAAGTTTCACGTTTCGTCGATCACGGGCAAGCTGGGCGTGACGAATCGGACGGAGGCCGTCCGACGCGCGCTGCGTCTCGGGCTGATCGCGCTTTAATTAAGTACCCGCCTTCATCACGAAGGCACGAGGGGACCACGAAGGCACCAACGCTTTGTACAGGGGTGTTCTTCGTGTCTTCGTGATAAGCAGGCGTTGGTACTAGCCTGTTGCTAGGATCCTGGGATTCGGGGCGAAGTTTACGCCCCGGAATCGACGGGCGTGACCGTCAGTTCCCGCCGCTGCCAATCGCGCAGGATCGTGATCGGCGCGGGCACGCCGACTTGTTCGTCGGTCAGCACGCGCTGAAGGTCGTCGACCGCTGCCACCGCGGTGTCGCCGTACGCGATGATCACGTCGCCTTCACGCAGGCCGGCCTTCGCTGCGGGGCTCGCCGGTTCCACCGACGCGACCGCCACGCCGGCATCGATCGTCAGATGCTGCTGTCGCGCAATCGCCCGTGGCACACGCACACTCTGTCCGGCGACGCCGATGCGGCTGCGTCGCACGCGACCATCGCGAATCAATCTCGACGCGACGTGCGACGCCGTATTGCTTGGAATCGCGAAGCACAGTCCTTGCGCCGCGGGAATCATGGCAGTGTTGATGCCGATTACGGCGCCGCGCGTCGACACGAGCGGACCACCCGAGTTGCCCGGATTGAGCGCGGCGTCGGTCTGGATGATGTCGTCCATCAGCCGCCCGGATCGCGATCGGAGCGATCGGCCAAGTGCGCTCACGATGCCCGCCGACACGGAATGCTGAAATCCGAACGGGCTGCCGATGGCGATGGCGATTTGTCCCACACGAAGCGCGCGGGAATCGGCGAGCGTCACCCACGGAAGCGACCCGTCGCTCCCGACGCGAAGCACCGCGAGATCGGTGTCGGGATCGCGGCCGACGAGATCGGCGACGCACGTCCGTCCGTCAGCGATCACCGCTTTCACGTCAACTCCCTTTCCGACGACGTGGTCGTTGGTGAGAATCAGTCCGTCCGGCGTGAACACGACGCCGGAGCCGCCGCCGCGGCCTGCGTCGATGTGCACGACCGCGGGCCCGACGGCGTCGACGGCCGACACGACGGCCCGTGAATATGCGTCGAGCAGTTCGTCGTCCTGGGCTGGCATGAATCCACTCTAGACGTGTGCGTGCTGCGTGTGACCACCCGATCGGGGAGGTCGAATTTTGGCATTGGGGCATTTGGTTATTTCGGCACTCACTGGTTCATGAGATGCCGCAACAACCAAATGCCCAAATGCCCCGATTCGCGGTAGATCGTATGATCCGTCGCTGGTGCAGAGTGGCCGAATACTCCTCATTTGAACCCAGTCCGCTTGCCCCGCGCCGGTCGTCAGAAGATCAGGCGCGGGATCGCGATCTCGGCTTCGGGTCCGTCGTCAGCCGCCAAAGCCGCCAGCGGCTGCTGAATCGCGACGGGTCCTTCAACGTCGTCCGCGCCGGACTCGGCTTCTTCGAGAGCTTCGCGCCGTCCCACCTGCTGTTGACCATGTCGTGGACCGGCTTTCTGACCGCCGTGATCGCGACGTATTTCGCGCTGAATGTCATTTTCGCGCTGGCGTATCTCGCGTGCGGTTCAGGCGCGCTGGCGGGGCCGGGGGCGGCGTCGCTCGGCGGCCCGTTCGCGCAGGCGTTCTTCTTCAGCGTCGAAACGTTCGCGACGATCGGCTACGGTCAGATCGCGCCGATCGGCACGGCAGCCAATTCCGTCGTAACGGTCGAAGCCCTTGTGGGCCTGATGTATCAGGCGCTGGCCACCGGCCTGCTGTTCGCGCGTTTCACCCGGCCGACGGCGTCCGTGATCTTCAGCCACCGCGCCGTCGTGGCGCCGTACAACGACGGCGAAGCGCTCATGTTTCGCATCGTCAACCGGCTGCGCAACGAAATCATTCAGCTCGAGGCGCAGGTGCTCTTCAGCGCGATGGCGCCCGACGGACGCGGCGGGCTGACGAGGAAGTACGTGCCGCTGGCGCTCGAGCGCAACAAGGTCGTGTTCTTTCCGCTGTCGTGGACGGTCGTCCATCCCATCGACAGCACGAGCCCGCTGGCGGGGCAGACCCGCCAGATGATCGAAGAGGCGCACGGCGAGATTCTCGTCCTGCTGTCCGGCATCGACGAAGCGCTCGAACAGACCGTGCACGCGCGGTCGTCGTACCGAGCGGACGAGATCGTCTGGAATGCGCGCTTCCAGTCGATGTTCCTCGAAGTCGACCGCGAGGCACGTGTCGCCGTCGACATCAGCCGCGTCCACGACATCGAGCCGCTCTGAGCTCGAAAACTAAGAACCACGAGGACACGAAGTCTACGAAGACGCACGAAGCAACCTTGTAGAAGAAGTTCTTCGTGGTCCTTCGTGCTGTTTGTGACTTCGTGGTTTCTCAGTTGCCCAAGTCGCGGTTTGAGTACTATAGCGGGATGAAATGGATGGCACTCGGCGTGATCGCGTCGGCGGTTGTCGTTGGGGCGTCCGAACGTGGCATTCCGCGCACGCGTGATGCGCGGCCGGATCTTCACGGGACGTGGAGCTACGCGACGCTCACGTCGCTCGAACGGCCGTCGGAGTTCGCTACCAAGCCCTTTCTCACTGCCGCCGAAGCCGCGGAGTTCGAGAAGAAAACGCTCGTCATTCAGGACCGCGATCGGCGCGACGGCGAAGGCCCCGGCGGCCGGGGAACGGATGGCCGCACCGACGTCGATCGCGCGTACGGACAAGCGTGGTGGGAGTACGGGTCGAAGGTCGTCGGCACCAGACGTACCTCACTCATCGTCGATCCGCCTGACGGAAAGATTCCTGCGCTGACGCCCGAGGGCGAGCTGCGCGCGGTCGATCATCGCGGGCTCTGGACGGCCAACAACGA
>Ga0126381_100007354_pt1 | contig 12249 bp, 11 predicted proteins | sample PanSoiMetPlot_28_FD_96465 | JGI IMG/M metagenome (GOLD analysis project Ga0126381, IMG submission 96465) | Tropical forest soil microbial communities from Panama - MetaG Plot_28 | ecosystem: Environmental > Terrestrial > Soil > Tropical forest > Bulk soil | place: Panama | collected 2016-02-17
AAAATGAGACCCGTCGCTTTTTCAGCCCGCGACGGACTGCAACTGCACGGATACCTAACGCTTCCGGTCGGATTATCGGCCCGCAATTTGCCGATGGTGATGTATGTTCACGGCGGGCCATGGGCGCGCGATTTTTGGGGATACGACGGGGTCGTCCAGATCCTGGCAAATCGCGGCTATGGGGTGATGCAAATCAATTATCGAGGCTCCGACGGCTACGGAAAAAAATATCTACACGCGGGCGATCATCAATGGGGCCTCAAGATGCAAGACGATCTGCTGGACGGCCTCGCGTGGGCGGTGAAGCAGGGGATCGCCGATCCCGGCCGGGTCGCTATCTACGGCGGTTCATACGGCGGCTACGCGGCGTTGTCTGGCGCCGCATTCTCCCCCACCACTTATCGTTGCGCGATCGATGAATTCGGTCCGTCGAATCTTTTCACCTTGTTCGCATCGATCCCACCTTACTGGGAAACCGAAGCGAAGAACCTGTTCTTTACTCTGATCGGGAACCCTGCCAATTCGGCGGAAAGAGCTTATCTGACCAAGGTATCTCCCATTTTTTCGGCCGCTAAGATCCGTATCCCAATGCTGATTGCACAAGGGGCGAACGACGTCCGCGTCACACCGGGAGAGTCCGAGGAGATCGTTACAGCAATCAAGAAAAACGGAGGTCACGCGATTTACGTCCGCTATTCCGACGAAGGGCACGGCTTTGTGCGGCCCGAAAATAGAATCGACTTCCAGGCACGCGTCGAGAGATTCCTTGCGGAAAACCTCGGTGGACGATACGAGCCGATGCACGGCGAAAGATTCCCAGGTTCAACAGCTACGGTAACTGTCGTAAGCGGCGTCGGATCGAATATGTATCCTCAATCCAGACCAATACATTAGTGCAGAAGTAAATATCTCGCGTTTTTAGCTAATTGACGCTGAAAAATCACCCGTTCTCGTCAAAAAGCGCGTAATCAAAATTCTATTTGTCGGCGCATGGATGAACCGTCAGCGCCCAGGCAAGGAACCCGGCTAATTTTATAACCGCAGTTTTCGAAAACGGGCGCAAAGGATCTTGCGTCTCGGTTTCAAATCACCTACCGTACACCCAATTGTTGCTATTAAGTATCTACATTGCGATATGTGGTTTTTAACAATCAGTAGGTTATGAATATTACTTAATGTATGCCTTAGAAACCTCGAACTTGAAAGCTTATTTCTCTGTATGGTGAACCGCCAAATGTAGATGGAAGGACCGGACGATGGAGAATCAAGAAATAATGATTCTGCTGTCCAACCCCTGGCTGTGGTTTGCGGTGATCGGAGTGGCCTGGTTCCTGCTTCCCAGATCTGGGGTGCGAAGGAGGCGGCGCCGAGCGTCACCGCGATGATGTAGTGGCGAGAGTTCAAACTATCTCGCTTCTGACACGACAAAAACCGGCCCAACAAACTCAGTCAATCGCAGATGTTCGATTAGTCGTGCGATTCCCGGGTTGACTCTCGCAATTCAAACGTCAATGCTGCCTGATCGCGGAGAGGTTCGGGAGTCCGGCTTAACCGGCGTGACTCGAAATCACGTGTGCCCTTGTGGCACCGAGGGTTCGAATCCCTCCCTCTCCGCCAAACAGTCTGTGCTGCCTACCTAAAATCTGGAGATAGTGGGAAATCCACACGTGACGCGGCATTTGCGCTTGATGGCGAACGGGAGAAAGCTCGCTCTCTACGAATTCGCCCGATTCGGTGGCATTTGTCTCCGCGCGCAGAAAAAACGGTTCGCTTGAGGATCGGGGACCCTTTCTGATCGGCTTTCGCCCGTCCATCGCCCTTTCTGAACCGGTGGCCACGGACCTCAGCTGATGGAAATCGCTTAGAGCTGCGCCGACCATTCGAGGGGAAGATCGATTCGCTTGAGCGGCCTCTCGGCACTTGGTTCAGCCGATTGACATCTCCGGCAGATGGCATCGACAAGCGCGGGGGACACGAAGGCCCGGCGCGAGAGGCGCTCGACGTAGCGCCGGGTGACGCGCTGGCGCTGCGCGATCTCGCTGAACGAACCCACCTGGCCCGATGCCCAACTCATCAAACCAAGCTCTCGCGCGGGCTACGGCCTTGAGCAGCGCCGCGTCTTCCTTCCGGGCTGGGTCGTCCCAGGGGCCCATGATGATTCGGACCTCTACCCCGCGCCGTTTCATCTTCAGAGGGACGAAGCGCGTTAGGCGGACTACGCTGGCGGTCCGCACACCGGCACGCGAGCACGGAACTTGGATTCGGAGAGTCACCGAGATCCCTTCGTCGCGCACCTCGGCACTTTCGATGACCTCAGCCAAGCACTGCGCAGCATCGGCTTCGCTTTGCACCCGCCCCGACAGATTCGAGCTCGATTACGGCGTCGCTCTTACACCTGGCGGATCGATCGTGGACTTCTCAAGCGTGTCGAGCAGTCCTGCCCGATCGCTCAGGATACGCCGCGCGGCATTCGCCGCCCGCCAATTTGGCTTGTGAGTTCCGTTGCGTGATAGTGCAGCTCGATCATTTTAGGAACAAATGGCTTATTTTAGTTGTCCTCGGGGCACTCTTCTTCAACGACCCGAAGTGCATCAGGCCCGCCGTAGTGAGTGACGATCACACATGCGCTGCGCCACTCCGACATCTGGTCGGGTGAGAGTTCTGGCCGCAGGTGTCTCCTTGCCCGACCTGATGATGCGCGAGGGCATTCATCCTGAGACGCCCAAGCTTGTCCAGGCCGCGGAGGCCACGCACATCCGATGCCTTGAACAGGTGCCGTACATCTTCAGACCGCCTCACGAGCGAGGGTGTAGAAGTCGTCCTTGACGGCATCGGTGGGATCCATATCTGGCTTTCCCGCAAGGTAGACTTAACAGCAATACCTGAAAATTCATCAAATAATCGGAGCTTCCTTCCACCCTAGTAGCGAGCTTCACCGCACCGTACACCTCTGGAATTCCTCGGTCTTTGAAGAGATCAAGGTGCGAAATGAATGAATTCCGCCGTTGTAATGGCAGCTGGATTGCATGAAAATGAACAAATTTCAGCAATTTTAGGCAGATAATCATGAACGCCACGAATTTGCTTTGATCCATCTACCCTTGTTAAAATTAAGTGCTTTTACGTAAAAATCGGCTAATGCGGAATTTTCTTCCCTGCAAGAACATTTTCGGAGATTTCTATTCCCACCGCGAAGCTGTTGGACTGCTGCTGCTTGCGCTGGCGCTCGTCTTTACTGGGATCATGCTCGCCCCTGAAGCGCGCATCGAACGCGTCCCGGTAAACGATCTGGCATTTCATCTCCAGGCTTCGCAACGCCTCGGTGAGAGTATCGCGCGGGGCGAGCCGCTTTTGGATCCATGGGTTTCGCAATGGGCTCTCGGTTATCCGCTCTGGAGGGTCTATCAGCCACTGCCTCACCTTCTCGGCGCGCTGGTGATTACGCTTGCGCGGCCAATTGCCTCCCAGGCCGAGAGCTTCGCCGCACTATACTATCTGCTCCTGGTACTGCTGCCAGTCAGCGTTTATGTTGGCGCAAGGCTTTTGGGCTTCAACCCTGTAGCAGCGGGGTTTGCGTCGATCCTGATACTGGCGCCGAGCGAGACGGGTGATTTCAGCCGTTATGGACTGGGTTTCGGCGCTTACGTCTGGCGCGGCTCAGGTCTCTATTCAGAGTTGGTGGCGCTGAATCTCTTGCTGCCCACCTTGGGCCTGATTTCACGCGCGCTTGATACGAAAAAAGGCGAATCTCTTGCGGCCGCGGCCCTCGCGTTGACGGTTCTGTCGCACTTGTTTTTTGGTTACATCGCGTTTGTATCAATGGCGATTTGGGCGCCGATCAGCCCGAGAACAGAGCGCGCGCAGCGCGTCGCCAAGGCGTTATCGATAGCCGCCCGCGCGCTACTGCTGCTGGCCTGGTTCATCGTACCGATGATTCTTGGCGGTGAGGTCAATCGCAGCAGATGGGATCCCGCCTACAAGTTCGATTCCTATGGTGCACAGATCATCCTGACGGAGCTTTTCTCTGGGCGCCTGCTGGACTTCGGCCGACTGCCAGTGCTTTCGGCGATGGTCGCCGCGGGAGCCATGATAGCCCTCTTCAATATCGCGGATTCGCTGCCCAGGCGCCTGCTCGTCCTCACGAGCATTTGGCTGTTGCTATTCTTCGGCCGCACCACCTGGGGTCATCTGCTTGTGCTGGCGGGCATCCCTGGTCAGTTTCATCTGCACAGGCTTGAGGCGGCCTTTGAACTCTTCGCGATTTTGCTTGCCGCATGGGGAATTGAACATCTTATCGGAGCCGTCGTTCGCGGTCGGGTAGCTCTCCAGATTGCGGTCTCTACGACGGTAGCCTGTGCATTGATGGTAATCGGACACGAGCGTGCGCTGTACCTCCGCCTGAATACACGGTGGGGCGAAAGCAATCTCGCCGCCTTCGAGCGCTTTCAGCCCGATCTGAAGATGGCGCTGGCCGACGTGCGCAGGATCCTGGGAGAACGTCCGGGCCGAGTTTCGGCAGGAAAATCAGCGGATTGGGGAGCCAATTTTCAAGTTGGCTTCACCAGGGTTTATTCGTTGCTCACCCGCGAAGGTCTGGATGAAGCCAGCTTTCTTTATCACACGATCTCGCGCAGTTCGGATTTCATGATGGTGCGCGATGAGAACGATTCCTTTCAGGAAGACCTGTTCGGCCTTCGGGCGGTGCTGGCGCCGGCCGCCCTCAAACTGCCTCGATACTTCCGCAAACGTGCCGAGCATGGCCGTTTCGCAGTGTACGAGGCGTCATCCCAGGGTTACTTCAGCCTCGTTGATGTCGGAGCACGTTACGAAGGGGACATGGCGACCTGGTACGAACCGGTTTCGAGTTGGCTCCGCAGCCCAATGTTTCATGCCGGTGAGGTAATCGCGCTGGATTCCAGCAGCGTCGTCGCACCACGGATCGGTCGTTGGGAACAGATACCAGCCCCTGATCCGAGGTTCAAGGAGCAGCGTGGCCGAATCCTCGCAGAGTCCAAGGCTGGAGAGCTTTATCGTGCCACGATCGATGTGGAGCGCCCATGCTACGCCCTCATCAAGATCACGTATCATCCTGACCTGATCGCCCTTGTGGACGGGAGGCAAACCAAGCTCTTGCGCGTTTCCCCGGACTTTGGCGCCATCCCCCTGATTCCAGGCCATCATCAAGTCGAGGTCAGATATCATCCCGGTCCGCTTAAACCTCTGCTCTTAATTGTCGGCCTTACTCTGTTCATCCTGACCGCCGCGCCAAGTCTTCTCCCTATTTGGGAGCGCGCGGAGCATCGATTGGGCGAGGAGCTGGCCGTATGCGGCGAGTGGCTCGCCAGAGACGGAGTGAAGACGTCCCTCATGTTAGGGACGTTGCTCATCCTGTTTACGCGTGCGCTTTTCCAGCAACAGCTTATCGCTGCTCACGACGCGCCGTATTATCTTCCCCGGCTGGCGCAGTTCTCGAAGGCAATAGGTGAACATCAATTAATGCCGATTTGGGCACCGGACTTGAGCAATGGCCATGGACAGCCCCTATTTGAATTCGCCTCGCCTCTTATTTACCTGACCGCGTTGCCTTTTTACCGTTGGGCGTTCGGATTGGCGGGCTCGCTGCAGTTGGCACTCGCGGCGCTCTTCGCGATGGGGACGATCGCGATCTACCTGATTGCTCGCGAGATGTCTTTTTCGCGAATAGCCTCGATTGGCGGGGCAGCGGCGTGGCTGTTCGCGCCCTATCAGTTAATGAATTTGTACATGTGGGGCCGTCTGGACGACTCGGCGACAATGGCCATCGCGCCGGTAGCACTGCTCAGCCTCATCACGGCGATGGATCGCGCCTCTATGGTGGGCGTCGCGATTGGCACGGTCTCGGTCGCCTCGCTTCTGCTCGGAAGTAAGGCGGTGGCACTGCTCTTATTGCCGATCTTGGTTGGGATAATTGCCGTGCGCTCGATCCGTTCCGAGCATCCGCTTGCAACCGCCCTCATAGGATTTACTACCATCGCCGGGGGGTTCGGGCTCAGCGCCCACTTTTGGCTCCCTGCCTTACTTGAACAGAACTTCGTCAAGATTGGCACATGGTACACTGGCCCGTCTGGCTGGACCGCCAGTTTGACCTCCCCGCTACAATTAATCTGGGGCGAACGGACCCTTGCCCACGCCTTCGCGGGACCAGGCGATTGTGTTTTCTCACTGGGCATTGTTCATATATCTCTGGGGATTGCGGGATTACTTATCGCCCTCCGCGGCATGAACCGCGCGCGATGCTGGGAAGCAGTGACTTTTGCCGGCGGCGTTCTTGTTACGGTTGCGCTAGCCACAAAATTGTCTTCTCCCCTTTGGTCTCACCTCGCCCCGCTCGAGAACCTCGAATATCCATGCCAGACTTTGTCGGTCTGCACATTGCTAATGCCATTGCTGGCACTGTACGCATTGGATCGGCTCAGACCAAAAGCGATAACTCTCGTAATCGCCCTCATGGTGCTGCTAAATGTCTATCACACCCAGCCAAAAGGTTATCTCAATTATGACGAGGAGTTTTATTCTCCCGCTTCAATCGCTCAGCGCGGCCTGAACGCAACCACCCGCGATCAATTCGAACCGCGATGGGTGAAAAATCGGGTGCGTTATACGGGCGATGGTATACTGACCCCAACACCACTGACGGCCGTTCGTGCACTGTCATGGACGTCCACCAGACACAAGTATTCAGTAAACTCACCAGGTTTGGTGGAGGTGATGGAGTCAACCGATTACTACCCGGGGTGGACCACGCTAATTGACGCGCATGAAACCCTCGTCTTGCCGGCGCCGAAATTGGGAGCCATCTCGTTCCGGGTTCCGCCCGGCCATCACACAATCGACATTGAGCTGCGCTCCACGCCGGTGCGCCGGATTGCTGCCCTGATTCAGATTTGTACCCTTGGAATACTTCTAATCGGAGTTGCTGAAGCGCGGCTTCGTGGCGAGTTCCTCTCGCTGTCAAGCCGGAAGCAAAGATTTACCTCTTCGATCGACGCGAGGCTCACAGCGGTTCTTGGTCTCACTCTGATGCTGGTCGCGCTCGAGTTTTTGATTGCTGTGCCGGCTACCGGGTATCCGAGCGGCCGTCTTGTCGGACTTTTCACAGGCACGGTGATGTTAGCGATTGTTGGCTTCACTTTGTCAGCCTATCTTCAACCGCTCATCAGCGCTCGCGATCGAGGATTTTGCTACGTACTCATTGTGCTAACGGCGATCGGCGCAGGATCTGCCGCTCTGGTGCTGCATTTTCCCGGCTTCGAAGGAGATATCCGCTGCTATGAATCGTGGGCCAGGCGCATCGCAAGCCTCGGCCCCGCGCATACATACGAACCCGGCTATTTTCTCGACTATCCGCCGGTGTATCTTTACGCCCTCTGGCTCACGGGCGTGATCGCAAAAGCGGCCCGCGCCAGCGGGGACCTTTTGCGTCTGATCACGGAGAGCCCCGCGCTAATCGCAAATTTTGGCTTGGGCGCGCTGCTCTTCGCGGTCGTGCGACGTGAGAAGTCGGCCAAAACGGCCCTGGCTGCAACCCTTATGGTCGTCCTTAATCCCGCGTTGTTGTACGACACAGTGGTGTGGGGCCAGTGCGATTCGGTCCTCGCTTTCACGATGCTCCTCAGTATCGCCGCGGTTCTAGGCGATCAGTACGAGCTTTGCTTCGCGGTCGCCGCGATCTCGGTACTCTTGAAGCCACAAGGCCTGATGCTTGTGCCAGTTTTGGCTTTGTGGACGCTGCAGCATACTGATTACCGGGTCTGGATCAGATGCGCGATCAGTTTCACCGCCACGGGCCTAATCATCATCGCACCGTTTCAGATTGGTCATCCGTGGAGCTGGATTTTGGATCTATACGCTTCGACCGCCGCCTACTACCATGAGACTTCCGTCAACGCCTTTAATCTGCTCGCGATACTTGGCGGACTACGTATGCCCGATTCTGGCATGATTGGTCCAATCTCATATTACACACTCGGGATGGGTCTGCTGGTGCCGCTGTATGCGTTTGCGGCATGGATCGTATGGAACGGTCGCTCGTCGAACCGCTTGGTATTGGCCTGTTTTATTACGATTTTCGGATTCTTCGTGCTCGCTCCCCGCATGCACGAGCGATACGTCTATCTCGCAATAGTATTGGCCGCGCCGCTCGCGCTAGAAACGCGGTTTATGGTCAGCATCTTCGCGATCCTTACGCTGACAAGCCTTTTTAACATCGCCTACGTATTGCGCACTTTACAGAGTACCGTTCACCCGCCGGGAATGCTCGCCGTTCTCAATCCTCATGACGGACTCGCAATGGCGGTTTCGGTACTCAACTTGGTAGTGTTGGTCGCCTGCGCTCATTACGCGGCCACTTCGTCTGGGTTATCGAACGGTACACGAAACCTAGATAAAAGGAACGGGGCTGCCTTTTAGGCATGAAATAGCAGCGGGCAAACCTTCTACGCAGTCCTCCGGCTTTGGTCAGACGGCCGGTGAGCTACAAGCTACGCAGATGCTACCTAGAAATCAGACTTCGGAGTAAAGACATCGCTCGGAAGGCTTGGCGGCGCGAAAATATACGTCGGCCCTGGCGAATTGACATACGAGCGGTATACTGGGCTTCACCACAGATCGATTGAAACATTTCAGAGCTGCGACCGGCTTGGAAAAGACCATCGTTCTGAATGGCTTTACTGTTAGAGGTCATCCAAATCGGAGAATTCAGTAGCTTTGACAACCGTAGGCGAGGGTGTCGCCGTCAGACCAGGGGGCAGCCCCGTCAAAGACCAGCGTCGTGGTCGTAGTCTTCACGCCAGCCGGAACTGCATGTGCTCCGCCGTTCGTTTCGTTCACCGCAGTGCATGCCGGCGCGTTGGTATACGCCGTCGAAAACGTCAGAACGCACAACCCCGATCCCGAACCAAGCGTCACTTTTCCGGCCGAATCATTGCCAACGATGCTTGCACCGCTGCCGCAACTTGCCCCCAAACTCGGCGTGCCCGCAAATGAAGTCGCCGATAGCAGTAGCAGGGACGCCCCCGCTGTCACCGCGGCTAGCACATGGCTGCTTCGAACTTTATGTTGCATTTTCGCTGCTCCTTACGGACAGGTCCAGTGTGGGGTGGCGACTCAGTAATCCTGGCACGTATAGCCGATCACGTCGCCGGGAACGAATCCTGTCGAGGACCCAATGACTAGCGCGGTCGGAGTCGTTTTTGTACCCATAGGAGCTGGGAATCCTCCCCCGTTTGTCTCGTTCGAGGCCGCGCAAGCTGGTGGGTTAACGGAATAGGCGACGCTGAACGTGAGAGTGCAGGTACCGGTTGCGGGGACCAGCGGGTCGGGAGTTCCTACGGTGACCTTACCTGCCGAGTCCGACCCTACGATCGTGGCACCGGTCCCACAGTCAGTTCCTAATGATGGCGTCCCGGCGAACGAGATCGTCGACCACACCAAAAGGATACCGCCGACCAAAATAGAGAGCGCTTTGCTTTTTTCTATTAGATGCCGTTGCATGATCCGTGCTCCCTGGCTTTGTTTCCGAAAATCGATGAATCGAGTAACCATACTGCCATCGCCGGGCGGCGAATTATTTCGCCGCCCGGACGCTCACTTCGTCCTCCTATGGACCGAGCGAGGCGGTAACTCCCCCAGCGGTGTTGCCGGTTGTAACCTGAACGTCGTAGATATCGCCTGCGACCAGCGAGAAGGTGCCGGTTGACGAACCACTGACGGCGCCTGTAGCGACTGTGCAGGTGGCAACGGTGGTCGGACCACCGCTGCAGATATTTCCACCGCTGGGCACACATTGGTGCAGTGTGAATGTGGTGCTTGCGGCACCAGTCGCCTTCGGCGCGGCACAGACGAAATGGCCAAAGTTCGCGTTTGCGGACATGATTTCGTAGACAAAACCCTCGGTTCCGGTCTGGGCACCTGCTCCGATGAACACGGTCGCGCTCGCTGCTACCGAGCTTCCGCTGCTGAAGATCAGGAAGTTCGGCCCGAGCGGTCCCGTAGGCCCAGTCGGTCCCTGAGGTCCAGTTGCTCCAACCGGTCCGGTTGATCCGGTCGCTCCGGTTGCACCCGCAGGACCCGTCGCACCGACAGCTCCCGTGGCCCCAATAGGTCCGGTCGCTCCAGTAAGCCCGATCGCTCCACTGGGTCCCACAGGCCCTGTATCGCCAGTTGGCCCAGTCGCGCCGAGGGGCCCGGTGTCCCCAGTAGGTCCCGTAGGACCGGTGGGACCCGTCGCTCCACCGACGGCCATTAGATCCCAGCCCGTCTGCGAGTTAGAAGTCGGGTCGTCGCCGGCGGCGCAGCCACCATTCTGGAGACAAACGTAACTGCTGCCCGTCTTGGTCGATGCATCACTGGAAGCATCGGTTGCGACGACATCGTTGAAGTTGTAGGCCTGACCGGCTTTCCACGATCCTTGGAACATGAACCCTGGACCAGTAGGACCTTGAGGTCCGGTTCCGCCCGTTGGTCCGGTAGCCCCAAGTGGTCCCGTGGAACCGACCGGTCCAGTGGCGCCGGTCAGTCCCGTGGGTCCGATGGGTCCAACCGGTCCGGTGTCACCGACGGGCTTCGTAGCTCCAATCGGTCCCGTATCGCCAATCGGGCCAGTCGCGCCGACGGGTCCGGTGTCACCAGTCGGTCCCGTAGGACCGGTAGGTCCTGTCGCTCCACCCACGGCCATGAGATCCCAATCGGTTGAGTCGACGGTTGGATCTTCTGTGTGCGGGCAGCCGCCACTGGTGATGCAAACGTAACTGCTCCCGGTTGGGGTCGCCGCATTGCTGTTGGCGTCAGCTACCACCACGTCATTGAAACTGTAGTCGGTCGTACTCTTCCATGAGCCCCGGAAAACGAATCCTGGACCCGTCGGACCCTCAGGACCGGTTACGCCAGTCGGCCCGGTCGGTCCTACAGCTCCGGTGTCGCCGGTCGGCCCGGTAGGTCCAATCGCTCCGGTGGGCCCCATCGGGCCGCTTGGCCCCGTAGGTCCGACAGGCCCGGTCGCACCCACTGCGCCAACAGGTCCGGTTGCACCGGTAAGCCCCATAGCACCAGATGGGCCGGTGGGGCCTACCGGCCCAGTGGGTCCGATTGGACCGGTCGCCCCCCCTGGTCCGGTCGGGCCGGTGGGGCCGGTCAACGTCAAGAGTATCTCGTTTGTATGACAGGGGTTGGGTGAAGTTGGCGTCCCCGCAGGAAGAACGTGCACCGTGCCGCTCGCGTTATTCACACATTCGAGGATGGGGGAAGAGACGTCTGCGCGAGCGGGTGAACCTGTAAACGAAATTACCGCAGTTACAACTGCCAAAAGCAATGTAAAAAGCCGGTCAATTTTTCCGCGAGATGAGGACGATTCCATATCTGCTAACTCCCGGCATTCTCTATGATTTCGTCTGCTAGATTCACGAATTATTATTAAACTTATAATTTTCTGTGTAAAAATATGGAATATTTTGGTCTACTTGTCAAGAATTTTGACAATTGAGATTTACATGACTTAGCCTCTTGAAATTATCGATTTTTACTTTCTGTGGGTTGAGGTCCAAAAGCTTGATTCCAAGGATGTCATCCGAGCACGGCGGCGCGAACTGGATCTCACGCAGGAACGCATTGCTCACCGGGTGAATGCCTACGTTGCGTACATTGGCCCTCTAGAGTCAGGCAAGCGCCATCCTTCGGAGAGACTCATGGCTAAAGTCGCCGACGCCTTGGGCCTGGACAAACGTGACCTTTTCTTTTTGGCAAATCCGGTGGCCAGGGCTTTTCTCGCTCAAGGTTCAGAGCGTAACGGCCGCAGTGCATGGAATGCATTCAACCAAAACGCAAGTGCCCGACAACTCCACAAATCACGGACAATGAAGTGGAAATTCTGTTCCGGATTGCACTGATGGGCGAGGTCCGGAGCGTCCACGACTTCCTGATCGTTTTGAAGACGATCCGCCACGCCCTCGAGGCTGATTCGAGCGCATGTCACACGGAGACAATAAAAAAGCGAGGGCGGCGTAAGAAAGGACTGCAGACGGCTCGGATATTATGGTGCGCGAGACGGTGCGATACTTGAAACTGCCATCGCCGGACGTTTCGTCCAGGCTGCCTGCCCCCCGTTCCAGCCACTCTCTCGGTCCTTGATCCAGCCTTCCAAGGCCGAGGGCGTAATTCGCCAAACACTGCCCATTCGAAGGGCGGAGAGTTCGCCCGCTGCGACTAGTCGAGGGG
>Ga0126381_100007355_pt1 | contig 12248 bp, 8 predicted proteins | sample PanSoiMetPlot_28_FD_96465 | JGI IMG/M metagenome (GOLD analysis project Ga0126381, IMG submission 96465) | Tropical forest soil microbial communities from Panama - MetaG Plot_28 | ecosystem: Environmental > Terrestrial > Soil > Tropical forest > Bulk soil | place: Panama | collected 2016-02-17
AGAGCACTTGCGGGCCACCGTGGAGGCGGCACAAATTAAAGCAGGCGACAGGACTTTCTCGGTCACGGCAAGTTTTGGCGTCGCCGCGGGATTCCCAACGAACTACGAAGAAATGATTCACATCGCCGACGCGGCTCTCTATCGCGCTAAGCATAACGGACGCAATTGTGTTGTCGCTACGGAGATCAAGCGGAACATTGTTTCGATCTCCTCGGCCGCCGGATAGTCGCCTCTTACGCGATCGGCAAATGGATAATGGCCCGGGCGCCGGGACCGTCCTCACGATTAACTAATCTGACTTCGCCGCCGTGAGCACGCGCAATTTGCTGGGCCAGCGCGAGTCCCACCCCGCTTCCCTTCGGCTTCGTCGTATAGAAGGGCACAAACAGATTCTCCGTATTGGCAATGCCCAGCCCACTGTCCTCGATGCCGACCACGAGATTCGATTCCGCAACCCGCCATCCGATCCGCACGGGCTTCGCGCCATTTGCAATCGACGCATCGACTGCGTTGGTCAGCAGGTTGATAAACATTTGTTCCAGCTGGTCGGGATCTGCATTCAGCACCACCGGCGGGCCGGAATCGAGTTGAACGGACACGCGCTGTTCAAGAAGCGCAACCCGCTCAAGCAACGGTCCGGCATGCACCGTTTTAAGACTCGGCGGCGGCAGCTGCGCAAGCAGGCGATAGGATTGCACGAAACGATGCAATGCATCTGCGCGCCCTTCCACCACGCTGAGACCGCGGCGAAAATCGCGGACCGTGTCATCATCGCGGGCAATGTTCTCAGCCCGCGCCAGCAAACTTCCGGCGATAGATTTGATGGGCGCGAGAGAATTGGAGAGTTCGTGACCGAGAACACGAATCAGTCGCTTCCATGCAACCTGCTCCTCTTCCTGCAGCGGCTGGCTCACGTCGGCGAGCAGAAGAAGCGTGTGAGGTATGCCGTCCTGACGGAACTGCGCCTTGCGAAGAAGCCATCGCGTCGGTTTGGCGCCAAACGAATGGATCGTCTGATCGCCGGAAATCAAGAGGCCATCCAGGCCCAGTTCGCGGGCGCTGTGGCCGAAGCAACGGGCTAGTGGACGGCCAAGAAGCTGTGCGCCGGCGTTGTTCACGAGTTGAAGTGATTCATCGCGGTCGAAGGCGAACAGCGGCGCGTGCATGACTTCAAGGATGCGCGCGAGAAGCGCAGTTGCTTCAAGGGAGCGGACTCGCTGCTTTTGAAGCAAATCGGCGAGCGCATTGATCTCTGAAGCCAACTCGCCAAACGCGTCTGGCGAACCCGCGCCACGGGCACGGAAGGAATAATCGCCCTCACGCAGCGACGAGACCACGTTCGAGAGCGTCTGCAGCGGGCGCATCATTCCTTCGATGAGGGATCCGGAAATCAGCAGAAGATAGATCAGGAGACATATCAGCAGCAGGATGGCTGGAGAAGTCGGGACGTGCTCTTGCCAGACCAGAATGGCAAAGAAAAGCAACGTGGGAAGCGCAAGGAGAAGACAAAAAAGCCACGCCCGGCGCAATGCCGAGGGCTGGCGCTTCCGCACGTGCCTCTCATAAGCCATACTTTTCGATGCGACGATAAAGCGCGGCGCGGCTGAGCCCAAGGGCTTCAGACGCTTGCGAAATATTGCCGTCGCAGCGGCGCAGAACTTTCCGAATAAGCAGAGCCTCGACCTCGTCGATACTCATATTTTCGAAGTTTGGCGCAGAAGACCGGGCAGCGGCAATAGCCAGATTTGCAGGCTCGATCTCCTCGCCGCGGGCCAGCAGCACTGCGCGCTCAACTGTGTGTTCCAGTTCGCGTACGTTGCCGGGCCAGGGGTACTGCAGCATCTGCTGCATCGCCGCGGGCGAAAAGCTTGTGACCTGCTTCCGATAACGGGATCGATTTCGGTTGAGAAAATGTATCGCCAGCAACGGAATGTCTTCGCGGCGTTCGCGCAACGCCGGCAGATGAATCTCAACCGTGTTGATGCGGAAAAGCAGATCTTCGCGAAAGTTTCCGGCCTTGGCTTCTTCCTCCAGGTTCGCATTAGTAGCAGAAAGCACGCGCACATCCACGCGGCGCGTCTGCGACGAACCGACGCGCTCGAGCTCCCCAGTTTCGAGGACACGCAAAAGCTTGGCCTGCTGCCGGAGCGGCACATTTGCAATCTCGTCAAGGAAGAGTGTGCCCCCATTTGCGAGTTCGAATCGTCCTACGCGGTCAGCGCGCGCATCGGTGAATGCGCCTTTGACGTGCCCAAATATCTCGCTTTCAAACGTACCCTCGGGCAGGCCGCCCGCATTCACCGCAACCAGGGGCATGCGGGAGCGCGGTGATGCGGCGTGGAGCAGTTTCGAGACAATCTCCTTGCCGGTACCGTGCTCTCCGGTGATGAGGACGTTAGCATCGGAGGGCCCGACCTGGCTGATCAATTCGAGGACAGGCTGCATCGATGGTGCGCCTGCAACAAAGTCAGGCATGCCTTCGGCACGCAGCAGACGGTTTTCAAGCTCGAGCTGGCGGGCGCGCCTCAGCGCCTGGTGCAATTCGGCGTGGACCCGGATAAGCGAAATGAGACGTTCGTTCTCCCAGGGCTTCTGGATAAAGTCACGGGCGCCGCGTTTAATGCTCTCCACGGCCAGATCGATGTTGCCCCAGGCTGTCATCACGATCACCGGCAGACGCGGATCGATCTCCAACAGGCGAGCAAGCAGATCAAGACCCTCCTGGCCGGAGGTCGTGTCGCGCGTGTAGTTGAGATCAATGAGCAGAACATCGTAATCGCTTTGGCCGAGGGCCTCGAGCAGCAGTTGCGGCGATCGGACGCAGTCGGCGTGAATGCCCTGCGGCTCAAGTAACAGCTCCACGGCCTCGAGGATATGCGGTTGGTCATCGGCAACCAAAACCCGGATTCTTTCGTTCTTTTTGGGGTCTGTCATTTAGTAATTGTCCATCTCTTAATGATTGTCCGCCGCCACTACACCGCTTCTTGCCTCTGCGATCGAGATTGCGTAATCCTCAAGAACTGAGCCGGTCGCGCGCTTCAGTTCGATGCGAGCCTTCTCATAGGCGGTTTGCGCTGTGACGAGTGCCGACTCCGCGACTGACAGATCGTGCTCGGCTGAGAGCGTTTGCTGATTTGAGCCTGCACCGAGCTTCTGCTCCTGCTGCATGATGTTGAGCGTGCGCTGCGCAAGATCGCGAGCCTGCTGGGCAGCATCAACACGGCTGGCTCCCTGTTCCACCGCATAGCGAGCGTTGCGCACTTCAATCACGATGTTCTTCTTTAACTCTTCAGCGTACACCTGCGATTGGCGGTACTCGAGTTCCGTACGGTACTGGTCGGCCTTGGCAACGCGATTGCGCAAGGGCATCTGGAGTTGGAATCCCACCTGGTACTCAGGTGACGAGTTGTTCAGAGCGTTCTCAATCGTGCCACCCCAGCAACAGGGAGCAGTGACCGTTCCGCCAGTGAACGCAGGGTTCGGCGTACCACCATTCCCGGTGCCGGAGTAGAACCCGTAAACATTCAGCTGTGGAAGCAGAGCGTTGCGGGCGGTCTTGCGGCTCAGCTCGCGGTTGCTGAGATCAAGCGCAGATTCCTGCAACTCGGTGCGGTTCTTCAGAGCGTCAGTGATGCTCTGCTGCACCGGCCTCGTGTCGGGTTGAATCTGTGCGGCAAGATGATCTGTCGGCACGACCGACATCTCTTCGAGGATCGGATCGTCGAAAGAACGCGTGATGGCGTTCTTCATATACAGTTCCTGGAGTTCGAGATTAGTGCGCGCGACCGTCAGGTCCTGCTGGCGCTGGGCAAGCTCGCTCTGAGCCTTCAGCACATCCATTTCGGGGATGGCCTGGAGTGCGAGCTGTTTGCGGCTTGTGTCCAGTGTCTCGGTCGCAAATGCAACCGAGCGTTCGCCGACCTGTTCCGTATCGTAGGCGTTCACAAGATCCCAGTAGATATCGCAGATCTGCGTCACGGTTGCGATCACCTGCGCCTTGAAGGCAATATCAGAGATCTTCTGGTTGGTCTTGGCAATGCGCAAATAGCGCAGGTTCGGGCCGGTGCCGAAACCGGCAAGCAACTGCTGGCTCAAAATGAATTGCACATTGGAGTAGAGCAGAGGATTCAGAGTATTGTTCGGGCTGTTTGACGTTTGACGGTAGTTGTTGAAATCGGTCTCGAAGAACGTGCCGGTCGGAAAGGACTGTTGGTAGGTGATGTTAGCGAGGTTCTCGTTCTGGTGATAGACGGAAACACCGTAGATGGAACGGTTGGTCAGTTGCTGAGAGATATGATCGTTGTAAATTTTGGCTTGGATGAAAGGATCATAGCTGGAGACATTTGTTCCCACGCCGAGTGCGGATGTCACGATGCCACCGGTTCCAGCGCCCGCGCCGCCCGTTCCGGTGCTTGTACCGCCGGCCCCGCTGCCGACGCCGGTGCCGGCTGCCGCTCCGCCGGGCGTACCGGAGACCACACCGGTGTTAACGCCACGCACGAAGCCGCCGGCCCTGGTGCGAAGGATGTCCATCTGCGCGATCGGAATGTTATAGCGCGCGATGACCATGTCGAGATTGTTTTCGAGCGCAAGATCGATTGCATCCCGCAGCGACAGGTAAAGCTTTCCATCACGGATAAGAGAAGTGAGCCGCGGGGAGTTCGCCATGCTCGGCGGCGGAACAACCTTACCCCGATAACTATCGAACGGGTTGTACGACTTGTTCAACATCACGTTGAACGGAACCTGCTGTCCCTGTGCCTGCACGGGCACCGTCGCCTGCGGAGCATTTTGAGCGGGCGTGTCCTGCGCGACCGCGAATGCCAGATTGGCCTCAAGCAGCAGTATTGCCGCTGCCGCGACGATCCGAGTCGGAATTGGAGTACCCGGTTTATTCTTCAATTCGTTCACCTGTGGAGTCTTCACTTGGCGCCGACCTCCGATGGGGCTGACTGCAAGGCTTCATCTCGCGTCATCCAGCCGTCGCGCAATTCAATAATCCGCTTGCTGTAGCGGGCGTTCTCTTCAGAATGCGTGACCTGCACAATCGTCGTTCCAGCACGATTGAGTTCACAGAAAAGCTCCATGATCTCCCGCGCCTGCGTGGAGTGGAGATTGCCGGTCGGCTCGTCTGCCAGCAGGAGCGAAGGTGCGTGGACGACCGCACGAGCAATACCAACAAGCTGCTGTTGGCCGCCTGAGAGCTGGTTCGGAAACAGATCCTTCTTCGCGACAATCTGAAAGCGGTCGAGAATGTCAGCAACCATTCCTGCGCGATCTTTCGATGGCAGGTTCTTATACGAGAGCGGAAGATCGATGTTCTCTGCAACGGTTAAATCGTCGAGCAGGTGATAACTCTGGAACACCATGCCGATGCGCTGCCGTGCCAGGTCGGCGCGCTGTTTGCGATTGAGCGAGTGCACAGGCGTGGTGCCGAACCAATACTCGCCGGCCCAGCTGTCATCGAGAAGCGCAAGCACATTCAGCAACGACGACTTCCCTGCTCCGGAGGGCCCCATGATGGTGACAAATTCGCCCTCGCGAATGGTGAGATTGATGCGGCGCAACACCCAGGTCTCGGCGTGGCCGGTCTTATAACTGCGTTCAACATTTTTCAGGTCAATCATGATTCCGTTTACTCCGATCTCAAAATTCTCGGGTCACTCGATTCTCAACGCCTTCATGGGTTCCACGGCCGCGGCACGGCGCGCGGGGAAGTAGCACGCCACCAGAGCCGAGAGCAGCAGGACCGCGCCAACCGCGGAAAAGGCCGAAACATCGATGGTTCCTACGCCAAACAGCGTGCTGCGCATCGCCCGGCCAACGAAGTACGCACCGATCAGTCCCAGCACCAGGCCGCACGCGGCGAGCACAATGCCTTCGCGCAGGATCATGCGGACCACGCGCTCGCGGGTGGCGCCAAGCGCCGGATTCTTGCGCAGCACGCGAAAGCTGAAGCTCAAGTTGCGGAGAAATCGGTGCATAGCTTCCGTTCCCTCTCTACTCCGTCCTCAATGCCTGCATGGGTTCGACTCCCGCCGCGCGGCGGGCCGGCAATGCTGCGGCTAGCGAGAGCATCAAAACTGTGAGAAATACGGCTCCGCAAAGCGTGAGCGGATCAAATGTGGTGACTCCAAACAACTGGCTGCGGAAGAGCCGAGCGAGCGCGACAACGGAAGGAACCGCAGCCGCCGTGGCGACCGCCGCAATCAGCGCCATCTCACGCACGACAAGAAGAACGATGGTCAATCGCGGCGATCCCAACGCGATGCGAACGCCAATCTCGCGCGTGCGCTGCTCTGTCGAGTAGGCCAGCACACCGTATAGACCTACGGCGGCGAGCAGCAGCGCCAGCACCGCAAATCCTATTGCAAGAAAAGCAAGGGCACGCTCATCCGCAGCGCTCCGGTCTACCTGCTCTTCCATCGTGCGCAGGCCGTCAACTACCAGCGTGGGGTCAAGCTGACGAATCGCCTGTCGAATGGCAGGCTCCATAGTCTCCGGCGGTTGCACCGTACGCAGGTACATCACCACGCCATTCGGATGCTTCATCTGGAAATACGGCTGGTAGACGGCCGGGCCCAGGAGAGTGCGCAAATCCGTATGCCTGATGTCTCCGGCAACTCCCACGATCGTAGTGTCGTATTTGACATCGTTGCCGCCGCCCTCTGCGATCTGGCGGCCAATTGCGTTCTGCGGCGTTCCGAAGAATTTCTTTGCGAACGCCAGGTTGACGACTGCTACGCTCGGCTGGCCTTTGGCATCCGCGACGGTGAATTCCCTGCCCGCGAGTAAAGGCTGCCTAAGGGCCGCGAAGTAGCCCGGCGTAATGCGGGCATGCTCGTAGTTCGTGCTTTCTTCTTCGCTTACCTTGTGACCCTGGACCGAAAAATTGGAGGTCTCGGTATCGCCAACAAGTTCCGGGTCCGTTGTAGCGGCCGCCTGCTCTACGCCCGGAATGGCGCTCAGCATCTTCAGAGAGCTGTCCACGATCTGCGGTGTGCGGTCTTCGCCGTAGCCGGAGCTGGTAGGGTCGAGACTGAAGGTCACCAGGTGACTCACCTCGAATCCGACCGATTGCCGGCGAAGATTGTCGAGCGTGCGAGCAAAGAGTCCAGCACCTCCGAGGAGCATGACACTGAGTGCGATCTGCACTCCCACTGCAATTTTGCGGAAGCGCTGCGAGTTCCTCGACGCGGTTCCGGAGTTCTGACGAAGGGAGTTGGCCAGGTCGGGACGGATAAAGTGCAACACCGGGGCAAAGCTGAACAACAGGCTGGCCAGGATCGAAACACTCAAGGTAAACAACAGCACCCGTCCGTCGACCGTGGCCGAGTACGGTTCACTGCCGGGGTCGGCGTTGGTCATGATCCGCACCAGTACGCGCGCCACAAGGGGTGCGAAGGCCAGTCCCGCCGCTGCGCCGGCCACGCCAAGCGCCCCGCCTTCGACAAGCAGCTGCGAAACAATGCGGCTGCGCCCGGCGCCCAGGGCGTATCGCATCGACATCTCGCGGGCACGCGCCGAAGCGCGAAGCAGCAGCAGTGTAGCCACGTTGATGGCGCATATCGCTATAAGCAGGCCTGCCATGCTCATCAGGATCGTGAGCGGTCTCTGGAGATCGGTGCGGTTGGGATTGAACCCCTTCGAATCGTCCAGCACCCGTAGATGGGAGTTGTCGATGAAGTTCTTCCGGAACCGCTCCGTTTTCGACTTGTACAGCGAGAACTCATACGTCCGCAGCGAGTGCCAAAGCGGCGCCAGAGCGGCCTGCGCCTGTGCCATGGTCACGCCGGGCTTGAGGCGCGCCACCACCGTGAGCCATACGGCCTGATGATTCTTGAGATCGTCGAGCTGCGCTCTCCACGGTATCACGTACTCAACCATGGTGACCGGGACGAACACCCCCGGCTTGTATCCGCCGATGGCCGAATCAAAGTGAGCCGGCGCAACGCCAACGACAGCGAAAGAGTGGCCATTGATAAGAATCGTTTGCCCGACGATATCGCGCGCGGCGCCGAAATGCGTTCGCCAGTAGTCATAGCTGAGAACCGCAACCGGATTGGCGTTCTTCGTCGTCTCGTCCTGTGGCGCAAGCAGCCTGCCGAGGGCCGGTTTCAGACCTAGCAGCTGGAAATAGTTGCCGCTGACAATCTCCGCATCTTTGTTCTCCGCCTGGTTGCGCCACGACACTCCGACTTGCGTTCTGTCCGCCGCCAGAATGTTCTGAAAAACCTGGTTCTGCTCGCGCAGGTCTTTATACATCGGGTAGGAGAAATAACCGATGTGCTCTGGAGACACTCCGCCGAAGCTGCTCATCGAGCCTGAAAATGCGCCGTTCCACTCAAGGCTCACCAGTTCCTTTGGCTTCTCGACCGGCAACATCCGCAGCAGAACCTGGTCGAACATTGTGAAGACGGCTGCGTTGGCGCCAATGCCGAGAGCGAGCGTGATGACTATAGTCAACGTAAAGCCCGGTGATTTGCGCAGCTGGCGAAGTGCGTAGCGGGCATCCTGCATGAACGAACTCATTCCGACCTCTCCTTCTATTCAGTTCGCAAGGCCTGCATCGGCTCAATGGAAGCAGCACGGCGCGCGGGGACCCATGCCGCGACCGCGATCGCGATTGACAAGATAAGTAGCGCGCCTGCAATCGACAATGCGTCGAGCGGGTGCACCCCGAAGAGCACAGAGGACTCGAGCCGTGTGGCCGCCAACGCGAAGACCACGCCGACAGCCAGTCCAATCGAGGTCATGCGAGCCGTATCCCTAAGGATCAGCAACGCCGTCTTCTCGCGCGATGCGCCCAGGGCCATGCGAATGCCGATTTCGCGGCGGCGCTGGTTGACGCGGAATGCAAGGAATCCGTAGAGACCAACGATGGTAAGAACAAGCCCGATGAAACCGAGCGCGCTGACGAGTTCCGCCATCATCTGGTAATTGCCCGCAGAGTATCGGATGAGTTCGGGCAGCGAAGTGACCATCATTGGGTCGAGCAGCGGATTCGTGTGAATGAGCACCTGGCGTGTCGCCTGGCCGAGACTCATTGCGTCTTGTCTTGTTTCGAGCGCGAATGTAATCTCGCCCATTTGGGAGAGGTGGAACGGCATGTAGATGTAGGGCTCAGGAAGCTCGCCGATCTCGTTGATCGGCGCATCTTCAGCAACACCGATGATGCGCGCCTCGGTGTTGGGGGCAGATCCCGGCGAGGACCCAGCGTTGAAACCGACGAGCGCTACGGCCTGACCGATAGGATCCCGATCGGGCCAGTACTTTTGCGCCATCGTGCGGTTGATGACAACCACGGCTGAGCCCGGCTGGTCATCGGCAGCCGCAAAGCCACGGCCGCGCAGGATGTGCGTACCAATTACATCGAGGAACCCGGAGCTGACTGCGTTGTACTTGATCTCGATGGGATCGTGGATCTCGGGGTGGCTCGGCAGAGCAACCTTGACCGCGATCCCGCCCTCGGAAAGGCTGAGCGGCGCACGAACTGCGTACGCGACGCGGTCGACGCCGGGCATGGACGCCATGCGTTGAACGACAGCGTCTCGCATGGGAGCGTCAGGCTCCTGCGCCCAGGCCAGGAGCACCTGCTTGCGCGTGAGGCCGATCGATTGCGTGCGAGCATTGATGAAGCTGCGCACCAGCGCACCAGTGGAAATGAGCAATGCAAACGAAATGGCGATCTGCAACCAGATGGCTGCACGTCGCAGCAACGGCCTCTTTGCCTCGGTGCGCATCGAAGATGCGGCCTGAAGAACCGGCAGCAATTCCGATGTTGCCGCCTGGCTGAGGGGAACGAGCGCGAGTAGCAGCATCGTGACAAAGGCAAGCGCCGCGGCGAATAGGAAGACCCTCCAGTCCAATTGAAAGCTCATGTGGCTCGAGCCAAAGGCGGCAAGCATCGCTGGTTCGCTGACCAGCAATCTTGGCAGCAGCGCTGCAATCGCGGTCGCAAGCGCAACGCCCGCTACAAGCCCAAAGACCCCGAGCAGCAGGTTTTCGATCAACAACTGGCGGGCTATCGTGAAGCGATGCGCGCCGAGCGAGAGGCGGAGAGCAACCTCAGGCGAACGGCCCAGTGCCCGTGCCAGCATGATCTGCGCAATGTTTACCGTTCCGAGGAGAACCACGCATCCCACAATGACGAACAAGACGAATCCCGTGGTTCCAGCCCGGTCCATGCGGTAAGGAAAGTCGCCGACAGCGCGGGCACCGCGTCCGCGGTTGGCCTGCGGATCAGCGAGTTCCAAGGCTCTAGCTGTCGCGGCAACCTGCTGGTTGACCTGGGCAACGGTTGCGTGGTGCGCAAGACGGCCGATGACCTTGAACCAGCGAAATTCGCGCGAGGTCAATTCATCGGCCTGCGCTACCACTGCCCAGGTTTCGACCGGCATCCAGAGATCGCGATCCATGCCGTTATCGATCTCACGAAACGTCGCCGGCAGCACTCCCCAGACGTCGACCTGAGTTCGATGATGTGCACCACGCAAGATCGATATCTGACGGCCAATGATACTCGGGTCACCCGCAAACTCCCGTTGCCAGAAGTCGTAGCCAAGCAGGACGCCAGGATGTGTGCGCAATTGCGCTGCGTCAGCAGCGGTATAGATACGTCCCAGCAGCGGATGAACGCCGAGGCCCTCGAAGAAGTTGCTCGAGACGACATTGGTGAGCAACAGAACCGCCGTACCATCCCGGCGCTGCATCAGGCTGCCGCGCCGGCCAAGCGCAACCACCGTTTTGAGCGCCGTAATCCGCGTCGCAATCGCCTGGTATTCGGAGTAGGTGAAATAGGTGTCCACACCTTCTTTCGCCGTGGGAGCTTGCTTTGTTGTGGCAAATACGCGCACCAGTTCACCGGGATGCGGAACACGCAGCGGATGGAGCCAAAGGTTATCGATCAGACAGAAGATCGCGGAGCTGGCTCCGATGCCAAGGGCGAGAGTCAGCACCGCAGTCAGAGCAACTCCGGGAGCGCGCCGCAGTTGGCGAAACGCATAACGAATGTCGCGAACCAGGTTGTGCATTCCGCTCGTCTCCTTTTCGCTGCTCGGCTTCTAAAGTGCGGTGTTCCCTACTCGTTTCTGAGTGCCTGCATTGGTTCAATGCTGGCCGCTCGGCGGGCCGGCGTGATCGCTGCTAGAAAAACCCACGCGGCCTCGTCCACGCCGCCGAAAGATGCCAAGAATCCGCGGGCGCCACACCGATTACAGTGAAGAGCCGATCATTGATGGAAACGGCGCGGACGATGATGGAGGGGTTGTCATCAGATCGGTCGCGCCATAGGCCGTCGCTAGGCCTCCACTTCTTCGGTGAGCTTCTTCAGCTCATCCTCAGAAACAACCTTTCCGTCGAACAGGTGCACCTCGCGCTCGGCGTGCTTGGCAAACCGCGGATCGTGCGTCACCATGCAGATGGTCGAGCCCTCGCGATGCAGGTCGGCGAGCAGATGCATCACGGCCTCGCCGTTCTTCGAGTCGAGGTTTCCGGTAGGCTCATCGGCCAGCAGGATCGAAGGCGACCCGGCAAGCGCGCGCGCAACAGCCACGCGCTGCTGCTGACCGCCGGAGAGCTGTGCGGGATAGTGCCGCATGCGGTGCGCCATGTTCACGCGCTCCAGTGCCTCCTTCACACGCTTCTTGCGCTCGGCCGAGGGCATACCGGCGCGGTAGGTCAGCGGCAGTTCGACGTTTTCTTCGACGGTGAGATCGCCGATCAGGTTAAAACTCTGGAAGATGAAGCCGATTTCCTGATTGCGGATGCGCGAACGCTCACCGAAGCTCAGGTTCTCCACCGGCTTTCCGTTCAGCAGGTAGCGGCCGCCCGTCGGTGTATCGAGCAGACCGAGGATAGACAGCAGCGTGGAATTGCCACAGCCCGAGGGGCCCGACATCGCCACGTACTCTCCACGCGAAATGGTGAGGTGAATGCCGGAGAGCGCGTGGGTCTCCACTTCATCGGTGTAGAAGACCTTGGTCAGATCCTCAATCTCAATCAGCTTGTCGTTTGCCATCCTATCCCCCTCGTAGAGTCAGTTGTCAGTGTTCAAAGAACAGAGATCAGAAAAACCGTTCCTCTGATTTCCGTGGCCCAGTTCCTCAAAACTCATTGATGCGCGGCCCCAAATACTACTCAAGACGGATGCGATCTACCCCGTCGTAGCGCGACATGTCGGAGAGAATCACCGTATCGCCTTCCTTCAATCCATCGAGTACCTGGATGTTGTTGACCGAGGCGCGCCC
>Ga0126381_100007356_pt1 | contig 12248 bp, 7 predicted proteins | sample PanSoiMetPlot_28_FD_96465 | JGI IMG/M metagenome (GOLD analysis project Ga0126381, IMG submission 96465) | Tropical forest soil microbial communities from Panama - MetaG Plot_28 | ecosystem: Environmental > Terrestrial > Soil > Tropical forest > Bulk soil | place: Panama | collected 2016-02-17
ATCATGTCAGTGCTCAGCTGATCCTTTCCAGAGCCCGGAACGGGCTTTTGGGGCTTAACGTAGAGAATGCTGTCTCATGCGTGCCCCAAGAAGCCGTCGCCCTTTAGGCGACGGTTGTTCACTCCAGGAATGCGTGAACTCGTTTGGTGCGACAGCAGGTCCGACTCCGGCAGTTGATGCACATCGTCGGTGAAACCCTTCTCGCCCACGCCGTTGTCCGATGATTGTCCATGCTCCAGTCCCATCCCGCCCGCAACGTCTGACAATGTCAGCAGGAAATGGTACTCGTTGTAGTGGTGTGACCCGTACAGTGCGTCTGCCTCGCGTACAAGGTTTGCCGCCTCTGCCAATACCGCAGGCCGCAGGTTCGCATCCGCCGGCGCGTCGGCCGCCACATCAAGAAAGTGTTTCGGCGTCACGGTGGGCGCCAGGGGATACTCGCGAAAATTGAGCCCGGCCAGGATTGGCGAGTCCTCGAGCTGTTCCACCGTTGTCGCGGCAAACTTCGTGACGCTTCCCGCCGCTGGCACCGGATACGATCCACCGCTGACGGGCGTAAGCGCGGTTCCGATTCCCCATCCCGCGGGCACCTTTACGGAGGGCTGAATTGGAATATCCTTCACCGGCACGTGCGCCGGATACAGCATCAGCGCTTCCCATTCAAGCGCTGCCAGTCGTTGCGAAACACGCCGGGTCACGATCGTGTCGATGTGCGCGTGCAGCGTCGCTACTCCGCTGGGAATCGTCAGATGGAATTCGTACAGATTCAGATCGTCTCGTCGCCATTCGAGCGGCTTGCCGTTTGCCGTGAATTCCACACCTGTAATCGCATCTGCGGGGCCTGATGGCATATGGTGCCCCGGAATCCACTGGGGCGAAATCAACGTCAGAGGGCCGGCTGAAACAGGAAGGTCGATCTCGGCATGAAACAGCTTGCGTGGCGCATCGGAGAGATCGGCCGTGATCTGGATAGGTGACTTCTGAGCGTCTGCATTGGAAAGGGCCAACCCGACCACGAACAGAGCAGGGAAACACTGAACAAATGGCTTGCTTCTGGGCATTCAGATTGGAACTCCCGAGCTATTGTACAAAGTGCCCTGCATCGCGTGGCGCCATCAGCTGAAACCTTGAGCTGTCACCTTCCATCCAACAGGCGCTTAATCCTTCCGATCAGGGTTGGGTGACCCTTGTCGTGTGCAAGCACCAAACCGCCTTCAGCGGGAACCCACACCTCCTCGCCCGATGAATTGGCGTTGAAGAGTCCCAGCTGGTGTTTCTCCGCGAGTCGCGCAACTGTCATGTAGGCAACCTCGGAATTGGACCACGCAAAGGATGCATAAATAAAATCTGCCCCGATAGCGTAGTCCGAGCTCGAAACCACATCGCCCTGACTCGGCTCTTCGGAATAGCGTCCGTGCATGGGGGGAAAGATGCGGATAATTTCCCGAAACCATGCCTGCAAACGCTCTGACGTAAGCGCCGGGTCGTTATAATCGTGGGCTTCCCCCCACTTCGTCTGCTGGCTATACCACGCAATGAAATCGGCATGGTCTTTCGGAGCAGACTCGGTCTCGAAGACCATGAGGTCGTAGCTCATGAAGTGATCCTATCTCCCCGTGACGCTGCGCCTTCCGGAAATATTCACTACGGCGTGAATGAGCAATCCTGATGCTGCCCTTATGCCGGCCGTGCTAAAGCTGAGGTACAGGTACACGCGGAAACGGGGTTTTCGGCTGTGTTGGATCGGCCTTTTCTCCGACAGGCAAGACCTCTGATTCCCGATCGAAGGATACAGATTCTGGCATGAGCGCCGGACCCACAGCGGAAGTGGAAGCTCTCTACGGCGACTATCCGCTCGACCAGGCGTTCGATGAGATGCGCGAGCCCTCCGGCGAGGTTCGCCGGCAATATCGAGCTCTGGCAGAGACGCTTGCCCGTCTTCCGCAGGAGGAGTTGCAGCGCCGCAAACAGTCGGCTGAGCTTTCGTTTCTCACCCAGGGCATCACGTTCACGGTTTACGGCCGCGACGAGGGAACGGAGAAGATCTTCCCCTACGACCTGCTCCCACGCCTGGTCACTTCGCAGGAGTGGGATGGTATCGAGCGCGGCCTGACCCAGCGCATCACCGCACTGAACTTGTTCTTGCGAGACGTCTATTCAGAAGCCAGGATTCTCAACGACCGAGTCGTGCCGCGCGAGTTGGTCTACAGTTGCAGGCACTATCGCCGCCAAATGCGCGGCCTACAGGTTCCGCGCAATGTCTATATCTCGGTAGTCGGTTCCGATCTTCTGCGCCTGAACACCGGCGAATTCGTCGTTCTTGAAGACAACCTGCGCGTGCCCTCCGGTGTGAGCTACATGCTCACGAATCGCCGCGTGATGAAACGCACGTTTCCTGAGCTTTTCCACAGCTACGGCGTCCGGCCCATCGAGCACTATCCGCAACTGCTGCTCGCCACGCTGCGTTCGCTCGCGCCCGAAGGCCGTCCCGAGCCGAACATTGTCCTGCTCACGCCCGGCGTCTTCAATTCCGCATATTTCGAGCACACCTACCTGGCTCGCCAGATGGGCGTCGATCTGGTCGAAGGCCGCGATCTCGTTACACACGACAACGTCGTCTATATGAGGACGACCGATGGCCTCAAGCGCGTCGATGTCATCTACCGCCGCGTTGACGATGACTTTAGCGATCCGCTGATCTTCCGCAGCGATTCAATCCTCGGCTGCACTGGATTGTTCAACGCCTATCGCGCAGGCAATGTCACCGTCACGAACGCCTTTGGCAGTGGGCTTGCCGACGATAAGGCTCTCTACGCTTACGTTCCCCGCATCATTCGCTATTACCTAAACGAAGACCCGATTCTCCACAACGTGGAAACCTACCTCGTCACGGAAGAGAACGAGCGCAGTCACGTCCTTGCCAATCTAGACAAACTTGTCGTCAAGGCGGTCGGCGAGAGTGGAGGATACGGCATGCTGATAGGTCCGCACTCCACCGCTCGGCAGCGCGAAGAGTTTGCAAGTCGGATCCAGGCCAATCCACGTAACTACGTCGCGCAGCCAACGCTTGATTTCTCGCGTGCGCCCTGTCTTATCGGCGACCGGCTCGAGCCCCGTCACATCGACCTGCGGCCCTACATTCTCTTCGGCGACAAAATCAACATCGTCCCCGGAGGACTTACCCGCGTGGCCCTTGAGAAAGGCTCGCTCGTGGTCAACTCATCGCAAGGAGGCGGCAGCAAGGACACATGGGTTCTGGAATAACGCATCGTTGTCGAATCCGCAGTATTGAAAGGGCACTGTTTTGACCGTGCCGGAACGGGAGGGATCAACGAAATCAACCGCGGCTTTAGCCGCTTTTCACGATTCGGTTTCAAACCTCTGCTCGTGCCTGCAGCATCAACGGGAGACAACCATAATGCTTTCACGTGTTGCCGACAGTCTCTACTGGATGAGCCGCTACCTCGAGCGCGCCGAAAACACCATGCGCCAACTCGACGTAGCCATGAGCCTCATGCTCGACTCCGGCGGAGCCGGGGCGGGGTCACACTGGCAGCGCCTCATTGCTTCGCTTGGCAGTCCTACCGGCTTCGACTGGAACGGTGACGCGTATTCCAGCGCGGAAAAACTCGTCTTCGACAAACACTACCCCGCTTCCGTTACCTGCTCGATCGATGCCGCTCGCGAAAACGCCCGCCAGATCCGCGAAGAGATCTCAACCGAGCAATGGCAGCGCCTCAATCGCCTCTACCACCAGATGCACTCACCGCATACCCACGCGCAATTCCAATCCAACATCAGCGACGTGCTTTCGTCGATTATCGACGCGATCCATCTCTTCAAAGGCGTCAGTGACACCACGATGATCCATGGCCAGGGGTGGCAATTCATTCGCCTCGGCCGCTATCTCGAGCGCGCCTATACGATCGCAACACTGCTCGAAGTCCACCAGCCGAGTCTCTATCACGCGCCTGAGCGAGAAATCTCCGGCTACCAATACCTGGAGCAGGTAGGCCTTCTTCGCTGCTGCACTGCCTTCGAAGCCTACTGCCAGGTGTATACGGCCGATCTGACCCCAGACCGCATCCTGGAGTTCCTGCTGCTCAATCGCGATTTTCCCCATGCCATTCGTTATTCGGTCGAATCCATGCGTCAGGCCATTCAGTCGATCCAGTACACGGGTGGACGCCGTCCTCCCGACGAACTTACCGCAGGCATCGGACGCCTGCACGCGATGTTGAGCTTCAACTCCGTCAGCGAGATCCTGGCAGGCAACGCGGCAGCCTTTCTTCACACCATCCGCCAGCAGTGCCTGCGCATTCATGAGCTTGTTTATCGCTACTACATTCAGTACTCCATACAGTCCGCGCTGGCGGTCTGAAACTGAGGGATCGACCTGCATGAACTGCTACTCCATCCGTCACCTTACGCGCTACCGTTACTCGCAGGCTGTGAGCGAGAGCATCATGGAAACGCGAATGCACCCGCGCTCGGACTCGAACCAGCACTGTCTCACCTTCTCGCTCTCGGTCAGTCCGCGCTGCCGCGTCTTCACTTACCGCGACCACTTTGGAAACAACGTTCATCACTTCGACATTCCTGGCGAGCACAACCAGCTCGTCGTCATCGCCGAATCAGTCGTCGAGCAGCAACCTTTGCCGGACGTCCCAGGCTTTCTTGCGCCCGATGCGTGGCTGGCTCTCGACGCCCTCGTCGAGGCGGGCGACTACTGGGAGATGCTGCTGCCTAGCCAGTTCGTCGTCGAGACCCCGGCTCTCGTCGATCTGGCCGGCCGCATGGAGGTGGTGCGACGCGATGATCCGCTCATGCTGGTGCAGGAACTCAACCAGCGTCTCTTTGAGTACTTCGAATATGTGCCCCGCTCGACGCGCGTCGACTCCCCCATTGACGAAGCGATCCTGAACGGCAGCGGCGTCTGCCAGGATTTTGCGCACACCATGATCGCGCTGCTTCGTCTGGTGCGGGTCCCGGCCCGCTACGTCTCCGGTTATCTCTATCGCGGACGCGAAGACCACGATCGCTCCACGCCGGATGCGACGCACGCATGGGTCGATGTGCTTATGCCTCACCTGGGATGGGTAGGCTTCGACCCTACCAACAACCTCGTCGCTCACCATCGGCACATCCGTACGGCTGTCGGACGCGACTATGCCGACGTCCCTCCCACCCATGGCATCTTCCGCGGCAAGACGTCGAGCGAACTGTACGTTGCCGTGCATGTCGAGGCTAGCGACGTGCCGCCAGCTCTCGATCGCCAGCTTCCCATCCCCGAGGATTGGTCGGTCCTGGTCGAACGCGCACAGCAGCCGCCCGATCCGCCTATCCCGCTCATCGATCTCCAGCAAATGCAGCAGCAACAATAATTTGATCCAGCATGGTGAGACCAAGCAACCTTGTGAGAAACAGGTGTTGAATTCTGTGGTTCGAAGGGCCCGGAAGCAGGGGCGGATTTTTTTATTGAATCCTTATCGCCAATACGAATAAATTGTAGAGAAAATCCCCCACCCCCAAGGGGCAAGTCATCGAAGCATGTTGCAGTCCTGAAGGTAGCTCTGCTCTCGCACATTAAGAGTCCCACCCAACGCGTAAGCGGAGGGAAGTGAGCAATGCTTGTTTGAAGGACGAAGAAGAATAAGCAACCGTTTTCCGCGGTCATTTGAAGTAAGTTTTTTGGAGGAACCAGCCGTGAAAAAGTCCCTTCTGGGATGGATACTTCTCTGTATCCTCTCCACAGTCACCCCTTCCTTTGGCCAAACCGCCTCCACATCACTCAGAGGAACGATTAAGGACCCAACGGGCGCCCTTGTTCCGGGAGCAAAAATCACAATTGTTGACAAGTCAAACGGCGCGACGCTGAGTGTCGTTGCGGACAGCACCGGCGACTACTCCTTCCCGCAGATACCTCCCGCAAGGTACACAATCGTCGTTTCTGCAACCGGCTTTGGCAATCAGTCCAAGATTGCCGAATTGCTTGTAAATCAGCCGGCAACCATCAATTTCACTCTGACGATTGAGGCGAGTACTGTGACTATCGATGTCACCGCCAGTGCCCAGACGCTGAATACGTCCGACGCAACCATCGGCAATGCGGTGGGGAACGAGACCATTCAGGCAATGCCGATGGATGGCCGTGATCCGATCTCACTCCTCAGCCTGCAACCGGGTGCGCTCTATCTGGGCGAGACGACCACCCTGATGGACAAGACAGCGCCAGGCAACCTCGATAGCCGCCAGGGCGCCGTTTCCGGAGCGCGGTCCGATCAGGGAAATGTCACCCTGGATGGCGTTGATGACAACGATCAGATCAACGGCTATGCCTTCAACGGCGTTCTTCGGTCGACCCTTGATTCCACCGAGGAGTTTCGCGTTACCACATCCAATGGAAACGCCGACGCCGGTCGTACTTCAGGCGCACAGGTTTCTCTTGTAACAAAGAGCGGAACCAACCATTTACACGGCTCATTGTACGAGTACAACCGTCCCTCCAACACTGTCGCCAATGACTGGTTCATCAAGAATCAGGAACTATCCGCAACCCCGGCTCAGCCAAATCGACCCACAAAGTACATCGTGAATACATTTGGCGGAAGCGTCGGCGGTCCGATTCTCAAGGATAAACTCTTCTTCTTCTTCAACTACGAAGGGCAGCGCCTGGCGACAAACGAAACGGTCTCGACAACGACGCCATCGGCGTCATTTCTCGCAGGCCAGTTGGGATACACGGATGTCAATGGAAATGTGCAAATGCTGACATCCCAGCAGATTGCACAACTCGACGCGAACTGCACTCAGTGCAAGGCCCCCGGTGTCGACGCTGCTATGCTTCAGTACCTATCTACGGAACCTGCGGCTTCAGGTTCTGGTTTGGCCGCGGGGGACGGTATCAATTTCGGGTCTTACAACTTCAGTTCGCGTGCGCCCAGCACACTGAATACGAACATCGGGAAAATCGACTACAACCTGAACAAATCCAACCACATATTCGCACGTGGCAACCTTCAGAAAGACACTGCCTCGGGAGCCCAAAACTTCCCTGGCCAGCCGGCTTCGAGTTCTCTTGAGGACAATACTAAGGGAATGGCCTTCGGTCATACCTGGACGCCCACATCAAACATCGTGAATGATGTCCGTTATGGCTATATCCGCCAGGGCTATTCCAGCGCCGGCATCGGCCAGGGCGATTACGTGGTTGTTCGGTTCCTCACCCAACCAACGGCTCAGACCCGCAGCTCGATCGTCAGTGTTCCGGTTGACACCATAGACGACACGCTCAGTTGGACCAAGGGCAGTCACACCCTGTCTTTCGGTGGCAACTGGCGAATGGTTCAGAGCAACTCGGCCAACAATACCGGCTCATTCAACGGGGCCACCACAAATCCCTCGTATCTGAGCGCCAAGGGCAAACCAGACCCCACAACCCTCGGGTTACCCGCGATTGGGCAAAACGAAACCGCGTTCGATCAGATGTACGCGACCATCATCGGTGACGTCGCCGAGCGCAATGCCAGTGCCAACTATGTTGTTACGAGTCCAACGAGCGCTTCTCTGTTGGCTGACGGCGCCTCCGTTTCACGCCATTTCAAGGCAAACGAATTCGAGTACTTTCTGCAGGATGCATGGCGGCTAAAGCAGAACCTCACTGTCACCTTTGGTCTTCGCCACACCCTATTGCAGACTCCCTATGAAACCAAGGGGCAGGAAATCGCTCCTACGGTCGACACGCACAATTGGTACCTCCAGCGTGGTGCTGCAGCGGCCAAAGGCCAGGTCTACGAGCCCGACCTCTTTTTCACCCCGGTTGGAAAGGTCAATCACGCTCCGGCCTACTGGGCCAAGCAGAAGAGCAACATCGCTCCGCGTCTGGCTATTGTCTATTCGCCCGATTCCAAGACCTCAATTCGCGCTGGATACGGAATCTATTACGATCATTACGGCGAGGCGCTGACCAGCCGTTTCAGCCGCCTTGGATCGTTCGGACTATCTTCGCAGTTCTCGAGTGCTGCAAACACGGTGAACTTCAATACCGCGCCGCGCTTCACCGGGCCACACGACCTGCCGAATCTGCCTGTACCGCCGGCTCCGACGACGCAGACTTATCCCTACGCGGTCCCGGATGGCACATTCGGCATCAATTGGGGCATCGACAACCGGGTGAAAACGCCGTACGTTCAGGCATTTAATCTGTCCGTCCAGCGTGAACTCCCGGGAGGGTTCTTGCTCGATGCGGCCTACGTGGGACGAATCGGCCGCCATCTCTTCCAGCAACTCGACCTCGCCGAACCGGTCAACTACAACGATCCGAAAGGCGCAGGAGATTACTTTACAGCGGGCACATTGATGTCGAAAATGACCGACCAGTTGGGTGGCTCTTGCAAGTACTGCGACGGAAAATTCCAGCATCTCCCCACCATTCCGTATTTCGAAGATGTCTTCCCGCAGATGCAGAGTCTCGATTTCAATGGCGAGAGCGCAACCGACGCCATATATAACGACGAGTGGGCGCCCCAACGCTACACCTACGGCGAAACGGGCGCTCTCTACGACATCGACTTCGGCTGTTTCTATGGGTGTCCTAATGGAACACTGTTCTGGGACCAGCAGTTCTCTTCACTGATTGCACTGGCCTCGGTCGGCAACAGCTATTACAACGCCGGACAGTTCACGCTCCGCCGCCCCTCTCAGAAGGGTCTGACTCTCGACTTCAGCTATACCTTCTCCCGTTCCATCGACATGGGATCCGACGCTGAGCGCTCTGCGACCTCCTACGGGGCAATCCAGAACGTTTGGAGCCCGAAACTGAGCCGAGGCGTCTCGGACTTCGATGCTCAACACCTGATTACGGCCGACTGGGTCTATGCCTTGCCTTTCGGCACGGGAAAGGCCTTGCTGGGTAATTCAGGCAAGTTGGGGAACGCTATATGGGGTGACTGGCAGTGGGCAGGATTGGGCCGCTGGTCGAGCGGTCTGCCGTTCTCAGTGATTGAGCCTGGATGGACAACAAACTGGGAGCTTCAGGCATATGCCGTGACTACGGCGCCGGTGAAGACCCACAAGCACATGGAAGGTGGACTCCCGCAGGTCTTTGCTGATGACCAGGCGATTCAAGGCGGAGTGATGACCGGCTCGCCCATGCGGTTGCCATACCCCGGTGAAGCTGGGCAGCGGAACAACTTCCGCTCTGATGGGGTCTTTGGCATTGACTCGACGATGAGCAAGAGCTGGGGCCTCGGTGAAAGAGCAAAGATGAAGTTTGCCTGGGAAGTCTACAACGTCACAAACAGCGTGCGCTTCGATGCCGGGTCCTATAACAACTCGACGTTCGCCAACGCGCTAACCTACGGCGGGTTCGGATTCTACGGCGGCACGCTGGGCACTCACATCTTCCGCCGGATGCAGTTCGGCTTGCGTTTAGACTTCTGACACCACAACCAAAAACGCCGGAAGAGCATCTGCTCCTCCGGCGTTTTTCTTTGTGCTCGGATAAACTCAGGCCGACTGTCGCATCTTGGATGCGATCTCGCGCAGCTCGGGAAGCACCCGCCCCAGGGGAACGGCCGGCGCGTGGCGTTGGCCCAGGGCGAAGTACACGTCTCTGTAAAGCGTGTATAGGCGGTCGTAAACGTCGACCGCTCTGCGGTCCGGCTCGATGGTGCGGAAGGGCAGGCACACCGCAGCCTGCGCCTCCTCGATGCTCTTGTAGGCGCCAGCCGCCACTAATGCGAAGATCCCCGACCCAAGACTCGTCGGAATTCCCGCCGGCACCAGCACCGGCTTATTCAGCACGTTGGCATACACCTGGTTCAGCACTTCATTTTTCTGCGGAATACCTCCGGCGTTAATCACGCGGTCCACGCGTACACCGTGCTCTGCCATACGCTCCAGGATGATTCGCGTGTGAAACGCCGTTCCCTCTATTGCCGCAAACAGCTCGTCCTGCGCCGTGCTCACCATGTTCCAGCCCAGCGTTACGCCGCCCAGTTCCGGATTCACCAGGACCGTGCGGTCGCCGTTATCCCAGCTCAATCGCATCAGGCCCGTCTGTCCTGCCTTGAACGTCTCCAGGCCCTTCGACAGCTCGTGCACGCGCGACTGCGCCCGCTGGGCGATGGCTTCAAAGATGTCGCCCGTCGCCGAAAGGCCCGCCTCGATGCCCGTGTAAGCAGGGAGGACGCTTCCCGGCACGACTCCGCAAACGCCTGGGATCAACTGCGCCTCACGCGCCATCGCGATGATGCACGTCGATGTGCCCACCACGTTGACCACGTCGCCTTCGCGGATATTCGAGCCGATTGCGTCCCAATGTGCATCGAACGCACCGACCGGAATCGGTATTCCTCGACGAAGGCCAAGCCTTTCCGCCCACTCACCGGCAAGATGCCCCGCAATCTTGTCGCTTGTCATGTATGTGCCGCCTAACTTCGCGCGCACACCGGCAAGCAATGGATCTACAGCAACCAGGAACTCCTCTGGCGGCAAGCCACCCCACTTGGGGTTCCACATCCACTTGTGGCCCATCGCGCACACGCTGCGCTTCAACTCGCCCACGCTCTTTACGCCGCACAGCGTCGCGGCCACCATGTCGCAGTGCTCAACCGCGGTGACAAACATCCCGCGCTTGCCTGGATTGTGACGCAGCCAGTGCAGCAGCTTCGCGAAACCCCACTCGTGCGAGTACACTCCGCCGCACCATTCGATGGCCTCGAGACCCATAGCGTGCGCTTTCCCGGTGATCTCCTCCGCCTCTTCATGCGCGCGATGGTCGCACCACAGGTAGTACTCATCGAGGGGCTCGAGACCCTCACCGACCGGGATCACGCTTGAGCCCGTCGTGTCGAGTGCCATGGCCGCGACGCTCTCTCCACGAATTCCTGTCGCTGCGAGGACGTCTTTTGTGGCCGCGGCGAGCGCTGCCATCTGGTCAGTATGCGATTGCGTCGCATAATCGGGATCCTCGCGGCGCCGATGCAACGGATAGGAAGCCGAGGCCGTTCCAATCGGCCCGCGCTCGCTGTCCACCAGAGTCACACGCACGCTCAACGTGCCGAAATCCACACCGGCCACAACAGTCATTGCTAGCTCCGTGGTAAACGATTTCCGTCCAGACTACACTACTCCTCAAAACGGGCGACAAAGCTCGAACATCCTTCAAACACGGGAACGAATCCGCTTCTCGAGGCGCAGGCAATCATCAATGTGCTTACGATCGAAAATAAAGAGAAGGGATCTACTTCTTCGTCGCATCGGACGCAGGGCTCGCGTTCACACCATTCATCGGCAGACGCACCACAAATCTCGTGTTGCCCGGCTCCGAATCGACGTTAATCTTCCCGCCGAACTTCTGCGTCACAATCCGATGCACAATCTCAAGCCCCAACCCGGTCCCTGAGCCCTGTGGCTTTGTCGTGAAGAACGCTTCGAATATCCGAGGCAGAACCTCCGGTGGAATCCCCGGCCCGTGATCGGTAACACTTACCGCCAGCCATTCCGGATCCCCAAGGCCGTTGGCCCGCTCCGTCCACGTCGCAATCTCGATATGCCCCAGTACGGGCGAGGCGTCGGCAGCGTTGTCGATCAGGTTTGTCCACACCTGACTCAGCGCCGATCCGCGTGTCTGGATTATCGACGGCGACGCATCGAATTTCTTATCCACCGAGATCTGCTTCACGCGCAGCTTGTGTCCGAGAATCGTGATCGTGCTTTGCAGGCTGTCGTGCACATCCAGCTGTTTCACCGGTGATCGATCGTCATAGGCAAATTTCTTTACCGCCATTGCGAGGTCAGAAACACGTGAGATGCTCTCTTCGATCGCACACACCAGCGAAACGCTCGAAACCAGCGCCTCCAGCCAGTTCAATGCATCCGAAAAGCTCTTCGCGTCAAAGAACTCCCGCGCACACTTCAGCTCTTCCTGCTCGAATCCGATCGCCACAAGGGATGGAGCAATCGTGAATGCGTTTTCAACCCCCGCCTGCTGCAGCCACTCCGCCAACTCCTCTTCGGCATCGGCTTGCTCCATTGTGCTCAGAGCCTTGGCATGGCAACCCTTCACTGCGTGCATCAGCAGACCATGCATGCACTCCAACTGCTCTGGTGTCTTCTGTTTCCCGGTTGAGCGCAGGCTCAGGTCCTGCAGCTTCAGCAGATTCTCGCGCAGCTGAGACGCTGCCCGCTTTGCAGCTGTTCCCGGATTGTGCAGCTCGTGCATCAACCCCGCGGCCAGGGTTCCC
>Ga0126381_100007357_pt1 | contig 12246 bp, 19 predicted proteins | sample PanSoiMetPlot_28_FD_96465 | JGI IMG/M metagenome (GOLD analysis project Ga0126381, IMG submission 96465) | Tropical forest soil microbial communities from Panama - MetaG Plot_28 | ecosystem: Environmental > Terrestrial > Soil > Tropical forest > Bulk soil | place: Panama | collected 2016-02-17
CCCAGAAGGCGGCGGGGTTTCGGCGGAGCCTGCCAGAGAGCCTATCCGCTTCGCTCGCGGATCTAGTGCGAGCGATGAACTGCTATTACAGCAACCTAATCTAAGGGCAAGACACTCATCCCGTCGATATCGAGCGCGCCCTGAAAGACGATTACAGCAAAGACCCTCGTAAGCGTGACCTGCAATTGGAGGCGAAGGCGCATATCACGGTCCAGAAGTGGATAGACGGTGGTGGATTGAAACGGCGCGCGGTCACAATTGGGGGCATCCGCGAGATACACCGCCGCTTTGGGGAACTGCTGCCTGAGGATCTATTGTGGGTAGAGGACCTCGAAGCAAAGAACGGGTGCGGGTTCTGCCCGGCGATTTACGCAAGCGCGATGTGAAGTCGGCACACACGTCGCTCTTAGTCCTGGTGCGTTGCCACGTTTTCTGGGTCGCTTCGAGGAAAAACCCTCCAGGCTTCTGGTCTGCAGATTCCGACTTCTATCCAGCTCCATTCACTCCGCTGAGAAAGCCGCCCAGGTGTCCTGTCACTGCGACAAAGACTGCTGCCACAGCCTCGATAGGCAGACAGTATCCCGGCAAAGCGTCCCCCTGTTTTCTCTGGGCTTTCCGGTGCATGAACCACACCAGTAAAACCAGGACACTCGATATGCAGCCCATCACGAGATGCATCAAAAGGAGGCCCTTCAGCTTTTGCCCTTCGAGCTCCCACTGCCACGCGAGAATCCCGGTTACCACGACTGGTACGGTTGAGATCGCCGCGACGAGTAAGTTGTAGTAGGCCACCGCGGCAAGCAGGCGCTGCTTCTTCCATTGCGCAAGGAAATCAAAGAAGACCCCGATGATGAACAGCGCAATCGGAAAGTGAATCAGCACGACATGTTGCGCATGCTTCGCGAAAAGAACTGTTTTTATGTCGAACGGGTGCACGACGCCTCCTCACTCACTGGACGATGACTTTCCCGGTCATCTTCGGATGAATCGAACAAAAGTACGGGTAGGCTCCTGCCTTGCCGAACGTGTAAGAGAACTTTTCATCCGTGTCGAGCACTTTGGATTTAAACGTCTTTGCATCATCCGTGCTCACAACGGTATGGGGGATATCGTCGCGATTGACCCACGTCACTGTGGTCCCGACGGAGACGGTAAGTGCGGACGGCCCGAAGCTGAAGTTGTCGATCTTCACTTCCGTCATTGAAGTCTTGTCCTGTGCGCTGAACGCGAATCCTCTTCGACCTTCCACACTCGCCACCAATCCGATCGCGAGTAAGGCTCCTGCAACTACAACGAACACACTTCTCCTCATATTCTTTCTTCCTTTCTCATGGATTTCTGATCTGTTTGGCTTCTCGAACGACGTTCATGCCGCTTAGGCGAGCGTCGAGTCCACCACCGCGAGCGCATGTTGCCCTTGGACGTAATTCACGTCCGTTATCCCCAGGATGCTTCTGAGCTGCTCTGCCGGCACCTTCATCGGCCCCGGCGAGTCCGCCTTGCCCGGCTGCGGTTGTGGGAACGCCGTCGATGCCGCGGTGTGAAAAGTGACATTACCTTCGACCTTCTGCAGCGTTTGGTGAATGTGCCCATTCAGCACCGTTACCGAACCGAATTTCTTCAAGTAAGCCAGTGCCTGGGCGCTGTCTTCGGTACCCCAGCCCCATTCCGGATACACGGACCACAGCGGAATGTGAGCGAACACCACAATAGGCGTGCTGGATTTCAAGTGCTTCACGTCGTCTTCCAGCCACTCGAGCTGGTCGTGCCCCAGCGCGCCGAGTCCGCCGGCTTTCAGATTCATCACGTTCACCAGTCCGATAAAGTGCACGCCTTTCTTATCGAAGCTGTACCATCCATCGCCTTTGCTGCCCTTCCCGTAGCGCTCGAGGAATTGCTTTCCGTCGTCATTTAACACGTCGTGCTCGCCAGGGACATAGAACACGTCCTTCGGCTTTGCGCCCTTGAGAATCTGATCGACGGTATCAAACTCTTCCGGTTTCGAGAGGTGGCTGATGTCGCCCGTGTGTAGCATGAATTCTGGAGCCGTCGGTAGAGCGTTGATCTTGTCCACCGCCACTTTCAGCGTTGCCGCGACATCAGGATTCGCGGCCTTGTTGAATCCCATGTGGCTGTCGCTGATCTGGACGAAGCTTAGCTCTCCCATGGTGTCCCTCGGATTCGTTTCCGGCATTCGGCTCAAGGCGTAGGACTTCAGTACGCCACCCTGCATGACGCAGAAGGCGCCCGTACCCGCCCAGGCCATGCACTTCAAGAACCCTCGGCGGTCAATTCCATCGTTGTTATGGTCGTAGATAATTTCGTCTTTTTTCTTCCCTGACATTCTTACTCTCCTGGTGGTGTGCGCTTCCTATCACTCTTTTGCATCCGCCACTGAACCACAGCGGCGCGGGCTGGGGGGGCCGCCCGCGCGTGCAAATGCATTTCGTTCGTCCAGACCGCAGGAGTATTTCATTTATTCCAAACTCAGAAGACTTTTTGATCTTTCATCAGTAATCCGCGACACAGAATAAAAACGTGCATGAGATGGTTCCCCACGATGAGTCTCATTTGAGCGGGGTGAAGTTTGAGCGAGTTGGATCCCGAGGACCGGATGCGCTTTGAGCAGCTCGTGCTGCCTCATGTAGACGCGGCCTTCAACCTGGCACGTTGGCCATTGCGCAGGCGCGAAGACGCCGAAGATGTCACGCAAGAAGCTATCCTCCGCGCCTTGCGCTTTTTCCGCGGATTTCATGGCGTGGATGCACGGTAATGTCGTCCCTCTCCCGTGCCCGCCGGCAGTTGTGTGTCGTTCTTGATGGCTCGTCCGGTGAGGAGGCTAACCGTGAAATGTGATTTTGCTGACTCACTTCTCCACAGCTACTTCGACAATGAGTTGAGTTCCTTAGATGCCTCGGAGTTTGGAAGGCACGTCGAAAAGTGTGCCGACTGTGGGTCCGAGCTGGTGCATCTGGATCTGTTAAGGGATAGGCTGCGACTCGCAGAGATCTATGAGGCTGCCCCCCCTTCTTTACGGCGGAAGATTACTGCAGAAATCCGTCCAAAGGCGCAGACGACTCCGAGGTCGCAGCCGCTCCTCTGGCATTGGCTTGCTGCGGCTGCGGCATTATTTTTGGTTGCGATCGTCCTTTGGAGAATGAGTCGCGGACCTCGCAACGATGATTATCAAACGGAACTTGCCTCAGAAATTGTCGATGCGCACCTGCGATCCCTGCAGCCAGGCGACGTGACTGGCATCGTCTCCAACGATGAGCGCGCTGTCAAGGGATGGTTCGACGCCAGAATCAAGTTTGCTCTCCCGGTCCACGATTTCGCGAACCAGGGTTTCGCGCCGAAGGGGGGCGCTTGGAGCTACTTGAAGGCCGCTCCGTCGCAGCGCTCGTCTATGAACGCAATGGACGTCTAATCAATGTATTCGTGTGGCCGACACAAGGACCGGACAAGTCACCCCGCGCCGGGTCCCAACGAGGCGTTCAACGGGTTGATTGGCGCCAGGACAAAATAGAATTCTGCGCGGTCTCCGACACTGACCCTACCGACCTTGAGCAGCTCCGCCTGCTAATTCATTCCAATACATAAACAAACTGTGAGTAATGTCAGACCTCTAACGCAAGAATTGGATTCGAGCGCAATTCCGAGCGTTGCAACACAAAATCCAAACTCATGCCTTAGGTCCTTCATTTCTTCGTGCTGCCGCTCCTCGCTCCGTGGAATAGAACATTCGTGGCACAAGTATTCAGAGATGAATGGCATTTAAGGGGAGCTCCAGCAGCACGCGGAGATGTTTGCAAGCAGGGCTAAAGGCGTTCGCTGCGCTAGGCTTCTGGCAACTGAGCACGAACGCCTCCGAGCCATTGGCAATCTCGCGTCATCGGGAGTGCTTGAGAATACCAATGCACGGGTCCCTCCGCTGTGGTCCGCGCAGTGAGTTTCGAGTTAAGGCCCCCCGCAACGCCAGGAGGTTCACACTGCGCATTTGATCTAAGCTTGCCAGAGCTAAAGTTTGCGATCGGTGATGATCCGCACGCCTTGAAGATTCGAAACCATCCAATCTCTATGACCGAAGAAACAAGCTCAGAGAGGGCCCCGTCACAGTCAGAGGATTCGGCGCTCCCAGCTCCAAACGCCGCAACCGAAGTACGTCGAAACCCACTCTGATACCTCTGATAGCGAAACATCGGGCTGGCTGTAGAGGAAGCCAGACATCTCATTCAATTCCTTGTTATTGCTTGTGACCTATGTGCCGCAAGAGGTCTTGGAAACGCGGATCCGAGCGGAGCGGGTCGAAACCGGGCCGCAAAAGGACGCCAGGATTAAATCGTTCTTCATAACCGTTCTCGAGCCACCGCATCGCTTGATCCTTATCGCCGAGAGCCGCATAGACGGTAGCAATCTCCGAGGCATACGAATAAGTAGGATTTGAGCGCTTCTTCAAATCACTCAGCAGTCGCAGGGTTTCGTCCCTTTTGCCTGCCGCGGCGTAGGCGCGTGCAAGATTGGCTGTGCATGTGGGGCAGTCTCCAGAAAGCCGAATGGCTTTCTGGAGTTCCGCGATCGCCTCTTTGGTGTTCTGTTTTTGGAGGTACGCCTGAGCCAGTTGATTATGGGCGAGGCCAAAATTGGGGTCCATTTCGACTGTCTTGCGACTCTGCTGGATCGATTCGTCGTAAAAATGGGCGATGACAAGAAGCTCTGCCAAGTCTGCGTTAATGATGAGGGACAACGGATCCAAGTTCTGCGCATTTCTCATTTCAACGATGGCTTCGGTGTTCCTGCCAACTAAGGCCAAGTGCCATGCATACCAATGATGTGCGGTCGCATACCCCGGGTTAAGCTCAATGGCTCGCCGGAACTCCTTCTCGGCAGATTCGAAATCCCAGTCGAACCCATCCAAGCAGAATGCCAGCGAGTTGTGGGCTTCCCCAAGAGTGCTGTCCAACTCCAGGGCTTTGATCGCTGCGGCCTTCGCTTTTGGGAGTGCCTCCTTGGGAGCCATCACCGCATACTGCCAATCTCCCAACAACGCATACGTGTCGGCCAAGCCAGAGTAAGCACGAGCGTAGTTCGGGTCTTCTTCGATCGCCTGGTTGAAATAGGCGACCGCCGCCTTCAAAGCATCCGCAGTTCGCTTATTCCAAAAGTAGCGCCCCTTGAGATACGACACGTAGGCTTCTGGATTAACAACCTTGATGCTCTTCAGGGCCGCTTCTTCCTGGGGATTCAGACTGATTCGAATTTGATCCGCAATGGCGTGAGCGACTTGATTCTGCAACGCCAGCGTATCGCGGAGATCACCCTCATAGTCATGGGACCATAGGTGCTTGTCTTCAGGGGCCTCAATCAGCTGGGCCGTGATGCGAACTTGGTTGCCGGAACGGAACACGGTCCCCTCCACGATCGCGTCCACGTTTAACTCGCGTGCGATCTGGGCCAGGGGCTTCCGTGCACCTTTGTACGGCATTACAGACGTACGCGAGATTACACGCAAGGCGCCGATCTGGCCGAGGTCGGTGATCAACTCGTCCGTCATGCCATCCGCGAAGTAGTCCTGGGAACCATCCGCGGAGAGACTCTCAAGAGGAAGGACGGCCAAAGAACGGACCGCAAGTGGAGGTCGGTTCCTTGAGCGAAGCGTCCACGCCATGAGAACGAACAAGAGCAGAACCAGGACCGAGCCAGAGATTCCCCATGCAAGAAACCGTCTATGAGCCACCGACTCGCCGGAAACATCCGGGCGATCCTTTGCTTGCGCTGGGTTTGCAAACTCTGGTCCGCGTAAGGGAGGGGAGTCAACAACTCTGACCTCCGCCAGAAAACGATAGCCTCTCCGAGACACGGTTTCCACAAAGCGCGGACTCTCCGCTGAATCGCCGAGGGCCTCGCGAATCTTGTTGATAGCTTTGTTAAGTCCGTGGTCGAAGTCGACAAAGGTATCGGCGGGCCAGAGTCTCTTCTGGAGGTCCTCGCGGGTCACCAGTTCGCCAGGGTACTCCAGCAGCATCGCGAGAACTTGAAAGGGCTGTTCTTGGAGCCGGACCCGCAGGCCGTGCTTGCGCAGTTCCCCAGCGCGAAGATCCACCTCGAAGACGCCGAATCGGAGCCGCCTCGGAAGATGCTCTCTCTCTGGCATGGGGAAACCCAACTGCCGGCAAGTGTATCACCCGACCGAAGCTGGCACAAAGCCAACCAGGGGATAACTCAATACAACTCCTGTATTTACAACGGTTTACGCGGGGACCCAAGCTTCTTGGAAGGAGGACTGGCAGTCCATTGTCGTCTTTCCTAAAAGTCTTCAATCTCGGGCACATGAACCAGTTTAGCGGTTCCGGGAATTTTCTCTCAATTGAACGGGAGTTGTGTGAATTGGAAAACTTGCAAGGAAGGCCATCCATGAAATCCGTCCGCTTCCTCGTTTTTCGCGTGTTCCTGCTCATCGCGTTCATCACTACCTATCTCTATCTTTTGTACGGACAGGAAGGCGCGCAAGGCGTTCCAATCGCACGGAACGCCGCGTGGAATGACTTCGTGCGGCAGATCGACCTTTCAATGGATGACTCTGCACACCAGACTCTCGGGAAAGAGATTGTCCTTATTCACAAGTTCCCGAAAGAACGCCAGTCCGAAGTGAGCGTCGGGATTTACGACATTAACGTCTCCAAAGCCATCGACCGAGTCCGCGCCCGATTGCAGAAGGCGGACAAGGACTTAGAGGCGATTAGGAGCGAACTGTCCTACAAGGAAAATCATGCAATAGCCGGGAGGTGATTTATGGAACCTGGAACAATCGTTCATTGCTGCGGATGCCAGCAGCCCATTATTCGCGGCGAAGACTTTGTCTGTTTCAAGAAGCCAGGTTCAAAAACCTACCAGTTCTTTCATCGCCGGTTCCGCACCGGAGATTGCTGGGAAAAGCACCTTGAGACCACAAGTAACGCTTTAGCGAGCCGCTGGACTTCCAGGACGGCCGCTTACGGATGACGGACAAAACCACTGCGCTGGGGAGATGGCGATGACAGAAAACGATTATCCTCGGGATTTTGAGCAAGAGGTCTTGCCGCATCTGGATGCGGCCTACAACCTCGCGCGTTGGCTGACGTGCAATGACCAGGACGCGCAAGACGTCGTTCAGGAAGCGTATTTGCGGGCATTCCGGTTCTTTGGTGGCTTCCGAGGAGGTGATGCGCGCGCATGGCTGCTCAAGATCGTGCGCAACACGTGCTACACCTGGTTACAACAAAATCGGCCGCAGTACCCCACTGCAGAATTTGATGAAGAACTCTTCGGTCCCGATCCTCTCGCACCGAACCAGGAAGAAGTTCTTCTCCAAAACGCCAACGGTAAATTGCTCCGACAGGCGCTGGAAGACTTGCCGCAGAATTCTCGGGAAGTGTTGATTCTTCGTGAATTCGAGGGGATGTCTTACAGGGAGATATCCGAGGTTACAGGAATGCCACCAGGAACAGTGATGTCGAGGTTATCGCGGGCACGCAGCGGGCTACGCAAGGCCTTCGCCAATCGACTGAACGCAGACACTAGAACCGTGACATCCGGTCCATGCTCGATTCGATCATTTGACCCCATTCGTCCTTCGTTCTTTCCTCAACCGATGCGATCAGGACCGCCGTCCACGACAATGGCCTGCCCGAAGGAATCGGGCTCGAACCAGGCCGGAGCCGGGGCCGCGAGGGGTTCACGCGAAACAGGGATACTGAGGTGGAGCATCCTCGAGTTCGTAAATGGCAGCGGAGCCGTCCAGCGCTGAACGCTTTCGCCCATAGGTGGGCACCCATTCTGCGAAAACCAACTCGTCCCGGACCGTGAAGACGATGTGGTCGAAACTGGAGCATAAGAATTGTGAATCTCGCGAATCAAAATTGCAGCTATCCCGTGTATCGCCTGGGAAGGACCCCGAGAACGATCAGCAGCACAGGCCAGGATGCCGCTTCGCCTTGCGGAGGCGCGAGGCAACTTCCCGACCGAAGATGACCGACGAAGTTTGGACGTTTGGCCAATCCTGTGCCGGTGGCAATCGCGATGCGCGAAAACGCCCGGCGCAGCGGCTTTAGCGGAACAGCCAAGTAAGTCCCTTCCGTCCAATCGGTCGCTGTCTCCAGGTCGGTCTTTAAGTGTCGTCTACTGGTGGGGATGCTCTCATGCCCTGGCCGTCTATCCGCACAGGAAACGATGCAGAAGCGCTGTGCGGTCAAAGGCACAGCTTCGCTGGTGAATGCATCAGGACAACGTTCCACCTCGGAAGGCTTTCTACTACGGTGCAAATTTCCGTAAGATTCGCAACCTCTGCGGAAGTGAAAAGCTGCTGGCTGGCTTTCGCGATGGTCACCATCGTTGCCTGTGTGCACACCGGTGTGCATAATTGGCGTTATACCTACACACTGGAGAACGTCGTGAACAGGGCGGCGTTGACGCGAACGAATCTCTTACTCGAGGTCGGAAAGGTCCGGAGACTCCGCAAGGCCCTCCGTTCACGCAGCAATTCTGAACCGGTGCGACGAGTGATCGACGAAAGGTTGGCTGTGGAAACAGGTCCTGAGGCCCTGCGAAGCCTGTGAACGCTCGGAGGTCCCTACGACGTATTTGGGCGCGCCCCCGCGAAGAAAAGATGATTTCACTGCAGCCAGGTCCACTTCTGTTCGATACGGGCATTTACATCCGATTTAGCCGAGGCGAGAACTATCTTTGGCTCGGGGAAGATGCCCGAGTCTTCCAGCGCACAATCCTGACGGCAGTGGTAGCCGCAGAACTCTACGCCGGTATCCACAACCATCGGGAGAAGCGGGCCCTGGATAAACTTTGCCAGGCACACAGCGCTCTGGGTCACTTGTCATCACCCTCGGTACCGGCATGGATTGATACTGGCATTCTGCTACGTCGTGCCCAAAGCGTTTTTGGGCAAATGCATTTCGCCCGCCATTTTCGCGATCTCCTGATAGCCGTACAAGCATCCCGGGCAGGGGCGACGCTCGTGACGGAGAATGTCGGAGATTTCGCCCGCTGGAGATCAATCCTCGCGTCCGCCAAAAAGACCTTGAAACTATTCAAGCCCTCTTAGTGTCCAGGAGACGAGAGAACCCGGCCTTTGATTGAACCTCGCAGTGTCAAATCTGGGGACAACAAGGGGACGATAAGAGCTGACATGCGGTATCTTCTGGTTTCAACAGATTACATTTACAACGCTCCGTGCCACGGCAGGAGGCCGTCGAGCATTCGTGAAAGCTCGAGAACGTCGTCGCTGAGTTCCGCCAGTTAGGCGAAGTGCAGACACGATTTGGACCCATGGAAAAGCAGGTGCGCTACCGTGCCGCAACCGTGCATTTATGAACGAGGTTGAGGCCATTAGGGTTAGCTTTGAACGAGAAGCAGATTCCCCGGTTTGTTGGCAATAATAGAGATGCAGGCAGGAAATGGAGTCGTTAGAATGAGACATCGTGCGCCCAAAGCAGGCGCGCTACCAGGCTGCGCTACACCCCGACATGAAGCGCGCTACTCATTCTAAAGGACTTTTCGTTTTCCTGCCTGCTTCTATTCATCGTTTTTGGGCTCAACCGTGCACTTACCGTGCATTTTTTACACCCTGCACTCATTAAATCGTGACCGTGCAGGTTGTTCTGCTGCCACCGGCGCCATTTCCCCGGCTCGGCGGTTAAGCTTCTCCAGGGCCTCGCGCTTCATCTGCAGTTTCATCTGAGAGTACTTCTTCATGACTTGCGCTTCTGCCTGGCGCAAGGCATTTGCGCAACCCATTCGCGCGCCACTCCTCCAACACTCAACCGCGTAGCATAAGAGGACCGAAGGTCGTAGATTCGGAAATAGGGGATCTTTGCCCGACGAAGCGTTTTGGTCCAAACCGTCTTGAAAGTGGTTTGGTCCCCCCTCCCATTCCGAGAAACTGACAGGGGAGGACATAGACAGCTACTGGGATTGTGATGAATGAGGGACGAAGCTCGGTACGGTAGGGAAGCTGGATTCAATGATATGGAAATGTGCGAATCCGGACGGTCCGCTGCTCGTTAGCCGTTCCGTGTCTTATGGTTGTCGCCATCGAGACTGGACACGCATCCTTGGTCCCTGTCCCATTTGGAGCAGCAGCTTGCGCCTAACTTCCCTGCTTGTCATCTAAAGGGTAGAAGAGTCGAAGCCTGCCTCATGTCCCTGAGGTGAAGATTCCCAGTTAGGACCTGGTGATGGAGGTTTGTCTATGAAGCCCAGGATTTTCTTTATTGCTGCAGTCTTACTCGGGAACAGAAACGGACTCGTGATTGCATTCGGCGACGTCAAATACACCTATAACTGCTGGCGCCCGGTGCCGGCGAATTCGCGAAGTAAAGCTCTACCATTAATTAAGCATTAAATAACCAAAAGTTGAATGAAAGACCTACTGCGAATTTTGACAGTGGGCTGGAGGAGTATGGATATGGTTGAAATAACTTCGGGCTAATACCCGGAATGCTGGAAAATCGCGCCTTTAGATTCGAGGAAAAAACATGTGCCGAGCCTTGGTGGTTACCAAACCAGTCGGAGAATCTCGAACGGCTACCATGTCACTGACCATCTCCTGTCTCTTATTATGCACTTTGTTTTTGCCCATAGATCGAACGCAGGCTGCCGACCAAGTTCCTGTTTTGAAGATTACGCCGGTAGAAAGCTCAATCACGTTCGACGTGGAAGCGTCGGTGGATATCAAGGGTACCTTTGACAAGTGGGATGCCACTTTGACATTCACGTCGCCTGATGTGACGACAGGCGTTTTAGACATCAAGATTCAAGCCGACAGTGTAGACACCGGAAGTGGAATGAAGAACGGCAAGCTCAAGGGCAAAAACTTCTTCGATGTGAAACAGAATCCGTACATCACTTTCCATTCTACGAAACTCGTCCAGACTGGCCCCAACGCTTTCGAGGTGGATGGCGACTTCACCATTCGAGGAGTGAAGAAAGCCGAGAAGCTGACGCTAACCGTTACGGGAGCTGGTACTGGCTCGGGCACGATCCAGGGAACCATGGGCTTCGACCGCAAACAGTATGGAATGAACAGCGGTATTCCCTTCATCAAGATTGCCGATCGTGTTGAAGTAACTGTCAACCTCAAGGCAGAGCGAACCAGCGGACCTCCGCTGGCCCTTAAACAGTAGCAACATCTGCTAACCTGCGTGTTCTTCGCTTATCCGCGCCAGGGCATGGCCCGACAAAGGATTTCACCCCGTCTTTATATGCCTTGACACGTATATGCTCTGCGGAGTATACCAAGAGAGTGGAATCTGTGTTCGAAATCATTGCGGAGCCGAACCGCCGCGCGATATTGAGCCTCCTGGTCTCGTCACAACAGTCGGTTGGAGAGATCGAGCGTCAGCTTCGTATGCCACAGCCGACCGTGTCAAAGCACCTGCGAGTGCTACGCGAGGCCGGTTTCGTGGAATCCACGGTGGACGCACAGCGCCGGCTCTACCGGCTGAAACCTGAACCCCTTCAGGAGGTAGATGCCTGGCTGGCTCAGTTCCGTCGGTTCTGGTCCGCCCACGTAGACGATCTCGAACGCCACCTCGACCGCCTGGATCAATCAACACCAACGAAAAGGAAAACAAGGAGAAGAAGATGACCGATCGCGAGTGGAAGCCCGTCAGGAAGCCCGCGGAGAAGGCGGCGAAGACGGCCGATGGCGAGGCCGCTGTGCTCGCGAAGATTGCCGCGATGCCCGCGCCCTACCGCGCCATGGGCGAGCGCCTCCACGCTCTCATCCTGCGCAGCGCGCCGGCGCTCCAGGCGACCTTGTACTACGGCATGCCGTGGTATGCGAAGGATGGCAGGCGCGTCCGCTTCTTCCGCGCGGATAAATACATGACGTTCGGCCTCACCGAGGAGGCCGACCTCACCCGCGAGGAGGCCGCGCCGCACCAGCTCCTTGCATCCGCATGGTACTTCACCGCGTTGGACGATCCGACCGAGGCCAAGCTCTCCGCCATTGTGTGCAAGGCCGCGAGATGAGGGCGCGCCTAAAACCACTTCAGGAGTTGGACGCGTGGCCGGCTCGGTTCCGTCGGTTCTGGTCCGCTCAAGTCGATGCTCTCGAACGCTACCTCGATCGCATGGATCAATCAGCTCGAACAAAAAAAAAGAAAAGGAGAAAACGATGACCGATCGCGAGCAGTACACACCGGGTCCGGCCAGCGGGGCACAAGTACGAAAGGACGGCGGAGAGGTGGACGCTCA
>Ga0126381_100007358_pt1 | contig 12246 bp, 12 predicted proteins | sample PanSoiMetPlot_28_FD_96465 | JGI IMG/M metagenome (GOLD analysis project Ga0126381, IMG submission 96465) | Tropical forest soil microbial communities from Panama - MetaG Plot_28 | ecosystem: Environmental > Terrestrial > Soil > Tropical forest > Bulk soil | place: Panama | collected 2016-02-17
GTTAAAATGCCGTTGAAAATTTCAATCGAGAAAGCTTTCGCGGGGGACGAGTATAGAAGCGCGCCGCGTACTGTCAATGCGCGATTCAAAAATTCTGGCGCAAATTCTGCAAACTGCGAATTCCTGCTGGAAATCAGATCATGCCGAGCTTCATTCGGCCTGCTTCGCTGATCATGTTTTGGTTCCAAGGCGGGTCCCAGACGAGCTGGACATCGGCGTCGTCCACACCGTCGATGCTCAAAATTTTGCTTTGCGCGTCGTGGGCGATGGCAGGGCCCATCCCGCAACCGGGAGCGGTCAAAGTCATTTTCACTTCCACTCGTGTGCCGCCATCCTCTTTTTTCACCAGTCGGCAATCATAAACCAGGCCAAGATCAACAATGTTTACCGGGATTTCTGGGTCGTAACATTGCCGCAGCTGATTCCAGACATCGTCCTCTGAAACGTCGCCGTTTGCCGTGCGCGCAGGTTTTTGCGGTTCCTGCACCTGCGATTTTTTGAGGCCCAGCGCATCGAGATCTTTCTCGGCAACCCTCGCCAGCCCCTGGTAAGTGGCGATGGTGTAACTTCCCCCGAGGCTTTGCGTGATCACGCCCTGCGTTCCAGCCGGAATCGTCATTTTCTGGCCACTGGGGATCTGAATTGCTTCACAATCGCGGCTCAAAGTGAATTCGGTGTTCTCGTACATGGCTTTAGAAACTATGCCACAGAATTACCCAGATTAAACCCAGATCGATCTCAATACACATCCCGCTTGTAGCGTTTTTCGCTCTTCAGCTTCTCAACGTACTCATTGGCTTGATCGACGCTTTTGCCGCCTTCTTCCTGGACGATTTTACGCAGCGCTGCATCGACATCCTTAGCCATCCGCCGCGCGTCGCCGCACACGAAAAAGTGCGCGCCCTCGGCGTCGAGCCATGTCCAAATTTCAGCGGCGTGCTCCTTCATCTTATGCTGCACGTAAATCTTCTGGGGTTGATCGCGTGACCACGCGCAATCGAGCCGTGCGAGAAGTCCGTCCTGCACATACGCGTTAAACTCGTCTCCGTAGGCAAAATCGCATCTCTCATGCTGCGCCCCAAAGAAGAGCCAGTTTTTACCCTTGGCCCCGGCGGCTTTTCGCTCCTGCAGATACGCGCGGAAGGGCGCCACTCCGGTCCCGGGACCGATCATGATGATTGGGGTGTCCGGATCCTCCGGCAAATGAAAATGTTTTGCTACACTGGGAAAAACGGGCACTGGCACGTCATCAGCGCGTTCCGCTAAAAAAGATGAACAAACTCCTTTCCGGAGCCGCCCGTGGCTTTCGTAACGGATGACGTCCACTATGAAGTGAACCTGGTCGGGGTACGCCTTCAAGCTCGAAGCCACTGAGTAAAGTCGCGGCTGTAATTTCGTCAGTAGGCCCACAAACTCTTGCGGTGCAAAACGGGCAGAGGGATGTTCCAGTAGGAAATCGATTATTTCCATTCCCCAGAGATAAGTCTCGAGGTCCTGTTTGCGGTTTGGAGCGAGAAGATAGCTCAGCGTTGGCGCTGCACTCGCGCGTTGGGCAATGGCCTTCAAAAACTTTGGAGTTGGTTGCGTGATGCTGTAATCGCGCAGTAGCGCTTCGCGGAATGTCGTCAGTTCGCCCTTCAGACGCGGAACTTGTTCATCGCCGGTCGCGCCGAGCGTACGGATGATTTCATCGACCAACTCTGGATCGTTCGTTGCATAAACAGCTAAAGAATCGCCCACTTCAAAGCGCAAACCCCATCCCGTCAGATCGAGCTCGAAGTGTCGAGTGTCCTTCTCAGATTCCGGGCCACTAAGACGACGATTAACGACGAGACGAGCGGGAAACGGGTGTGCCCGTGTGAAGCGCGAGGAAGCAGCGGAAGCGGCAGCCGTAGCGGTTGCGCTAAGTTGAGTCATGGCACCTCTTGTAGCGGCGATTCGTCAGCGTCGCAAATTTCATCCATCATTTCCGATTGCCAGCGTAGGGCAAACGTCCATGGCGCGCTGCGCAGCGGCGGTTTCCTCCGGCGTTTCAGGTTGTTTAGAAAAATGAACAGCAGTTTCATCGCGGTTGTACCTGATAAGATTCGGCGCTTCTTCAAGACAAAGGCGGCACAGCGCGCAGCTCGTGTCCACGTACCACGCTCCGGGCGCGTTCTCGCTTTGTCTGCTCAGGTTGTCCGCCATAGCTGGAAGCGTTAGAACCGACGACTTCCAGGCGACGAAAACGCGCTACGCCGCTGCTTTTTGCTGGGACGAATCTTTGTTGACTCATCTGAAGCAAGCGCGATAGCGAAATCGACTTGGCGTTTAAACGCGTCAACGCGCGCCACAAACACCCGCAGTTGATCGCCTACACTGAATCTCTTTCGCGATCGTCTGCCGATGAGCTGCCGGCGAGTCGGCTCGAATAAATAAAAATCATCGGTGAGCGAGGAGACATGGACTAAGCCAGTGATAAGTGCATCGGGCAATTCCACCATCAATCCGTAGTTGCGAACATCGACGATCGCCGCTTGAAAAATCTGCGGATTGCGCTCATCGAGTTGGCGTTGGAAAAATTCGAGCTTCTTCGTTTGCTCGGATTCAATCTCCGCGTCGGCTGCGGTTCGTTCGGTCAACGAGATGTGTTCGGCGATTGACGCGATTTCGTTCATGTTGGGATGGTAGGGAGGGCTCGCGGAGCGGGCCGGACCGTCTCCCGCGGCTGGGGGACCCCCACCGAGGGCCCGGTGCACTACCAAATCGGCATAGCGCCGGATTGGGCTGGTGAAATGGAGATAATTTGTTTTCGCCAGACCATAATGTCCGAGCGGCTGCGGATCGTAACGCGCCCGTTTGAGACTTTTGAGCAGCGCAACTTTAAGCGCTTGCTCTTCCGGTTTACCGCGAATCGAAGCAAGCAGCCGTTGTAACTCCGGACGATGGGTTAGGTCGCCCACCGTGTAATTAAAACTCAGCACGAATTCGCGATATTCCGCCAACTTTTCCGGGTCTGGCTTTTCGTGCACGCGGTAAATCGTCGGAATCGCGCGTTTCTTTAACTCGCGCGCGACGGCCTCGTTTGCGGCCAGCATGAATTCCTCGATCAACTGATGCGATTCATCGTTCTCAACGCGCTCCAGCTTCACCGGATAACCCTTTTGATCGACCCACACTTTTACTTCGGGAAAATCGAGATCGAGGGCGCCATGGGCGAAACGTTTCTGCCGCAGGAGTGCTCCAAGTTCCCAGGCGAGGTGCAGGCGCTCGCCTAATTGATCGCGCGGCGGCGATTTTAAGATCGCGTACGCTTGTTTGTAGGTTAGACGATGGGCGCTGCGAATCACGCTTCGGGCAAAGCGGGCACTTCTCGTGACTCCATTCTTGTCGAAGTGAATGAAGACCGAGTGGGTAAGCCGATCCACTCCCGGATTGAGGCTGCATACGCCGTTGCTCAAACGCTCCGGCAACATCGGGATCACTCGGTCGGGTAGATAAACGCTGTTCCCGCGCCGGCGCGCTTCGCGATCCAGCGCGCTCTCAGGCTCAACGTATGCGGCAACATCGGCAATGTGCACGCCGAGATGCCAACCACCGTTGTCGATCTTCTGGACGTGGATCGCGTCATCGAAGTCGCGCGCATCGTCCGGATCGATGGTGATGATGAATTCTTTGCGCAAATCCTCACGGCCATGGAGCTGTCGCGCGCTGATCTTTTCAGAAATCCGATTCGCTTGATCTAAAACATCCTTCGCGAAGTCGGTGGGCAATCCGTATTTGCGGATGATCGAGAGCATGTCCACGCCCGGCGCTGAAGCTGGCCCGAGCACTTCGATGATTTCGCCTTCCGGATTAACGTGCCGGGACTCCCAGGCCTCGAGACGGACTACGACCTTATCGCCTGCTTTCGCTTGGCGTCGGCGCTCATCCCGATCTGTCGGGACGGGGCGCACGTAAATGTCATGGACGATCCGCGGATCATCGGGAACCACATAATAAAAATTGCGCGAATGCTGGAGGGTCCCAACGATGGTGTCACGGGCGCGTTCCAAAATTCGAATCACCCGGCCTTCGCGCCGGCCTTTCGCACGTTCGTGGGGCACGTCCCGCGAGATACGAGCCACCACACGGTCTCCGTGCATGGCGGTGCCAGTATTTTCTGCAGCGATGAAAATGTCCGCCTCGCCTCGTTTTTCCGAAGTAAGAAAACCGTAACCGGCTTGATGAATCGACAACTTCCCCGTTACCAAGTCCGCTTCAGCTGGCAGCACATAGCGGTTCTTCCTAATCCGCGCTATCTCGCCAGCGCGCTCGAGCTCGCGCAAAATTTTGCGTAAGGCAATTCGTGCGCCGGATTTTACGCCAAGCTTGCGGGCGATATCGATCTTATCGAGCGGCCGGTAATCTTTCCGGCTGAGCAACGCCAGAATTTGTTCCTGAATCTTACGTCCGTTTGGAGTCATCGCAGCGAAACAATGTCGTTGGGTTATTGTCGATGTAACGCGGTTTCAACCTGAGGTCGAATAATGCGAAAAGCGGTCATTGTTGGCGGATTCGCGTTTGCACTGACTAGCGTTGCTTCATTTGCTGGAGGAGGTGCGAAGATGAAGATCACGAGTTCTGGTTTTCAACAAGGTGGAAATATTCCATCGAAATTTACATGTGATGGCGGGGGTACCAGCCCGCCGTTACAGATCGCGGATGTTCCGTCCCGGGCGAAAAGCCTTGTCTTGATTGTTGATGACCCGGATGCACCGGGCGGATTGTTCACCCACTGGACGGTTTGGAATATCTCGCCGCAAACGGCTGCAATCGATGAGGGGATTACGCCGAAAGGCGTCCAAGGAACAAACGACTTCGGCAAATCCGGTTATGGCGGACCGTGTCCGCCATCAGGCACGCACCGTTATTACTTCAAGATTTTCGCCCTGGATCGCGAGCTCAATCTGCCCTCCAGCGCAAAGCGCGGTCAGCTTGACGCTGCAATTAAAGATCATGTGGTTGCGCAAGGTGAATTAGTGGGGCGCTATTCACGGAAGAAATAAAATGCAGCGGCGGTCTGCGACTGCCCAAGGAATGGATTTTCGGCGCTCGCAGAGCGCCGCTACAATGCTTCGAATAAAGCGTCGCGTGTGATAGTCTCACACGCATGATGAGCGGGAGACAGTGGAAAATCGGCGAGCGTGTTGTCGATCTTTCGCGACGGGGACTAATAATGGGTGTCTTGAACATTACGCCAGATTCCTTTTCCGATGGCGGTAAGTTTTTTGCGCATGAAGAAGCGGTCGAGGGCGGCCTGAGGATGGCGGCCGAAGGCGCGGACATTATTGACGTGGGCGGCGAATCCACGCGACCGGGATCCGAACCGATCCCCCTCGAGGAGGAGCTGCAGCGTGTGATCCCGGTGATCCAAATGCTGCGCGAGAAGATCGACATCCCGATCTCGATAGATACTTCGAAAGCGCAGGTTGCGCGTGCGGCGATCCGGGCAGGCGCGGCGATGGTCAACGACATTACCGGCGGACGCGGCGACGCTGCAATGTTTTCCGTTGTTGCCGAAACCAAATCGGGGTTCATCATCATGCATATGCAGGGAAATCCGCGCACCATGCAGATCGAACCGCGCTATGCCGATGTGGTCGCGGAGGTGACCGATTTTTTTCGACAACAGTATCAGCCCGCCATAGAGTGCGGCGTCGATCCCATGGCGATTGCGTTTGATCCGGGAATTGGTTTCGGGAAAACGCTGATGCATAATCTCGAGCTCCTTGCGCATTTGGAGAACCTTCGGGTGCACGAGCGGCCGCTGGTAGTCGGCGTGTCGCGCAAGAATTTTCTGACGCAACTAACTGGAGCGCCTGAAATGGCGGGGCGGCTGGCGCCTACGCTCGCTTTAACCTCGTTGCTACGGGCGCGCGGCGCGGATGTGTTCCGCGTCCATGACGTGAAAGAGAATGCAGATGCGTTACGGGTAACCGAAGCAGTTCTCCAGAAGGCGATATGATTTATCAACTCATCGATCTCTGGTTTAGGGGCTGGCGGAGTCTGATTGAAATCATTCTGCTGACTATCGGGATTTATTACGGCTACCTCTATTTTCGCGGCACGCGCGGAGCGAAAGTATTGACCGGACTGGCGATCGTTTTTCTGACGCTGACGCTAATCTCGACGCTATTAAATCTTGTCGTCATTGGCTGGCTGTTGCGCAGTTTCTCGGTGTTCCTCGCCATTGCGCTGGTGGTGATTTTTCAACCGGAACTGCGACGCGGTCTGGCGGCGCTCGGTGGGCATCCCATCTTTTCGCTGACCAGCGAAAAGCGGGAGACAGTCCACGATCTGGCTGAAGCGGTGACGCAACTGGCCAACAAACAGTTCGGCGCGCTCATCGCGATCGAGCGCGACACATCGATTCGAGTTTATGAAGAAACCGGCGTCACAATCGACGGCGACTTCTCGGTTGAGCTTATCCTGGCGATTTTCCACCCCAAAGCTGCTCTTCACGACGGCGGAGTAATCATTCGCAACGGACGGATCGCGGCCGCGGCCTGCATTTTCCCCGTCAGTCAGCGGGAAACACTCGATCGAAGCCTCGGTCTGCGCCATCGGGCTGGGCTCGGGATCACGGAAGAGTCCGACGCCATAGCCGTGGTCGTGTCTGAGGAGACGGGCGCAATTTCCATTTGCCACCGGCGGCGTATCGAGCGCAATTTTACGCCAGAAACATTTCGTCAACGCATCGCGGAAATTTTGTTACACGGAGATTATGAAGAACCTGATTCTAAACAACTGGCGGGCGAAGTTGATCTCTCTCCTGCTCGCGACGACGCTCTGGTACCTCATCAAAAAGAACGTAGCGACGACCGCCTCGCCGTCTGAGGTGAGATCCCGCCCGGCAGCGGCGGAAACGCGCTAGCCGTTACAATAAGAGTTTCGATTCCCAACCGCCGAGTACTTCGGACGCCACTGTTAGCGCAAAAAACGGGATAGATTTTCTTCTTCCCACCGTCGTGCTCGGCGGTAATTGGGAAATTCGCTTTCGCGGCGGTTGAACTCTTCCGTGTGCACAATTCGGCGACCACCCCCGGTGTTCTGGTCCGGTACGACCGAATGCAACATCTCGTGATACAGAATATAACGAAGAAACCACGGAGGCACGAATGGTTGATCCAGTGCCGGATTGATTCGGATCACGCGGTCTTCCTCCTGGATTGAGCCGAAGACGAACTGTTCTCTGGGGCGATGTTTCCGCTGGCGTCCCCACATCACTTTGTAATCACCCAGGCGCCCGCGAAAGTAGCGTTCGTTTAAGCGATCGAAGATTGGGCGCAGTTTGAAATAGGTTCCTTCATGCTGCAAATTCAGCTGCTGTTGCATCGGTAGCTTAGGATGCGCAAGCTTTCGTTTGGTCTTCTTCTTTGTTTTCGTTTTTCTAGCCATCCTTTTATCCCTTCAAATTCTGATCACTGGGAAGAAATTTACGTAGCTTTTCATCGACTGACAAGCAAGGCGTAAATTGCCCAACGCTGTCCATATAAACCCCTTTTACATAGGTATTTACGTTGGAACTTACCTCCCGGGCAAAGTCACACAACCGCGGCAAAAATCGATGCCGAAGAATGAAGAGGACCGTCTTCCACAGCGCTCAAAGTTTGCGAAGGTCGCAACCGGCGTATAATCGTGTTTTAGCCCTGCAGCAGGCTTCGAATTCATGGAGGATTAAATCGGCATGATGCCTTTTCTTAGAAAGTTGCTTGGCCTGAATTGGCTTCTGCTCGTGGTCATGCTGGCATTGGCCATCTTTGGCGTGGTCGCAATCTATAGCGCCACGTCCACGCGAACCGATCCGTTCGCCGCAGATTTCTGGCGCAAACAGGCAAACTGGGTCGTAGTTGGTTTCTTCGCTTTCATGATAACGAGTCTAATCGATTATCGCTGGATTCGATGGGGCGCGTTGCCGATGTATCTTGCGGGCATTTTCTTTTTGATTCTGACCAAGTTTATGGGGACGCGGGTGTATGGCGCGCGCAGTTGGTTGCATTTGGGGCCAATCAATTTCCAACCTGCGCAGCTGGCGGTCGTCGCGGGGATCATGGTATTGGCGTTGTTTTTAACTCAGTTCCGCGAAATGCATCCGATGCTGCGGGTGCTGCTTTGCGGAGCGATCGCGGCGGCACCCTGCCTTCTCATCCTGATGCAGCCGGATCTTGGCGAGGTGATCATCTGGGTACCGGTACTCCTGGCGCTGTTGTTCGTGGGCGGCCTTCCGCTTCGCTATTTGATTTGCATTATTCTCATCGGAATCGCGTTTATTCCGCTCGCGATCAATCTCGGATTAAAGCCTTATCAGCAACAACGAATCACCGCGTTTACCCATCCTGATATCGACAAGCAGGGTGCCGCTTGGGCGATCAATCAGTCGCTTATTGCAATTGGATCCGGCGGTTGGTCGGGGAAAGGGTTCAAAGCAGCGAACACTCAAATCGAGCTGGGCTTTTTGCCCGCCACAGCCGTGCACAACGATTACATCTTCTCTGCGATCGGCGAGCAATGGGGGTTTGTCGGGGGAATGTTTCTTCTCGGCGGGTTCGCCTTGCTTCTGCTCACATGTCTATTTGTTGCTTTTTTTGCAGGCGATCACCTGGGTTTGCTTTTGGTGGTGGGTATGACTGCGCTCATCTTCACACATATCTTCCAGAACATGGGAATGACGATCGCGATGTTGCCAATTACGGGCGTGCCATTGCCGCTGATCAGCTACAGCGGGTCGTTCGTGCTGATGATCATGTTTGGACTCGGGCTGGTGAATAGCGTGTGGATCCACCGGCACGTTTCTGCCTAAAGAGCGAGATTCTGCATTGTAGATTTCAGGGGAAGCTGTCAGCTTCCTCTATAGGGCTGATGGACGATCTCGCCCGAGATGCATGGACGCCGATTACAAAGTCAGGCTGGAGGTTTTCGAGGGACCCCTCGATCTGTTGCTTTACCTGATCAAACAGGACGAAATCGACATCTACGACATTTCGATCGAGCGCATCACGCGGCAGTACCTCGAATATCTCCAGACCTTCAAAGAACTGAACATCGAGTTGGCGGGAGAATTCATCGTCATGGCGGCAAACCTGATTTACCTCAAGAGCCGTAGCCTTCTACCTGCCGATCAACAGCCGCCTGAGGAAGGAGCTGACGAGGACGATCCCCGGTGGGATTTAATCCGGCAGTTGATCGAGTACAAAAAATTCAAGGAAGCAGCTGCGAACCTGCATCTGCGCGAAGAAGAACAGGGACGAATTTTTGCCCGTGAGCCGTCATCCTCGTTGCTGGAGAACCCGTTGCAGCTGGCGGAGGTTGGAATTTTTCAGCTGATCAACGCTTTCCAAACAGTGATCAAACGGATCGAGGCGCGCCAGGAAACGCAGGAGATTTTCGGCGAACGCTTTAGTGTTTCGGAAAAGGTCGATGCGATTCTGCAACGCGTCGCCGCCGGTGTTCCGGTTCGGTTCTCCGATTTATTTGGAGCTGCTGTGTCCCGGGTTGAAGTGGTAGTGACCTTTCTCGCGCTATTGGAATTGATCCGTCTCAAACAGGTTCGCGCGATTCAGAAACATATCTTCGCCGAAATTGAAATCGCGCGTGCTGCCGCGTGAAGATCGATAACCATGCCGCGGATTCTGATTACTGGATGCGGCTACGTAGGAGAAGCCACGGCTGATTTGTTTCATCGCGCTGGCTGGCAGGTGGAAGGCTGGGTGCATTCCGCAGAATCCGCAGCCAGGTTATCGACTAGGCCGTATCCAGTTTTTGCTGTCGATATTTCAAATCCGACGCGGGTTGCCGGGCGGGGTAGCAACTTTGATTATGTGATGCTTGCCGCGAGTTCACGCGGCGGTAAGTCAGATGCGTATCGCCGCATCTACTTCAACGGCGCAAGTAATCTTCTCAATCGGTTTGCTGGAACGAGAATACTCTTCACCAGTAGCACGAGCGTTTACGCGCAACGCGACGGTTCGTGGGTGACCGAAGAGAGCGAGACCAAACCGCGCCACAAGACCGCTCGAATACTCCTCGAAACCGAAAGGTTGGTGCTCGCTGGCGGCGGCATTGTCGCGCGGCTTGCGGGAATCTTCGGACCGGGGCGCTCAGCGCTGTTGAGCAAATTTCTGGCCGGTTCGGCTGTCATTGACCCGCAAAACGATCGGTTCGTTAACCAGGTCCATCGTGACGATGTCGCGTCGGCGCTTTTTCTTCTGCTGGATCGACAATCGACGGCCGGAGAAATCTACAATGTGGTTGACGATCAACCCATTTTGCAAAGCGAATGCTACCATTGGCTGGCGAAAAAATTCAGTCGACCGCTTCCATCGATCGGAACGTCGACCGCGAACTCGAAGCGGGGCGCGAGCAATAAGCGTGTCAGCAACGCGAAGCTGCGTCGCCTCGGGTGGAGCTTACGTTACCCCACCTTTGCCGAAGCAATGGAAAAAAGCATTTTGCCCAGCTTTGTAGAGCCCTCCGCCTAAGTAACGCGCCCGGCTTCCGACGTCGCCAGATCCACGCTGCGATAGCTGTCGTGCCGTTCACCGAAAAGTTGACGAATCACTTCTTCCACAGGCACTTCCTGGACATTGATGTCGCTTACGTCACAGGCGTCGAGCAATTGTCGGCATGTTTCCGTGACCTTCGCACGGGGAACCTTCAACTGAACCGATACGGGCGTTTGCTCGGTCACTTCTCCGAACGCAGACAGATCGCGCTTCGCGGCTTTTTCAAACGTGAGACTCAAAATTTTGTAGCCTGAAAATCGATCGATGATTTGCGTCAGTGGTCCGTCGAAAAAAATCTTGCCGTGATCGATTACAAGGACGCGGTCGCAAAGTTCTTCGATGTCCTGCATGTAATGACTCGTGAGCAGCGTGACGATGCGGTGTTCCTCGTTGTAAATACGTAGAAATTCGCGGACCCGTTTTTGACTGACTACATCCAATCCAATTGTCGGTTCGTCGAGAAAAAGCACGCGCGGCTCATGAATGAGCGCAGAGATCAGCTCCATCTTCATGCGCTCGCCCAGGGAAAGCTCGCGCACCATCACGTTCATTTTGTCGCCTACCTCCAAAAGTTCCGATAATCCGTCCACGACCATTTTGAATCGAGCTTGGTCGATCCCATAGATCGCGCGATTCAACTCGAGTGATTCTTGCGCGGGCAGGTCCCACCAAAGCGCATTTTTTTGTCCCATTAGCAAACTGAACTGGCGCTTCATTTCATTGCGCCTTTCCCATGGCACAAAGCCCAGCACGCGCGCTTCGCCCGAAGTGGGATTAAGCAAGCCGGACAGCATTTTGAGCACGGTAGTTTTACCGGCGCCATTTGGGCCCAGAAAGCCGACAAACTCGCCTTCCTCGATTTGAAATGAGACGCGATCAGCCGCGCGTGTTTCATCGTAGCGCCGCCTTAGCAATCCTTTGATCGAACCCCACAGACCACGCTCCTTGCGGTAGGTGCGGTAAACCTTAGTCAGATTGGAAGCTTCGATCGCAGGCATAGAAACGCATCGAGATAAAGCTGCGAAGTGCCCGTCTAGGGGAAGCTAACAGCTCCCCCTACAGAACGTCATCGAGGCACCAGAGCAAATGCGAAACTGTCTCCTCCGTTTCGTCGCCCATATTCGACAGGCGGAATGTTTTGCCGCGGATTTTTCCGTAGCCCGGGTCAATCACCAGATGATGTTTCTCGCGAAGCTTTCTCGCCAACTCAAGCACGTCGATGCCTTTGTTGTTCCTTACGCACGTGAGCGTTTTTGAGCGGAACCTTTCCTCCGCGAAGAAGTCGAAGCCAACGCGCCGAACCCAATCATGGACGAGCGCGTTGGTGCGGGCATGTCGATCAAAGCGCACTTCCAGGCCCTCCTCGAAGATTTCGTCGAGCTTGGATTCCAGCGCATGAATATGCGCGATGCTCGGTGTGCTGGGTGTCATCCATTGCGCCTGCTGTTTCCTGAACTCCAAAAAATCGAAATAAAATCCGCGATTCGGCATTTTTTCTGCGCGTGCGAACGCTTTTTCTGAAACGGAAAACAGCGAAAAACCGGGCGGCAGCGCGAGCGCCTTTTGAGCGCCGGTGAGCATCACATCGATCCCCAGGGCGTCCATGTCTATCTTGACTGCGGAAAACGACGAAACCGTATCGACGACGAGGGTGACGTCGGGATATTTCGCCAGGATACAGCATATTTCTCCGAGTGGATTCATCACACCGGTCGAGGTTTCA
>Ga0126381_100007359_pt1 | contig 12245 bp, 7 predicted proteins | sample PanSoiMetPlot_28_FD_96465 | JGI IMG/M metagenome (GOLD analysis project Ga0126381, IMG submission 96465) | Tropical forest soil microbial communities from Panama - MetaG Plot_28 | ecosystem: Environmental > Terrestrial > Soil > Tropical forest > Bulk soil | place: Panama | collected 2016-02-17
CGCGACGATCTGCGGCCAGTGCTCGGGCCCGCGCGGTGCCGAGCCGTTCGACCACGCCGACATCAGATCGATGATCGCCGACTTCAGCTCGTAATGCGTCAGTTGGAAAACGTCCTCCGCATCGGGGAAGAACCCGTGTGCGCTCAGCAACGCGCCGAATTCCCGGATCTTGTTGAAGAACAGGTTGGTGTACCAGTGCTCGCAGTAGAATTTGTGTCCCTCCACGTACGGGAACACGCGATGCGCCAGCGTGATCATCTGGTCATAGGCGGCGCGCTCCTCGTCCGAGCCGAGCAGCTCGCGGTAGTCCTCGATGAGCGCTCGCCGCTCGGCCTGCAGCCTCTCGATCGGCCGCTCCAGCGACTCCCCCGCCCGCACGCGCCGCATGTATTCCGGAAGCCCCGCGAAGGGCATGGAGAGGTCGTCATTCCAGGCGCGGTGATAGTGATAGAAGCCATCCCCCACATTGATGTTGAACCAGGGGTCGCGCGAGGTCTGCAGCTCCTGCAGCCATTGCTTTCCGGCCGGCCCGGACTGCTCGAGGGTCCTGATGATCTCATCGGCTGACACGCCGTCCGAGAACTTGCCATCGACGCCCAGCTCGACGGCCCGGCGCGCCAGGCGACGCAGCTCATCGTCCGGACGGAAGATCTCCGCCTCGATCCCCGCCACCATGCGCGCGATCGTCTGGTCGGTGATCTCCGGGAAGGCCTTCTTGCAGAAGCTGAAGAAGGTGAGATAGGCGCCGTAGCCGAGCAGCAGGAACTCGAAGTGGTGATGCCACATCCGGAAGTAGCCCTCGAGGGTCTTCTGGTAGGTGTCGAGCAGCAGGTGGTTCGAGGCCACGCCCTTGCCGGCATGCACGTTGGCGAGCGGCTCGAACTCCGGGAGCTGCGGTTTCGGCAGCGCCTGAGCCGCCTCGATCAGCGCCTTCATCTTCCCCTTCCACTGGTCGTACAGAGGCTCCCAGTGGGCGTAGTAATAGAAAGCGCGTTTCTGAAACTCCTCCGTGCGGCGCGCGATCTCGGCCGGATCGGTGACGGCGTTGCCTCCGATGTATACCCGGCCGTTGATGATCCGGTGATCGATGCCCAGGGTGGTGGGCAGGCAGTGAACGCGCGTGTTCGCGGCGCCTAACGCACAGTACGCGGCCTCTGCAGTCACCATGTCGAAGGCGGACATCGGCTCCGGGAAGTGCATCGAGTTGTAGAACCAGAAGCGCCCGTCGTCGGCCTTGGTGAACTGGATGTGGTACGGATACGCCGCCTGCGCCCGTTCGGTCCCGGGTATGACCTTCAACGAGCTCGGCAGAGGAAACCCTTGTGACTTCGCAGGGGACTTCGCTGGTGGGTTCATGGTGGGCTTCCGCGCACGCGCGTCTTGAGGCAACTGGGGCGATGGTAGCGCAAAGGCGCAGCGCGGCAACGCAAAACGCGAAGTGCGCTCAAGGAGCAGTGCTATTGCGCTCCGCTGCGCGGCAAGGGCCCCGCGAGCGGCTAGAATGGCCGGAGCGGCTACCCCGAGCGGGGTCTTTCCGTGTGGCACCGCGAGCGTTGGGGTTACAGTACTGCCTCTGTTACGGAGGCTCGTATGGCCCGAATCCTCTGCGTCCTCGCCGCGCTGCTGTGCCTGCCCGTCCTCGCCTGGGGGCAAAACGCAACCGCGACGCGCAAGGTTGTCCTGCAGAAGACCGACAGCGGCTACCGCTGGAAACTGACGCAGGGTCCTGTCCCGGCGGTTGGGGACCATCAGGTGCTGATCCACGTTCGCGCCGTCGCACTCAATCGCGGCGACCTGGAATTGCTGCCTGCCGATCACGGCCCCGATCGCAGCGGTCGCATGGTCGCCTCCGATGCAGCCGGCGACGTGGTGGCCGTGGGCAAGGGCGTCACCCTGTTCCGCCCGGGCGCCCGCGTGACCAGCACGTACTTCCAGAATTGGACCGATGGCCCCCCCACTGCAGCGAAACTGCAGAAGGACCTGGGGGCCTCCGTCGACGGCGTCCTGGCCGACTTCGTGGTGCTGGACGATACCAACGTTGCGCCCGCCCCTGCAGGACTGAGCTACGAGGAGGCATCGACGCTACCCACGGCGGGGCTGACCGGTTGGATGGCGTCAGTCGGGCGGCGCGAGCCTCACAAGGGCGACATCGTGCTGATTCAAGGAACCGGGGGTGTATCGGTCTTTGCGATGCAATTCGCAGCCGCTTCGGGGGCTCGAATCATTCTCACCAGCAGCTCGGACGCCAAGCTCATGAGTGCTCAGGCCATCGCGCCACACGAGGGAATCAACTACCGCAGCGTCCCCGAATGGAGCAAGCGGGTCTTGGAGTTGACCGACGGGCATGGGGCGGACGTCGTGGTGGATGTGGGCGGCAAGAGCACCCTCGAGCAGTCGGTTAGAAGCCTGTCGTACGGCGGAACCCTGTCCATCGTTGGTGGACTCAGCGGCTACGACGGCGTGCTTTCCGCGGGTGCGTTGCTCGGGAAGGCAGCGAACGTACACGGGATCTTCGTCGGCTCGCGCGCGGACTTTCTGCGTATGGGCGCCTTCATCACGGCGCATCACCTGCACCCCGTGATCGACAAGACATTTCCCTTCGAGCAGTTCGAAGCCGCTCTCAAATACATGGCCTCGGACGCCTTCATCGGCAAGATCGTGCTGCGCGTGAATGAATGAGCGGCGCCGCCCGAATTCCAACCCCTTCCCGCTCAAGCCCACGCTGAGGAACGCGCCCCGGCGGCCACGCTCGAGTCGCTGTTCTAGTTCTAGCGGTTGCGGACGGGCACAATAAGATTCAATGGGAGGCTCAAATCACGTGAAGCGGTTTGTGGGGGTTCTGTCTGCACTCGTCTCTTTGACCGGCGGCGGCGCTGCGGCGGCCGACACGGCGGCTGGCTGGCGCGTCGACACCGCAGGACGGGTACAGGTCGATGTCCGATACGACTGCACCAAGAGCGCGCCAACGGCGGCTCTGAACGCCCTGGGGATGAGAACCGATGCCGCAGTGAAGCTCCCCCCGCTGTGCGTCGTGGAAGGTTGGGTCGCACCTGCGGCCCTCACCGGAATCGCCGCGCTCGATGGCGTCAGCAGCGTACAGCCCCCGGTCTATGCCTCACAGAGGCGCCCGCGCACGCTGACGCCGAGCATCGGACTCGCACCCTCGCCGCTGCGATCTCAGAAGGCGCAGGGGGCTTCCGGCATCGACGCCAACGGAATCTCGATCATGCACGCAGACCAGTTCGTCGCGCAGACCGGCACGAACGGCGCCGGAATCATCGTCGGCGTGCAGTCGACGGGGGTCACGAGCCTCCCGGTGATTCAGGGGCGCGGCGAGTTGCCCGACAACGTGACCGTCCTCGCCCCCAGCGGCCAATCCACCCCGCCGGTCGGGGACGAGGGAACCGCGCTGATGGAAGAGATCCACGCCGTGGCCCCCGGGACAGGTCTGGCCTTCTGCGGCCCGGAGACCTTCGTCGACTACATCTCGTGCTTCGGACAGCTGATCGGCGCGGGCGCCACGGTCCTTGTCGATGACATCATCTTCCCGGGCGAAGATGTCATGTCGACCAACAGCGCAGACGCTCAGGCCATCGAGCAGCTGCTGACCCAGAACCCTACCGTCGTGATGCTCACGACGGCGGGCAACTACACGAACAGCTACTGGGAAGGGGCGTACACGCCGGTTGCGGCGCCGCTGTCGCTGAGCTGTGCCGCAAACGGCACGACGCAAGTGGATAACTATGTGGCCTCGTTCGCGGGAACCGCTTACGAGACGCTCACGGTCACCTCGTACGCTACGTTTCCACTGGTTCTGGCCTGGGCAGACCCCTCAGGCCAGAACGTCAGCAACTTCGATCTCTACTGGTACCAGAACGGTGGGCAGATCGGGTGTGCGTCCTCCGCCGGCGCAGCGCAGGCGGTGCTCGCCCCACAGACCCAGGCCGGCTCCTCCCCTTCCATCACCCTGTCTGCCGGCACGTATCAGCTGTACGTGGCGACACCTGATGCCTCGCTCGCGAACAAGTTCATCAAACTGTGGGCGGGAGGCGATGGCACGACGACGCTCTCATCCTCGACACAGGGGAGCATTATCTCCACCCAGGCGCTCGTGCCGGGGGCCATCACCATCGGGGCGGTCAACGGATCGGATGGCCTCGGCAACACCATCGAATATTTCAGCAGTCTCGGCCCCATAACGGTCGCCTTCCCGGCGCCCGCGCAGATCCAGGCACCCGTGCTGGTCGCCCCGGACGGGATCTCAGTCGATGCCGCCGGAACGTATTTCACAGGCTTCCTGTTTCCCGACGGCAATTTCTATGGCACCTCAGCCTCGGTGCCGAACGTCGGAGCTGTTGCCGCCTTGATCCGCAGTGCGTTTCCCAACTTCAGCGCCGCTCAGGTCTTGTCCGCGTTGAAGTCAGGCGCGACTCCACTTGGTAGCGGCACGCCTAACGACACTTACGGCTATGGGCGCGTAGATGCCATGGGCGCCCTGAACACCATTCCGGCACCGACCATCACGGCTGTGCCGAATAGCACGCTCAACGCGGGTGCGAGCTCTCCGGCCTATCCCATCACTGTCAGCGGTACGGGGCCTCTGCATTTCACGGCAACCAGTAGCGACACGTCCGTCATCCCTGCTTCCATCGCAGCGGCCGGATCTGCGGGCGTCAGCGTCTCGCCCTCGACCTGCGGCACAACAACGCTCACCTGCACTGTTACCGTCACAGCGGGTCAATATGGCGGTACCGTCAATCTGACGCTCGCCGTTGCCGACGGGGCCAACCGCTCGGCACCGGCATCGATGACGGTGACTGTGAACGGGCCACCGCCGCCGCCTCCGCCTCCGCCGGTCATGCAGCCGCCGCCGACGGTGACCGTCAACTCGAGCTCAGGCGGCGGTGGGGGTGGTTTGTTAAATGGGTGGGAGATCGTAGTGCTGGCGGCGGCGACCTTAGCGCGACGCCGGCGATCGGAGATGCCCGCAGGCCGCGGCTGAGCGGGTTGGCGCCGAGCGCAAAAGGGGGCTCCAGCGGAGCCCCCCAGAAACGTTAGCCGGGCCTGCCGCCGATGACTTTGCCGTCGACAGAAACGCGCATGAGGCTTCCGCCGTTGGCGCCGTTCTTCAGCGGGTGGATCAGAACCTCAACCTGGTCACCAGGCTTGAGCGAGGAGCGTCTCCAACCCGAACGGCTCAGGCCGTTGGGGCTTCCGCCCTCGATTGACCACTCTACGACCTGGCCGGTCGCGGGGTCCTTCACCAGCACCTGCAGCCAGGTGTGGGGGTTGGTCCACTGAAACTCCTTGACCGTGCCGACGAGGGTCTTCTGCTGCGCCTGGTCGAAGGTGGCAAAGGAGTGATGCGCGTAGGGTGTGCCGCAGATCGTGGCCGACAGGATCGCAGCGGCGATGGCTGAGCGGGTCTTCATGTCATTCCTTCCGTTTCTTGGAGGCTAACTGGTCAGCGCAGACTTCTTCAGGGATTTCGAACCCGGAGAGCTTCTTGTACTCCGCACGCGCTTCCCAGGGGCGCGTGAACGTCTTGGGATCCTCTATCGTAAAGCGGGCTTGCAGGGTCTTGCCATCCTTGCTGAGGGTGTAGCGTTCCGTCAAATGCAGGTCCTCGGAATGGGGCAATCCGGAGTCATCCAGGAGCGTCACATCCCGGAAACCCGAGGAATCGATCACGAGGGTATCCCCATCCCAGCGGGCCACCGAGAACCCCAGATACTCCGGATCCACATCCGTGGGGAGCTTCTCGATGAAATAGGCGCGCCGCGGCAAGCGATTCAGCTGATGCACGAAATAGACCGCCTTCTCGCGCTGGAGGATCTCGAACGGCTCCTTCACCAGCATGAGCCGCGGCAGACCCGGCGGCAGGCACGTCGTCATACTGTCAAATGACCGATCGCCCTTGGCGGCACTCGCCAGATGCTGGCGATAGAGGGCATCCGCGGCTGGTGTCAGCGGCGGAGTTTTCCCATCGATCGTCTTGAGCGTGCTGTCATTGCTCGTGATGGACCAGACGCCCGACAGGTCCGGCGCGTTCGCTGCGCATAGACCCGGAAGGGCGATCAATACGAACAGTCCCAGGGTAGCTCTCACCACCTCAAATCCCCTCCGCCCGCCCGGTGCTGTCACCGAAGCTGTCTGCCTTCACGTCAAACTTGTCGAGAATGCTCAGGAGCAGATTGCCCGTGGGCACTGTGCGGCTCACAAACGGCACATGCCGGTCACCCTTCAGGCGCCCATTGGCCCCGCCGATCAGCACATGCGGCACATCATAGTGCAGGTGCTGATTGGAGTTCCCCATGTTGGATCCATACAAAATCAGGGAGTGATCGAGCAGCGTGCCGTCGCCTTCCTTGATCCCCTCCAGCTTCTTCACCAGATAAGCCGTCATCTGCACGTGGTAGCGATTCAACCGGGCGTACTGAGCGATGCGGCCCGGGTCCTCCGCGTGGTGCGACCCGCCATGGAAGCTGATGTTAGTGCCGCTTTCCGGATATACGCGCCCGGTAAGATCGCGGGCATAGAGCACGGCGGCCACGCGGGTGATGTCCGCCTGGAATGCCAGGGCCAGGAGGTCGAACTGAATCTGAATGTGCTCGTGGAATGACTCCGGCACGCCGTAGGGGACGGCGATGCTCGGGACTTCCGTGGACTTCTTCCGGGCGATCTGCAGGCGCCGCTCGATCTCGCGCACATCATCGGCGTACTGCTCGAGACGCACCCTGTCCGCGTGCGGCACTTGCGGCAGCAGCTCGCTCAAGCTCCCATTCACCGAGTCGAGAATGCTGGTCTCGCGCTCGCGGCGCGCGTTGCGCATCTCCGGGGAGCTTCCGTCGCCGAACATCCGCTCGAACACCACCTGCGGGTTGATCTCCATCGGCAGAGGACGATTGGGGGCGGACCACGAAATGGTGTTCGTGTAGACGCAGCTATAGCCTTCGCCGCAGTTGGTCGAGTTGGCCCCCGGATCCTCCAGGGCGAGCTGCAGCGAAGGTAACAGTGTCGTCTGCCCGATCTGCCGGGCGATGACCTGATCGAGCGAGATGCCGCACTGGATGTCTGCGCCGGTGGTCTTCTTCGGCTTCACCGCGCTCAGATAGGCCGCGGCAACGAAGTGATCGGCGCCGGTGACGCCCGGGGGATTCTCCGAAGATTGCGACCACATGCCGCTGGTGATGACCACATGCTTGCGGAACGGCTCCAGCGGCTCGTAGACAAAGGGGAACTTGAACCCCGGAGCGTTGCTTTCCGGAATCCAGTATCCCGGGGCCACACCGTGCGGGATGAAGGCTCCCACGAAGCGAGTCGGGTAGCTCCGCTTATCGGCGCCGCGGGCCGGCACCATCGACTCCAGGAACGGCAGTGCGAGCGTGGTTCCCAATCCGCGCAGAAACGTACGGCGGGGCAGCGTGCGGTGGGTCAGGAAAACCATGCCTACTCTCCTCCTCTCACCGAAGCCGCCGGCGTGGAGCTGTTGCTGCCCGAGCGCGGTGGCACATCCTCTTCGATCCGTGTATCGCCGCTCGCCACGTTCATGCGGAAGATGTCGCTCGTGGCAATGGCTTCGATGAGGCCCTTCAATCGATAGTTGTCCTTGGCTGCCGTGTGCAGGATGCTGCGCATCTCCGGCATGTCGTCATACTCCATGCCGCGGCCGAGCGCGTAGGTCATCAGGTTCGTCGTGACGTTGCGCAGGTACTGGTCCTCGTGGCGCACGAGGAACGTGCGCACGCCCGCCGGCCCTTCGATCTTCTCGCCGTCGTACATCGTGCTCGCGGCGTTGATCGGGTTACCGCCATCCTCGGTGCGCTGGCGGCCGATCGCATCGAAGGGCTCCAGCGCAAAGCCGATGGGGTCCATGATCTTGTGACAGCCCGCGCACGCCGGGTTGGCGCGATGGGTCTCCATCTGCTCGCGCATCGAGGGCGGGCGCTTGTTGCCGGCTGCATCACCGGGGCCGGCCTTCAACTGCGGCACGTTCGCCGGCGGATCCGGTGCCGGAACACCGATCAGGAACTTCAGCACCATGTTGCCACGAACGGTCGGTGAGGTGCGCTCGGGGTGCGAGGACACGGTGAGGAAGGCCCCTTTGCCCAGCAGACCCCAGCGATCGCTCTCGCTCTGGCTCAGCCTCACCCGGCGGAAGTCGCTGCCCTTGATGCCCGGAATGCCGTAGAACTTGGCAAGCCGCCCGTTCAGGAACGTGTAGTCCGCATTGATCAGGTCGAGGACGCTGCGATCCTCCGTGAGAAGGCTGGCGAACAGCAGCTCGACTTCCTGACGGAACGCCTCGCGCAGGTTGTCGTCGAAGTCCGGGAACTGATCCACGACGGGCTGCTCACCGGCGAGCACGCGCAGCCCCAGCCACTGGCCGGCAAAGTTACTGGTGAACGCCTCGGCCCTTGGGTCCTTGAGCATGCGATCGACCTGCTGCTTCAGCACGGCGGGATCGCTGAGCTTTCCGGCATCGGCCTGCTGCAGCAGCGTGTCATCAGGAATACTGCTCCACAGGAAGAACGACAGCCGCGAGGCGAGATCCAGATCGCTGATGTGATAAGGCATCCCGGCTTCCAGGTTCGCGGGCGTGGACTCCAGGCGAAAGAGGAACTTCGGGTCGGCCAACACACGCTGCACGACAGCTTCGATCCCGTTATCGAACGAGCCGCCGTTGCTGCGGCCGAGCGCGTAGAACTTCATCAGCGTGTCGACGTGCTGCGGCGTCGCATAGCCGCGATACGCCCGTCGCGCCAGGGCGGCTGCGATCTTGCGCGCGCAGGCCTCTTCATCGCTTGGCTTCGCCGGATGGCACACGAAAATGCGTGCACGGCTGGGGGAGTCCGCGGCCTCCTGGCCATTGGCCGGGCCGTCGATGCGCACGCTCCCGATGTGCGGGTAGAAGGTGAACCCGGGAAGGCCACCGGTCTCGATCGTGCTGCGGTCGAAGGCCAGGTTCATATCCAGCCCTGGCGCGAAGTTAGTGGCGAGGAACGTGACCCCGACATGATGCAGCCCCGCGGTGACCGGCAGAGTCACATCGATCGTCTTCAACTCACCGCTGGATTCCTCGGTGAAGGGCTTGTTGACTCCCAGCGCCTGGTCCCAGTCGACGGTCGCGACGCGCTTGTCGTCCAGATAGACCAGGAGCTTCTCACCCTTGATCTCGCCGAAGGGGCGGAAGTTGCCCATGTTGCCGAGATTCACGGAGAAGATCTTGAAAGTGTAGGTGCCATCGGCCGGGAAGGTATTCGCGATCAACAGCCCGCCGCGCGTGCCGAACGGCAACCCTTCGACGTGATAGTTCTGCGTGGTGTCCTCGGCAACCCGGTAGCTCACCTGCGTGGGCATCGTGCCCGACCCCATCGCGAGGCGGCTCAGGGTCGCAGCGTTCGAGACATATGCCTCGAGCAGCGTGGGGGACAGCGTCAGGGTCCCTGCCTGGTTGTCGAATCCGCGGCTGGAATCGTCGGTCGGCAGGAGCTTGGTCGCATCGATGTTCAGGTCCAGAAGGTCGCGCACGGCATTCTGATACTCGGAGCGATTCAGGCGATGCAGCTTCGGCACGCTCAGATTGGGTTTCGCATGCGCGTCGACATCCTTCTCCAGAGTGGTCACGAACGACTGGATGGTGGCGAAATCCGGACGCGGCTTGCCCGCCGGCGGCATCATGCCGGCGCGCAGCTTCCGGATCATCTTCTCGGTCGTCTGCACCTCGTCGTGATCGTAGGCCGTGGACGGGTCGAACACCTCCAGCTCCAGACCGCCCTTGTAGTCATCGGGGTTGTGGCAATCGAGACAATACTTGCCGATGAGATCGCCCTCGGCGGCCGATGACATCGTGGGCGCGTTCTCCAGGGGGCCCGTAGTAGCGGCGTTGGGCGCCAGGGCTGTGGCCGCGGCAATGGGCCGCATCGCTTCGGCTGCGGCGGTGTCCGCCCCGCTGGCCGCGGGCGGTGCGCTGGCGGCAAGACACCCAAGCACCGTCCCTAGCTGAAGACCACTCAGAATTCGTCTCTGCCTTGTCATTGGCACAGATCCGTGACGCAGATGGAGGCGAGAGTGCGTCCTGCCGGAGGCACCGGAAGGCCGCGATCGGTCATGAGCCGCCTGAGGAGGGCCGCGCTCTGGGGATGCGCAATCGCGGATTGCACCCCAACGCGCACCAGGCCGTCCGCATAATCGATCGCCTGCCAGCTCACCCCGGCAAGCACATGAATACTGTCCCGGCTGCCGATGTCGCGCAGGGAGAGGTCGGCGCCGTGGTCCACCAGCAGTTGAATCACGTCGTTGCGTCCCTTGTGGGCGGCACCCATCAGCGCTGTGCGACCATCCAGGGTGTCCTGGGCGTTCACGTTCGCGCCGAGGTCGAGCAGAAACTTCACCGTTTCATAGGTCTCGTGGGGCGACCACTCGTAGGTAACCCCCTCCACCCAGCCAATACCGCTCGCGACCATCAGAGGGGTCACGTTGTGTTCGGTGGCAACGGACGGATCGGCTCCGTGCTCGAGCAGCAGCTTCATCAGCACCAGGTCACCCGACTGCGCAGCGCGCAGAAATGGCGTCGCGCCCTCCTCGTTCAGCCATTGGTGGGTGAATACTGTGCGCGTCTCCGTGCTGGAACGCATGCGAAGATTTGTCTTGGCGCCACCTGCCAGTAAGCGTTTGATGAAGTCCAGGTGGTCCATGTCAGGCTTGCGAGTCGGGTAGTCGCCGCCTTCGATGTTGCGGTTGTCAGTGGCTATGTAGAGCGGTGTCCAACCTCCCTCGTTGGCTATGTTGGGATCCGCCCCATGGTCAAGCAGGTACACCCCGATCCGATAGAAGCGATTCTGGGTCGCATCCAGCAGGGCCGTCCAACCGTACTCGCTGGTCTCGTTCACCTGGGCCCCGGCCTTGAGCAGCGCCTGCACGGTGTCCTCATCGCCCTGGCGGGTCGCGAAAATCAGCGGGGTCAGGCCGCCAAACTGCTTCGCTCCCCGGCGTGCGACCGGAACGCTGAAGGGAAAACGCGACAACGCCGCCCTCGCTCGAGATCTCTCGTCGGACAGACGCTTGTCTGCCTTTGCCAGGGCCGCAGCGGGATCCTTGGCATCCGGCACACTGGAGTCCGGTTGGTCCTGCTTGACGACGAAGCCACCCTGGCCGCGCCCATCGATGAACTCCTGAATGCGGTCACGGCTGGGATCGGCGAGGTAGGGCATGCGACCAGGCCTGACCGTGCCCGAACGTGCGTTGACATCGGCGCCGTTGGCAATCAACAGGCGCACCGCCTCTACATTCGAATTGGCGGCAGCCCACATGAGCGCTGTCGTCCCCCGCAGCGTCTCGCGCGCGTCGACCTTTGCCCCGTGTGCCAACAGCTCCTTGAGGACCGGGACCGATCCGGTTCGTGCGGCCATCATCAGAGGAGTCTCCCCGTGACTCAGGGCCAGGTTGGCATCCGCGCCCGCACCGAGCAGCAGCTTCACCACCTCCGCACTGCCCGCCTCACAGGCGAGCTCCAGGGGTGTCATTCCGGTGTCGGTGCGCAGCGAAGGATTCGCTCCGGCGGCAACGAGCTTACGGGTAGTAGCTGGATCGGCGTGGTAGGCTGCCCAATGCAGCGCGGTCGTGCCGTCGGCCTGTGTTGCATTGACGTCGGCCGATTGCGCCAGTAGTGCCTGCAATCGCGCGGGGTCCTGGTGCATGACGGCGTCGGCGACGTCGCTGGCGGCCAACGCAGGGCCGTGAAAAAGAGCGCAGATCAAGACGATCAGCGCCAACCTCGCGCCGCGCGAGCCGGCGCTCACGATGGACATCCGTCAACCTCGCACCGCCAAGCGGGCAAAACCCACGCTCCTTAGCCCTTTCGGCTCAAAACCAAATCTAGCGCTTATGACGCGTTGCGACGCAGCCCTCCGCGGCCCCGTCCATTAAGTGGTTGCCCTGATGATACTCATATAAAGAAGGGCCGAGCGCCGCGCCGTCCGCGACGCGGACGTTGCGGGGCTCGCGCTCACCGCTAGGTAGCAGGAACACCCGGCATCAGCTTCACAGACCGGCCGCGCCGCGTATGATCCCGCCCGAAACGGCGCTGCCAGGGTGCGGCGTTCAGAGGGGGAACGCATGATGAAACGGCTGATCTTTGGATGGCTGGCGGCCGCGTGGACCGTGGTTCCGCTGACAGCGGCAGCCCAGGACGAGGCGCCGCGTCGCGGCCCCTTCACTCCCGAGCAGATCGCCGCCCGTGAGCA
>Ga0126381_100007360_pt1 | contig 12245 bp, 9 predicted proteins | sample PanSoiMetPlot_28_FD_96465 | JGI IMG/M metagenome (GOLD analysis project Ga0126381, IMG submission 96465) | Tropical forest soil microbial communities from Panama - MetaG Plot_28 | ecosystem: Environmental > Terrestrial > Soil > Tropical forest > Bulk soil | place: Panama | collected 2016-02-17
GTGGCGGTCACCTTCCCCGCGGCCGAGGTTGACGACGCGGGCGTCGAGCGCATCGCGTCACTCGTCGTCGCGGCGGCGGGCGAGATCAGCCGGCGTATCCGCGGCGCCTGAGCGGCGTGCACGGCGTGTGCCGCGTGTGTGGCGTGCGGGCGGCGGGCGATTCATCCCGGCGGGGTGACGCGCGCCGGGCCCGCGCCGGGGGAGGTTGGGGATCCTGATCACGGAGGTGCGATGCGGCCCGCTATCACCTGGTACGACCTCATCAACGCGGTGCCCGATGCTTCGGCGCAGGACATACAACGGGCATACGCCGCCAAAGCGGGCCTGCTCCGGCCGGAGCTGCTGTCAGGCGCACCACCCGCTGTGGTTCCCGCCGCCGCGCGGGCGCGCGGCATCATCGACGCCGCGCTGCGGGTGCTGGCCGATCCGGCAAGCCGGCGGCGGTACGACGAGGCGGCGGACCTCTGGCGCGGCGGCTGGGGGCTGACCGAGCCTGGTGGTTCCCGCGTCGGGCCCGGGTTGCCTGATTTCGAATACGCCGACGGCAACCAGGGAGCGGAGGTGCTGAACGGCCTGAGCGGCCTGAATGTCTGGCTCGCCGAGAATTCCAGCAAGGCACGGCACATCCCGGTGCCTGACGTCCGCGGACTGTTCTACGACGTGTTCCTGGGGGTGGTGGGAAAGCTGGACCTCAAGGTCACGTTCGTCGAGCTGACCGAGCACCCGATGCCAGTCGACGGCCTCGTCGTCGACCAGTCGCCCGAGCCGTCTGCGAAGATCCACCGGCGGGAGGAGCTGACGGTCCAGGTGTGGCACCCGCAACGGTAAGTGCGACCGCGACGTCCGGATTAGCCCGGGGCGTGTCACCCGGCAAAGCCCCTGACTAGGGATTTTCTCCGGCACGGCCGGCGGCGGCTCGCGGGCGATGCGGAGCCAGCGGGTGAACACCCGGCAAGGATGATGGCGTCGGCGGGGGCTGAGCGTAAGTTGCCATGGGATCGCGGGCTCGACGCTGGCCCGCCACGACGCGGCGGACCAAGGCTTCGGAACCAACGAGGTAAAACTGTGCACGTAGACGCGCTCGGCTCGACCCTGGCACGTCCTGAGGTCGACAGGCTGCTCCTCGATGCGAAGTTCTCCGTCCCGCGACCGCGCCCTGGCACGGTCGGCCGCGCCTGCCTCGTCGAAGCTGCCCGGTCGAGCGATCGCCGGCTAGTCGCGGTGACGGCGCCCGCCGGTTACGGCAAGTCGACCTTCCTCGCCGAATGGGCCCGGTCCGAACACCGCCCTGTCGCCTGGGTGTCGCTGGACCGCTTCGACGATGACCCGGCGATGTTCCTGGTGTCGCTGGCGATCGCGTTCCGCCGGGCCGGCCTGGGAAATGCTGATTTGGCCGACGGCATCAGTTGCCCGGGGTTTGCCGTGCTCGTCCGCGCCGCCCCCAGGGTGGCCGCCGTCTTGCGGGCAAGCCCCGTTCCCTTCGTGCTCATGCTGGATGACCTGCACGAGCTGAAGTCGCCTGCCTGCCACGACGTCCTGGGCGTGGTGATCTCGGGGATTCCCCAGGGGTCTGTCCTGGCGGCGGCGAGCCGCGTGGAGCAGCCCCATCTGCCGCGGCTGCGCGCCAGCGGCGACGCGCTGGAGTTCGGCGCCGGCGACCTGGCGCTCGACACCGGCGCCGCCAGGCAGATCTTCGCCAGCGAGCAGGTCAGCCTAACCCGCGCGCTGGCGGCAGCGGTGACAGAACGGACCGAAGGGTGGCCGGCTGGCCTGCATCTGGCCGCCTTGACCGCGAAGGAAAGCCGTGACCCGGCGCGGACCATCACCGGCGAAGACAGGTATGTGGCCGATTACCTGTATACCGAGGCTTATGCCCAGCAGCCGGCGGACATGCGGCGGTTCCTGCGCCACACCGCGGTGCTTGATCGCCTGTCCGGCCCGCTCTGCGACATCGTGCTGGGCGGGCTGCCTCGCGCGGCCGGGCGGCTGCGCCGGATGGAGGCCTCCTGCCTGTTCGTGGTCTGCCTCGACCGGCGCAGGCAGTGGTATCGCTACCACGCGCTGTTCAGGGAGTTCCTGCTGGGAGAGCTCCGTCGCGACGAACCCGACATGATGGCGACCCTGCACCAGCGTGCCGCCGGCTGGTATGAGTCGAACGGATCGCCGGAGCTCGCCCTTGAGCACCTGATTCAGGCGGCCGACTGGGACCGTTGCGTACGGCTTGCCGCCGCGTTGACTCAGCCGATGTACATGGCCGGCCAGTTCGGATGCGTGCAGCGATGGCTGCGCGCGATCGGCGACGCGAACATCGAACGTTACCCGCCCCTTGCCATGGCGCGGTGCTGGGAGGCCATCCTGACCGGCGACACGGCACGGGCGGAGCGGTGGGCGGCGTTCGTCGCGACCGCCTCCTGCGACCTCGCATCTCCTGACGGGCCGGCCTCGTTCGAGTCGGCACAGGCCATGGTGCGGGCGGCGTTGTGTGCCGCCGGTCCTAAGGCGATGACCGCGGACGCCGCCTTCGCCGCCGCCAGGGAACCAGCGTGGAGCCCATGGCGCGCGGGGGCGTTGTGGCTGCATGGCGAAGCGTGCCTGCTCGCGGGGCACGTCGAGGAGGCCGGCGGCCTGCTCGCCGAGGCGTCCGCCGCCGCGGCCGCCAACGGCAGCGCCGACATGATCGTGAGCTGCGAGTCGGTGCTCGCGTCGCTCGCCGTCGAACGCGGTGACTGGCAGGAGGTCGCGGACCGGCTGGAGCTGGCGCTCACCACGATCGATGAAAACCGGATGCACGGCTACGTCACGTGCCTGCTCGCCTTCGCGCTGGCGGCGCGGCTGTCCGTGCACCACGGTGACTTGGGCGTGGCGCACCGGCAGCTTGACGAGGCGATGCGTGCGCGCCAGGCAGCCACCTACGTCTTGCCGTTCGTGGCGGTGCGGCTGCGGCTGCAACTCGCCCGGGTGTACCTCGGCATCGCAGACACGGCCACGGCCCGCCAGCTGCTTCGCGAGATTGACGACATCGGTGTCCGCAGGCCAGGGCTGGGGACACTGGGCGAAGAGGTCGAGAAGTTCCGCTGCGTGCTCGCGTCGAGCGTCGCGGAAGTGACAGGCGGGCCGCCCCTCACCCCCGCCGAGCTGCGACTGCTCCCGTATCTGCCGACGCATCTGACCGCCAGCGGCATCGCGGAGCAGCTGTTCGTCTCCAGCCACACCGTCAAGGCCGAGATCAAGTCGATCTACCGCAAACTGGGCGTCTGTTCCCGCAACCAGGCGGTGCAAAAGGCGATAGCGATGGGCCTGCTCGACACCTGATGCTCGACACCTGATGCTCGACACCTGATGTTCGACAGCTAACGACAGCGAGGAACGGGATGGCCTCGAAAGCTGAGCGGATAGTCGTCAACGCGGCAGGGCTCGTGCAGGGCATCGTCCTGGTCACGTTTCCCGCGGCCAGCACCATATTCACGGACAAGAGCCAGTACGGGCTGTCCAGCACGCAGTACGGAAACATGTTCCTGCCCCAGGTCGCGTTCGCCATCGCCGCGTCGCTGCTCGGCGCGGGGCTGGCCAGGCGGATCTCCGACAAGCGGGTGTACCTGCTCGGCCTGGCCTGCGGCACGCTGTCCATGGTGCTGCTGCTGGCAAGCACCTTGATCAAGACCAACCAGCCGGCCGCGTACCCGCTGCTGCTCGTGGCGACCGCGTTCCTCGGGGCGGGCTTCGGCCTGACCGTCCCGGTGCTGAACACCTACACCTCGGACTTCAACCCCGGCAGCGTGGACCGCTCGGTGCTGGCGCTGAACGCGCTGCTCGGGCTCGGCACGGCGCTGGCGCCGGTGCTGGTGGCCGTATTCGTCGGGCTGGGATTCTGGTGGGGTCTGCCGGTCACCTCCACGGTGCTGCTGGTCCTGTTGCTGCTGGTCAGCCTCCGGCTGCCGCTGCGAGCCGACGCCGCTGGCGGTGCCCGGGGCGCGCCCGCTCCGGGCCGGGCGCGGCTTCCGGCCCGGTTCTGGCTCTACGCCGCGTTCGCCGTCTGCTACGGCATCTGCGAGACGATGAACGGGAACTGGTCGCAGCTGGACATGACGACCCGGCTGGGCGCGTCGCCTACGCAGGCGTCGTTCGCGCTGGCCGCGTTCTGGGCCATGGTCACCGTCGGACGCGTCCTGTTCGCCGGCGTCGAGCGCTGGCTCCCCGAACGGGTTACCTACCGCATCCTGCCGTTTGTCCTCGTCGCGACGTTCTTGCTGATCGGGGTGCTGGCCAAGCCGCACGCGGTCGCCGGAATCGCGGTCTTCGCGCTCGCGGGCCTTGGCTGCTCGGCGCTGCTGCCGCTGACGATCAGCTTCGGCGAGCGGGACCTGGCGTCGATGGCCGCGGCGATGGCGGGCGGGGTGATCGCCTTCTACCAGCTCGGCTACGGGATCGCCGCCTTCGGCGTCGGCCCGCTGCGCGGCGCGGGCGTCAGCCTGTCCGCCATCTTCGGTTTCGCCGCGATCATCGCGGCAGTGATGGGTCTGTTGAGCTTCTTCGTCGCGCGCCCGAGATCCAGTTCACTCATGGTGGGTGAGGCCAGTCGGGACCTGGCGAGGTAACCCTCGTGACATGGGCAATGACGCACTTGCGAGCCCGCTGGGCAACTTCCTATCCCAGCTCGATGAGCTGCGCGGGGCCGACGTCCTCGACCTCGACGCGGTGGGACGGCTGCTGGCGGGCCTAGCCGCCGATGATGACTTCTTCGCTCCGCTGATCGCGCAAATGCCTACTCAGTCGCAGGGCACCCACTGGCTTGTCAAGCCACATGTCCCGCCGCAGGACGTGCACAACCACGGGCACGTCGCCGGCACAGGTCCCGCGCCTTATTCGCTCATCCTGCTCGGCGACGACATGTACCTGTTCGAACGCGAGGAATACGATCCGGACCGGGGGACGTGGCAGGCGCTCGCGCCCGGTGACCCCGGCCAGTCCAACCGATGAGGCACCGCGCTGAGCACGACCAGCGCGAGTCGACGGACATCGACCTCACCGCCGACATCGAAATGGACAGCACGAAAGAACACGTGACGGCCAGGATCCCGCTGGCCGGACGCGTCACCAGCGAATGGCTGGCGTGCTACCAAAAGCTCGCCGGTGCCGCCGCCGTGCCTGCACAGGCCAAAACAGACACAGACCGTGCCTGGATCGTCGTCACCGTTCCGGCCGGCGGCAGTCATAGGGAGATCGCCGGGACGCTGAACGCGGCGCTCGCGCTGATCGCCGAGTCGGACACCGCCGTCTCACGCACGCCGCCCACCGCGCAAGCCGAAGCCAGCGTCCGCGCCTGGTGGGATCAACGGCAGCGAAGCGGCGCCCGGCGGCCGACTCGCAAGACCGAGGTGGTGCGAACCGGGATAGGCGCCGACAAACGCTGGCTGCTGGCCGCCGCCCTGGCGGTGGCGATGGCCATCGTGCTGCTGTTGCCCGCCCGGTTCAGCCTGGGCCCTAACTGGATATTGCCGACGATTGAGGCGCTGTTGCTGGCGGCCATTCTTGTCGCTGACCACACCCGCTACGTTGGCCGGTTCGCGGTCATCTGGGGCCTGTCGATCGCCATGGTGCTCATCCTGGTCGCGGGAGCGGTCTTCATCACCATCCGGCTCGTGATCGACCTGGTCGAAGGGGGACCGGAGACGAACTCGGCGGCGGACCTGCTCGGCGTCGGTTTCGGAGTGTGGATTTACACGATCCTGGCCTTCGCCTTCCTGTACTGGCTGCTCGACGGGGCCGGCCCGGCGGAGCGCGTCTGGAGTCCGGCGGCCTTCCCCGACCTCGCCTTCCCCGAACAGCTCAACCCGGTGATCGCCCCGCCGGGCTGGCGCCCGGATTTCGCCGACTATCTCTACCTCGGATTCACCAACGCCACGGCGTTCAGCCCGACCGATGTGATGCCACTCGCCCGCTGGGCCAAGCTCGCGATGGCAACGCAAGCCACCGGCTCGCTGGCCGTGCTCGGCCTTGTCATCGCTCGTGCCGTCAACATTTTCAAGTAAGGTGCTGGCTACCGTCACCCCAGCAGGACGGGATTCGAATCCACCAGTGAGGGCCACGTGTCCAGCGCCCCTTCTTCCGCCGGGACATCGGCGGACGCCGAGTACCCAATGCTTGAGCGTTCGCGGTACGCGGTGCCGACGACCGCGCGCCGGGAGCGCTGGTGGTACTCCGACGGCATCTGGCTGAATCAAGGGAACACCGGTGACGTCGTGGGGTTCGCCTGGACGCACTGGCTCGCCGACCGCGGTGTCGCGGTCCCCGGCGCGGAACTGGGCGAGGAGTACGCCCATCAGTTGCAACGCGAGGCGCAGCGGCAGGCGGGCGGGCCCGAGGGACCGGAGTATGGCGGCCGCCTGGAGGCCGCGGCCCGGGTGCTGCAGGCGCGCGGCCTGGTGGAGCAGTGTTACTGCTTCGCCAGCGTCGACTCGGTCGTCGGCGCCCTGCTCGAGCGCGGTCCCGTGCTGGCCGGGCTCACCTGGTATCAGGACATGCGGACCACCGCCGATGTTGGCGGCTGGGCGCTGTGCCGGTACCGCGACGGTGACTCGGTCGCGGGCGGGCACGCCGTGCTGCTGAACGGGATCGCGCTCGACCTGACCCTGGACGGGGTGACCGGGTTCGTCCGGTTCAAGAACACCTGGGGGCGGGGCTGGGGCGATCGAGGTCAGGCCCTGCTGAGCATCGCCGACCTCAGCACGGTGATGAGCCTGGAGGGCAGCTTCCTGCCGATACCGGCGGCCGCGGTGCTCCGCTCCGGGGTGCGCCAGGACACCGCCACAGACGAGGGCCCCACCGCCTGGGGTCCCGCCGCCGCAAGCGCCGCCGTGAGCGGTGCCGCCGTGAGCGAAGCCCCGGACAGCGAAGCCCCGGTGAGCGAAGCTCCCGACAGCGAAGCTCCCGACAGCGAAGCCCCCGCCGCCCAAGCGCCTACCGTGGCGCCCGAACCGGTCCGCTTCGAGCAGTCCTCGATCAGCGGCGACCAGTCGACGCGGCGGGACACGCTCGGCGCCGCGGCGTACGCGGAGGCGATCGCCCGCGGCATCCAGCACCCGGAGACGAAGGCGCCGCTGACCATCGGCATCAAGGCCCCGTGGGGTGCGGGCAAGACCTCGCTGATGCGGATGATCCGCGACCGCCTCGAATTTCCCGGCCTGGACGGCTCATCGGAGAATCCGCGCGAGATCCACCTGACGCCGCGCGCCGCCAAGATGGTCGCGACCTCGCGCGAGGACGCGGTGAGGGGCGTCGGTGACCTCGGCGAAATGACGAACAAGGCGGTGCTGCGCAAGCTGCGCCGGACCACCGCGGACAGCGGCACGAAGGACGCCGCGGAGCTCAAGGCGCGGCCAGGGAAGGCCGGCACTCCGGTCGCCCCGGAAGACGAGCGACGCTGGCGCCCCACGGTCTGGTTCAACCCGTGGATGTACCAGACCGGCGACCAGGTGTGGGCGGGCCTGGCCAACGAGATCATCAACCAGGTCACCGACCGCATGAGCCGCCGCGAGCGGGAGCATTTCTGGCTGCACCTGAACCGCAAGCGCATCGACGAGCAGGCGGTCAGGCGGAAGATCTATAGCCTCGTCCTCGGACACGTGATCCCGTACGCGATCTTCGGGCTCGTCCTGCTGACCGGCGGGATCGTGCTGCTCGCCGCTGGGCGCACCGCCTGGCTTGGCGGGGCGTTCGCGCTGGCGGGGCCGGCCGCGGCGCTGGTCGGCGGCGGCTTCGCCGCCTCGCGGACGCTGAGTTCACGAGTCGGCTCTGGCCTGTCCGGGCTCATCCAGCCGGCCACGGCCGCGCAGCGGTTCGCGGCAGGCGAACTGCCCGGGGCGTACGCCGAGGTCGTGGCCAGCCCCGACTACCGGGCCCAGTCCGGCTATTTCTACCTGGTGCAGACCGACGTCAAGCGGGTCCTGGACCTGGTCGCGACGGACAAGCGGCCGCTGGTGATCTTCGTCGACGACCTGGACCGCTGCTCACCGTCGACGGTGGTGCAGGTCATCGAGGCGATCAACATCTTCGTCGCCGGCGACTACACCAACTGCATGTTCGTGATCGCGATGGAGCCGGAGATGGTGGCCGCGCACATCGAGGCCGCCTATTCGGACCTGGTGAGCAAGCTCGACCAGACCAGCACCGGCCGCGCGAGCGCGCTGCCCAGCCTCGGCTGGCGTTTCCTTGAGAAGATCGTCCAGCTGCCGCTGGCGCTGCCCGCGATGGAACCCAAGGCGTCCACGGCGTTCATCGCGTCCCTGTTCCCCGCGGAGATGACCCAGGTACCGGCCACGACCGCCGCGCCAGCCGCGGACGACGCCGCCGCTGACGCCGCGGCGCAGGCGGCCCTGCGGACGGCCACGCTTTCCGAGGCGGTCGGCATCGGGGGCGGCGTCCGGCCGGACGCCCCCGCCGTGGAAGAGGTGCGGCTAGCGGTCGAGCGCAGGCTCACCGCCGACGACCCCGAGGTCAAGCAGGTGATCGAGTACGCGAGCGGCCTGCTGAACCGCAACCCGCGCGAGATCAAGCGGTTCGTCAACCTGTTCCGCTTCTACACGATGATCTACGCCGAACGAAAGCTGGCGAACCTGCCCGCGCCCGGCTCGCTGCACGAGGTGGCCAAGATCGCCGTGCTCGGCATCCGCTGGCCCAGCCTGCTCGGCGCGCTGGCGACGATCGCAGACGATAGCGGCGAACTCACCGTCTTCGAGTTGCTCGAAGCGCAACGGGCCGCGAAGACTTCCGCGAGCCTCAAAAAGATGCTCGCCGACGCCGGGCTGACCGACGCCACGATCGCGTCCCTGCAGACCGCGGAGCTGACCGAGTTCCTGCGGACGGCGCCGGTGATCGGGCCGGGAGTGCGCGGCTACCTCTAGCGCTATACCTCGCCGCGGTTCATCGCGATCAGCCGGTCGAGCACCCGGCGGCCGCCGGCCCGCAGCCCGTCGTGCTCGTACTCGTTGGTCACCCACGCGCGCAGCCCGCGGATCCGCTGCGCGGTCGGCAGCGAAAGCGCGGCGGGGACGTACATGTCGTCGTGGTAGAGCGCGGCCGCCGCGGGCACCTCGCTGGCCGCCAGCCGCGCCGGGTCGTACAGCGGCGGCCACCCGTCGCGCGCCGCGAGCAGGTCCGCGGCCTCGCGCAGCGGCCAGAGCACCGGGTCGCCCTCGACCATCCACGGGTAGATCATCTCGCCGGTGAACAGCAGCGGCGCGTCCCCGTCAAGCGCCGCGGCCGCGTCGAACGCGGGGAATTCCGCCCGCACCCGTTCCGCGGCCCACGCGGTCGCCGCCCCCTGCGCGTAGCAGGACTCGTGCAGCACCGCGTACAGCGGCGCGCCGTGGAACGAGATCCGCGGCGCGATCTGGTGCAAGAACGCGTCGGACAGCCCGCCGTCCCCGTCCCACGGGTTCTCGAGCAGGTAGTGCAGTTCGTGGCTGCCCGGCGCCATGCCGAGCATCTGGCCGATCGACTGGAACGCGGGCACGGTCAGCCGGGCGCCGCCAGGCACCCGCACGTCATGGGCGGCCAGGTACCGTGCGATTTCCCTGGCCCGCTCGACGTCGTCCGGGTACCGCTCGTAGTGCGCGGCGTTGCGCGCTGCCACGAGCGGATAGGTGAGCCGGTACACGTCGTCCGCGTGGCTGTCCAGGCCGGGCAGTCCGCCGGTGATCAGCGCCTCCCGCATGCCGTGCGGCGCGAACGACAGGTAGGTGACCGTGCAGAACCCGCCGAAGCTCTGCCCGAGCACGCTCCACGGCTCGCCGCCTGTCAGCTCGCGGCGGATCAGCTCGGCGTCGGCCACGATGGCGTCCGCGCGGAACAGCGCCAGGTAGTCGGCCTGCGCCCGGGCTGACCCCAGCCCGGCGAGCGACCGGGCGGTGATCCGCGACGACCGCCCGGTGCCACGCTGGTCGAGCAGCAGCACCCGGTAGTCGTCCAGCGCCCGGTCCAGCCACGTCTCGCGCCCCACCGGCCGGTGCGCGGGATGCCCGGGGCCGCCCTGGAGGAACACCAGCCACGGCAGGCGCTCTGCGCGGTCCGCCTTGCCGGCGGCGACGATCTCGCGCGCGAAGACTTCGATCCGCTCGCCGTCGGGCCGCGAATGGTCCAGCGGGACGGCGAAAGTGTGATCGGTAAGGACGGTGCCGGGATGACGGTAGGTGCCCACGCTCGCCCACGGTACCCAATTCAATTCATCTATCCGGAACGAACCCGCCCGTCTCCCCATCCCAAGCGCACCCCCGGACATCCGGTATGTGGGGATACGTGATACTTTGTTGGCCCGCATGTGTCTGAAGTGATGAAAGGGACCTCCGCGATGCGCACTGTGAGACGAATCGCCGCTCTCACCATGGCGGCGACCGCCGCCGCGGCCGGCCTGGCGTTCACCGGGGCGGTCCCCGCGCTCGCGGCAGCCAGCCCGACCACGTTCGTGGGCGGCCCGCAAATCTCGCACGCGGGCTGCGAGGTGGGCCTGTTCTATACCCGGCCGTCCGTGAGCACCCCGCCGGACGCGGCCGCCGAGATCGACAGCACCGCGCCAGGCCACACCTGCACCGGCTTCGTGGAGCGGTCGCCCGCGAGCGGCACGGCGAAGTGGACCGTCGCCTCGGCCAAGGTGGCGCTGCCCTCGGTGCGCGGCCTGAGCGGCGTGGCCAACACTGGCCTGGTCTACGACGGGCCGGGGTACAAGGCACGTGCCTGCGTGCAGGCGGCCGGCTCAAGCACCGTCACGTGCACGTCGGCCGTCAGCCTCGGCAAGGGCTCCGGCACCGCGACGAGCCCCGCGTTCCCGGCGAGTTACATGCGCAGGACAGCGTTCGTTATCAGAAGCAGCTCCCCGACGCTGACTGACTTGTGCGCCGGCGTCCTGAACAGCAGCGCCACGACGAAGAAGGCCGGCGTCACGGTGCGCGCGCTGCTCGTCAGCCAGGCAGACCCGTGCACCGCGTGGATCCAGACGAGGCCGGCCAGCGGCAAGACCTGGACGACGGTGTCGCCCGTGGTGTCGTGGCACAGCCCCAATGGGAAAACGGCGCTGCTCGCCTTCTCGGCGGCGTACGCCGACGGACCTGGCCACCTTGCGCGACTGTGCGTCAAGGACGGGACAAACAAGCAGACAAACTGCTCGGCCGGCTGGTAACGCGCGACGTCGCCCGTGGTACGTTCGCGCTAATTGAGCCGCGGCGAACGGGGGGCCGGGACATGCGCGTTTCCAGGCGGATTTTGAGCGTCACAACGATGGCGGCCGCGGTCGCGGGGCTCGTGCTCGGCGGGTCGGTGCCCGCCTTGGCGGCTGATACCCCGCAGGCGTACCGGGTGCTCAACATCGCCAACGACGGGCTCTGCGGCGCAGGGCTCGAGTCGGCGCAGACAGCGGCCAGCGGCCCGGCGTTCGTCTCGGTCTACATCGAGAACCAGCGCGCCGGCCAGCCGTGCGTCGGCTGGCTGGAGCGGGCGCCCAAGGGCAAGCCGTTCGGACGCGTCTCGCCGAAGATCTCCGTGCCATCGTCCAAGGCGCTGATCACCTGGGCGAAGTCCGCGGACTACGCCGACGGTCCGGGCCTGCGGGCGCGCGCCTGCGTGCGGCGCGGGACCGGGGCGATCGTCTGCGGCGGCGCGGTGACCCTGCTCAAGAGCGCGCTGAAGGACACCGGCGCCGCCGAGCCGGTCGGCTACATGCAGCGCCAGGTGCACAACCTGAACAACCCCGTCTTCAGCTGCTCGGGCACGCTGTCGAGCACCGCGCCGGCCAAGACGGCCACGTCCAAGGTCGACGCGTTCATCAGCGACTTCAGCAGCACCAAGCCGTGCTCGGGCGTGGTGCAGGAGTCGGCCGACGGCGGCCACCACTGGCACAACGTGTCCGTCACTCACCATGACCCGGCCGCTGGGAACGCCGCCGGCGCGTTCACGATGAGCTTCACCACCAGGTTCGCCGACGGCAAGGGCACGCTCGCCCGGGTGTGCATCACCTTCCTGAACAAGACGTACTGCACGAAAGGCTGGTAGCCAGGCCTCGCTCCCTGACGCGGCGCCGGCGGGGGCGGACCAGCCGAGCCCGAGCGTTCCGCAGGCGCCTCAGCCGTTGATCCAGCCGGGCACTTCCAGGCGGAACATCTCGCCTGGCGCCATGGTGGCCAGGCTGGCTTCCAGGTCGGCGAGCCTGGCGGCGCCAAGCTCGGCCGCCCAGCGGTCCCGGATCTGGCCGAAGATGA
>Ga0126381_100007361_pt1 | contig 12244 bp, 12 predicted proteins | sample PanSoiMetPlot_28_FD_96465 | JGI IMG/M metagenome (GOLD analysis project Ga0126381, IMG submission 96465) | Tropical forest soil microbial communities from Panama - MetaG Plot_28 | ecosystem: Environmental > Terrestrial > Soil > Tropical forest > Bulk soil | place: Panama | collected 2016-02-17
GGCCGACGTGGTGGTCGCCGACCACCACCGGCCCGAGCTCGGCCTGGTGCTCCGCGACGCGCTGGCCAGCGACGCGCGCTGGGTCGGGGTCATGGGCAACCCGCGGGTTCCCGCGCCGCACATCCCGGCCCTGGCCGAACTGGGCGTCGCACCGGGCGAGGTCGCTCGCGTGCACCGGCCGATCGGCCTCAACATCGGTTCCAGGACCCCCGCCGAGATCGCGATCGCGACGCTGGCCGGCCTGATCGCCGACCGCAACGGCCGCCCCGGCGGGCCCGCGCACTAGCACCCGGCCGCCGGCGGTGGCGGCGATGGCGGCAGGCCCGGCCGGTCCCGGGACCTCCGGCGTCCCGGGGCCGCGCAACCGCTACGCCGACCTGCTGCGGGTCCTGGCCATCTGCCTGGTGGTTCTCGGCCACTGGCTGCTGACCAGCGTCAGCTACCGCGGCGGGCGGCTGTCCGGCGCCTCGGCCATGGCCGCCGTCGGCTGGTCCGGCTGGGCCACCCTGCTGTTTCAGGTGATGCCGGTCTTTTTCCTGGTCGGCGGCTACGCCAACGCGCTGTCCTGGACGCGGCACCAGGCCGGCGGCGCGACGTGGGCGCAGTGGGTGCGGCACCGGGCCATCAGGCTGCTGCGGCCGACCACCGTGTTCGTGGCCGTGGCCGTGACCGCCGTCACGGCCGGCCGCCTGCTGGGCGCGGACCCGGCGGAGCTGGCGCTGGCCGCCTGGGGGGTGGCCCTCCAGCTCTGGTTCCTGCCCGTCTACCTGCTGCTGATCGCGCTGACGCCCGCCCTGTACGCGGCGCACCGGCGCTGGGGTCTGGCGGTGCCTGCCCTGCTCGCGCTCGGCGCCGCGGGCGTCGACGCCGGCCTCCTCGGCGCCCGGCTGCCCGGCATCGGCTACGCCAACTACCTGCTCGTCTGGGGCACGATGCACCAGTGGGGGTTCGCCTGGCAGGACGGCACCCTGACCCGCCGCGGCTCGGCACGCTGGCGCTGGCGTCCCTGGGCGCTCGCCGCAGGCGGCGCCGTCACCCTCGGCGGCCTGCTGGCCTGGGGCCCGTTCGGCATCAACATGGTCGGGACGGCGGGCCGCGCCAACAACACCATCCCGCCGTCGGTGGCGCTGCTCGCCTTCGCCGCCGTCCAGGCCGGGCTGCTCATCGCGGCCGAGCCGGCCGTGTCGCGCCTGCTGGCCGGCGCCCGGCTCGGGCAGGCCATCACCTGGCTCAACGGCCGGGTGCTGACCGTCTACCTGTGGCACATGGTGCCCGTGGTCGTGATGGCCGTGGCCCTTTACCCGACCGGCGTGCTCCGCCAGCCGGCCGTCGGCTCGGCGGGGTGGTGGGCGCTGCGGCTGGCCTGGATCGCGGCCCTGGCCGTCGGCCTGGTCCCGGCCGCGGTCTTCCTGGCCAGGTTCGAGCGGCCGCTGCGCCGGCGGCCCGCGCCGGCGCAGGCCCGCGCCCCGGCGGCGCCGGGCCGCTCCCGGCTCGCGGCCGCCGTGCTCGCGGTGGGCATCGCCGCCGCGGGGGTGGCGCTGACCAGGATCGCGGTCTCCGGGTTCGCCCCCGGTGGCATCGTCACGGCCGGCCCCGTCGCCGCCTACGGCTGCGGCGTGCTGCTGACGCTCCTGGCCGGGCGGTTGCAGCCGGACCGGCTTATGAGTGAACCTCTCCTCCTCCCCGCGACGGCCCACGTACCCTGAGCCTGGGATGCGATCACGGTTCTAGGGGACAGCGATGAGCCAGCCTGCGGGATACTCCGGAACCCCGCTGCCGCAGAAGCTCGGCATCGGGGAGGACGACGCCGTCGCCCTGATCGGAGCGCCCGGGTGGCTGGAAGACACGCTGGCCGAGGTGCCCGGCGTGGCCGAGATGCACACCGACCTGGACGGCGGTGCGCTGTTCGATGTCATCGTGGCGTTCGTGTCGTGGCGCGCGGAACTCGAGGCGGAACTCGGGCGGCTGCGCGACCGGATGGCGCCGGCCTGCGGGTTGTGGGTCGCCTGGCCGAAGAAGGCGGCGAAGGTTCCCACCGACATGAGCGACAACGTGATCCGCGAGGTCGCGCTGCCCACCGGGCTGGTCGACAACAAGGTCTGCGCCATCGACGAGACCTGGTCGGCGCTGCGCCTGGTGATCCGCCGGGAGAACCGCTAGCGGCTCAGTAGTTCAGTAGTCCAGCAGGCGCTCGCCCTCGAAGATGCCGAGCTTCTCCCGGTAGAGCTCGAGCCCGACGCCGTTCGGGTCGCGGAAGTACATGCTGTCGTCCGCGCCCCGGTCCGGGCCCAGGTAGTCCACGCCGGCCTGGTCCAGCTTCTTCTTCGTCGCGTCGAACTGCTCGGACGAGATCGAGATGGCCAGGTGCTGGACCGCGCCGATCGTCTCCATGAACGGCGGCAGGTCGTACCCGGGGAAGTCGAAGAACCCGAGCAGGTTGTGGTCTCCGATGTCGAAGAAGAAGTGGTTCGAGCCCGCGTAGTCGCGGTTCTCCACGAGTTCCACCAGCGGGAAGCCCAGGAACTCCTGGTAGAACTCGATGGTCTCCTCGGCGTCCTTGCAGATCAGGGCGAGGTGGTGGACCCCCTGCACGGTGCTCGGCGGGCGGTCGCCGAGCGGGCGCAGGTAGCGCTCGCGTAGCTCCTGCCTGCGCGCCCGGACTCGCTCAAGCTCGGCACCCGTCGGCTCTGGCATGTCCCGCCTCCCTGGATCGGTCGTCAGTGCACCCTCTTCATCCTCCGTCCGAGCGTGACCGGCGGACAAAGAGGTTCAGTCATCAGTATGCGGCCGGCTGCCCGGCATGCTCCGCGCTCAGCCCGCGATGCCGGAACGCCCAGCCGCGTAGCCCGTGGTTCAGCAGGGCCAGGGCCGGCGGCGGCACGGCCACCACGGGGCACTGCGCGTGCGCCAGGCAATAGCGGCTCACCCGGCAGGACAGGGCGTGGGCCAGCGCGCCGCGCCGCCCCGCGCCGATGACCAGCACGTCATCCGGATGGCAGGCCGTGTCGACCAGCACATGCCCCGGATCGCCGCGCTGCACGTCCGATTCGAAGGGCACGTCATCGGGCACGCCCCCCAGCGCGAGCTCGATGGCGTTGCGGAGGCGCTGCCGGGCGGCATCACGCCAGAGCCCCCGCAGGTACGGCGATGGATGACTGCGGTCGGCGATGTCGCCCCCGGGGGGCACCCACGCGAGGACCGGGACCAGGGCTGCTTCGTGCATGCGGGCGAGGCCTGCTGCGTGACGCAGCGCCTGGAGGCTGCCCGGTGATCCGCTTACGCCGACGATGATCCGTCGTACGCCGGACACGGTGCTGCTCCTTCCCGAAAGGTTGTCAACTCCACGGTAAACCCTGCGCGCGCACGCCGGCGGACACCCTAACGACTCCCCAACGGCCGTCCGGCATTCCCCTGCGAGCGGCCCCCGCCGGGCCTGCGCGCCGCCGCCCCCGGGCCGTGAATCATGAGATCAGCTCTGTATTGACAGTAACTATCAAAAACTTGTAGCATCCTTTTCAGATGGGCTGCGGAAAGAAGGTGACCTCCAGATGAAGAACCCGGAGCGGCGCCGCTGGCTGGCGCTGGGCGCGCTGGCCCTCAGCGTCCTGGTCGTGGGCCTGGACCTGACCGTGCTCAACCTGGCCCTGCCCACCCTGGGGGCCGACTTGCACGCGTCAACCAGCGACCTGCAGTGGTTCATCGACGCCTACAGCCTCGTGCTGGCCGCGGCGCTGCTGCCCGCCGGCCTGCTCGGTGACCGGTACGGCCGCAAGAAGCTCCTGGTCGCGGCGCTGGTCCTGTTCGGCCTGGCCTCGCTGGCCTGCGCGTACTCGCAGACGTCGGGCGAGCTCGTGGCCGCGCGGGCCGTGCTCGGGCTGGGCGCCGCGGTGATCCTGCCCCTGTCGATCGCGGTGATCCCGGTGCTGTTCGCCCCGGAGGAGCGGCAGAAGGCGATCGCGGTCGTGATGGCGGCCGTGTTCATCGGGTACCCGCTGGGCCCGATCCTGGGCGGCTGGCTGCTCGACAGTTTCTGGTGGGGCTCGGTGTTCCTGATCAACGTGCCGGTGATCGTGATCGCGCTGGTCGCGGTGGCCGTGCTGATGCCGGAGTCGCGCAGCGAGCGCCGTCCCCGGATCGACGTGGCCGGCGTGGCCATCTCGAGTCTCGGCCTGACCAGCCTGGTCTACGGCTTCATCAAGGCGGGCCAGGATGGCTGGGGTGATGTGACCGCGCTGGCCACGATCACGGGCGGGGTGGCGGTCCTGGCCGGGTTCGTGCTCTGGGAGCGGCGCGTGTCCCGGCGTCCGGGCGGCCAGCCGCTGGTCGAGCTGGCGCTGTTCCGGTCGCCCGCCTTCACCTGGGGCACGATCCTGTCCACGCTGGTGTCCTTCGCGCTGTTCGGGATCCTGTTCGCGATGCCCCTCTACTTCCGTGACGTTCGCGGGCTCGACTCGCTCGGCGCGGGGTTGCGGCTGCTGCCGATGATCGGCGGGATGGTCGTCGGCATGGCCGCCGGCACCCGGCTGCAGGCCCCGCGGAAGGCACAGGAAACAGGCCCCGCCGCCTCCCCCGGGCCTCGGGTGAGCGCCAAGGCCCTCGTGGCCACCGGGTTCGCGGTGATGGCCGCGGCCCTGGCCACCGGGGCCTTCACCAGCGTCCACAGCGGCACCGGCTTCGGGGCGGCGTGGTTCGCGGTGGCCGGGGCCGGGCTGGGCCTCGCGATGCCCTCGGCCATGAACGCGGCCCTCGGCGCGCTCTCCGCCGAGCGCAGCGGCTCCGGCTCGGCGCTGATCACGGCCTTCCGGCAGGTCGGAGCGGCCCTGGGGGCCGCGATCCTGGGCGCCGTGCTCAGCTCCGCGTACCAGAGCCAGCTGGACCTGGCCGGGCTGCCCGCGGCGGCCGCCAGCGCGGTGCGGTCGGGCATCTCCGGTGGCGTCGCGGTGGCCCACGACCTGGGTTCGGCCGCGCTGCTTTCCTCCGTCAGCGCCGCGTTCGTGCACGGCCTGGACGTGATGCTGTGGTGCTGCGCGGGCATCGCCCTGGCCGCCGCCCTGCTGGCGCTGGCCTTCCTGCCGCGCCAGGCGGGCGTGCCCGGCGCGGAGGTCCCGGCGGCGGAGCCGGCGGGCGCCTCCGAGCCGCTCCCGGCCGGCCAGCCGGCCCGCCCAGCGCACCCGGCCGGTGCGGCCCCTGCGCCCCGCGGCCCCGCAGGAGGACAATGACCAGCATGAGTGAGGCGCCGCCCGCCGATAGACCCGCCGGCCTCCGCGAGCGTAAGAAAGCCAGGACGCGTGCTGCCATCCGGGAGCACGCGCTCCGGCTGTTCCGGGAGCAGGGGTATCACGCCACCACCGTGGAGCAGATCGCCGAGGCCGCGGAGGTATCGCCGAGCACGTTCTTCCGCTACTTCCCCACCAAGGAGGATGTCGTCTTGCAGGACGACTTCGACCTGCTCGGCATGGAGGCGTTCGAGGCACAGCCGCCCGGGCTGAGCCCGGTCGCCGCGTTCCGCGCCGGGGCGGCGCAGATGGTCGCCATGCTGACCCCCGAGGAACTCGCCCGGTTCCGCGAGACCACCATGCTGACCTTCACGGTCCCCGAAGTGCGGGCCCGCGCCCTGGACGAGTTTGCCCGGACGATCGACGAGATAGCGGCGGCGGTCGCGAGGCGGACCGGGCGCGCGCCGGATGACTTCGCGGTGCGCAACGTGGCCGGGGCGCTGATCGGCGTCATCATGTCGGCGACGATGCCCTGGTCCGAGGGGCCGAACCAGGACATGTTCCAGCGGATCGACGCGGCCCTGGCCCATCTGGAGGCCGGCCTGCCGCTCTAAGGGAATGTTGCACGTTCAATCATCGTTGCCGGGGGTGCGGCGCGAGACCCAGGCCGGCCGCAGGAGGAGGATTGAGTCATGCCAGCGGTTACCGTCGACGACATTCTGCTGCTGCCCAGGATCTCCGAGCCGGATCCCGCGGTCGCGCAGGACCGCCCAATCCTCGCGGTGACCACCGCGCCCTCGGGCTACGAGGGCGAGGGTTTCCCGGTCCGCCGCGCGTTCGCCGGCGTCGACCTGCGCGCCCTCGACCCGTTCATCCACATGGACCAGATGGGCGAGGTCGACTACGCGCCCGGCGAGCCGAAGGGCACGGCCTGGCACCCGCACCGCGGGTTCGAGACCGTGACCTACATGATCGACGGGACCTTCCGGCACCAGGACTCCAACGGCGGCGGCGGGCTGATCACCAACGGCGACACTCAGTGGATGACCGCGGGCGGCGGCATCCTGCATATCGAGGAGCCCCCCGAGGACCTGGTGATGAGCGGCGGGCTGTTCCACGGCTTCCAGCTCTGGGTCAACCTGCCCGCCCGACTCAAGATGACGGCCCCCCGCTACCAGGACATCAGGGCCGGCCAGGTCGCCCTGCTCAGCTCGCCCGACGGCGGCGCCCTGGTCCGCGTCATCGCGGGCGAGGTCGGCGGCCACGGCGGCCCGGGCGTGACCCACACCCCGATCACGCTGCTGCACGCCACGCTCGAGCCCGGCGCGCGGCTGCGGCTGCCGTGGCGGGCCGACTTCAACGCGCTCGGTTACGTGCTGGCCGGGTCCGGCACGGTAGGCCCGGACCGGCGGCCGGTGCGCACCGGCCAGCTGGCGGTGTTCGGTCCCGGGGACGTCATCACGGTGGCGGCGGACAGCCGCAGTGAGGGCCCCCGCGCGGACGGAAACCGCCACGGGCTGGACATCCTGGTGCTCGGCGGCGAGCCGATCAGGGAGCCCGTGGCCGCCTACGGCCCGTTCGTGATGAACACCAGGGACGAGCTGGTCCGGGCGTTCGAGGACTACCAGGCGGGCCGGCTCGGCTCGATTCCGGCGGAGCCGCACCCCGGGCACGACGTCCTCTAGTCGGACAAGGCCCGCCCGGCGACGGCCCGTTATGGCCTCTGGGCGCGGTGCACTCCGGGGCCTGAAAGACTCACGGAATGACGTACGTCGCGGATGCCCACCGTTATGAGTCCATCCCCTACCGCCGCTGCGGCCGCAGCGGGATCCTGCTGCCCGAGGTGTCGCTCGGCCTGTGGCACAACTTCGGTGACGGCCGGCCGATCGACACCCAGCGGGCCATCATCCGGCGCGCCTTCGACCTCGGTATCACCCACTTCGACCTCGCCAACAACTACGGTCCGCCCTATGGCTCGGCCGAGATCAACTTCGGGCGCATCCTGCGCGAGGACCTGCGGCCGTACCGGGACGAGCTGATCATCTCGACGAAGGCCGGCTACGACATGTGGCCGGGCCCGTACGGCGAATGGGGCTCGCGGAAGTACCTGCTCGCCAGCCTGGACCAGTCGCTGCATCGGATGGGCCTGGACTACGTCGACATCTTCTACAGCCACCGCTTCGACCCGAAGACCCCGCTGCAGGAGACCCTGGGCGCGCTGGACACCGCGGTCAAGTCGGGCAAGGCGCTCTACGCCGGCATCTCGTCCTACTCGGCGGAGCGGACCGCGGAAGCGGCCGGCATCATGCGGCGGCTGGGCACGCCGATCCTCATTCACCAGCCGTCGTACTCGATGCTGAACCGCTGGATCGAGGAAGGCCTGCTCGACGTGCTCGGCCAGGAGGGCATCGGCTGCATCGCGTTCTCCCCGCTGGCCCAAGGGGTGCTTACCGGGAAGTACCTGGACGGGATCCCGGCCGGCTCCCGGGCCAGCGAGGGCACGTCGCTGGACGCTGACCAGCTCAGCGAGCCGGCCCTGCGGCACGTCCGCGCGCTGGGCGAGATCGCCCGCTCGCGCGGCCAGTCGCTCGCCCAGCTCGCCCTGTCCTGGGCCCTGCGGGACCAGCGGGTCACCTCGGTGCTGATCGGCGCGAGCAGCGTCGCCCAGCTGGAGGAGAACGTCGCCGCGGCGGGCCAGGCCGCGTTCACCGAGGAGCAGCTGACCGCGATCGACCGGGACGCGGTGGACGCGGGCATCAACATCTGGGCCGAGTCCAGCGCCGACTGAGCGCCCCGGTGCTTGACAATATCTAACGACAGCGTTAACTATTAACGATGTGGGCACACATAGCGTGACGGACGGCGAGACGGCGGCGCTGCTGCGCGCGCTGGCCGATCCGACCAGGCTCCAGGTCGTGCGGCTGCTCGGCGCCGGCCCGCGGCGGGCCGGCGAGCTCGCCGCGGCCGCCGGGATGTCGGCTCCGGCGATGAGCCGGCACCTGCGCGTGCTGCTGCAGGCCGGCCTGGTGGCCGACGAGCGGCTGGCCGAGGACGCCCGGGCCCGCGTGTTCCGGCTCCGGCCGCAGTCGCTGGTGGCGCTGCAGGCCCGGCTGGACCAGTTGCAGGCGCACTGGGACGAGCAACTGGCGTGGTTCCGGCGGCACCTCGAGGAAGGGCCACAGCGGTGAACGCGGCCCGGGCCGTCTCGTCGCACGTCGAGGTCGGCGTGGACCCGGCGACGGCCTTCAGCGCGTTCACCGAGGAGATGAACCTCTGGTGGGTTCGCGGGCCCATCAATTTCTACGACGCGGCCCGGGCCGTCGAGATCGTCTGTGAGCCGGGGATCGGTGGGCGGATCCTCGAGGTCTACGACGCGGCGGCCGGCGATGTGCTGGAGCTTGCGCGGATCTCGGCCTGGCAGCCTGGCCAGCGGCTGGCCTGGCAGAGCTCGGTGGATGACGTCGAGGTCGAGGTCAGCTTCGAGCCGACCACGGCCGGGACGATGGTCCGGGTGCGGGCCCAGATACCCGCCGACGGCCACGACCGGGGCGGCACGTCCTGGGTCCGGGTGGTGCCCGCATGGTTCGGCGCCTGGTGCGCCCGGCGCGACACCGCTCCGCGCGAGCCTCGCGACCTGGCCAGGCTCGCGGTCGCCGTCTATTACGACAAGCCCGCGGCCGCGGCTCGCTGGCTGGCCGGCGCGTTCGGGTTCACCCCGACGAACATCCTGCCCGGCGACGACGCCGACCGGGACCCGGGGAACACGTGGATCGAGTTCCACGTCGGCCACTGCTCGGTGATGGTCTTCAAGCTCGAGGGAACCAGGCCCGCGGGCGCGGCGGTCACGCACGTGCCCTGGGTCTTCGTTGACGACCTGGATGCCCACTTCGCCCGGGCCACGGCCGAGGGGGCCGCGATCGTGGCCGGCATCCACTCCCATGGCTTCCGGGCCTACGTGGCGGACGACCCCGAGGGCCACCGCTGGACCTTCGCCCAGGCCCGGCCGACCATGCGCTGAGCGGCGCCTAGACGGCCAGGCGGCGCAGCGCGCCGCGGACCACCTCGGGGTCGGTGGTGGCCCAGAACGGTGGCAGTGACGCGCGCAGGAAGCTGCCGTAGCGCGCGGTCACCAGGCGGGGGTCCAGGATCGCGACCACTCCCCGGTCGCTCATCGTGCGCAGCAGGCGCCCGGTGCCCTGCGCGAGCAGCAGCGCGGCCTGGGCCGCGGCCACGGTCATGAACCCGTTGCCGCCGCGGGCCGCGACCGCCCGCTGCCGGGCCGAGGCCAGCGGGTCGTCCGGCCGGGGAAACGGGATCCGGTCGATGACCACCAACTGCAGCGACCGGCCGGGCACGTCGACGCCCTGCCACAGCGACAAGGTGCCGAACAGGCAGCTGGCCTCGTCGGCGGCGAACCGGGTGATCAGCTGCGAGGTCGGGTCCTCGCCCTGGCACAGCAGCGGAAAGCTGATCCGCTCGCGCAACTCGGCCGCGGCCTGCCGGGCGGCCCGCATCGAGGAGAACAGCCCGAGCGTGCGGCCGCCGGCCGCGGTGATGAGCTCGCAGAGCTCGTCGAGATAGGGCGCGGGCAGCCCGTCGCGGCCCGGCGGCGGCAGGTGCCGGGCCACGTACAGGATCCCGCTGCGCGGGTGGTCGAACGGCGAGCCGACGTCGATCCCGGTCCAGGCCAGCGGATGCGGCTCGGCCGGAACCCGGCCCGCCTCCTCGGACGGCTCCTCGCCGGTCTCGCCGTCGCCGGTCCTGCCGTCGCTGGTTCCCGCGTCACCGGGCGCTGCGTCATCGGGCTCCGCATCACCGGGCCCCGCATCATCGGGCTCCGTGTTTCCTGGCCCCGCATGGTGCGCCCCCGCGTTGTGCGGCCCCGTGTTACCCGGCCCGGTGTTACCCGGCAGGCCCCACTGCCGGGCCAGCGGCCCGAACGATCCGCCGACCGACAGCGTGGCCGAGGTCAGCGCCACCGTCCGGCGGCCGAACAGCCGTTGCGCCAGCAGCCCCCCCACCTCGAGCGGCGCCACCCGCAACGTCGGCGGGCGGCGCGAGTCCCGGTCGGCCGGCTGGTCCAGCCATACCACGTCGGGACGGATCGCAACGTCCGGGCCGAACGCGGCGAGGATCCTCTCGGCCGCCTCGCGGACCTCGTCCAGCGCGGCCAGCGCGGCCCGCCGGGCGGTCAGTTGCTCCGGTTCGTCCTCGGTCTTCCGGGCACTGGTCCTGATGTCCGCGGCGCACGAGCCCGCGGTGTCACGCACCGCGGCCAGCGAGACGGCCAGCGGCTCGGCCAGCTCGTCGATCCGCCCGCCGTAAGCCTCGGCGAGGACCTGCTCGAGCCCCTGCCCGGCGTCCTTGAGCCGGCCCGCGGCGTCCTCGGTGACCTGCTTGCCCGCCCGGCGGGCAGCGGTCTGGACGGCCGGGGCGGAGAGCTCCGCCGTGGCCACCGAGGTCACCCGGTCAACCAGGTCATGCGCCTCGTCGACGATGACCACGTCGTGCTCGGGGAGGACAATGCCGTCTTCCAGCGCGTCGATGGCGAGCAGCGCGTGGTTGGTGACCACGATGTCGGCCTGGCCCGCGGCCTCCCGGGCCAGCTCGGCGAAGCACTGCGCGGCGAACGGGCAGCGCTGGGCCCCGATGCACTCCCTGGCGGTGACCGAGACCTGCCGCCAGGCCCGCTCGTCCACCCCGGGCACGAGCTCATCGCGGTCGCCGCTGTCGGTCCTGGCCGCCCATTCCTGCAGCCGCTGCACCTGGCGCCCGATCTCCGTGACGGAACGGGGGTCGAAGAGCTCGTCCTGGGGATCGTCCGCCGCGCCGTTCCGCAGCCGGTTCACGCAGAGGTAGTTGCGCCGACCCTTGAGGATCGCGAAGGTCGGCGCCCGGCCGAGCAGTGGCTCCAGCGCGGCCGCGAGGCGCGGCAGGTCGCGGTCGATGAGCTGGCGCTGCAGCGCGATCGTGGCGGTGGACACCACGACGGCGCCCCCGTGCGCCGCCGCATGCCGGGCCGCGGGCACCAGGTACGCCAGCGACTTTCCCGTGCCGGTTCCGGCCTGGACCGCGAGGTGCTCACCGGTATCGATGGCGCGTCCGACGGCCTCGGCCATCGTGACCTGCCCGAGACGCTCGGCTCCCCCGATCCCGTCCACCGCGGCGGCCAGCAGGGCGGCGATGTCGGGGAGATCGCTGGCGTTGACCGGCACGCTAGAAAGCTATCGCTCCGGTCTGACGATTACCGGGAGCCAAACGCGCTACGGCACGACAATGACCGGGCAGCGGGCGTGCCGCGCGAGCCAGCTGGGGATCGAGCCGGCCACATGGTGCAGCCGGCGCCCCGGGGCGCCGACGACGAGCGCGTCGGCGCAGCTCGAGTCGGCGGCGGCGGCGAGTTCCTTAGCCGCGTTCCCGCGCCGGGCCATCACGCTGACGTCGAGCCCCTCCCGGTCGCAGACCTGGTCAAGCTCGTCCAGGAGCCACTGATCGAGCTCACTGCGATCTCGCGCCGCGCAGATGACCTGGCCGGTCATCGGCTCGCAGTAGACGCCGAACGGCACCACGTAGACCACGAGCAGCGGCCGGGCGAGCCGCCTGGCCAGCCCGACCGCGTAGGCCAGCGCGTTGCGGCTCGACGGCGACCCGTCATAGCCAATGACGACCGGGTGGCCCTGGTCGCGCGCGCCCGCGTACGCCGGATGGTCCTGGCGTGATGGCTGCCGCAGCGGATCCCGCTGGTCGGGCCGTTCCCGCGCATCCCGCCACGGCAGCCGGGGCCTTCCTGGGCCATCCGCGCGGTCAGGCTGTTCCGGGCGCGGTTCGGGCCCTGGCTGCTCCATGAGTCTGGTCCTTGCGGTTCCTGCTCCACTCGTAGGAACGGGTTCCATCATATGACTTAGTTTGCACTAAGCAAATAGTCTGTGCCGTCCCGCAGACCGCGCCGTTGCCGCTGCGACGGTGTCATTGTCCCAGAAATTCCCCAGTTCCCCTAGAAAGGCCGCCGAAACAAAATGCCAGGCCAC
>Ga0126381_100007362_pt1 | contig 12244 bp, 10 predicted proteins | sample PanSoiMetPlot_28_FD_96465 | JGI IMG/M metagenome (GOLD analysis project Ga0126381, IMG submission 96465) | Tropical forest soil microbial communities from Panama - MetaG Plot_28 | ecosystem: Environmental > Terrestrial > Soil > Tropical forest > Bulk soil | place: Panama | collected 2016-02-17
CCTTCCCGGCGGCATCTCGTCGAGCATGCTCATATCCAAGTCCCCATAGAGCGTAAGTGCCAGGGTGCGGGGGATAGGAGTTGCCGTCATGACCAGCACATCGGGACCTCCCTCGGGCGTTCGAGGCTGGGAGGAAAGCTCGAGGGCCGCAGCATCCTCCTTCCTCTCGCTGGTTTTCTTCATTAGTTTGAAGCGCTGCAACACTCCGAAACGGTGCTGCTCGTCGACGATCACAAGGCCCAGTTGGCGAAATTCCACGCTTTGTTCGATCAAGGCATGGGTTCCAATGATCAGCTGGGCATCTCCTTGGGCGATGTGCCGGCGGATTTCTCGTTTTCGGTCATCTTCGACGGACCCGGTGAGTAACATGATGCGGTATCCGGAGGGCTCGAGAATGCGGCGTGCGGAAAAATAGTGCTGCTGGGCCAAGATCTCGGTGGGGGCCATGAGAGCCACCTGATACCCATTCTCAATGGCGATAATTGCCGCCTCGAAGGCCACCAGGGTCTTGCCCGATCCGACATCGCCTTGCAAGAGCCGTCGCATGGGCACCGGTTTTTCCATGTCCGACGCAATCTCCTTAAGGACCCGCTTCTGAGCTCGAGTGGGATGGAAAGGAAGAATTCTCTTGATCGCTTCGCGCACTTGCGGCGTGAGCTCGAAGGCGATCCCGGGCTGCATTTTCTGCTGCCGCCGCTTAAGCTCAAGCCCCAGCTCGAGAAAGAACAATTCCTCAAAGATCAGACGAATCTGCGCCGGCGTACGCCAGGCCCGTAGCCGCTCCAGGCTTTCCCCTTCGTCCGGCCAATGTACCTTCCACAGCGCCTGACGTAGGGGCAACAGTTCCACTCGCTGGCGGACTGCCCCGGGGATCCATTCTGGAATTTCGGGGCTTAGATTTTCGAGCGCCGTACGAATGGCTCGGCGGAACCAGCGGGTGCCGATGCGGCCTTGCCCGGCTGATTCATAGATGGGGACAATATGCCCAATCTCGAGCGACTCGCCCGCTGGTCCGGTGGTCTCAAGCACCTCGAATTCGGGCTGCACCAGCTGCAATTCGCCCCGGTTCTCTTCCACCCGGCCATAAAGCGCTATCATTTGCCCGGGCTGGAATTTATCGCGCAGGTAGGTGGCATTGAACCAGACACACTTTAGCCGGGCTCGTCCTTGGCTGGCCGTCATTTGAAACAGCGGCATACTGCGAGTGCGCACCAAGCCTGCCGAACGAACTTCGGCGACGAGGCTGGCCATTTCCCCGGGGCGTAGCTCGGAAATGGCACGTGGGTTGCGTCGGTCTTCATAGCGAAACGGTAGATAATGAAGGAGATCGTGGACGGTATGGATGCCCTTGCCGGCCAGAAGTTCCCCCAGTCGCGGCCCGACACCTTTCACGTACTGGACTGGGGTGGACGGTTCGAGCATCGAAAGGATGGTAGCAAACCGAGCTCGGGGAGTGTTGCCGGTTTTCTCTGCGGGCCAACGAACGCGTCAAAATGAGGCGGCCCGCACCAAGCATGACAAAACGGGGTGACGAACCAGGGCGCACGGTCCAAATGCCGACTCGAAAAACGGTGTCGCGCTCTTTTAGGATGATCCGGTGTCAAAACGGTTTAAGGTGAATTTCGTCCACTCACTTGTAGCCGTGGTGGCGGGGAATCTGGTGTACTTTCTCTTGATGCCCCATCTCCCGCCGGCCGCCCGCCATAATCCCATGCGTCTGGACCTGGGGGTGATTGTGGACTTTTGGTTCTGTTTGGTGTTTCTGGGTTTGATTAAGACCCTAACCAAATGGGGACAGCGTCCTGAACAGCATCAGCGCTGAACCGGTGCCTAAATGGCAGGCTTCTTCAGCCACTCGCGCATGTCTCGCTCGAACTCTTGTTTCTGCTGCTGCCACTCGCTGTGGAATTTTTCGAGTTCCTTCTGCAGCTGATGGCTCTGCTGTTCCGCCTGTTCCCGGAATTCCTTTCCCATTCGCTCCAGCTCGGGCTCCAGGTGGTGAAGTTGCGCGCTTAATCCATCCATGGCAGTGCGGTCGTCGGGAAGCTCCGGACAGGCCCCAGGACCGGAATTCCGGCAGTCCTGGTCTCGGGTTAACGACCCGGAACGTCTGGGCGGTAAGCTCAGACTGAGGTTCTGCTCCTTGCGATCGCGGATCACCGTCACCGATGCTTTATCCGTGGTTCGGCTGCGCAGCAAGCGAGTGAAATCACTCGAGTCATTCACGGTCGATCCGTTGATCTTGATGATTACGTCCCCGGCGCGAAAGCCAGCCTGCTCGGCTCGGCTGCCTTTGTCTACCGAGCGCACGAGCACACCGCTTCCACCTTTCACCCCGAAGTACTCCCCCAGTTGCGGGGTGATGTTCTCGACCAGTAGACCGCTATTGCGCGGGGAATGCATTACTACGATGATGCTGGGAACGTCGATATCAGGAATGTTAATGGAGGGGACATGCACCGGAGGCACCGGTGGAATACGAATCGCCGGGCTGAAATTGAAATCTTCATTCCTGGGCGTCTGGCGCTCGGCTAGTTGGGCCTTGAGCGTGAGCGGTTGCCCGCCGCGGCTAATTCCTATGGTGATCGTTCGACCCGGCGGTATCTCGCGAATGAGCCTGCGTAACTGCTCGACACTCTGAACTTGCTGATCGTTAATGCTGAGAATCACGTCATGTTCTTTGATCCCAGCTTTGCCAGCGGGGGCGTCCTGGTCGACCACAGTCACCTCAACCCCGCGTTCTTCTTTGAGATGCAGCTGGCCTAGGCGCTCGGGAGTTATATCCTGGGTGTCGACGCCCAGATAGGAGCTGCCCCAGGGCTCCTCGGCATAGAGCGCCATGGCGCGCGAGCCGTGCTGTGCCAGTAGCATTGTTGGAAAAACCGAGAAGCCGAACCCAAGCAAAAGGCCCAAGAACCGGAATGAAGTGCGCGTCATTTGTCCCCCCCTCATTGCGCGCGGCGGATGAAAATATTGCCCATGCTGGTGTTTATCTTGAGCTCCGGACCGCCGCCGTTTAGGTTCCCGTCAGCGGAAATCAATCTCGGTTCCCACTGCCCGCCTTCGGAGGAAATCTTGAGCTCAGGGAAGTCGGACTGAATGCGATGACCCCTTGCCGCCTCGATGCTAGCGTGAATGGTCAAGCCGGTCTGGCCTGCGATGAACACGGTAATATCCCCCACACCAGTCCTTAAGATTGAGTCCACGCGCTCTCCCGTGGCCACAAACTTGGCGGTAATTGCTCCGGCCCCGGTCTCAACATGGGCCGACGGAACACCATTGAGCTCGATATTGCCTCCGCCAGTCTCGGCCCTGACCATCCCGGTTGCGGAACTGATCCTGAGAGCTCCACCGCCGGTTTCCATCGTTACCGGGCCGGTAATTTCGCCCAAGTCGATGGTCCCGCCCCCGGTTGAGGCCTTCACGTGTCCCGAGCACCGGTCGACGTGAATACTGCCACCGCCGGTCTCAAGCGATGCTCCCTGCGACCCTGAAGCCAAGAACAAGTTGCCGCCGCCGCTTTCGGCAACCACTTTTCCCTTCGCCGAACCGATGTGGATCGTGCCTCCTCCAGTGCGAAGCGTCAGGTCGCTGCCCACGTTGCCTACGTCAATCGATCCGCCTCCAGTCTCGGCGCTAATGCTGCCCCCGATATCATCGATGTGGATGGTGCCGCCGCCACTTTGCGCTTCCAAGCGGCCTTCAATTCCGGTAGTCACTACCGATCCGCCTTCGGTCTCGATCTTTACCAACTCCATGGCTCGGGGCACATTCACCGTGACCTCGGAGGAGAATTTGTGCGGACGCCCGCCTTCCCACTCGCCTACGATCCAGGCCGTATCGCCACGTGTATAGGCGTTGATGTGGTACGACTCGAATTGCCGTCGGGCTCGCTCTTCGTTCGCTTCTGAGGACTTATTACGAATCACATAGTTGATGCCCTGAGTTGATCCTCCCTGGACCCGGACAGAGCCGGCCCCCACTCGGATATGCAGGTTGCGTACTGCGGCAAAGGAGCCATTAATTACGTTGCTCCAGGTGTCACCCTGTCTTTCGATCGAACCCTGCTGGGCGGCCGACAAAGTTGCGGCCAGTAGCAGGACGATATGGAATAAGTTGTTTCGCATTGAATTTAGTGTCGAATCTCCTTCGTCAATTCATCTCCGGCAGTTGTGCCACCAGGGTGCGGGCTTGCGAGCGGATATAGCGGTTCTCGTCTTTGGCCGCTAGCCGCTCGAGCACAATGCGCACCGCGCTATCGGCGCGCACCGGCTCAAGCAGGCGCAAGGCTTCGATCCTGATCCCCGGATTGCTGTCCGACATCAGGGCTTCAAGCACCGCATCTCGCACTTCGACGTCCGCCTTGATGTAGGGGCCAAGTCCGTCGAGCGCCTTCAAGCGAACCCCGGTATTCGAGTCGTAGCGCAACGAGTAAAGAAGGGCCTCGCGTACATGGGGATTGGTGGGCTGCTGGGTAAGCAAATCCACTGAATCCATGCGCACTCCGGCATTGAAGTTATTACGGGCGGCGTACAAAAGAAGCTGTTGAATTTCCGGGTCCTTAACCGTGCCTTGCGCCTCCCGCGGCAGCACCGTGTCATATTGAATGGTGATTTGATCGGAACCGGCCTGCTGCGAGATGGAGCTGATGCCGCTAACGGAAGCCAAAGACGGTTGCACCCCCGGCAGCGTTACCGTCGGTCCTGATCCGGGCATTCGCGGGGCGAGGATCTTATAGGTCGCGCCGATGCCGCCAGCAAAGCCCAGCATGAAGATCGCCGCTCCGAGCGCCGGGGCGAAGCGAACCTGCTCGAGCCAGGCGATGGGATCGAACAGGAAGCGATGCCACCAAGAGCCCTGTTCGGCTGATTCGAGCGCTTCCTGCAGCTTCATACGCGAGGCGGCTAGCAAGCTGGGACTGGGCTCGGCGGCAGGAAATTCGGTGACCTCGGAGCGAAACTTCTTTACCGCTGCCAGCTCGAGCGCGCATTCCTGGCAGCGCTCGACATGTTGCTCCAGCTCATGACGGGCGTCATCGGCCAACTCGTCATACACGTAGAACACCAGATTTTCCTGCACCCATTCGCATTTCATAGCGTCACCCCCGGCTGGGGACCTCGATTCCATTCGCTCGTCAATCTTCTCTCAGCTCGCGATCGGGAACTCACCGCATATCTGCCAGTGCGCCACGCAATTTTTGCGTGGCCCGGAACAGCGTATTCTTCGCTGTCTCCTCCGTGGTGTTGAGCATTTCTCCCACCGTCCGCAATTTCAGACCCTGATAATGCTTCAGCTCGAAGACCATGCGTTCCCGCGGAGTAAGTCTTTCTAGAGCCCGCGAAATTCTCCCGCCTAGCTCACGGCGCATCAAATCCCGTTCGGGATTGGCGCCGCTGCGGCCATCGGCTACTTGCGCCAGAACATCGTATTGCTCACCCTCAGAATCCATGATTACCGGCGCGGCCTCTTTGCGCACCTGTTTTTTGCGCATCGTGTCCAGGCACAAATTGGTGACGATACGATAAATCCAGGTATAGAAAGAGCACTCAAAGCGAAAGCGGCCGATATTTTTATAGGCCTTCAGAAAGGCCTCCTGATAAATATCTTGGGCCTCGTGGTCCGAACCGGTCAGGTGCAGCGCCAAGCGGAGTACCGCCTGGTCATAATGGCGCACCAGTTCCTCGAAGGCATTGCGGTCCCCGCGCTGCGCCGCCCTCACCAGGAGCGTGTCGTCCATGCGGCTCTGACTCAACATGTGGTCTCGCGTCAGGGGCTCCCGCGTTCCACTACGTTCCACCTGGCCGCGAACGGCGTCCGGATGAGAATTCTTGCCAACCGGAAATTGTACTGCCCAGGCATCGGCCGGCATCTGGTCTGTCCTTGATGGTCGAGCTCTTCTCCAGTTCGGGTTGCGCTCGGGCCGCTCTCCCTTGAGCCCAACGCCGGAGCACTACGTTCTCCGGCTGCAATGACATAGACGCGGGTCGGGGTGGTTCGTGAGCAAGATTTTCGCGCCCTCCAGCTACCGCGCGGGTGGGGTCTGGCGACGCAGCGCCCGGGCTAGGGTCTCATCGAGTGCCGCCTTGGCCTTTGCGTACTCCTGCTCAGAGACCTGCCCCTGCTGATGTTCGAGTTCTAGCTGAAACAACTCTTCTTTCAATACTTCGAGCAGCTGGCTCTGGGGACGGGAGCTTTCCGGTTTCTTAGTTTCGCGAAGCGACGGCTTAGGCCGGTTCACGATGTAAACCGCTCCCGCGGCGAGTACGATGCCGAGCCCACCGAGCAGGTATCCGCGATATCGATCGAGCGGATCGGGAGCGTCGGTGGGAGCTCCCAGGCCGCCACCAGGCCGGGTGTCGCTCGCAGGCGCGGCGCCCCGATTGCCGGCTTCCTCATCCTGGCTGCGCAGAAGTCCATTGCCGGAAATGTCGAACGATAGCTTCTGGCCGGGTTGCGGGTTGCTGGCAATCTTGGCCACGGCATCGGGTTGATCGGGCGGCTGCCGATCTTCATAGACGCCATTTTGCGCCGGGGCAAAGGTAATCGAGCGGGGCAGGATGGCGACGAAGTGCTGCAAGGGATAGATCAAGTCCGGATCAATGGTCGCCTTGCCGCTGTAGGGGAGATGATAGGTGACCTGAAACTGCGTTTGGCCGGGCCGGAGAGGAAAGACGAAGGCGTAGCGTCCCTTTTCCGCCTGCGGTCGCGGCGTGATCTTGACCGCCTGGCCGCCCGCGGTTTCGGCCTGAGCCTCGTCAATGGCAGCGCCCTGGGGAACATAGAATTCAAAATTCGAATCGTTCATCTGCGTTCGCGGAGGATTCGAAGTGTTCTCCACGGCGAAGATTCGCGTAACCCCCAGATTGCCTTGCGATGCCTGGATGTACATGAGGTCCGCGACCGCATGCACGCCCTCTAGCTTCGGGCTTACGTCATAGACCTCGACGTCAACCGAGTCGGTGCCCGGCGGGGCCGGCTTATGGTAGGTGACTTCTTGATGAATGGCGCGCACCAGATACGGTGCGCTTTGATCGTCTAGGCTGAAGCGAAACCGCCCTTCGGCATCGCTTTTGGCGTGGCCGACTTCTTCCATTCCGGCGCCGAGGTGAATCAAGATCACCTCGTCTCCCTGACTGGGCTTGCCCGTGGTGCCGTTAGTGATCTTCCCCGCCAAGGTACGGCCTGACAGCGGGGCCGACAAAAGCAGGGAAAAAGCTGCCGCTGCTAGCGGCGCCAAAAACGCTGTGTGTCGAGGCTTCAATGGTTCACGCTTTCCGGTTTTCCAGTAAAGGGCCGGGGCGAGTGCTCGAGACGCGCGATTTCGGCAAGCAGCGCGGCGGCCTCCTCTTCAAGAGAAGCTTTCATACTAAAATAATCCTTCTCCGGAAGTTTGCCGGCGTTGTACTCAAAGTTCAGGTCGCGCAAATTCTCATACACCGCCTCTTTTCGCTCCGTGAGATACGCGGCTCGGCTCTTCTCGGGCGCGGAACTGAGAGATCGAGGCAGATGAAAGATGTAATAGAAAACCAGCGCGCTCATGGCCAAGGAAAGGAGCACGATCACAAGCCCGCCTCCTTTCGCGCCTGCTCACGAAACTGGTCGAGCTCAGAAGATTCCTGGCTCGAGACCGGCCGAGAGGCGGTAACTGGGGAACGAGCTCGCCAGACGTTCACAATCCAGATGATGGCCCCGATGCCCATGACCAACGCAAGATAGGGCATGATCCAGGCCAGGCGGTTAAATCCGGTCGTCGGAGGAGCGGCGAGCACCGTGGGGCCATACTTCGCGACAAACCACTCTAAAACGCCCTTATCGTTGTTTTTACCTACCTCGGCCACCAGCTCGCTACGCATGCTGGTCGAGTAAGGGCAGCCGACGTGATTGCATTCGAGCAGGATCTGGTTGCAGCTACAGACGCACATCAGCTGGTGCCCTAGTCGCTCGACGCGCACCGGATCGTCGCCGGCACCGAATAGAACCGTGGCCGCCAAAACCAACGCGAGAAGCGCGGGGAGGCGCTTTGCCGGGATCAGAAAAAAAGATGTCAATCGTTGGCCCCTACCGGAGCCGGGCGGGTGGAGACCGCAGTGCCAAGCCGCGCCGGAACAACGGCGCGCAGGGTTCGAGTATTGGGCACGAGCGCGAGAATCGTGCCTACAACCATGGTTAAGACTCCAATCCATATCCAGGAGACTAACGGATTTAAGTGGGCCTTGATAATGGGATGGCCGGTATCGGGGTTCTGTCCTTCAAAGACCAGATAAAGATCTTCTTTGAGCGTGGAGCGAACCGTGGGAACGTGTTGCTGCTCTCCGGCTGCGGTATACATGCGGCTTTCCGGATATAGGGTGTCAATCTGCCGTCCCCCCTGCCACACTTGCATGATGGCGATATCGGCACTGTAGTTCGGATTCTCTTCTTGGGTGTATGACTGGCAGACCAGGGTGTAGGGACCAATCGCCAGCTTGTCCCCGTAACTCATTTCTTTTTCCTGGTCCTGATTGAACGCAGACCCGGCAAAACCGATCATGATCAGCATCACACCGAGATGCACGATGTAGCCGCCATAGCGACGGGTGTTGCGCCGGGCAAGCTGGACCATGGCGGCCGGTAGACTGGCGCCGGTCTTGCCGGCGATCACTCGCCCGCCGCGCACGAATTCCGAGAGCACCGTCAAACCCACCAGCACGGACAGCACGATGGTCATCAGGGAATAAAGATAGGAGATCGAGTTCCAAGGGCGCAGGCCAAATGGCGAGCCCCAAGATGCCGGCGTTACCAGCAGGAACAGTCCGGTGCCCAGGGCGCCCAACGTGGGCCAGGTAAAGTTGCGTTTTAGGCTCTCGAGCGAGGTCTTGCGCCAGGCGAGCAAGGGACCGATGGCGGTCAGCAATAGTAAGAACAGCGCAACCGGGATATTTACCTTATTAAAGAATGGCGCCCCAACTGTAACCTTGTGGCCCTCGATCCAATCGGAGAGGACGGGGAACAGCGTTCCCCAAAGCACGGTAAAGCAGGCGACCAAAAAAACCAGGTTGTTGAAGAGAAAGCTTGACTCGCGCGAGACCAGCGATTCCAGCCGGTGGTCACTGCGTAGGTGGTCCCGGTTCTTGAGATAAAAATACACGCAGCTGAGGGCAATCACCCCCAGGAAAGCGACAAACCAGTCGCCAATCGAAGATTGCGCAAAGGCGTGCACGGAATTCACCACACCGCTGCGAGTAAGAAAGGTTCCAAAGATCGAGAGCATGAAGGTGGAGAAGATCAGCCACACGTTCCAGGTCTTCAGCATGCCCCGTTTTTCTTGCATCATGACCGAGTGCAGAAAAGCAGTTCCCGTCAGCCAGGGCATCAGCGATGCGTTCTCGACCGGGTCCCAGCCCCAATATCCTCCCCAACCTAGTACGTAGTATGCCCAATGCGCGCCGAGAAAGATGCCGCAGGTCAGAAAACCCCAGGTCACCATCGTCCAGCGGCGGGTGATGTGGATCCACTTGTCCCCCGGGTATCTCATGGCCAGCGCCCCTAGGGCAAAGGCAAATGGAACGGTGAACCCGATGTATCCCAGATACAGCATGGGGGGGTGAATCACCATCTCCGGATATTGCAAAAGCGGATTCAGGCCACTGCCATCGGCCGCTACCGGTCCAGGGCGAATGGCGAAGGGGCGCGCCGCGAAATTTAGTAGCAGGAGAAAAAAAGTTTGTACGGCGGCGATGACGACCGAGGCGTGCGCGAATAAGCGCTCATCGGTGCGATGTCGCAAGCGCAACACCAGTCCGTAGCCGGATAGCAACAGGGACCAGAACAAAAGCGAGCCTTCTTGTCCTGACCATAGGGTGGCGAACTTATAGGGCGCGGGAAGCTCGCGATTGCTGTGATGGAAAATGTAGGCAATCGAAAAATCGTTGCTGAAGGCAGCGACTACCAGGATGGCGGCAGCCAGAAATACCGTCGCGAAGCTGGCAATCCCCGCTCGTCGGGCGCTTTCTTCGAGCACTTTCCATCGAGGTTCGTTTCGGGTGAGGGCGACCAGGCCGGCAAGAAACGAATAAACGCTCAAAGCGAGCCCCAGCAGGAGCGCAAAACTACCTAACTCAGGCATATAAAGACTATTTTTTCAGACTTCCGGGTGAGCAGGCAACCGTAAAGCCAGGAAGTTCTGGCAAGCTTTGTTGCCAGCAGCGAAGAATCTCGATGACGACCATGACGTCGGATCGGAACGTTCCTGCCATCAGGTTGTTTCTTCACGTGCACGGCCTTGGAGTCAGGAAGGCGCTGCCGTACACTTTTTCCTGTCATGAAGCACCTCCGGCTCCAGTTTTCGAACCTACTAATACTGTTGATGTGCAATATCGCGGGCGCACAGACTGCGGGCACGGGTCAAAGCGCAAGATCAGACTACCTGACGCCGTTCCCGGCGCACCACGTGATCGCCAATGTCTATTTCGTGGGTAGTAAGGAACTGGGGATCTATCTGATCACCAACCCGCCGGGGCATATTCTCGTGAACGCGGGACTAGAGGCGTCGGTTCCTCTCATTCAGCAAAGCGTGGAAAAACTGGGCTTTCGATTTACGGATATCAAGATTTTATTGATCAGCCATGCCCATTTTGATCACGATGACGGGGCAGCGCGGATCAAGCAATTGACCGGCGCCCAATACATGGTAATGGATGCCGACGTGCCGGTCGTCGAGTCCGGAGGGGTGAGAGACTTCTTCTACGGGAAGGATCCGGGAATGCTGTATTCGGTGGCCAAAGTAGATCGTGTGTTACACGACGGCGACAAGGTCAGCCTGGGCGGAAGCGTCCTAACTGCACATTTAACCCCCGGCCACACCAAAGGCTGTACCACCTGGACCATGAAAGTCGAAGAAGACGGCAAGAGCTATGACCTTGTAATCGTGGGCAGCCCCAACGTGAATGAGGGATACAAGCTGGTGAATAACCCGAGCTATCCCGAGATCGCCAGCGACTACGAAAGGATGTTCGCCGTTCTCCATTCACTGCCTTGCGACATTTTTCTTGGCGCCCATGGAAACTACTACGATATGGAAGCGAAATATGCGCGCCTGAACGAGGGCGGCAGGAATCCTTTCCTCGACCCCGAAGGCTACAAGCGTTATGTCGCCGAACGGGAACAAACGTTTCGAGCCAAACTCGCTCGCCAACAGCAGGCCGCCCCCTAACCGTCAGGCAGGAGACGCCAGTCTTTATTGGTGGCTCAGGCTCCAAACATAGGCGGCAACGTCCGACACCTGCTCAGGAGTAAGTTGGGCGCCGCCCATGGGAGGCATGGGGCTGCGATAATTTTTCGGCTGCATTACACCGTCTTTAATGGTCTTTTCTATTCCTTCTAAACTGCCGTCGCTCCATAACCAAGTTTTACTGGTGAGATCGGGACCTAGGGGCGACCCCTTTCCGCTGTCGCCGTGGCAACCAGCGCAAGCTGCTCCGCCGACCTTCCCGCGGTAGATGCGATCACCCTCAGCGACCATCTCTCGAGTTGCGCCCGGAGGCACCGGGACCTTTGCATTTGCCGCCGCCCCGGCATTGGGATTGGTGCCCTCGGGCGGTCCAGCGGGTGCCTCGACTACCTCGCCGGCCGGAGCGGCCGCGCTGGGACACGGAGTCACGCTGCCATTTGCACTCTGGGAGGAACCCCGATAGACGACCCGGTAGATGCGTCCATGCACATCGTCCGAAATGTAGAGCGAGCCGTCGGGCCCAACCGCCACGCCGGTGGGCCGATGAGCGGCTTTTTCCGGTGTCTTCACCCCTCCGGCGAAGCCGTCAGCGAAAATTTCGCAGCCGCCCGACGCTCGACCGCCAGAGAGCGGTTGAAAGACCACGTTGTAACCACCTTGGGCATAAGGCGCCCGATTCCATGAACCATGAAAGGCGATAAAAACACCTCCGCGGTACCGGGAGGGGAACTGGCTGCTATCGTAAAACGCCATTCCATCCGGAGCCCAGTGCGCGGGAAAGGCCGCGGCCGGACCCAGTTTGTTGGCACACAACCCGACGGTCTTGCCATCGCCGCCGTATTCCGGCGCGAGAACCAGCTTGTCCACAAAGGGGTCGTAGTAGCATTGCGGCCAGCCGTAATCGCCTCCCTGCTTCAGAAGCAACACCTCTTCGGCCGGCAGCGTGGCTTCCTGGTCAGGTCGGTAAGAGTCCGGCCAATTGGAATGCAGTTGGTCACGCCCATGTTGGGTGACAAGCACCCGACCTTCTCGGTC
>Ga0126381_100007363_pt1 | contig 12243 bp, 11 predicted proteins | sample PanSoiMetPlot_28_FD_96465 | JGI IMG/M metagenome (GOLD analysis project Ga0126381, IMG submission 96465) | Tropical forest soil microbial communities from Panama - MetaG Plot_28 | ecosystem: Environmental > Terrestrial > Soil > Tropical forest > Bulk soil | place: Panama | collected 2016-02-17
TGGATGCGCCGCTGCGAGATCGTGGGCGTGAGCGTCTGCTGGTTCGGGTTCACGACGTTGGAGATTTCCTGCTCGATCTCGAGCTGGACCAGGCCGTTGGCATGGACGCGCGGCAGCACCTTGAGGATGACGCCGGTGGCGCGCATCTCGATGGTGTTCACGACCGGCGTATTCGGGTTGGTCAGCAGGGTTGCGGTGCTGGTGGTGACCGGGATCTGGTTGCCGACCTCGAGCACCGCCGGCTGATTGTCGATCACCACCAGCGAGGGCGACGACAGCACCTTGACGTCGGTGATGGTGGACAGCGCGCTGAGAATTACCCGCGGCTGCGCCTCCGGGCCCAAAAGCAGATTGTAGCCGGGCAGCACCCGCTGCAGGAACGCGGTCTGTATGGTCTGCGCGACCGTCTGTGCTGCCGAGGAAGTGGTCGATGTGGTCGTGCTGGCGGCGGAGGATGACGTCGGCGCCGAGTTGCTGAGCAGGCTCGAGCCCTTGTCGCTTGCAAGGCCGACGTCCCCGCTGGTGAAGAAGTGCTGCACCCCGTATTGCAGGTCGTCGGTGAGGGTGACCTCCGCGACGGTGGCATCGATGGCGACCTGCAGGCGCGGCCGATCGATGTCGCGCAATGCCCGCTCGATGACCCGAAAATCCTCCTGGTTGGAATAGATCACGATGGCGTTGGCGGCGGGATCGGCGGTGATGCGAACGTTCTGGAGCAAGGCGCGCCCATTGCCCCCGGTCGATGGCGATGTCCCGCTGTCGGTGTCGTTGCCCTGGCGGGTCGAGAATCCCTCAAAGTCGCCCGCGCGGCTGCCGGTCCCGGTTGCGGGCGTGCCCTGGTTGGTGGCCACAGCGGACTGTGTCGTGGCGCCGCTGGTGGTGCCGCGCTCGAATGTTCCGCTCCCCAACGAGTCAAGCCTCGATTGCCCGGCGGCAACGCCGGGCGCGACCTGACTAGCCGGTGTCTCGGCACTTGCTCCCGACCGCCCAAGGAAAATGTCGCTCAAAATTTTCGCTGCCTGCTGGGCATTGGCGTAGCGCAGCCGGTAGGTCCGCACCGTGATGCCGTTCGGATCCGATCGATCGAGGCGACGGACCCATTGCGTCACCTGATCGAGCGATCTTTGGCTTTTCGCCACCGCCAGAACGGCGTTCAGCCTCGATATCGCCTGGAACTGGATTGCGCCCTGGCCCTGCCCGTTCTCGCCGGTCTGGAAGATCCGATCGAGCTCCTGGATCATGATCTCGGGCGTGGTCGACTTGAGCGGATAGACGCCGACCGACTGACCGCGCATCCATTCCACGTCGAAGCCCGCGATCACGTCGAGGGCCGATTGCCGCTCGATACTCGTTCCCTGAACCAGCAGGAGGTTGCGGGCCGGATCGGCGCGGATCGCGCCCGGGCGGGTCAGGAAATTCTCCGCCAGCCGCGCGACCGAGGCGGCCGAGGTGTAGCGCAGCGGCACAATCGTCACTCCGAAGCCGGGCTGCCCGGCGCCCGCCGCATTGGCGCCTGCGCCGGCGGCGTCCGGGATCGGCACGATCTTCAAGAGGCTTCCCTCGTGGATCACCGCGGCGCTCGACATGCGCAGCACGCTTTCGAAGATCGGCAGCACGTCTTTGCGGGCGATCGGTCCGGCCGAAGCGAATGTCACCGCGCCCTGCACGCGCGGATCGATCACATAGGCTAGCCCGAGCGTGTCGCCGACCAGCGTCCTGGCGACGGTCTGGATATCGGCATTGTCGAAGTTGAACTCGACACCGGCGGCGCTGGTGACGACAGGGGGGCCGCCGGGCGCGACGCCGTTCGAGCCGGGCGATGCCGCTTCGACCGGCGAGCCGGGAACGATCAGGGGCCGGCCCGCCTGCCCCGGCTGCCCGGTTGGACGATCGGGTGCTGGCGCCCGCGCCGAGAGGTCGGTGTTGCGGATGGTGTCGAGAATGTCCGCGGCCGGGAACGAAAAGCCGTCCTTCGCGGCGCAACCGGCCAATGACTCACAGATGACCGCCGCGAAGAGGGCCTGCCAGACAATACGCGACAACTTGGACACGCAACGAACGCATCGCAAACCGGCAACTCCCCCTCGCCCCAAGCGAATGCCGGTGGCCGGCACCACAACGAACCTCCAGGCAGGCGTGCCTCCATGCTCTCATGGGTGGCGGGCCACGAATTAAGGCAGGCGCAAGCACCTACCTGAAGGGGTCGCGGACGGAAGCTATGGGTTTCACATAACGGTTACATGACAAGACCGGGCCACGACTGGATTGTTGCAAAAAAACCACACCCTCATACCAAAAATTACCGCTCGCGCCCGGTTCGGCGATCAATTCTCTCCTGCGCCACGGTCTGAACCGGGGCAGCCGGCGTGGCGGGTGAAGGACGCCCTGCGGCATTTTTCGCCGGGCTGCCGCTGAAGAGCGCGTAGCTCACGGCACGATCGTCGTGGGACAGGGTGAGGCGGCGCGGCTCGATCTGCGTCACGGTCCAGCTTCCGACTTCGTCGCCGAGGCGCGCCCGCACGACCTTGTTGGAGGATTGCGTGCGCAGCACGGCGCGCGCTTGCCCGCCTTCTGTGACGATCCCCAGGAGAAAGATGCTCGGTGGATCGATCGGCTTGACTTCGATGCTCTGGACCGACGCCAGCATGGGTGCGGGCGGAGGGGGCGGCAGCCGCCGGCTCGGCGAGAACAGCGGCCGCTCCCGAGTGGCCGTCAGGCCATCCAGCGCTCGCGCGGCCAACGGGTTGGCAAGGTTGGAGACATCGGCCGCACCGGCTCCCTCGCGGACAGCCATCCATCCGAGCGCAGCCATCAAAGCGGTCAGAACAAACGGTCGGTACGTCATGTCGGCCTCCGTCGCCAGAGCGCGTGCAGGTTCAACGTCACTCGCAGTGGTTGGTTCTCCGCGGCCGCGGCCGCAACGGCGGTGCTGGGCGCACGAACCGTCATGGAGTCCACGAATACATAAGGTGTGCCGCTCTCGAGCTGATAGAGCAGCCCCTGCAGCGCCAGCAGGCTGATGTCGAGGCTGGCCTCGATGCGCACGATGCCGGCCGCCTCCTCGCCGGCGGATGCCTGCGTCCCAAACGAGACGAGCGCGGCGTTCCGGTCGGCGAGCCGCGCCACGTAGGCCTCGAGGTCGGCGGCGGCAAGGCCCGGGGTCGCGGCGTCGAGGAAGGCTTGCGGGGGAGCGGCGGCGGCCTTTTCCTGCCGACCGGACTCGCCGCGAGCTCCTGCTCGCGCTTCCAGCCGATCGAGGACGCTCTGGCGTTCGGAGAGTTCCGCGCTCGCGTCGGAGCGGATCGCAAGTGTCAGCGCGACCGAGCCGGCGCACGCCAGCAGAAAAAGGGCGAGCGCGGCAACGGCGATCGCCTGCTGGCGGTCGAGCATTCTCATGGCCGAGCCTCCGCGACTGCGTGCTGAGGATCGACGCGCGCCTCGATATGAAACCAGAACGATTGGCCATCCGGCCCGCGAGTGGTGGGAGCGAAAAAATGAACCTCGGCGAATGCGCCTTCGAGCGGCGCGATCAGCGCGGGCGCATCGCCGGTCAGCCCGATGATGCGCAGGGTCGATTTCTGCAGCGTGAGCTCAGTCAGATAGGCATTGTCCGGGAGTGCCTGCGAGAGCGTCTCCAGCAGCATCACCCCGGATGGCGCCGTCTCCTTCTGGTTCCAGGCACGCTCCGCCGGATCGAGCGCGGCGGCTGAGCCGGCGCGCGCACCCAGAAGCTCCTTCTGCAAGGCCGCGGAGCGCGTCGCCGTCTCCTCGCTTTCCGAGCGAAGGGCGCTCGCCGACGCGAGCGCCCAGGCGCTCACGCCGCCGCTCAGCGCAACCACGATCAGAAGCGCCGCGACGATGCGACGCCGCAGGTGATCGAGTCCCCGCCCCGATTGGCTCTCGTAGCGCGACCAAAGCACGACCGGCGGCGCGTCCGCATCGCCGACCTCGCGCGCCACGATCCGGTCGGCCGCGATTCCCAGCGCGGCGAGCTCGTTTCTGGCCGTCTCGACGTTAGCGCGCGGCGTGATCAGCACGTTCGTGTCGAGCGTGTCAGGATCCTTCAGGCTCGTCGCCGCCTCGAAGCCATAGACGACATCCGCGGCCGGCCAGGGCGACAGCCGCTCGATCTGGTTGCGCACGATGCCTGCCAGAAACTCGCGCGCCCGTGCCGGCACGCTGATCCGCTGGTGCACGATTTCGTCAGGCGGCAATTCGAGCGTGACGAAGGCTTTGCGGGCGGCGGTGGCAACCTCGGCGGGCGTTTGCGGACGTGACGCGCCGGCAGCGTTACCGCCGCGGACGACCAGGCGTTTGTTCTCGACCGCAACCGACAGCACCTGCCGCGCACGCCATCCCTCGCGCATGCCCACAACGAGGCCTGCGAGAATATCAATCCATTGCTTCAAGATTGCTTGGGGACGCATCGGCGTGGTTCCACTCGCAGGCAGCTTCACGGGGGCGATTGCGGCAGCCCGGGCTTCCAGGCCAGAACGCGATAGAGCTGGCGATCTTTGGGCAGGCAGACGATCACAGCGTCGACAACCGCCGCGTAGCCGTCGGCAAGCCTGGTCGACAGATGCACCGCGATGGCTTGCGGCGGCTTGGCTTCGAGATGGTTTTGGGCGCCACCCAAGGCGGCCACGATCTGCTTGGGATCAACTCCGGATCGCCGCGCGTCGAGAAAAGCCGCTATCCGGCTTTCTTCGATGCCAAGAGCCGCGAGAACGGGCACCGGCGCGCTCAAGGGATTGACAGTTTCGTTGCCGAACACTGTCACGAGCGGAGCGATGGCGTTGACCCATCGCGGACGCATGCCCGGCACCTGCAGGAGATCCGCCACATCGGTGAGCAGGGAATCCGGGGATGTCGCAGGATTAGCTGCCGTCGACGCCAAAGGTGACGGGGCTCCCGCCGCGGATGAGGCTCCGGCACCCGGTGTTGCAGGTTGCGCCGGGCCGGCGTCGGACTTGCGCCATTCCACGATCTGGCGCGCGAGGGTATCGGGATCGTCCGCGCCGACCGAGCGCAGCAAGCTCGCGAGCACCTCGGCCGGCGCCTTGCCGATGTCGATGCGGCCGCCCTCGTCATCTAGACGCAGATGAACCGAGCCTTGCGACAGCGTGACGGTCGATTCCAGATCGATCAGCGGACCATCGCCGATCCCCGAGGCAATGCCCGCCGCCACTTCCAGCCCCGCAGTGAACAGCGCCTCTGCCTGCAAGCGGTCCCGGTTGACACCCATGATCCCGGCGAATGCCCGGAAGCTGACCGAGGCCGCCATGGCGAGCGTTGCAAGCAGCGCCACCGTCCACAGCACGGTGATGAGGATCACCCCGGAGCGGGCGTTGCTCATTGCGACGCCCTCCCGCGCTGTGGGGAATTTCCAGTGGGGGCCTGCTGCTGCCCGACCGGGTTCGTCAGGCAATCGGGGCCGCCCGCGGCCGCGCAGGCGGGGGGCGCATCCGCATGGATCAGGAACTCGGCGCCGCCCAATAGATCGATCCCGGTCGCGCGCTCGCGCAGGCTGAGCTTGACGAGCCGCGGCAGGCTCTGCTCGCCGCTCCAGGTATTGCTCCAACTCAGGGTTCCGTCCGCAGCTTGGCGGGCGAATGTAAACGCTGCATCGAACCGTCCCGCCAGGAGCACGACCTCATCGCGCAGCACGGCGTTCTCGATGCGCAGGCGCGGGTCGCCGAAAGGAGCCCGGCGACGGATGAGCTCGGTCGTGTCCTCGACGCTCTGCGCCGTCACGCTGACGATTTCCGGGACTACCGGCAAAGCTTGATCGCTCTGCCGCACCGGATCGATGAGACCCGCGCCGATGAAGGTGATCCTGGTCGGCTCGCCCAGGAATGCGACGCCTCTGCCCGCCGACGTCGCCTGCACCACGAACCGCGCCGATCCGATATCGACCGCGAGTCGGTCGGCGGCCAGCGCGAGGCGTTCGCCTGCGTTCACCCGGCTGGTCCCGCGATCGAATGAAGCGACCAGATTGTGCATCAGCGCTACCGTTGCCACCACGATCACGGAGGCGACCGCGAAGGCGGTCAGGACTTCGACCAAGGTGAAGCCCCCTTCCCCGCTTCTCGTGCGATCCGGACGCATCAGCTCATTCCTGTTTTCCAAGCCGAATGGTTTCGGCGCTGACGCGCTGTCCGGGCGCCCACGAGACGCTGGCAACCACCCGGTAGGCGACCCAATGGATTGGCGGCTCGGCGGGCGCACCCGTCGCACGGCTGGCGGGCCGAGCTTCCGGAATTTCGATCGCGGCAGGCTCCGCGACGACACGCCAAACGAGGCCTTCGCTTTCTCCTTCTCGCGAGAGGTCCGCCACGTTTGCAGGATCGATTGGATCGGCCAGCAGGGCGCGCAGCAGAATCTGGGCCGCGACCCTGCCGTCGGCATTCGCCACGATGCGACGCGCCTGGAAGAGGAGCGGCCCGAGCGCCGACGCAAACGCCAGCAGGATGGTCAGCGCGACCAAAGCCTCCAGCAGCGTGAAGCCCGCACGGGCGTCACTGCGCCGCAGCGGACTCGACCGCGACACTGCCTGTGTACCAGTTGACGCGAATTTCATATCCGGCCTTTTCATGCGAGAGCCGCAGGACCGCACCCGTTGATCCGCCGTCCGGATCGAAGCGAACGACGGCTTGCCGGCCGTCCCAGATCGCATCGGCGCCCAGAATATCGACCGTGACGTCGCGCGGGATCGCAACCGCCGTCCCACCGTCGCCCACAAGAAGTCGTCGGACGCCATCGAGCGCGACGCGACGCGTGCGTCCTCCCAGGATGGCGGCCATGCGCTCGCGCCGCATGAGCGCCGCCGACTGCAAGGTGACAGCCTTCAGTCCCGCGCGCCCGGTTCCCGTCGTCGTGGCAATCACCAGGGACGCCACCAGGGCGACGATCAGCATGGCCGCGGTGAGCTCAAGGAGCGTGAAACCCGCCTCGCACTCAGTGCGCGACATTCGAGATGTTGTCCGCGCTGCCAGCACGCCCATCGGCGCCGAGCGAAACGATCTCGTAGGGCGGCAGATGTTCGACCGGCGAGCGATAAACGTAGGCGTGTCCCCAGGGATCGACCGGCACGCGCCCTCCCCTCAGATAAGGCCCGTTCCAATTCTCGACGTCGGGCGGGCGCTTGGCGAGCGCATCGAGTCCCTCGGCGCTGGTCGGATAGCGCCCGGCATCCATGTAGAAAAGATCGAGCGCCGAGCTGAAGCCTTCCATCTGGAGCTTGGCGGTCTTCACCCGTGACTCGCCCAGATAGCCGAGCACGCGCGGCCCGACCAGACCGACGATCAGGCTGATGATGGTCAAGACCACCAACAGCTCGATCAGCGTGTAGCCGTCCTTGGGCAACTGCCGAATGCCGGCATTCACCCGCCCGACAAGAGCGCGCGTCGTTATCATTGGGCCAGTTCCGTTATGCTCAAGAGAGCGCTCATAATGGAAATAATTAACGTTCCGATGACAATGCTGACCAGGATGATGGTCGCGGGACCGATTGCCCCCATCAATCGGTCGAGCCCAAGGCCAAGCCGATGCTCGTAGAACTGCGCCGCATGGTTGGCGATCGACGGCAGATCGCCGGTTTCATCGCCCACCCGCAGCATGCGCACGGCAAGTGGCGGCAGCAGATCGGTTTCCGCGAGCGCGTCGGCGAAGCGGCGGCCGTTGCGGACCTGGTCATGCAATCGTTCGAGGGCTGCCATGCTGCGAGGCTCGGCGGCGATGTCGCGGAGAATTTTCAGCGCGGTCGGTAGCGCGACACCGTTTGCCACCAGGAGAGCCAGCGTTCCCAGGATGCGCGCGGTGCGCCGATCGCGCATCGGCCCGGCAATGCCCGGAACTCTTGCGAGGAGGCCGAGGAGGCGTGCACGCCGTGCCCGCTCATGCAACACGACCCAGGCGCTGAGGATCGTGACCAGACAGCCGCCCAGGAACAGATCGAAGTTGTCGTGCAGCCAGGTGGAGGCCGCCAGCACGAAGGCAGCGCCCGCGTTCAGGCGATCGCCGAGATCTTTGAACACCTCGGCGAATTGCGGCACCACGTAGGTGAGAAAGAAGAACAGGATCAGGACCGCGGCCGTGATGAGAAAGAGCGGATAGCGGATCGCCGAATTAACTCGCTCAGCCAGCAATTCCTTGCGGGTGCGGTCCTCGACGCACGCGCGCAGCACGCCCGCGAGCTTACCGGAGGCCTCGCCGGCGCGCACCATGGCCACATAGACCGGCTCGATGATTGCCGGATGGCGTTCGAGCGCTTCGGCAAAGCTGTGCCCGGCGGAAATCGTCGAGCGCAGATCGGCGGCAAATCGCGCCATCGCCTTGTTGCCGTCCTCTGACAATGTCTGCAGCGCGGATTCGAGCGTGAGCCCGGCTTCGTTCAGGAGAGCGAGCTGGCGCAGGAAAATCGTGATGTCGCGCGCGCGCGGCCCGGACGAAAAGGTGAAGCCGCCGAGAAAGCCATCGGTCGCCACCTGAGCGTCGATCGGCAGATGGCCGAGATACTCGATGCGCCGGATCACCTCTTCGCGCGAGGGCGCCTCGGCCTCGCCCACCACCACTTCTCCGGCGGCCGTCACGGCACGATAGCGGAATTGTGGCATTGGGGGCCTACAGGCTCGCGGCCACGCGGAAGACTTCGTCGATCGTAGTCAATCCAGAGCGGCATTTGGCGACGCCGTCCTCCGGCATGGTGATCATCCCTTCCTGGCGCGCGACCTGCTCGAGCGTGGTCGCATCGGTGCGGGGGCCGATCGCGGCGCGAACCGCGGGCGTGACTTCGAGCACCTCGAAGACGCCTTTGCGGCCGCGGAAGCCGGAAAAGCCGCACCATTCGCAGCCCTTGGGATGATGAATCGTTTCGCCCACCGCAAAGCCCAAAGTGGCATAGCGCTGATCGCGGGCGAGATCTCCTTCGGTAAGCTCGCGCGTTTCCTTGCAATTGTCGCACAGCACGCGCACCAGGCGCTGGCCGATGAGCGCGCGTACACAGGACGCAAGCAGAAAGCTCTCAACCTCCATGTCGATCAGGCGCGTGACTGCGCCGGCCGCCGTGTTGGTGTGGAGCGTGGTCAGCACCAGATGGCCGGTCAAGGCGGCATGCACCCCGATATGCGCGGTCTCAGGGTCGCGCATCTCGCCGACCATGATCACATCGGGGTCCTGGCGCATGAACGAGCGCAGCGCAGCCGCGAAGGTCAGCCCGATCGCGGGATGTATCTGGGTCTGGTTGATGCCCGGAATCTGATATTCGATCGGATCCTCGATGGTGAGAATCTTGCGGCAAGGCTCGTTGATCTCCGCAAGCGAGGCCGCCAGCGTCGTCGTCTTGCCGGAACCGGTCGGTCCGGTCACGATGATCATTCCGAACGGCGCCTGCAGCGTGTTGCGCAAAATCGTTTCGTCGCGCGTGGACAGACCCAGCTGATCGAGCGCGACCACGCCCGCGCCCTTGCGCAGGAGCCGCACCACGCCGCTCTCCCCGTGCATGCTCGGCATGGTGGCGATGCGCAGATCGATCTCGGAACTGCCGACCACGATACGCGCGCGGCCATCCTGCGGCAGGCGGCGCTCGGTGATGTTCAAGCCCGCCATGATCTTGAGCCGCGACAGCAGACCCTTGGCCATGCTCGCAGGCGGCCCCGGAACATTGCGCAGGAGCCCGTCGATCCGCAGCCGCACCTGCAGGGTATTGCCGAAGGGCTCGATATGCAGGTCTGTGGCGCGCTGCTCGACCGCGAGCCGCAGCAGCTCGTCGATGGCGCGCACCACCGGCGCCCCCCGCGCAAGGTCGCGCAGGTCGTCGAGACTGTCCTCGGCGGTCGCGGCTTCGGCCGCGCTCGTTGCGCTCGGCCGTTCGCCCTCGAGCGAGGTCGCAAGGACCGCATCGATGTCCTCGCCGGTCGCAACCGCGATGGCCACAGGCGACCGCAGCGCCAGTTCCACGGCCCGCACGGTCTCGGTCTCGGTCGGCGCGGCGATCGCGAGATTCAGCGCGCCCGATCCGCCCTCGAACGGAAACAGCCGCCGCTCGCGCAGAAAGCGCGCCGACATCTGCCGGCCCGCGAAGCGTCCGGCGGCAAGATCGGCACGCTGGACGCGGCGGCAGCCGTAGAAGGACGCAAGCTCGTCGGCAAAGCCCGACTGCGTCAGCTTGGTGAGGCCGAGCCAATCGACCTCACCGCCCGCGCCGCGCCGCAACGCAGCCTGCGCGCCGTTGGCGGCCGGTTCATGGCGCAGGACGCCCTTGCGGGCGAGATGATCGATGAAGTCGCTCGGGAGCATGGGTAACCGCGTTGAATACTCCTGCCCTGCAAACCTAATGTGACAAACTCGTAACGCCAGCCGGCGGTGAGCCGACAAGACAAATGGCCCACCCGCCTACGCGGATGGGCCATTTGCCATCAGGATCGGGTCAATCACCGACGATTGTCGTCATCACATCCACGGCTAGTTCGTCACGCCTGGCTCGAACAGGTCGGACAAATCGGTCGCCGTTGCCGCACCACCTAACCAGTTGTAGTGATGCGGAGGATCGACCTTAAAGATTTCCTGCATGGTGCGCAGGAAGGATGAGTGGGAATACTGGATCGTGTTCGAGTATGGCACTCCGTTCACGTTCCTGTGCGCGTCCCTGGAAATGATGATGAAGGGCAGAGTTCTGCTGGGATCGTCTCCGCCTTCGCTCTCATCCCACCACAGGACGATCAGTCCATGGTCCTGATAGGCATCCGAGGACATGATCAGGGGCACGATCCGGGCCAGGAAATTGTCTCCCTGGGCGATCCTGCCGGAATCGGCCGTGCTGCCGCTGTTGGGATACTGCCCGTAACCGTTGGCGAGCGTCGTGTGCTGGTCGTTGAACTGGTTTGGCGTGATCCAGGTGTAGTCAGCGACTGTATTGTTCGCCAGATCGAGCGCCAATTGCTGCAGCGGGGCGTAGTTCAGCCTCTGCGGATTCGAGGCGCTTGTATCGCATCCACCGTTCGTATCGGCGAAGTACACCATCGGGTTATGCTTGGCCGCGTAGTTGTACTGGGCCGTATAATTGTACGCGTTGACACCCGGAGAATTGACGCCGCTGCGGCTGAACAGCGGAACGGTCCACTGACTCATCGGCAGCACCGTATTCGTGGTGTCGACGTCCGTGTCCTCCTGATACGACCTCCACGACTTCCTGGCCACGGTCAGAAACGCGCTCAGATGCTGATTGGTGAACTGGACGGTGTCCGGAGTGCAGTCCTTGTGGTAGGGGTCGTCGTCATTATTCACGCCAAAGTTGGTGCCTGCCTCGGCCCAGATGTAGTTGGGCTCCGACGGATGATCACCCACGGCGGCATTAATGTACCCGTTCGCAAAGGCGACCTGCTTGCTGATGCCGGACGTACCATTCACCAGGCTGTTGATAAACGGCGCAGCAGGATTCTGAAAGATCTGCTGGGGGTTGGTCTGAGAGCTGGGTTGCGTCCAGTTGTGATTCTCCATCGCGATCACGAACACCTTTTTCACATCGTCTGCACGGACGATGGAGCTTGCGCACCCCACTGCTCCGGCAAATGCCAACGCGCACGTTGCCCGTTGTAATCTTGAATGCAACATCGTTTTGTCTCCTCGTGAACACCGCTGGTCGGTGCCTTGGGAAACTGGCAGGCCAATATTTCACTGCGATGGCATCGGTGTGAAAATTTGGACGGCTGTGCATTCGCGGTGCCCACTCGCAACATTCCCGTCGATGATTGAGCCCAGCGCACTCGATGGCCGGATTGCGCCACCTCCGAAAACTGTCGGAAGCCCGCCGCTTCACAGTTCCTAAAGACAAGCTTTTGATAGAATAGGACGAAACTGGTTCTACGACCGAGGATAGAAAATACAATTCTCTGGCACCACATAACCCGGTGTTTGGGTTTTTGCAAAACGAGGGTGGCTCACACCGGATCGCTCCCGTACCCCCTTACTCATAACCGTCCAGCATCGCAAAGTCGTTCGGGAGCATGGGCTACCGCCCAGCGGGCACACAAATCCATTCCGGTGGTGGAACATCAATGGCGGAATGGATGGTAACAAAGAGGCCGACCGGCGCGAGGCGCCGGTCGGCAATTGTGACCCAAGCCAGCCCCGGGGTCAGTCTTGATGATCGTTATCGTCGCCACCAACGACTTTGACGACCGCGCCGGTGTCCGGATTGAGGAAGACCTTGCGGGCGTCGCCCTCCTCATTCCGATCGAAATCGAA
>Ga0126381_100007366_pt1 | contig 12240 bp, 8 predicted proteins | sample PanSoiMetPlot_28_FD_96465 | JGI IMG/M metagenome (GOLD analysis project Ga0126381, IMG submission 96465) | Tropical forest soil microbial communities from Panama - MetaG Plot_28 | ecosystem: Environmental > Terrestrial > Soil > Tropical forest > Bulk soil | place: Panama | collected 2016-02-17
CGCGCCTCTCATCCCAGCCAAATCTTTTCGCGCGCTCTGGAAGGAACAGAATGGAAGCCGTTAGAAATCCGGGACGCGAACGCGTCCTGGCCCGCATTCGCAAAGCCCTAAGCGAAACGGCGCCGAAATACGCGCCATCTCCCGCCTCGGCTCCGGCATTTGCGCCGGTTACCGTGCCGCTCGAGCGCTTTCAGCGGGAATGCGCCTTGAATAGCACAGAATGTATTCTTACTCCCGATTCCAATGCCAGCGCTGCGGTCGTCGCGGAAGTGCTCGCGTCGATTCCCCCAGGCGAAATCTTCGTCCAGGACGCCCCGGCCCTTCGCAGCCTGGCTGGCCGCTGGACGCAAAACCACTCCCTGTACTGGTCCACTCAGGGCCCGCCGGCGGAGGACTCGCAGGCAACGATTACTTGCGCGGAAGCGCTGGTAGCCCAGACGGGCTCCGTCTTCGTTTCTAGCGCATGCGGCGGCCGCGGCGCCTCGATCGTTGCCCCGGTGCATATCGTTGTCGCCACGATCGACCAACTGCTTCCCGGCCTCGACGACGCATGGAAGCGCTTGCGAGAAACCGGAGCGGCGGCCAGGAATTCCATGCTTTGCCTGATCACTGGCTCGAGCCGCACCGCGGACATCGAGAAAATCATCGTGATGGGCGCCCATGGCCCTCGCCGCTTGGTGGTGGTCTTGTCAACTAGTTCTGCCTAGAGTCGATAAAGCGGTGCCGCCTGGGGCCAGGCGCAAGACGTCGGCGTCGTGGCGGGATGTCCCGCACCGACCTTCCCTCACTGCCCCAGCTGCGCGAGCGCAATCAACGCTGCCGTCACCATAATGGCGCCGCCGATTCGTGTCGCCACTTGCGCGAACGGCATCAGTTCCATTCGTTCCGCAGCAGTCAGAATCATCACGTCTCCAGTGCCTCCCAGTCCGCTGTGGGTCGCGTTGACAATGGCGGTATCGATCGGGTGTAAGCCGATCACTCGGCCAATAAAAAATCCGCTTACCGTTAATGACGCCACGGTGACAACTATTATCAGCAGCTTTCCCGGATGAAGCGCGGCCACCAAATCCGCCCAGGGGGTCAGCGCAACCGCCGTCGCGAACAACAGAGGATAGGTGACCGCCACCACAAAAAACCGGAAAACAAACCGCACCCCTTCCTCCAGATCCGGCGGAACGACGTTAAGAAGCTTGACCAGTACGGCCACAACCAACATCCCGACCGGCGCAGGCAGCCCGGCGAAGGCATGGATCAGCACTCCGATCAGGTAAATCGTAATTGCGAGCAGGCCGCCCGCCGCGACCGTGCCCGCATCGGCGCTGGTAAAGTCGGACCGCAAACCGCCTTTAGGTTCTGTGCCCACGCCGTGCTTGCCTGAATCTGCTGGATCGAGACGCCCATTGCCCGTAAGGTGCGGAAACTGTTTCCCGAGATTATTCAGGAAGCCGCAAATCAGGATTGCCGCGACATTCCCCAGAAACGCGACCGGCAGAATCTGCGCCAGCAGCTGCCCTTGAGTCTGGTGCAGAATCTCGGCGTATCCCACCGACAGTGGTATGGCCCCTTCCCCGACGCCTCCCGCCATCACCGGAATCACCACGAAGTACAGGCTGCGCCTCATGCCGAGTCCGGCCAGCCATCCCGCGCCCGCGCCGAGGCCCAACGCGACCACCGAGCCCCCCAGAAGCGGCACGAAAATCTTGAGAAAGCCGCTGATCATCGCCCGGCGGTCCATGCTCAGGATGCTTCCGACCACTACCGCCGATATGTACAGATAAATGAAATTGGTCGAATTCGTGAACGTAGTGACATTCTCCACGAACGACTTCGGAAAAAAATGCACGCTTGCTAGAAACGAAGGAAGAAAAATGGTGACCACCGCCGCACCGCCAAGATTTCGCAGCAGCGGGATGCGTCCGCCAATTTCAGCGCAGGTGAAACCGCCCAGCGTCAGCGCGCCGATCATCATGCTGATTTCGCCGTTGATTTTTCCTGCGAGAGACAGTCCGCCGACCAATCCGAACAATACAACGTAGACGGGCAGAGGAATTATGCCGACCCGGTAGTTCAGAATCGGTAAGGCGATCGAGGCCGATTTCCCGTTGACCTGCGGAACGGATTGCGCCGCCGTGCCTTCTGCGGCAGCCGGCGCCGTTTTCTCGACTTCCTTTGAAGCGCTCATCAATGTGATTTCTAAAACCGGGTCCCACGTTTGCCGTCGCCGAGCCTGTGCCCGCTCCATCTGGCCAGCAGAGCTCTCGCGCGGCCCACTACCGGTACATCGATCATTTTTCCCTCGAACACGCAGGCGCCTTGACCCGCTGCCAGCGATTCGTCCCACGCGGCGATCATGCGCGTCGCTCGCTCCATCTCTTCCATGGAGGGTGCAAAAGCTTCATTTAAGATGGGAACGACGCTCGGATGCACGCAGCTTGCACCGTCAAACCCGAAATCGCGAGCCTCTCGGGCCGCTCGCTTGATCCCCTCAAGGTCTCGATAGTCGGCCACCGAGCGCAACATTCCGAATGAAAATATTCCAGCCGCCTTGGCTGCCAGATGTACCAGGAGTTTGGGAACACGCAGCACTTCGGGTGTGGGCTCGGCATCCATGGCTGTCGCTAAATCTTCGGCGCCGGTCATCATCCCGAATATCCGTGGACTCGCGGTCGCGACACTCCGCGCGTCCAGCACGCTCCCCGGATCCTCGACCAGCGGAACCAGCGCGATCTTCTGATGGTTCTTGGCGGCACCCTCGATCTTTTCCAGATGCTCGTCCAGCCGCGCCATGCCATCCCCGCTTTTGGCTTTGGGAACCATCAGCCCAAACGCGCCTGCCATGCACGCGGCTTCGGCGTCCGGGAACATCAGCTCCTTCTCGGAATTGATCCGCACGAACACTTTGGCCCCGTTTCGCGCCACGGCCGGCACAGACTCGATCAGTCCTCTGCGCGCTCTTTCTTTCTCCCCGGGCGCTACCGAGTCCTCGAGATCCAGAATGATTGCATCGGCATCGCGTTCGTGCGCTCTGGCGATGAATCGTTCGGAGCTGGCCGGTACGTACAGAAGCGAGCGGATGATGGGCGCTTCCGTGCCCGCTCTTTGCGGAAGGCTCATTCCTCGGTCATTTCCACGGACGATTCGCTTTGTTCCGCAACCACGCCGGAGGCCAATAGCTGTTTGTATGCCGAATCATCCACGCCTAATTGCTCCAGTAATTCCCTATTGTGCTCGCCCAGGTTTGGTGCCGGAGTGCGGATCGACGCCGGCGTCTTTAGCAACCGCCCAACCGCATGGTGCATGGGCAACAGTCCCATCTCGGCGTCAGGGTATTCCGCAACGAGTTCGCCTTCGATCGTGTTCGCATCGCCGAGGAGCTGCCCAATATCGTAAATCGGTCCAGCCGCCACTTCCGCTCGTTCCAGCAGGGCCAGATTTTCCTCTTGGCTCCGCTCGCGCATGAAGCCGCCGATGATTTCATCAAGCTCGGCAGCGTTCCTCACGCGATCGGCATTCGTGCCGAAGCGCGCATCCTCGATCAGCTCTGGTTTGCCGATGGCTCCCAACAGACGCCGGGCCATTTTTTCGGTCGACGCCGAAAGCGCTACATATTTTCCATCCTTGCATTTATACACGTTGCGCGGAGCGCTGTTGTTCGATCGGTTGCCGGTCCGCGGTGCGGGTTTTCCCGTCAGCCGATAATTGGCGGCGTGCGGGCCGAGAATCGAGAACAGGGGGTCAAGCAAAGGAACATCCACTACCTGCCCGCCGCCCCCATTTCGCTCCACTTCACGCAATGCGATCATGGCCGAAACCGCCCCGTACAGCCCGGCTACGCCGTCGGCCAGATGCGTCGGCGGCAGCAGCGGTTCGCGGTCCGCAAAGCCGTTCATCGACGCAAACCCCGACATGGCTTCGATCAGCGTACCGAATCCGGGTCGGCCCCTATAGGGCCCCGTCTGCCCCCACCCCGAAATCCGCACGATCACCAGTTTCGGGTTCCGCTCCAGCAATATGTCAGGCGCAAGGCCCATTTTTTCGAGCGTGCCGGGTCGAAAGCTTTCCACAAAAATCTGGGCCGAAGGAACCAAGCCAAGCAGTAATTCTCTCGCTTCCCGTTTGCGTAGCTCCAGGCACAGGCTCTTCTTGTTTCGAGCGTAAATTTTCCAGTGCGTGGAGATGCCGTTGACGCACCAGCCCCGCAGCGTATCGCCGCTGGGCGGTTCCACTTTGATCACTTCGGCCCCGAAATCGCCCAGAATTTGCGTCAACAGATTTCCGGCGAAGAGGCGCGATAAATCCAGCACGCGCACGCCTGATAGCGGCCCCTGCGCTCCCGGACTGTAATCCCGCTTCTTCAGCGCCGCGCACATGGGCTTCAATCTACCCGACTTTGCCTACTCCGAAAAGCGTACGTTCCGTCTGGAATCTAGTCGCGCCGCTTTTTCCGCCACGCGTCTTCTCAAATTGCGACCCGTAAAGCCCGGGAGTATGATGGGGACCTCTTGCCAGCCTCGGCACGCGGGTCCGCCCCGCGCAAGCTCTCTCCGGAGGTCGCCATGAAAAAATTCCTGATCGGCATCGGAGTGGTCATCGTTCTGCTCATTATCGTTGCCCTTGCTCTGCCATTCCTCATCGACGTGAACCGCTTCAAACCCACTCTGGAGAGCAACCTTTCCGCGGCGCTCGGCCGAAAAGTGCAAATTGGCAACATTCAGCTTGCCCTCTTGTCCGGTGCCGTGAAGGTCGATAATCTCTCGATCGCCGACGATCCTGCTTTCAGTTCCGCGCCTTTTCTGCAAGCGAAACAGCTCGCCGCCGGTGTGGCCGTTGAGCCTCTGATTTTTTCCAAGAAGCTTGAAGTAACATCTTTCACCATCACCGACCCTCAGGTTGTCCTTCTGCACAGCCCCTCCGGCACATGGAATTTCTCTAGCCTCGGTGGCGCGTCGAAATCGAAACCGGATGCCTCTTCGTCGTCCAGCCCGGCGAATTTCTCCGTTCAGAAAATTACGCTTTCCAACGGGACCGTCACGGTTGGTCGTATGGGGCCCGGGGGGAAGACCCAGACCTATCAGAACGTGAACATCGAAGCTTCTGATGTTTCCTACACCACTCAGTTTCCCTTCCATCTCACGGCGAATACTCCCGGCAACGGTTCCGTCAAACTCGATGGCAAGGCCGGTCCGGTTGACCAGACCGACGCCTCGCTAACCCCTCTATCCGCGCAAATCAATGTCGCAAATCTCAATCTTGCATCCACTGGCTTTGTCGACCCCTCTTCCGGTTTGGCCGGTTTGGTGAGCTTCAATGGCCAACTCGCTTCCGACGGTAAGCAAATGACGTCGAACGGCACGGTTAAGGCCGACAAGATAAAGGTTGTCGCCAATGGCTCGCCGTCGAGAGTGCCCGTGAACGTCGACTACGATACGAACTACGAATTAAGAAGCGAAACTGGCAATCTTAGCCGCGGCGATGTCCACATCGGCAAGGGATTGGCCCACTTGGTCGGCTCGTACAACACCTCTGGCGCAACCGCCGCCATTCAAATGAAGTTGGCCGGCCAGTCCATGCCGGTCGCGGACCTAGAAGGTGTCATGCCCGCTGTGGGCATTACTCTGCCTTCTGGTGCCTCGCTCACCAGCGGCGCGCTCACGCTGAACCTTGCCATCAGTGGTCCGGTCGACAAGTTGGTCATCGCCGGTCCGGTGAATCTTGCGAACGCCAAGCTTGCTGGATTCAACTTGAAATCCAAGCTCGGCGCGCTTTCGTCTTTCACCGGACTGGGAAACACCGGCGGCTCGGATACCGATATCCAAACCTTGAGCGCCAATTTGCGCGTCGATCCCCAGGCGACTCGTGCCGACAATTTGAATCTCGTCGTCCCCGCGCTCGGCACTATCACCGGCAACGGTACGGTCTCCGCCAATCAGCAGCTCGATTGCAAGATGGTTGCGAAACTGGAAACCTCCGGTGGCGCTGCGGGCTCGGTGGCGTCTTTCTTGGGTGGCGCCAACTCCAAGTCCTTGACCATTCCCTTCACTGTCAAAGGCACTACTTCGAATCCCGCCTTCGTGCCGGACGTTTCCGGTGCCGTAAATAACATGGTGAAGGGGAACATCGGCAATGCGAGTGGTGCTGCCTCGGCCGCATCGGGAATCCTCGGTGGCTTTCTGAAGAAGAAATCGCAGTAAAGTGGAATCGGCCTCCTTTGTTGCTTGATCCCGGTCCGGCTTTACCCCTGGCGCACAACTGTACGCCCGTTGCACTTGCGTACAGGGCAAATTGACGTTCCTTCCGGCTATCCTTTACGCAGGTAAAATATAAGGAAACAGCGTTCCGCGTCGAAAGACTGCGCGCTTGTACTAATGCGCGTGCGCCGGCTTCCGTGCGTTGCTGTTTGGATCTGCATACAAGACCTCCCACGGTCTCAAGCAAGGGTAGCAAGTCATGAGCAAGAAGAAGAGGAACCGCCAGATGTCGCCTTCGTCCAACTCGCCTTCTTCCACAACTCAAGCAGAGTCGTTGGAATTGGGAGTTGCCGAATCCTTGAGGCTGTCCGATGCGGAAGTTCCTGCCGGTCTCGTACCGGCCGCCGAATTGCCTTCCGCGGTCGATGTTCTGGCCCAGTTGTTCCCCCCGGAAGACGACAATTCACAGAAAGCCGCCGGCCCAGCGTCTTCCAAAGTAGCCACCCTACCAGCCGATCCGGCTGCCAATCAGCTGCTTCTGCCCCGCCCGGCCTACGATCCCTATTCGTTGACCTCTGCCTTGGAGTCCCAGCCAACTGCGTCTGCCGCGATCGATGTTGCTCGAATTGAGAAAGAATCTTCCCGTGACTTGAATTCCTCCGCGCCTGGCTTGGTGGCATCCGGGCTCGACATTCAGGCTAACCAGACAAGTTCTGCCCAGGAGAATATCTCCGCTGCCGATTCCCCCTCAGCCCCCGCGGACGAAGCAAAAAAAACGCACGCGAACGACCTTTCGCCGGACTCCCGGAAAGAACCTGAACAGCGCACGACTGGCTCCTTCTCGCGTATCGCTGGCGGCCTTCGGAATCTCTTTTCTGGAACTCGCGCGAAAGGCAAGCAGGGTGAACTTGACGCTCCGCCGGTGGCCGAGACTCCTGGCGCAAGAGTTGCGCCGGACACCTCGGTTGCCCCTGAAGCAATTTCGCCTTTGGCCGAGGCCGCGCACTTGGCCGCCGTCGGTTCGAGCGCAAAACCGGACTCGGCAACCGGCGAAATCCTCACTGCTGGAACTGAAGGCGCGCCGAAAGTTCTCGAAGCTCCATCTGTGGAACACGCTTCCGCCGAAGTCAACCTGACTGAGGAGCCCGTTGCTGGTTCGAACCTGGCCGCACCCCAGGAATTGTCCAACAGCGAACCGCAGTCCCCCGCACTCGGAACGTGGAGCCTGCTCCACCTTCCATCCGAAGCCGGTCCCGCACTGCAGCCGCCGAAAGAAGCCAAGTCCCAGGAGCTTACCAGCTCTCCCCAGGAACAATCCTATCCAGCGCTCTCCGGCCCGGAACTTGGCCCAAGCGGTCCCAAACAAGATTTGGAGCCTCTTTCAGGTGAAATTGCCGAAGAGGAACCGGAAGACTTTGACGCCAGCGATGACGACCAGGCCATCGCCATGGCCATCGAACGTTACGCCAACTCCAACGCCGCGGCCCAGGCGGAACTATCCGCCAGCATGGCTGCGCCACCTGTCGTTTTCTCTTCAGCCGCCGATTCTCCGGCCGAGCCAGCCCACTCGGTAGACATCAATGCAGTGCTCGAAATCCCGCGCGACCCTGAGCCCGTGCGGCCGGGCAACGTTTCTGCAGGAACCTTCTCGCTGCAAGCTCCGCTCGCTTCGACGCTACCCGCGTCCGAGCCTGGCTTGCGCTCCGCTACCCAGGATCTGTTTCATGAGGATGACCCGCTCACGAACCTTTCGCCGCCCGCAGAGGCTGCAACCGACTCTTCCTCCCATGCTTCCGGCGCCTCTTACCGCGACTGGTCCTTCGAGGAAAAGCTGGCAAGCCATCACGAATGGATCGAATCGAAAGGCGCCATTGGAAAGCGGGCTGATTTGACGAGCGTCGATCTCGAGGGCTGCGACCTCATCGGCGTCGATCTCCGTTTCGTCGATCTCCACGATGCCAATCTGCGCGCCGCGGACCTGCTCATGGCCGATCTGCGCGACTCATGCCTGGTTCGCGCCAACTTTCGCGATTCTTGCTTGGTCGGAGCAAACCTGGAAGCGGCAAACCTGGAAGGAGCTTCGCTCGAAACGGCCATGGGCCTCGTTCCGCGGCAATTGGCCGGAGCGAACCTCCACGAAGCGTCCCTGCCTCAAGCCTTGCAGTTTGAGGCCCTCGGAGAATTCAAGCGCGCCTCGCTTCGGGTACACCGGTTTTTCGTGGCGCTCATGTCGATCTCCGCGCTTTCCGCCCTGCTCATCTGGATGACCAAGGATTTTCAGCTCGTCACCAATTCCGCCGTGCTCTTCTTCCTTCACTCCGCCGCCGCTGCGGCGGCTTTGCCCACCGTCCAATTTTATTTGGCCGGACCTCTCGCGCTCTTTGTGCTCTATCTGGTGTTTCAGTTCCACCTGCAGCACCTGTGGGACTTGACCCTCGAGCTTCCGGCGATATTCCCCGACGGGCGCGCTTTGGGAGAAAACGAGCCGCGCATCGTGCTCGGCCTCTTGCGCGCGCATTTTCGCTGGATGAATGTCGATGCGCCTTCCACACGCTTCGTGGAAAAAGCCCTTTCGATTTTCCTGGCTTACTGGATTGTCCCCGTCGCCCTCACCCTTTACTGGGTCCGCTTTCTCACGCTTCAGGAGTTGCGCGGCACTGTTTTGCAGGAACTTCTCATTGTCGCTGCCACCGCAGTCTCGCTCTACTCCACGGCCAAAGTCGGCAGACCAGCCGAGCGCTGGATGCTCCCGGAAAACCTGTCTGAGCGTCTCCTGGCGAACTTGCGAGGGATCAATCCGGTAACGCCCGCCCTGGTCCTCCTGGGCGTTCTTACTTTCCTTGCAGCGGGCACCATGATGGGCGTCCCTCACAAAAAGGAACGCGCCCCACAATTCATGGCAGGTAGCATTCGCCGCTGGGCTCCGGCCGTGCTCTGGTCGGTGGGCATCGATCCCTTTGCCGATTTGACCGAAGTAGCCATCTCGAAAAAGCCCGCGAATTGGAATGGCTCGGACGAGCAGGTAGCCAGCGTAACCGGGGTTCTCTTGAACAGCGCGAATTTAAGATACGCCCTCGCCTACCGCGCCTTCATGGCCAACTCCCACCTCCTTAATGCTGATCTGCAGGGCGCCTTCCTGTCCCAGGCCGATCTGCGCGGTTCCGACCTGGGTCAGAGCAATCTCAAGTACGCCATACTCGACCAGGCCCAGATGAATCACGTGAATCTCGACCGCGCAACGCTGGAAGGCGCGAACCTTTCGCGCGCCGATTTGCGCGCCGCGAATCTTTCTTACGCCGCCATGGCAAACGCAACTTTGGTGGACGCGCGTCTGGATGGGGCCACCCTCTACGGCGCGAAACTGCCCGGCACCACCTTGATTCGCACCGACTTCGAGAAGGCCGACCTGCGCGAATCCCACCTGGAAGCGGCCAATCTGGACAACGTCGATATGCAGGGCGCCTATCTTTGGTCAGCCAAACTCTCAGGCGCCCGCCTCACCAACGCGCATCTGGCAAAAGCCATCTTCGTGAATGCCGACCTGCGCGGCGCGGATCTGCGCTGGGCCCGCCTGGGCGAAACGGTGCTTACCGGCGCCGACCTCGCGGGAACCTATCTTGACGGTGCGGATTTGCGTGGCGCGGTGGGTTTCGGCGCAAATCAGATCTGCGCCGCCAAATCTCGCCGCGGCTTGCTGCTCGATGACGCTATGCAGGCAGCGGTGACCGCTCAATGCGGCGCCGGAAACTGACCCCGCCCGCAGCGGTCACGCTGCTTTTATTCGGAGGGGATTGCCGAAGGATTGCCGTTCCTCATTCTTATCGTTCCTGATTTAGATAGACCCTGGGCCGCATGCCCCATCCTTCGCGCCTTTCTGCGAAGCGTGGGTCTTCATCATCTTGAACGGATATCGTCAACCCGAGTTGTGATTTTGACCCGCCCCGGCTACTGCCCCGGAGCTGGCCTTGGCGGCGGCTGCTGAAATTTCGCATCCTCCACTGGCGCGTTGATCGCGATCGAGTCGAACTTGAAAGTTCGGTCGCCTTCCGGGCTCAGCACCTTCACCGTGTAGGCGATCTTCACGCCGCTCACGTCGCGGTAATCGTCGAATTCGGTCGTTTCCGGAAACGATCCCAGCACGCTGTTCATATTCGTCACCGCCCGCACCAGCAAGCCGCTCTGCGTGTCGAAGTAAAGCCGGTCCAGTCCCGATCCATTCTTCGCCACGCCAGTCACCACGTAGACGTCGTGCCCGTTGATTTTGTCCGCGGCCGCCACGCGCGCGTTGTTGTGTTCTTCCTTGAACTCCAGCGCCGGAATAAATTCTGCCCAATCCTGCACGGTCTGAAGTTCGCCACCCATCAACTCGCGTCCCACGGCGCCGGCCAGCCAACCCATTGCTCCATCGTAGCCTTGCATGGCCGGACCATTCGGCATCTGGATTGTCTGCAGCGCCTTGTCCGGCGCTTTGCGGTCGATTTCAACGGCCGGGTGCCCCAGCTGCGGAGGGCCCGCCACTCCCGGCGGGTTTGGGACCATCATCTCGACCGTGCCCTTCGCCACGATGGTGCTGGCTTTCTTCACTGCGGCTGCGCCGCCGATGGCTTGCTCGTACTTGCTGAGAACATCGTCAACTGGCGGCAGCGTGACCGGCGTCGGTTTCGGCGCATTGGGATTCGGCGCGATGATCGGCGGATCTCCGGGCGCTGGCCGCACCGGCCCCATATTTGCATCCAGGGTCAGGTTCGGAATGGCGATATTCGGGAACATGTCGTTCGTCGCCGGTGGTTCCATTGGCGGCTTCTGGCCCGGCAGCAGTTCCGCGCTTGCGCCGATCGGCGCGCCGCGATGGCACGTGTAGCAGGTCACCTCGCGCTTTCCGCCAAACGCGGTGTTGTCCAGCGCAAACATCATCTGCATCATATTCCTTGCGGAACGCTTGGTGGGCTTCCCGTCATCGTCGATTTTTCGCATGTCATGGCAGTAAGGGCAGCCCACACCCAGCGCCACGGTGATGTATTCCATCGCCGGATGAATATCCACCGCGGGCACGTCTTTCAACACCTTGACGTTCTTATAGAACTGCCCCGCCGTCTTCCCCTGCATGTCCTTCACTTTTGGCGCAGGCTGCTGGGCGCTTACCAGCGATGGACTCGCGGCGGCAACCAATAGCGCAACGGCTATGGCTACAATCGGTCCGAAACTTCTGCGAAGGAAGAAATTCGTTTGCATGTGCGAAAGCCCATCCTTTCAAGGTATCTTCACGTCAAGTATCTGCACGGCGGCCCACCCACGGAGCCTTGCGGAACCTCGATTCGTGAAGCGCTCCGCGATTTTCCGGGGAATCATACCCGAAATACTCGGCGCATCAAAGCTTGCTCAGTCCAGGTCCGCCGTTTTTTCCTCGATTACAAAAAACTGGAAGGGAAACAAGTGCAGGTCGAGAAAATCGAGCCCGCCCAAAAGGCCTACCCCTTCATCGAAGAAGCCGTCGCGCGCTACGCCAAAAAGTTCAAAGTCACGCGCAAGCGCCCCGCGGGGGCACGAACGCGCTAGTTGTCGCGCCCGGCCTCCAGGCCGCTCGCACACTCGCCAGGATTTTCACTCTTTTCGCCTGGCCACCGACTCACGGATCAACCGCAACAGGCTCGACATTTGCTCGGTTCGCGTCGGATGGTCGCCAAACCTGGCCGACTGGTACAGTTCCGTCAGCTTTGCCACAGGCTCAACCAGGTTCCCTGCCGGAATGGCCGCCGCGAATTCCAGCGGTGTCTGCGTATCTGCTTTCTTCCAGCCCCCTCGTTCCAGCAATCGCAGCATCTCGCCGTATTCCAGCGCCGCCAGCGACGCTGTCAGGTTGCCTCCCCTTCTCGCCCGCAGACTCCACCGCGTCACCGCGTAAGCGATGATGGTTCGGCCGCGCAGGCCCATCAGCAAAGCCAACAGAAATACCAGCAGTCCCGGAAGAAAATAGGGCGACCCTTCCGCCCTCCGGTCCAGCGCCAGCAGCGCTCGCATGGCGCGCTCCTTCCGCTTGTTGTAAAAGCTCTTC
>Ga0126381_100007367_pt1 | contig 12239 bp, 11 predicted proteins | sample PanSoiMetPlot_28_FD_96465 | JGI IMG/M metagenome (GOLD analysis project Ga0126381, IMG submission 96465) | Tropical forest soil microbial communities from Panama - MetaG Plot_28 | ecosystem: Environmental > Terrestrial > Soil > Tropical forest > Bulk soil | place: Panama | collected 2016-02-17
GCGTGCCTTGATCGAGAGGACACAGAGTATGGGTCCCTGCTTCCGCAGGGACGACCCGGGCAGGCTCCGTCCTCCGTCGTCTCACCCAGGGCACCGATGCAGGACGGCCCTGTAGGTTCCATCCTGTTGCGCCATGTCGAAGGTATTGTTGTCCTTCATGGTGAAGCTGATGGAGCTCGCCATGACGGCGCCCGAGGTGAACTTGCAGGTGACCCGCATCGCTATGGTGTTGCCGTCTTGCTGCTTGGTGTCGATCGTGCAGACCCCGCCCGAATAGGACACGTCATTGGGGGTGATCTTGACGCGCAGGAACTGCTGCTGGCTGCCGTCGCCCTTGCAAACCTCGTTCTGCGTGAAAACGCCCTCGAGCGGAAAGGTGCCTTCCGCATAGGCGCAAGTGAGGATCATCGCAAATCCGGCGCCAAGCGCGAACTTTCCTTTGCGGCCGACTGTGCTCGACATTGAATCCCTTCCTTCGAGGCGACTACACCCACCGATCAGCGAAACTTCTATCGCATCGGTGCGGGTTGAAACAGCCCTCGCACGCACGCAAGCTCAATGTTTTTGGATGCGATGCGCGAGCGCAACAATTCCCCGTTGCCTTCGCGGGTTTTGGTGCGAAAACAAACGATCGCGGGTCGGTTCGATTCTACCGCGCTCCCGAAACCACCGCGAGCCGCGGTCGAAACGGAGTGACGGACGCCTGCCCATCGGTCGCGGCGGAGGTCGGAACGTAGAGGCCGCGATGATCGGGCATCGGCCGGAAGCTTCCGGTCAGCCCGACCACCGTCTCGGCAGCGCCGAGCACCAGATAGCCGTCGGGCGCCATGATCCGCGCGATTCGATCGAGCAGGCCGGACTTGGTCTCGTGGTCGAAATAGATGAGGACGTTGCGGCAGAATACCAGGTCGAACCGGCCCAGGTAGGTGAACTCGTGCAGCAGGTTGAACTGCCGGAACTGCACCATTGCGCGCACGTCGGGGTTGATCTGCCAGGTGTCGCCGACCCGGTCGAAATATTTGATCAGAAGCGCAATCGGAAGCCCGCGCTGCACCTCGAACTGGCTGAAGATTCCAGCCTTGGCCTTTTCCAGGACCTGGGACGAAAAGTCGGTGGCGACGAGGTCGATATGCCAGCCGGCGATGGCGTCGCCCATCTCCTTGAGGCTGACGGCGAGCGAGTAGGGCTCCTGCCCGGTGGAGGCGGCGGCGGACCAGATCCGTATCCGGCGTTCGGCCGCGCGCGCCGCCAGCAGCGCCGGCATGATCGTGTCCCGGAAATGCTCGAACGGAAGCTTGTCGCGGAAGAAGAACGATTCGTTGGTCGCCATCGCCTCGACGACCTCGACCGCAAGCGACTCGTCGCGCCCGAATCTGAGCCGCTGCACCAGGGCAGGCAGCCCGTCGAGGTCGGCCTTGAGGGCGACCGGGAGCAGCCGGCTTTCGACCAGATATTGCTTGTCCGCCGACAGCACCAGGCCTGAGCGCTCCTTCACCAGCCGGCGCAGGAAATCGTAGTCGGCCGGCGTCACGCTTGGCTCCCGGAAAACATGCTGATGATCTTGCCGGGAATTTTATCGATCGGCAGCACGGCCGAGCACAATCCGGCCTTGGCCACCGAGCCGGGCATGCCCCAGACGACGCTCGTTTCCTCGTCCTGCGCGATCACGCATCCGCCGGCCGCGACAATATCGGCTGCGCCGCCCGTTCCGTCCGAGCCCATGCCGGTGAGGACCACCGCGAGATTCCAGCTGCCCCATGCGTCGGTCGCGGACGAGAACATCGGATCGACCGCCGGCCGGCAGAAATTGACCAGCGGACCCTCGTCGAGTGCGACCGTCGCCACGCCGTCGCGCCGCACCACCCGCAGGTGGCGGCCGCCCGGCGCGATATAGATCTTGCCGGCGCGGATCGCCTCGCCGTGCACCGCTTCGTGCGCCGGCCGCCCGCTGGTGCGGGTGAGGAGCTCGGCAAGCACGGTGGTGAAGGTCGGCGGCATATGCTGGGTGACCAGGACCGGCGCGTGGTCGATGACGTCACTGATACGGCTGAAGACCGCAATGAGCGCCTGCGGGCCGCCGGTCGATGAGCCGACCAGCAGAATCCGCGGCGGCACGCTCGGGAACGGCCTCAGCTTGAATGGAAGCGGCGCTTGGTCGGGAACGAGGTCCGGACCGGCGACTGATCGCAGAGCGCCGGCCCCGCCATCGTCGAGCGGCCTCGCTGCCCGCCGGGGAAGCGCGCGGGCTCGCAGGCGTTGGCGGCGGCGCGACCCGAGCGTCCTGACTTTTTCCACGAGCTCGCGCCGGAACGTGGCCGACCCGGTGAGGTCGCGGGTGGTCTCGGGTTTGGGAATGTAGTCGGCAGCGCCGAGCGAGAGCGCCTTCAGGCTGATCTCGGCGTTGCGGCGGGTCAGCGTCGAGGCCATGATCACGACCAGATCGCGCTTCTTCTCGAGCAGGCGCGGCAATGCCGTGATGCCGTCGATGTCGGGCATGTCGATGTCGAGAACGACGACGTCGGGATTGGCGCGCTCGAGCTGCTCGATGGCTTCGCGGCCGCTGCGCAGCGAAGCGACGACCTGCAGACCGGTCTCGGCCTCGATCCAGCGCGCCAGGAGGCCGCGCACCACGATCGCGTCGTCCACGATCATCACGCGGATCGGGTCGTTGCGCGGCGCGCCTCTGGACTGCAGGCTATTGTCGACCAGACTCATCGGAAAACACTACTCGGCTGACGCAACTGAACGTGCTCGCCTCTCGCACGCGAGGGGCGAGGAGCGAGGAGCGAGACGGTCAGATCAATCCGACTTCCTGGAACTTGGCCTCGACGATCTCCTTGTCGAACGGCTTCATGATGTATTCGTTGGCGCCCGCATGCAGCGCGCGGGCGATGTGGGCGACGTCGTTCTCGGTAGTGCAGAACACGACCTTGGGCAGGTCGCCCTTCGGCAGCCGGCGCAGATTGCGCAGGAACTCGTAGCCGTCCATCTTCGGCATGTTCCAGTCGAGCAGGACCGCTTCCGGCATGCTGCTGCGGCAGGCGTCGAGCGCCTGCTCACCGTCTTCGGCCTCGACAATCTGGAAATCCAGCCGCTCGAGAATCCGCCGCGCCACCTTGCGAATGACGCTCGAGTCGTCAACGACCAAGCAGGTCTTCATAACAGCCTCTCTTTGTCCGGCGGGCAAGGCCCGCACCCTTCGTCAGCCACCCTTTCCGCCCTCGCCCGCTTGCGAGAGGGAAACTGTTTTGGCCGGGGCGTTCACGCCGCCTCCGCCTGCGATCCGATGTCGAGCACGCGGTCGACATCGAGAACCACCAAAAGTCTGTCGTCGAGCCGATGCACGCCCGCCGATACGCGGGCGAGCCGCGGCTCGAGATTGATCGGATTGTCCTCGCGCTCGGCAGACGGCAGCTTCATCACCTCTCCGATCGCGTCGATCAGCAGGCCGTAGGATTCGCCCTTGTGCTCGATCCCGATCGCCATCCGCTTGCGGTCCTCGGCCTCGGGCGCCAGCCCAAGCCGCCGGCGCAGGTCGATCGCCGTCACGATGCGGCCGCGCAGATTGAGCACACCGGCGATCTCGGGCGCCGCGAGCGGCACGCGCGTGAGCCGATCGACCACGAAGACGTCCTGCGCGCGCGCGATCGGCAGGCCGAAGAGCTGCTCGCCGACGCTCGCGGTGACATATTCGACGGTCTCGTTCATGCCGTTTCCTCACGCCGCCAGGTCGGCGGTCTGCTCCTTGACCGCCGCTACGAGACCCTGCCGGTCGAACTTCGCCACGTAGTCATGCAGGCCGACAAGGCGGCCGCGCTCGACCGATTCCGCCGAGACCAGCGATGACAGCCCGATGACCGGGATCTCCGCGGTGCGCGGGTCGCGCCGCACCTGCGCGGTCAGCTCGAAGCCGTCCATGCCGGGCATGTCGATATCGGTGATGATCACGTCGATGCCGGCGGCGCCTTCGCGCAGCAGCGACAGCGCCTCGTCGGCCGACGCCGCACTCGTCACCGCGTAGCCGGCCGCGTTCAACAGGGGGCTCAGCATGTTGCGGAAGAACTGAGAGTCGTCGACCAGGAGCACGCGGCGCCTGGCCATCGCCACGTGCCGCTCCTTCCAATGCTGCCAGTCCGCAAAGGCGAGCGGCAGAAAATGACTGATGTCGATGACCTCGGTGGCCTGCCCCTTGATCAGCGCCGAGCCCAGAACGCCGGGATGCTCGCTGACGAGCTCGATGTCGAGCTTCTGCTCGACGATGTCGACGATCTCGTCGACCACCAGCGCCATGGAGCGGCCCTCGTCCGAGAACACCAGCAGCGGCTGCTTGCCGTTTTTCTTGATCAGCACCTCGTCGCTGACGGGGATCAGCGGCATCAGCTGGCCGCGGTATTGCACCAGCGCGCGCCCGTTCGCGGTCTCGATCTTGTCGACGTCGATCTCCTCCAGCCGGGTGACCAGGGACAGCAGGACCGCGCGCGGGTGCGCGGCGCCGGCGCGGAACACCAGCATCGATTCCACACTGGAATCGTCGGCCTGCCGGTCGGCATCGGGTCCTGCGGCGTTCGCAGTGCGCGCCAGGGCGGCGCTCCCGAGCGCGGCCGCGATCCCGTTCGGCTCGATGATCAGGATCACGGAGCCGTCGCCCATGATGGTGTTGCCGGCGAAGATCGGGATCTGGCGAAGCTTGCTCGACATCGGCTTCACCACGATCTCCTCGGTGTGAAACACCGCATCGACCACGATGCCGAACTGCTGACTGCCGACCTGGGTCACCACGATGAAGCCGTTCTCGACCTGGCCGGCGTCCGAGCCGTCGAGCTTGAGCAAGGTCCCGAGCTGAACGAGCGGAAGCAGCTTGTTGCGCAGCCGCAGCACGGCCGCGTCCTTGATGCGCTCGATGCGATGCTCGGAGCCCGCGCGCGCGCGCACCAGCTCGATCACGGCGAGCTGCGGGATGGCAAAGCGGTCGCCGGCCGCCTCGACGATCAACGCGGAGACGATCGCGAGCGTGAGCGGAATCTTGATGCTGAAGCTCGTGCCCCGGCCGGGCACCGATTTGACGTCGATGGTCCCGCCGATCTCGTCGATATTGGCGCGCACCACGTCCATCCCGATGCCGCGGCCGGAGACGCTGGTCACCGTCTGGCTGGTCGAGAAGCCGGGCGAGAAGATGTAGCGCTGAACCTGCGCTTCCGACATTTTCTCGAGCTGGGCCTCCGAGGCAAGCCCGCGCGCGAGCGCCGTCGCCTTGATGCGCTCAGTGTTGAGGCCGCGCCCGTCGTCGGAGAGCTCGATCACGATGTGCCCGCTCTCGTGGCGGGCGCTCAGCCGGATCATGCCCTTTTCCGGCTTGCCGGCCGCCTGGCGCTCCGCCGGCATTTCAAGCCCGTGGTCGGCGGCGTTGCGGACCATATGGGTCAGCGGGTCCTTGATCAGGTCGAGCACCTGGCGGTCGAGCTCGGTCTCGGCGCCGTGCATCTCGAACTCGATCGACTTGCCAAGATCGGTTGCAAGATCGCGCACGACCCGCGGCAGCTTCTGCCAGGCATTGCCGATCGGCTGCATCCGGGTCTTCATCACGCCTTCCTGCAGCTCGGCGGTGACGTTCGACAGGCGCTGCAGCGGGCCCTTGAACTCGGAGTCCTCGTGGCGGCGGACGATCTCGAGGAGCTGGTTGCGCGTGAGCACGAGCTCGGAGACCATCGTCATGAGATGCTCGAGCGTGTCGACGTGCACGCGGATGGACTTCGCGGCAATCTTGCCGTCGGCGTGGTCGTCGCCGCGCCGCGCGCCCTCGGCAGCCTCCTCGGCGCGCGCACCTGCCGGCGCGGCGGGCTTTTCCGGCGCAGCGGTGGGCGCGCGCCGAACCGCGCTCGCCTGCGCACCGGAGGCGGCGCGAAGCGCGCGTTCGAGCTCCTGCGGCGAAACTTCGCCGGCGGAGGGCTGAGCCGGTGCGGCAGGTCCGGGCGCCGCGGTGGAATGAGCGCCGGCGGCGATCCGGTTGAGCTCGGCGATCAGTTCATGATCGTCGCCAGGCTGTTCCGATTGACTGCGCTCGAGCTCGTCGAGCAACGCCTTGATCCGATCGATCGTGACCAGGATGAGCGAGACCGCTTCGCTGGTCACCCGCGCGCCGTCGCGGAAATTGACCATCAAGGCTTCGGCCGCATGGGTCAGCGCTTCGAGCCGCGGCAGGCCGATAAAGCCGCAGGTCCCCTTGATGGTGTGGACGAGGCGGAAGATGTTGTCGAGGATCTTGGCGTTGTTGGGATCGTGCTCGAAGCGAACGAGCTCGACGTCGACGACGTCGATGCTTTCGTTGGTCTCGGTCAGGAATTCCCGCAGGAGATCGTCCATCGAGCACGCTTTCAACGCAACGAGGGGGCCCGCCGCCCGACTCATTTCCGGGAACCGGCCGAGTGTGTTGGTAAAGCGTTTAATTTTGGTTGCGGCAGAGCCGTCTATCGGCGCGTATTAATCTGTTGTTAGGAAATGGGGTCGTTCCTCGTCATTGCGAGGCCCGTAGGGCCGAAGCAATCCAGAGCGGCTTGCGCAAGCGGCCCTGGATTGCTTCGTCGCTTCGCTCCTCGCAATGACGGCGCCCTACTGCGCCGTTATGACGACCTGCTCTCCCTCGGCCGCAAGGCTCACCTGCATGCCGCAGGCCTTGGCGAGGAGGCCGGTGTAGAAGGGCTGGATCGCGTGGGCGTCGACCGTGCCGCTCTCGGTGCGGCCTTCGAGCAATCCCGGCACCGCCTGGGGAATCCGCGCATTGAGGCCGCCCGCAGTGACGCGAAAGCCCAGGCTGTCGCCTTCGCCGATGGGATCGACCGCGAGCATGCCGCCGCGCGGAATCATCTGGCCGGCGATGATGATGAGATTCAAGAGGAGCTTGACCCGGTTTTTCGCCAGCAGCGCCCGCGGCAGCTGCCAGGTGACCTTGATCTTCTCGTCGAGGAAGCCGCGCGCCATGCCTTCCGCGTCGCCAAGATCGATCTGGGCGGCGCTCGAGCCCGCCGCCCCGAAGGCGAGGCGGCAGAACTGCAGCCGCGCGGAAGCCGTGCGCGCGCTCTTCTTGATCAGCTCGAGCGCGAAGGTGCGGGTCTCCTCGTCGCTGTCCTTCTCCTCGAGCACTTCGAGCCCGTTCACGATCGCGCCGGTCGGACTGATCAGATCGTGGCAGACCCGCGAGCACAGGAGCGCAGCGAGATCGAGAGGGTCGAGGGAAATTTGGCCGACCATGACGTTGTTTCCGCTGGCTGGATTTTGCAGAAGCTCTCCCGCGATCGCGGAGGCTTGCTCCGCCGGCACGGGCACCGATGATCGGTGGTCGATGCGATCAGATCCCATCCTGTCCCTCCCCTCTTAAGGCTGCGGCTGCAACGCGCACGCCCGGCTCCGCTTGCGTAACCGTAAGCCCGCGAATCAGCATGGGCGGCGATGGCGGCGCGCTGTGTACACTCTCGCGACGCGACCTGCCAAGCTCCGTTGCCTTGGTCACTCGGCAAGCTTCGGTTGAAGCGCCGCCCATCCCGGGATGGCGGTTGCGAGAATGCCCTCGCTGTCGCGGGCAAAAGCATCCCGCGCCTCGCCGGAATAGAAAAGGTAAAGCCGTTCGTTCCAGATCAGCCAAAACCGTGGATTTCCCGGCACCGGCGCGCCCCGGGCGACGCCGGTCGGATCATACCCGCCGAACTGAGGCATATAGATCTGCGGAGCGGACGCGAAGGCGGCCAGATTTCCCTCGTTGCAAAATCGCCAGACTGCCCCGGCATAGGCGCGCTCGAATTCCCCTTTGCCCGACAATGCCTCCCGGTCGGTAAAATAGGCGACCGGATCGAAGCCCAGGATGGCAAGCCCGCTGTGGCGATCGACCACCAGGCGCTCCGTGGTTGCGGCTGCAGCCGGGCGCCCTGCCGGCAAGGGGCAGAGTACGGTGGCCAGCATAGCGGCCGCCGGGCCAAGGCGGCGCCACTTCCCTCTCTTTCTCGCCGTCGTCATACTGTTGCCAATTCTGTGTCGATTCGGTTGTGTTCGCGCCGCATTGTTAGGGTATCGGCGTGACCGAGGGGTTAAGCCACATGCCGAGGGAGCACGCGATGCGCACCATCCTGCGAGCCATGGCTCTTGCTGTCCTGCTGGTTGGCGCGGCTGGTCCGCTTGCCGCCCAGGAGCCCGACCGCGAGCGCTATTATTCCAATAATGAGCTGATTAACGCCGGCCATGAGTTCTTCGGCACCGTTTCGCGCGGGCTGGCGAGCGTCATCGAAAAGGCGGTGAGCCAATGGGGCCAGCCCAACGGCTACGTTCTGGGCCAGGAGGCCGGGGGCGCGATCGTGGCCGGGCTGCGCTATGGCGAGGGCACCCTATATACGAAGAATGCGGGCGACCTGCGGGTGTTCTGGCAGGGGCCCTCGGTCGGGTTTGACTGGGGCGGCGACGGCGCGCGCACCATGATGCTGGTCTACAATCTGCCCCGGACCAATGCCGTCTATCAGCGCTTCGGCGGCATCGACGGCTCCGCCTATTTCATCGGCGGTTTCGGCATGACGGCGCTGACTGCGGACAACATCGTGGTGGTTCCGATCCGGGCCGGGGTGGGGCTGCGGCTCGGCGCCAATATCGGCTACCTCAAGTTCACGCCGACCGCGACCTGGAATCCGTTCTGACCCGCACAGAAGCGGCGTTGCGGCCCCATTGCCCGGCATCTTCGCGCTGAACGGCGCCGCGCCGGTTTAGGTTAACGCCGGGTGAATGCTGGCCCCCGGCCGCCCGCCATGGCAAGGTGGGCCTTAAGCCTCGCGGGACGGGCCGCGACACGAGTTCGAGCATGATCCCGAAAAGTGGATGCCGGTTTTCGGAAAAGATCATGCTCCCTCAATAAGGTAAAGCGTGATGACGAAGTCATCACGCTTTAAGACCACGCTGGAGCGTCGTTCATGATCGAACCGATCATGTATATCGGGATCGGGTTCCTGGTGGCCGGGCTGCTGGTCATCGGGTTCATCCCGATGGTGCATGCCCGCGCGGTGCGGCTGACCCAGCGCCGGCTCGAAGCCATGACCCCGATGTCGATGGCAGAAATCCATGCCGAGAAGGACCAGCTGCGCGCCGAATTCGCGATGTCGACGCGGCGCCTGGAAATGAGCGTCGAGCAGATGAAGGCCAAGACCTCGACCCAGCTCGCCGAGATCGGCAAGAAGTCCGACGCCATCGGCCGCCTCAAGCTCGAGCTTGGCGAGAAGTCGGCGGCGCTGCTGGCGGCCGAGGCCCGCGTCAATGCCATGTCGGAGGAGCTCGAAGCGGCGCGCTCCGAGCTTGCCGCCAAGCACGAGGCGCTCAGGGGCACCGAGGGCACGCTCGACACACGCACCGAGGAGCTTGCCAGGGTCACCGGCCAATACCAGCACCGGTCGGCCATGGCCGACAATCAGCGGGTCGAGCTTGCCGCCCTGCAGGCGCAGACCGAGGCGCTCAAGAGCGAGATTGCAAGCTACGAGCAGGAGATCAGGAATCTCCAGGCGGCGCTCGACCGGCAGACCGAGGCCACCGAAAGCGCGAACGCGCTGCTCGCGGAGGAGCGGATCAGGACCGAGGCCTTCGGCACCCGCATCAAGGAGTTCGAGAAGCAGCTGGTGGTGCAGACGACCGAGACGGAAATTCTCGGCCGTCGCGTGCACGAGCTGCTGGCGCGGCTCGAGCAGCACGAGCGGCTCGCCACCGAGCGTGAAAGCACCTCCGCGGAGCTGCTCGGCCGGGCGAACGCGGCCCAGAAGATCGAGACCGAACTGCGCGCCGAGCTTGCCGCCCGCGAAAACCAGTATCGGACGGCAAGCGATGCGCTCGCGGCCGAGAAGACGCTGGCCGAAGAGCAGCTGCGGCTGGCGGTGCAGGAGCGCGACCGCCTTGCCCGCGAGGTCGAGACCATCAAGCGCGAGGCCGAGAACTCCTGGGCCACCGAGCGCATGGAAACCGCCGTCATGCGCGAGCGCATCAACGACGTGGCGGCCGAGGTGGCGCGCCTCACCGCCGTGCTGGAAGGCCCCTCATCGCCGATCGAGACCATTCTGGCGGGCGACGCGGCGGCCCGCACGCGCACCGGCACGAACGGCGAGAACGGCAGCGGCGAGAAGCATCTCGCGGGGGCCAACGGCGCCCCCAAGGGCTCGCTCGCGGACCGGATCCGCGCCCTGCAGAGCCGCAGGTCCCAGCTGCCGCAGGCGAATTGAGGCGAAGCCCCCCGCCGAGCCGGCGGCCTCGGCGCCAGGCTACACTCCTGGAAAAACACGCAAAAAAGGGGCCGGGCTCCCTATGGATCGCGGCGGGTTCTCCTTCCACCATCTCCCATTGTATTTTACCTTCGTTCTGCCAAATGCACACGCAGATTGACTAAGCTACCGCTCTCACAACCCGAGAGAGAATAACGAGATCCATAGGTCGCAGCTGCCGCATGCGAGCTAACGCCACGGCGCACCTCGGCAATCCGGTTGCACATCACCGCTTGGCGCAACCTTCCCTGCAAAGAACAGGAAATCTGCAGGGAGACCGCCCCGGTACAGCAAAAAGCCCGGCGCGGATCACCGGCCGGGCGCACCTTCCGAGTTTCAATTTCCCGCCTACGCCGATGTCGCGATTCGAGGCAATAAAAATCGCCAATCGGTATCAGCCGCGCCGCGTGTTAGGCCCCGCCGACGGCAGGGCGCCACTTCTCCCTCTCCCCGCTTGCGGGCCTCTCCGAGAGTCTGAGCATCAGGCTATCGACTCAGAATGCGGGGCGGCGCCCCCTCATCCCAACCTTCTCCCCGCAAGCGGGGAGAAGGAGCGCGCCCTGCTTCCTGGTGACTGCCTCGACCCCAAATTTCCCCTCAGGAAGTGCGAAAGCCTCGCAGCCCGGAAGGGCTCTCCGGATTCTACCGCTTGTACGTCCTGAAATACCGCAGGTCGGGCGGCGGCTGGTCCTTCTTGGTCGGCATCAGGTAGCCGTCGGCGCTGAGGAAATAATTCTCCTTGCCGATGCCCACGTGATTGTTGCCCTCGCCGCAGACCATGTGCGGGAACCAGGTCGGCTTGTCGCTCACGATGCGCCGATAGGTCTGATGGACGAGCCAGGGCCTCGTCAGCGCATGGTCGATGGTGGTGAGGTCGTCGTGCATCAGGTTCGCATCGCCCTTGTCGAGATAGATGCGCTCCTGCACCACGGTCTCGTTGTCCGCATGCAGCGGGATGCCGCTCGCGTCATAGACGCGCGGCCCCTTCATGCCGCGGGTCTCGACCTCCAGCGTGTCGTAGCGGCCGCTGCCCTGCGTATCGAGCCATTTGCCGACGGAGTAGCCGAGATAGCGCGGCTCGACCGCCATGTCGGGCGGGAAGCCGCGCCCGTCGGTATAGATGTGACGGTTGAAGTCCCAGTCGCGCTCGAACAGGATCAAGGTCGCGCCCGGCGTGACCATGAACTCCATCCCGATATAGGGAATCATCACCCGCGGCATGCCGGGCGACAGGCACCCGTAGGTCGGGTCGATGCCCTGCCCGCCCTTTTCCATGTCCGCCAGGTTGGCGTCGTAGATTGCCTGGTATTCGGGGGTCAGCGGCGGGTTCTCCCGGCGTCCGAACGGCTTCTCCGGATCGAAGGCAGCACCGACCCGCCCGTCCTCGGTGCGCACCGCCGTCGCCCGCCGCCATTGACCGTTGAAGCCGGGATACTGGCTGTCGTCGAACGCCGCCGCGCCGCCCACGGTCATCGTGAGCGCCGCCGCGAGCACCATCGCACCGGTCGAGTTTCGCGCGCGCATGCCGTCCTCCCCATGATCAGGGGCGGAGCGCGCGCCGCAGGCGCGTCCGCCCGCAGAAACTGCCGCCTTGCCGGCGGTTGTCGCTGTCAAACTCTTGCGCAAAAAGACGCCCGCCACAATGGCTGCTAGCCGTGCCACCGCCGTCATCGCCGGGCATAGCCCTTGAAGACGGGCGTAAACGCCCTTGTCACCCCTGCGATCCATCTTCTTGCGAAAAAGATGGACCCGCGGGTCATAAGGGCGTTTACGCCCGTCTTCGCGGGCTATGCCCGCGGGTGACGCCTGATCGCTTGACATCCTCCCGGCGCGCCTTAAATCCTCGCAGCCTTGGTCGGGCGCTTAGCTCAGCGGGAGAGCGTTCCCTTCACACGGGAGAGGTCGTAGGTTCAATCCCTACAGCGCCCACCACGAAATCAAACACTTAGCAAAACTGAGAAGATTACC
>Ga0126381_100007368_pt1 | contig 12239 bp, 11 predicted proteins | sample PanSoiMetPlot_28_FD_96465 | JGI IMG/M metagenome (GOLD analysis project Ga0126381, IMG submission 96465) | Tropical forest soil microbial communities from Panama - MetaG Plot_28 | ecosystem: Environmental > Terrestrial > Soil > Tropical forest > Bulk soil | place: Panama | collected 2016-02-17
CAGAAGCCGGCCGGCACGCGAATGCCCTCGATCCGCGAAAGCTCCCCCAGGTGCGCGCCCTTGCCGCCAGCGAGCGCGACCTGCGTGTTGTCGATCTCTTCGAGACCCAGCACGTAGCGCTCGATCATCGCGATACCTCCCGGGTGGCCGTGCTCCGCTGCGCTGCGATGGCGGACAGAGCCATGGATTCCGAGCCCGGCCTGCGATTATGCGGCACGACCCGGGCCTTGCCGCAAGTCCCCCCATGCGCTATAACCTGAAAATGGCAGGGAGCGGGATCTCCTTGCCCTTTGCTTTTGGGCTGCCCGCTGGGACGGACAGCGCTCGCCGTCCGACCCGGGGCCGCCCGCCGGGTGCGCGGTACCCTCGTCCGGTGATGGCCGCTGCCTATGCGCTGCAACCAGTCGAGGATCTGGACTCCGCGGCCGTCGACGCCGTCCGGCGTATCTACGAGGAAGGGTTCCCGGAGCGCCTGCGGGCCGATTTCAGGAGCCTTACCGGCGAGCGCGAGGATGGCGAGACCGCGCTGGCCCTGGTCGGCGGACGGCAGCCATGCGGGTTCGCGATGCTCCGCCGCCTCGGCGACACCGGCTGGACCTACCTGCGCTACTTCGTCGTCGAGCAGCGACTGCGCGGGCATGGGCTCGGCGGGATCATGTGGAACCAGCTCACCGCCCGGCTACGGGCAGATGGCTGCACGCTGCTGGTCTTCGACGTCGAGGACCCAGGCGAGCCCGGCTGCGGCCGGGACGAGTCGCAGATCAGGTCCCGGCGGGTCGGCTTCTACCAGCGGCACGGCGCCGTGGTGCTGCCGGTGCGCGGGTACCGGACGCCGCACGGGAACGCTGGTGGCGACGGCTGGACGCCGATGCTGCTGATGGCGGCACCGGTCGCCGCCGGCGGGCGGGCTCCGGGCGCCGGCGAGGCGCGGGCCCTCGTGTCGGCCGTGTACCAGCACCGGTGGCGGCTGGACCCAGGCCACCCTCAGATCGCCGCGACTCAGGTCGCCGCCCCGGACAGCCCGGACCGGACCCGGGAGTGAAAGCCGGTGATGTGGTGCTCGGCGGGGATCAGGGAGGATTCTGAAGTGGCTGTCGATTACGAGCTGTCCGAGTCCGTGGCGCGGGTCTACCTGAATCGCCCGCACCGGCTCAACGCGGTCGTGCCGGAACTGACGGCCGGCCTGGTCGCGGCCCTGGCCAGGGCCGGCGAGGATGGCGCCCGCGTGGTGGTGCTGGCGGGCCGCGGCCGGGCGTTCTGCTCCGGGCATGACCTGAAGGAGCAGCTGCCGCCGGAGACGGTGCTGGCCACGAGACTGCGCGTCGAGCAGATCCAGGACGTGACCCGGGCGATCCGGCGGTTCCCCGGCCCGGTCGTCGCGGCCGTGCACGGTTACGCCCTCGGGGCCGGATGCGAGTTCGCCCTGGGCTGCGACCTGGTGGTGGCGGCCGAAGACGCGCAGTTCGGGTTTCCCGAGGTGTCGGTCGGGCTGAGCGTGACGGGCGGCATCTCCCGGCTGCTACCGCTGCTGGTCGGCCCGGTGCGGGCGAAGGAACTGCTGCTGCTCGGCGAGCGGTTCGGCGCGGCCCGTGCCCTGGAGCTCGGGCTGGTGAACCAGGTCGCCGTGGCGGGCCAGCACGAGCAGGCCGCGGCGGTGATCGCGGCCCGGCTGCGGGACCAGCCGCGGCTGGCCCTGGCGCTGGCCAAGCAGGCCCTCGACCGCGGAGCGGACTGCGCGATGGAGGAGGCCATGGCCGCCGAGGTCGACTTCGCCGCCCTGACCGTGGCGCCGGACGCGGCCCGCGATGCGCCCTGACGCCGCGGGCCCGCCGGCCACGCTGGCTGCGGCGGTCGGAGTCGCGGCGCGCCGGTGGCCGGACCGGATCGCCTGGCGCTTCGATCCCGGCGATCATCTGACCTTCGCCGACGTGAGCCGCCTGACGGCCGGCTATGCGCAGGCGCTGCGCGATCGCGGCGTCCGGTCCGGCGACCGGGTGGCGGTGCTGCTGGGCAATGAGGCCGCGTTCCCCCTGACCTGGCTCGCCCTGTCCCTGCTGGGCGCGGCCGCGGTGCCGGTCAACACCAGGTATCAGACCGCGGACGCCGGGCACGTCCTGCGAGCCTGCCGGGCGTCAGCCATCGTGGCCGGGGCACGGTTCGAGCCCCTGCTGCGGCGGCTGCCGGCGGGCCTGCCCGCGCTCCGGCTGGCGATCCCGGCGGCCGAGATCGCGGCGGCCGCGGCCCGCGGTGGCGCGCCGCCGGCCGGCTTCGGTGACCCGGACCCGGCCGGGACGGCCAACATTCAGTTCACCTCGGGCACTACCGGCCGCCCGAAAGGCTGCGTCCTACCGCACCGCTACTGGACACGGCTCGGCGGCAGCCTGGTCACCGGGTTCCCGTACCTGTGCGAGCAGGACGTGATGCTGACGGCGCAGCCGTTCCACTACGTCGACCCGCAGTGGAACGTCGCAGCGGGGCTGCTGGCCGGGGCGGAGCTGGTCGTCCTGGACGGGTTCCATCCGTCATCGTTCTGGGCCAGGGTGCGGCAGCATCTGGTGACGTACTTCTACTGCCTGGGCGCGATGCCCGCCCTGCTCCTGCGCATGCCAGCCGACCCCGCCGACCGCGACCACCGCGTCCGGGCCGTGCAGTGCTCGGCCATCCCGCCTGCCTTGCACGCGACGCTGGAGCAGCGCTGGGGCGTGCCGTGGTACGAAGCCTTCGGGATGACCGAGACCGGCGCTGACCTGCGGGTCACCGACACTGATCACGACGAGCTCGTGGGTACTGGCTGCCTGGGCCGCCCGGTCAGCTACCGCAAGGTCCGGATCACTGACGCCGACGGCCGCCCGGTCCCGGCGGGCCAGACCGGTGAGATCACGCTGGCCGGAGCCGGGATGATGGACGGGTACTACGACGACCCGGAAGCGACCGCGCGGGTGATGCGCGACGGCTGGTTCCGCACCGGGGACCTCGGCCGGATGGACTCGCGCGGCCGCGTTTATCACGCCGGACGGATCAAGGACATGATCAGGCGCAGCGGAGAGAACGTGGCGGCGCGCGAAGTCGAGGAAGTGCTGCTGACTCATCCCCGGATCCGGCTGGCTGCCGTCACCGGGGTCCCCGACGAGATCCGCGGCGAGGAAGTCAAGGCCTGCTATGTCACCAGCGACGGGATCACGGATGTCAGGCCGGACGAGTTGGCGGAGTACTGTGGCGAGCGCCTCGCCGCGTTCAAGGTACCGCGATACTGGCAGCCCGCCGCTGACCTGCCCCGCACCGACTCCGAGCGCGTCATCAAGGAGCGCCTCGGCGAGCTGACCGGGCCGGTGTTCGACCGGGCCGAAGGCGCCTGGGCCGGGAACGACGACGGCCGGGCAGCGCGTGACCGCGCCAGCCCGGCCAGCGGGGAAGGAGCGGCTGCCGATGCCGGTCACCGCCGACCTGCTGCTGACTAACGCGAACGTGCTGACCATGGACCCGGCCCGGCCGCGTGCGCGGTCGGTCGCCGTAGCCAACGGCCGCATCCTGGCGGTCAGCGCCGGCTCAGGCGGCCCGGACGGCGTGCGCGCACGCGAGGTCGCCGACCTGCGCGGCGCGACGCTGCTGCCGGGATTCCACGATGCGCACAACCACATGGCCTGGTACGGGCAGACCCTGAGCGAGGCCGATCTGCGGCCGGAGGTGACGCGAACGCTCGGCGAGCTCTACCAGGCCGTGGCGGCGCAGGCCGGCGCGACCGCGCCGGCCGACTGGGTCATCGGCTCCGGCTACGACCAGAACAAGCTCGGTGCGCACCCCGACCGCGACGGCCTGGACCGGGCCGCGCCCGGGCGGCGTGTCTGGCTGCGGCACACCTCCGGCCACATGTGCGTCGTCAGCAGCGCCGTACTCGCCGATCTCGGCCTGGCCGAGACGCCTGCCGACGTACCCGGCGGCAAGGTGGTGACCGACGCAACCGGGCGCCCGACCGGGCTGCTGCAGGAGAAGGCCCAGGGACTCGTCGGCGGTCTCGTGCACCCCTATCCGGTCTCGGTCCTGGCCGACGCGATCGACCGCGCGGGTGCCCGCTACCTGACCGAGGGCATCACCAGCGTCACCGAGGCAGGCATCGGCGGCGGCTGGGTCGGGCACACGCCCGTGGAACTGGCCGCGTACCAGGCCGCGCGCGATACTGGCCGGCTGCACGTGCGGGTCGAGCTGATGATCGCCAGCGACGCCCTGCACCCGCTGGCCGCCCACCCCGGCGACGGCCTCGAACTCGGGCTGGACCTCGGCATCCGGACCGGCTTCGGCGACGACTGGCTGCGGATCGGCGCGATGAAGATCTTCACCGACGGATCGCTGGTCGGGCGCACCGCCGCGATGCACGAGGACTACGACGGCACGCCCGGTGACCGCGGTTTCCTGCAGGCTGACGCGGCTGAGCTGACGGCGACGATCATTGCCGCGCACCGGTCCGGCTGGCAGGTCGCCGCGCACGCGATCGGCGACCGCGCCATCGATCTCGTCCTCGAGTCCTACGCGCAGGCGCGGCAGCGATTCCCGCGCGCGGACACCAGGCACAGGATCGAGCATTTCGCCGTCTCCCGCCCGGACCAGGTCAGCCGCGCCGCCCAGCTCGGCGTGATCCCGGTTCCGCAGGGCCGGTTCGCCAGCGAACTGGGCGACGGCATGCTCGCGGCCGTGGGCCAGGGCCGGCACGAATGGGTGTACCGGCAGCGCACGCTGCTGGACGCTGGCCTGACCCTGCCCGGCAGTTCGGACCGGCCAGTGGTCGCCGGGGCCCCGCTGCTCGGCGTGCACGACATGGTGAACCGGCGCACCGCGGCCGGAGTGCCGTTTAACCCGGCCGAGCGGATCTCGGCGGAGGAGGCCCTGCGCGCGTACACCAGCGGCTCGGCCTATGCCAGCCACGCCGAGAGCACCAGGGGCACCATCGCCCCCGGCCGGCTCGCCGACCTGGCCGTGCTGTCGGAGGACCCGACGGCCGTCAGCCCGGCCAGCATCGCCGGCATCAGCGTGCTGGCGACCTTCGTGGACGGCGAGTGCCGATTCGACATCTCCGGAAGCGGCCAGCTCACCTGATGGCCTTCCGCTGGCCGGGCACCGCCTACCGGCGATCAGCCTCCACGGCTATCGTTAGGGTATGTCCATAAGCGACTTGTGCGTGGATGGCCAGCTTGACGACCTGTACACGCAGGCGACGGCCGCCCGCCAGCAATCGCGGCTCCTCGCGGGGCAGCTTCGGGCCACCCAGCTCAAGACCCAGGAAAGCTGGCAGCTCATCCAGGCGGCCTGGGACCGGACGCAGCAGATCCGGGCCCTTCGGCTGGCGTCGCGGACAGACCCGGACCGGCTCCGGCACTCGGCGTATGCGCGATTGCAGGCCAGGCTGGCCAGCATGCCCGTGATCGAGCAGGCCAAGGGCGTCATCATGGCCCAGTCCGGCTGGACGGAGGAGCAGGCGTTCGATGCCCTGCGGCGGGCCTCCCAGCGGGAGAACATCAAGGTGCGGGACCTGGCCATCATGGTCGTGGCCAGAGCAGCGTCTTCGGCCCCCCCCCGGCGGCCAGCCGGGCAGGCATCGTCAGCGCCATCGCGTGGTGGTTCATTATCTTTCACGGCTTCTAACGATTTTCGCGGCCGTCGCCAGGAATCTGCATAATCGCCAGGCTGCCGGGTAGACGGTTCCACCAGTCAGGCCTGTACCGGTCAGGCCTGTAACCGCGCCGCTGCCCAGCTAGACCAGGCTGGGCCCCGCCGCGCTCCGCTTCACCAGGAGGCCACGTGAGCGCGCACTATGACCAGAAGGGCCACGCACGGATTGACCCAGCCGCACTACGACGACGTCTCGCCGACGTGGCGACCGCGATCGCCGGCACCGAAGACCGCGTGGCCGACACCCTGGAGCGCATGGCCGTGGTCCGGCCGGATGACGCCGCGGGGCTGATGGCACGCGCGACACAAGCCCGGCAGTACGCCGCGACGGAACGCAGCTGGGCCGCCACGCTGAACCTTCCCGGCTAGCCGCGCCGTACGGCGGCAGTCCAAGCCGGTAGACGGGCGGTTGAGCGGCCCGCGCAACGCCGGGGGCAACGCGGCACGGGCCGCATCCGCCTGGGAGCCTCGTGGGGGGACGCGAGCCCACCAGGCAGACACCGGCCGGGGCCAAGTGCGAGCCGGTCTGGGCAACTCGCGCCGGGTTGACAGAACGCGAGCCGTGCGCGCAAAGACCCCCGGCTGGTTCGTCAACCGCATCCGAAACATAGCTCCTGACGCTCCGATAGTCCAGCCCCCGAGCCACTTCCCAGCCGGGTTTCTGCAGGCCCGCTGCGGTGCAGGCCACGGCCCCGCCTAGGTCAGCGGCTGACGGGCCACCTGCGGGAGTTCAGCCGGCGGCATCGCGGCGGCCCGGGAAGCCAGCACCTGGCCGACCAGGCCCGCGTAACGCAACGTACGGCCTGCGACGGCGATCAGCGCCGTGAGCGAAGCTCCGGGACCGCCAGCGTGCAGGGCGCCTGACGGGCCGCTACGCTTGCCGTGTGCATGCGCATCCCCTGGACGGTGCGCCGCGATGAGCGACCCGCAATCACCCCTGGCTGAGCCTGGTGAGCCATATGGCATCGTGGCCATCGCGGCATCGGCGGGCGGCATCACCGCACTCAGCCGCGTGCTGGGCGGCCTGCCCGCCGGATTCCCGGTTCCGGTGGTGGTGGTTCAGCACCTTGATCCGCGCCATAAGACCATCATCGCCGAGGTGCTCGGGCGCCGGGCCAACCTGCCGGTGGTCCTGGCGCGCGAAGGGGACCGGGCCGAGCCCGGCATGATTTACGTTGCCCCGCCCAATCACCATCTCCTCGTCGAGGCGAAGGGAGTGCTGGTGCTGTCCAGCAGCGAACTGGTGCACTTCTTGCGCCCGTCTGCCGACCTGCTGTTCGAGTCGGTCGCCGGGGCCTACGGGCCCAGAGCCATCGCGTGCGTGCTCACGGGCACGGGCAGCGACGGGGCGATGGGCGCGTCAGCCGTCAAGTCCAGGGGCGGCACGGTCATCGCGGAAGACCCGGCACTCGCCGAGTTCAAGGGGATGCCGGAAGCCGTGATAGCAGCCGGCGCGGTCGACTTCATCCTGCCGCTTGACGAGATCGCCACCGTGATCCGCGGGCTGGTCGAGGCGGACGGGTCATGACCCAGCAGCGTGTGCCCGAAGACACCGACAGCACCCTCGAGGACCTGCTGGTCTTCATCCGCGACGCCCGTGGCTTCGATTTCACCGGATACAAGCGGTCCTCTCTGGCGCGGCGGATCCGCAAGCGGATGCACGAGGCTGGATCGTCCGACTACGTGGCTTACCGGGACCAGCTGGAGACCAGCGCGGAGGAATTCAATCACCTGTTCAACACGATCCTGATCAACGTCACCGGATTCTTCCGCGATGCGGAGACGTGGACCTTCCTGCAGCACGAAGTCATGCCGGAACTGCTCGCGGGCATCGACCCGACGCGCGAGATCCGGGTGTGGAGCGCCGGCTGCGCCAGCGGAGAGGAGGCGTACTCGCTGGCGATAGCGTTCTCCGAAGCGCTGGGAATCGAGGAAAGCGCGAAGCGGGTCAAGATCTACGGCACGGACGTCGATGATGAGGCCCTTCGTGACGCCAGGGTCGGCCTCTACACGGCCAAGGCCCTCGAAGGGCTCCCGGCCGAGCTGAGGGGCAAGTACTTCGAGCAGAACGGGACGCAGTTCGCGTTCCGCCCGGACCTGCGCCGCCGGGTGATCTTCGGCCGCCACGACATCACCCGCGACGCCCCGATCTCCCGCCTCGACCTGCTGGTCTGCCGCAACACGCTGATGTATTTCAACGTCGAGACCCAGGCCCAGGTCATCGACCGGTTCCACTTCGCGCTGCGCGAGGGCGGTTACCTATTCCTCGGCAAGGCCGAGATGCTGCTGTCCGACGGCGAGCGGTTCGAGGTCGTCAGCATGCGGCAGCGGATCTTCCGGCGCCGGCCCGGCACGGCCGTGCCCAGGTATCAGTCGCTGCCGATCCGGCTCGACACCATCGGCAGCCCGGAGATGCGCGAGGTCGGCAGGAAGCGCCAGCTGCGGGACCTGGCCCTCGAGGGGGCCCCGTTCGCTGCCATCGGCATGGACTCCGACGGCAACGTGGTCCTGATCAACGCCCAGATGCGGAACATGTTCGGGATCGCCTCCCGCGACATCGGCCGGCCGTTCCACGACCTGGAGATCTCCTACCGGCCGGTCGAACTGCGATCGGTGATCGAGCGAGCCTATTCCGAGCACCGGGTGATACGCCTCAGCGCCGTCGAACGGCAGACAGGCCCCGGCGAGACGCAGTTCCTGGACATCCACATCCAGCCGCTGTGGGCCAGCGACGGGCTCAGCGCCGGGGTGCTGGTGATGTTCATCGACACGTCGGTCACCACCCGGCTGCAGGTGGAGGTCAAGAGGAACCGGCAGGAGCTGGACACCGCGCACGAGGAACTCCAGTCCACCAACGAGGAACTCGAGACCACCAACGAAGAACTCCAGTCCAGCATCGAGGAACTGGAGACCACCAACGAAGAACTCCAGTCCACCAACGAGGAACTCGAGACCACCAACGAGGAACTCCAGTCCGGCAACGAGGAACTCGAGACGATGAACGAGGAGATGCGGGTCCGCACCGCCGAGCTCGACGAGGCGCGGACCTTCCTCGAAGGGGTCCTGTCGAGCGTGGCCGCCGGGGTCGTGGTGCTCGACTCAGACCTGACGGTGAGGAGCTGGAACAAGGGGGCCGAGGAGCTCTGGGGGCTGCGCGCCGAGGAGGTGAGCAACCAGCCCTTCTTCCAGCTCGACTTCGGGCTGCCGACCGGGGAGGTTCGCGGCATCGTGAACGAGTGCCTCAAGTCCAGCCGGCGGACCGGCCCCATCCAGGTGGCCGCGATCAACCGCATCGGCCGCGGGATCACCTGCATCGTGAGCTGTTCGCCGCTGAAGGGCAACAGCGACGGAGAAGGAGCGGTCCTGCTGATGGAAGAGGTCTACCAGGACTGACCTGCTGGGTTCCGCGCTCTTCCCGGCTAAGCCGCCAGCCCCGGGTCAGGGCAGGTCGAACTCTCCGTCCAGGACGCCGGCGGTGAACGCGCGCCATTCGTCCGGGGTAAAGATCAGCGTGGGCCCGTCGGGATTCTTGCCGTCCCGCATGGCGATCACGCGGTCGCTGCCTTCCTTGGAGACCCCGGGTACGATCGCGATCTCGATCCTGGAATCCTCGTCACCGCTGCCGTACGAGGACGAGCGCCAGGTGGCGCCGCTCAGGTCCATGGGTTCGCGCCTTCCTGGCCGGGTTGACGACGGCGCCGACGGCGCCCGGCTCCCAGTATGCCCGCGCGCCGGGCGAGATCCGCGCCGACCGGTTGACAGTGATCTCCCGCTGCGGATACTAGGTTCGTCCGGGCGGGCGAACTCAGCGGAGGCTTGGTGAGCGGCGAGCTACCCTCGGGCGGGCTCGCAGCGGGCTCGCGGATCGCTGGCTACCTGATCGAGGAACAGATAGGCCGCGGCGGCATGGCCGTGGTCTACCGCGCGTCCGACCCGAGGCTGAACCGGCCGGTGGCGCTGAAGATCCTGGCGCCCGAGCTCGCCGGCGACGCGGCGTACCGGCAGCGGTTCATACGGGAGATGCGGGCCGCGGCGGCCGTCGATCACCCGCACATCGTTCCCGTGTTCGATGCCGGTGAGGCAGACGGGGCCCTGTTCATCGCCATGCGGTACGTCAGCGGGCAGGACCTGCGCACGCTGCTCGACGCCGAGCGCAAGCTGCCCGCGGCCCGCGTGGTGCACATCGTCGGCCAGGTGGCGTCCGCGCTGGACGAGGCGCACTCCCGTGGCCTGATCCACCGTGACGTGAAGCCCGGCAACATGCTGATCGGCACGGTGGCAGGCAGCGGCCAGCCGGATCACGTCTACCTGTCCGACTTCGGGCTCAGCAAGCCCACGCTGTCCTCCGCCAACCTCACGCTGACCGGGCAGTTCCTGGGCACCATCGATTACATGGCGCCCGAGCAGGTGGAGGGCCGCCTGATCGACGGCCGCGCTGACCTTTACTCGCTGGCCTGCACCACGTTCGAGATGCTCGCCGGCGCGCCGCCGTTCAAGCGTGATCAGGGCCTGGCGGTGATGTGGGCGCAGCTGTCGGCGGCGGCCCCGTCCCTGCGCGCCGAGCGCCCGGACCTGTCGCCGGCCGTTGACCAGGTGATCGCCAGGGCGCTGGCCAAGGCGCCGGACGACCGCTACCCGACGTGCACGGTGTTCGCCGCGGCGCTGCGAGCGGCCTGCGGGCCCGCATCCGTGGCCGCGGGCCCCGCCGCCCGGGCCGCGCGGCCGCAGGAGGCCGGGCCGCCGACGCAGCGAGCGCGCCTTCCCGGATCCCAGGCGGCGGGACCGTCCACCGAGCGGGCGCACGTCGCGAGCCCGCAGGCGGCGGGACCGTCCACCGGGCGGGCGCACGTCCCGAAGCCGCAGGCGCCCGCCTCCTGGGCTGGCGATCCGCGGCCCCGCGCCGCCACCTCGTGGCCGCCCGCTCCCCCGCCGGTCACGCCGGCCCGCCGCCCGCCGGGCGACGCGGCCCGGCCCGGGCGAAGAGGGGCACGCGTGGCCGCGGTCACCGCCTGCGTCGCGGTGCTGGCCGTCGCGGGCGTGGCGTTCGCGGTCCTGCGCGGGCACTCGTCGCCGCAGCCGAACGGGCCGGCCGGGCCGACCGGCCCGGCCAGCCCGCCCAAGTCCGCCGGTCCCGCCACGTCCGCCCGTTCCGGGACGCCGGCCGTCGCCGCTCCGCCCGGCCCGGCCGCGACCGTCCGGGCGTACATCGCGGCGATCAACCGGCACGACTACCCGAGGGCGTGGAACCTCGGCGGCAAGAACACCGGCCACTCCTACAACGCCTTCGCCAGCGGCTTCAGCGGGACCGCCAGCGACCGGGTGACCATCGTCTCGGTGTCCGGCGACGTGGTGACCGTCCGGCTCGCCGCGACGCAGACCGACGGCTCCGTGGACAGCTACCAGGGCACCTACACGGTGGTCGACGGGGTCATCACCCAGTCCGACATCCAGCGCGGGTAGCGGCGTCAGCGGGGCAGGAAGTCGAGCAGCAGCGCGTTCAGCTGTTCCGGGGCTTCCAGCTGCAGCCAGTGCCCCGCGCCGTCCAGCCGCTCGTACCGCCACGGGCCGGCCACGTTCTGCGCGGAGTCGGTCATCTGGGTCTCGGTGAGCGCCATGTCCCCGGTGCTCCACACGCCCATGGCCGGGGCCTGCACCGGCGGCAGGACCACCGGCGGATCGACCCAGGACTCGGGCGGGACGTTGGCGCGGTACCAGTTCAGGCCCGGGGTGAGCGAGCCGTTCTTCTCCAGGTCCGCGATCACGCTGTCGGTGTCGGGGTGGCCGGCCCAGTTCCGGAAGTTGGCCCAGTCGTCTTCGCTCAGCCAGCGTTCGGCAATACCGGGGAACTGGAACAGCAGCATGTACCACGACTTCTCGCGCTGCCGCGCCGTGCGGCGGAACGTGGACGGGTGGCCGACCGACAGGGCGACCAGGTGGTCGACGCGCTCCGGTACGAGGGCGGCGAGCCCCCAGGCCAGGGCGGCGCCCCAGTCATGGCCCACCACGTGGGCCCGGTCGACGCCCAGGTCGGCCAGGACGGCCAGGACGTCGCCGGCCAGCAGCGGAAGCGAGTAGGCCTCGACCGCCTCCGGCTGGCCGGAACGCCCGTAGCCGCGCAGGTCGGGCACGATGACCCGGAATCCCGCCCCGGCCAGGGCCGGTACCTGGTGCCGCCACAGCCGGCCGGAATCCGGAAAGCCGTGCAGCAGCACGACCGGGCGTCCCTCCCCGGTGACCTCGTACTCGATGCCCACACCGTCGACATCCACCCGGCCCATCGGTCTCCCCCTTCTGCCCGCGCTACTGCCGTCGATCAAGGTTACGGGGCGGACATCAGCCCGAGAAGCTGCTCCCGGTCCGGGCCCAGGGCCGGCTGGTCACGCCAGGCTGACCCTAGCCGGAGCGTCTTGTCCCGCAGCCCGGGCCGGGCGAAGACCTCATCGGGCCCGTGCAGTACGAGCCGGATGTCGAGGAGAGCCCGCACGCAGTCCGGGTCTTGTCCCGAGGCGACTTCCAGGGCCTTCTCCAGCTGGTACCAGGGGTCCGGCGAGTCATAGGTCTCGCCGGACAGGCCCGCC
>Ga0126381_100007369_pt1 | contig 12238 bp, 9 predicted proteins | sample PanSoiMetPlot_28_FD_96465 | JGI IMG/M metagenome (GOLD analysis project Ga0126381, IMG submission 96465) | Tropical forest soil microbial communities from Panama - MetaG Plot_28 | ecosystem: Environmental > Terrestrial > Soil > Tropical forest > Bulk soil | place: Panama | collected 2016-02-17
AAATGAATTCAACGTAGCCAATCGACCCACCCAGCTCCTTGACTAGTTTTGCTACGCCGTCGTTTCCTGTGGCAGCGCGTCCAATCGGCCACTTGGGCGTAAGGCTGGCACCGATCTGATCTTTCCATTCCGGACTGGTCTTCGATAAGTAGTCGGTCCAGGCGTAGCTCGTGCCGCTGCCGTCTACCCGGTGCACCACAACGATATCTAAGTCAGGCAGCTCGAGCCCGCGATTCGCTCGCCTTAGGATGGGATCGTTCCACTTAGTGATCTTCCCGAGAAAAATACCGGCAAGCGCTTCCGGCGTGAACGCAATGCTCTCTGGGATGCCCGGCACGTTCACGATCGGAACTACGGCGCCCACGACCGAGGGAAAAAGCAGATATTCGCTTTCATCGCCAGGAGCGAGCTGGTTGATTGCCTCGGGATTGTCCGACGCTCCGAAGTCAACTTTGCCGGCGAGAAGATTCTTAATGCCTGTCTCGGAGCCAACGGCATCGTAGGTTATGGCCGTCCGTGGATCTTCCGCCTGGAAATTGGTGAACCATTTCTGATAAACGGGGAAGGGGAAGGTCGCTCCGGCGCCGCTCAGCGTGATGGTTGGACGCTGCTGTGAGGCCAGGGCGGGTGTCTCGGGCTCTTTCAGCGCCTCAGCGAGATGCGTCGCGATTCGCTTCGAAATGTCCTTCGATACATTTTCGGACGTTTTCTCAGGCGCTGCCAGGTACGACCAAATCGTTACGCTTCGCCTGTTCCTCAGCTCGACGGACAGGAAGCCTCCGTAGATTGGCATCCCATTGCTCGGCATCTTGATATGCGACCTGGGACTGAAGCTGCGGTAGCCCTTCACCCAAATCTCGCCGCCGCCACCTAACACCAGATCGGCGCTAGCCGCGTCGGCAACAAGGGAGATGGAACTCAGCTTCCGGAGTTCGGCCGTCAAGTCGGCGCGGAGTACTTCGCTACCCGTCTTCGTGGCGAACGCTTCCACGTAGAGCCGCCTGACTCCGCTCTCTGGCCCTGGTCCGGCAAACAGGTGCGCGGAGCACGGCCAGCATACGACAGGCAGCAACCACTGCCATCGCATAGAACGCATACGTCGTGCCCCCCTCCATGGGGGAATCCTAACGGCCCCTCAAGAGAATTGCCTGCAACGAAGCCATCAGGAACTTGCGCAGTTCGTCTTCATTGTGTCGCCTAAGGCGGGCAACAATCAAATGGTCTCGGACAGCACCGGTTCCCGGCCTTGCTCACTTGAGATACGCGCGCAGAGCGCTGACGAGATCATCAGCTGCATGCATCTGTTCGTCTGTTGCGTTTCCGTTCGGAGCGAGAATGTGAAACCGAATGTGCCCCTCGATCACCTCCGCCATCAGCGCGTCCATCGCGCCGCGGCACGCCGAGATGTTGTGAAGGACGTCGGAACATTCCGCCTCCTGATCCAATGCCTTCTCAACCGCTGCGACCTGTCCCATGATTCGGCGGACGCGATGCAGCAGCTTCTTCTTCTCCTCTGCGGTGTGGGCCATAAATGAATTTTCACCAAAATAATTGTAGAAATGACTTTACAGGCATACCCCCGCCGGTATACTCTATTTACGGGTTCATTGACGGCCCTGACATCTTAAGAGAAAGGAGGCCCGTGTTGTCTGACGGCGGTAATAGTCGCTTGCGCGAACAGTTGATCGATACCGACTCAGCAGAGCCTCCGTCTCTGACGGTTCCTGCCCTCTGATTCGATAGCGTCCACTATCCGCGCTTCTCAAGATCAGATCTTCGACTACCTGTAGCAGCTCGCATGCGTCCCTAACACCCGTTGCGCGCGGTTCGATGCATGCCGTGCGTTAAAGCAACTGCCTTGCTGCCGTGCGACCGGGAATCCAACGATGACATTGACCCATCCGGCAACGGAGAACAAACTTGCGCCCGTTCCGGCCCAGTCGATCCGGGTCTCAGACAAGTGGGTTGCGCACGCGCTCACCTTCCTTATGGTCTTCGGTCCTGGCCTCATCGTCATGGAGGCCGATAACGACGCCGGTGCTGTCTCGACTTACGTCCAGGCTGGCGCGCAATACGGAACACATCTTCTATGGTTGTTATTGCTGCTGTTACCGATCTGTTATTTGGTGCAGGAAATCGTCCGGCTCCCGATTGCTACTGGTCAGGGTCATGCGGCAATGATTTACCAGCGTTTCGGAACATGGTGGGGACGCTTTTCGCTCCCGGATCTCCTGCTTCTAAATTTCCTGACCCTGGTCACCGAATTCGCCTCAATTGCTCTCGTCCTAACCAAGCTCGGCGTAGATCCTCGAGTCGGTGTACCCGTTGCCGCACTTGCTCTGACCGGGCTTGTTTTAATCAGTAGTTATCGGCGCTGGGAGCGAATAGTCGTGCTCCTCTGCCTGCTCGATCTTACGTGGTTCGCGATCGCATTCCGAGTTCACGTCAGTTCGCATGAATTGTTACAACACACGATCATTCCATCGCTTCCCGCCAATGGATTGGCAGCAGGCTGGCTATTTCTAGTAATCGCCATTGTTGGAACAACGATCGCGCCATGGCAGCTCTTCTTTCAACAGAGTTGCATAGCCGATAAGCGGCTCCGCTTCTCGGACCTGCGGTGGGCAAGACTCGACACGTTCGTGGGCGCGGTGTTCACGATCTTAGTAGCGGGCTGCATGATGCTGGCCGGCAATGCCGCATTCCAGCATCGGTGGAGCTTTAGCGATCCGACGCAAATGGCAGTGCAGTTGGGCGGGGGTTTCTGGCCGTTTCTGAAGGACGCAATACTTCTGATGATGATTAACGCGGCGGTTCTCGGGACCACTACTATTTCGCTGTCCAGTGCGTGGGCCTACGGCGAAGTCAAGGGATGGCCGCACAGCCTGGAGAAGCCCTTTCGGGAAGCACCTGGCTTCTACGCCGTTTACGTGCTGTGTGTCATGGCCGCGGCCGCGCTGGTGCTTATCCCCGGGTCGCCCCTGCAACTCATCATCTTGAGCGTTCAAGTTCTTGCGGGGCTCATGTTGCCCTCGGCGATCATATTCCTCCAGCTCCTGTTGAACGACAAGGAGGTCCTTGGTGAACGATTTGCCAATAAGCGCTGGAACAACATTGTTAAATGGATCATTGTGATCCTGCTGTTTGTCCTGTCGTTGCTGCTCGCGGCGCAGGTGGCCGTGCCGCGGTTGTTTCCAAATTCATAAGGATGGAAAAAGACATGACCGCAATTACTGAATTCAACGAACTAACGTTGGAAGAGAAGACCTTCTTCACTGTTGTCCATCCGTTGCACGACACAATCGAGGAAAAGGTCCATACAGAGCATCTTGGCCCGATGCAGATGACCAGAACTGTGCGAATCTGTTTGTTCGCGCTGTGCGGGGCTATCTGCTTCTGATGTTGGGATTGTTGGGATTCCGGGCCCTGCAACTGGCCGGCGTTATTCACTCATAGCTTTAGTGCCGTTGGAAGAGGAGGAGCGATGACTCTTTACGAGGTGCTGTTCGGAAGCTGCATGCTATTGGCGTTTTCCATTGCCGCAAACGCTCAGGAGCCAGCGGCAGCCGGCCCCGCTGCGTCGGAACGTTCTAACGATGCCAACTTGCTCCAAGATACGGAATCCGAGCGCTGGAACCTCTACTATCAGGCGACATCCATTGGCGATTATCATGGTGCCTTCACCGCACCTTACTCAGGTCCATTCAGTCTGCAGGACCACGGCGAGCGCGACGTCTCTATCACCACTACGCTCTTTTTCACCTCTCGCCTGGAAGACAACACGTTTTTTATCTTTAATCCGGAGATTGCGGGAGGAAAAGGATTCAGTGGCGTAAATGGCATCGCCGATCAGTCTAACGGCGAGATTCCGCGCGTTGCAAGCGCCACGCCCAAGCCATACATTGCTCGGCTGTACATCCAGCACGATTTCGGATTCGGCAAGGAAAGAGAGCGCCAGGAGAGCGACGAGAACCAGCTCGCCGGCGAGCGCCCGATGAATCGCTATTCGATCTATGCCGGCCGATTCACGATCACCGATTTTTTTGACGACAACGACTACTCACACGATCCGCGGATGCAGTTCATGGCTTGGGGCGTGATGTACAACGGTGCCTGGGATTATCCTGCCGATACACGCGGCTACACATGGGGAATCGTCCAGGAATTGCACACGCGAAAATGGGCCTTTCGCTACGGTATCGTGGCAGAGCCGACAATTGCCAACGGCCAGCAGTTCGATCGACGGCTCTTTCGCGACCATGGCCAGGTATGGGAAGTTGAAAGGCGGTACTCCTGGCGGAAACGCGACGGAGCGATTCGCGTACTCGGCTATGACAATCGTTTCCAGGGGGGCAACTACGGACAGGCGCTGCGGCTCGCCGCCACAGGAACTACCCCGGACGTCGCGCTGACGGATCGCGTCGGCACGCTGAAGTACGGCGCGGGCCTAAGCTTCAATCAGGCGATAAACTCGGATCTCGGTGTCTTCGCGCGTTTGGGTTGGAACGACGGCAAAACGCAAAGTTTCGCCTTCACCGCGATCGATCGGCTAGCCGGCGGCGGCGTTTCAATCAAGGGGACGCGCTGGCACAGAAGATACGATGTCGCGGGTTCGTCGATTACCACCGGTGGCCTGTCTAAAGTTCATCGCCAGTATCTAGCCGCGGGAGGGCTTGACTTCCTGATCGGCGACGGGACGTTGAACTACGCTCCGGAGTATGTGTGGGAAAGCTTCTACTCAGCGCGCGTGGTCCCTGGCCTTTACGCCACCTTCGATATCCAACGCGACACGAATCTCGCTTACAATCACGACCGCGGCCCAGTAACCATCTACAGTCTCCGTCTGCATATGGCATTCGGGCTGAAACCCTGGCAGCGGCGGTAATGACTCCGAAGCGCAGCCGGATAGCTACCCACTCCCCTCTGCTACCTCCCCAGGTCGGCCTGACTCAGGACACCCCCATTTTCTTCGGGCGCGAATTTCAATAGAATGATTGCGGTTGCGGTTGAGCGTTTGGCCGATCGATCCGCCCTCAGGCTCTCGGCTTTTGCCTCTTGCGCCGCCGAGGAATATGCAGCGAGTGGAAACCTGGATGTCCCATTGATGACGGAAGCGAGGATGCGATGAAAATCAATGTTCTCTACGGTTCGGCAGCGTTGGCCGTGCTGTTTGTGCCTGTCGCTCTTCAAGCGCAGACGGCTACGTCTGCGGACACCGTCACTTTTTCTAAAGACGTGGCGCCGATCCTGCAACGCGCTTGCCAGGACTGCCACCACACCAACGGCGTAGGCCCGATGTCGTTGGTGACTTATCAGGAAGTGCGCCCCTGGGCGAGGTCAATCAAGCAGCGGATCTTGATCGGTCCTCACGCCGGCGTCATGCCGCCGTGGTTTGTAGAAAAGGACATCGGTATCCAGAAGTTCAAGGGCGATATGTCCCTGCATGACGACGAGATCGCGACGATCGTCAAATGGGTGGACAGCGGCGCTCCACAAGGCAGTCCCGCCGACCTGCCGAAGGCTCGCGCATTCGACGATTCGGGCGCCTGGACCATCGGCGAGCCGGATCTAGTCGTGAAGTCTGCCGAGATCACGGTGCCGGCTCATGGCCCAGACCAATGGGGTGACTTCGGCACGATCCCGACGGGGCTGACGGCAGACCGCTACGTACAGGCCGTCCAGATCCGCGAAGTCAATGACATTCCGATGAATGAAACCGTCAAAACGGTCGGCGGTCGATTTGTTTTCCATCACATGACTTACGCCAGCACCGCTCCGGGCCGTCCTGCTGAGAGCTGGCCGATCCACGAGGTGGGCCGCAATCCGGATATGTTCCCGACGGAAGCGGGCCGGCTGCTGGCCGCAGGCTCTGCCCTGCAGTTGACCGCCGGGCACGTTCACCCGAATGGCCGGGTCACAAAATCGCATCTCGAATTCGCTTTCAAGTTCTTCCCCGAAGGCTACAAGCCGGTGTATAGAAGAGCCAGGATGATCCTTGGCAACGGCATCGATCTGGATATCGAGCCGAATAAAGCGCATCAGGAAGTCCACTCCTACGCCACACTGCAAGAGAACACCAAAATTATCGCGTTCGAACCGCACCTCCACGCGCCGGGCGTAAGAATGTGCCTCGAAGCGATCTGGGGAATCAACGTGCAAACGTTGAGCTGCGTCGGCTACGACCATAACTGGGTGCACCAGTACGTTTTCGACGATGATGCTGCGCCGCTGCTTCCGAAAGGCACTATCGTTCACCTCGTCGGCTTCCTGGACACGACCGCGGCGAACAAGAATCTCGCGGATACGCGGAACTGGGCTGGCGGAGGCCGCCGCTCGGTCGCCAATATGTTCATCGATCTCGGCTACTCTGTCGCGTTAACCGACGAGCAGTTCAACGCCGAGATGGCGAAGCGACGCGCAAATATGAAGACCCGCAACGACTACGACATCAGCTGCCCTCTCTGCTGGGCCGACCCGGCTGTCGCCGCACACTTGATCGTTGCTCCGCCGCCCGCGGCGGTTGAATAATGACGTGCGTAAGGATTTTAGTGCCGGCAGCCGGGCGATTCATGCTCGCACCGCTGCTCGGCTTCTTCTTACTGCAACCTCTGCTGACCCAAAGTGCGCACGGCCAGATGAGGTTTACCTATAACAAAGGCCAAAGCGTCGAGCCGGCCTATGAAGGCTGGATGCCGAACAACGACGGCAGCTTCACCATGTACTTCGGCTACATGAATCCCAACTGGGAGGAGCATCTCGACATTCCCGTCGGTCCCGCCAATGCGTTTGAGCCGGGCGGGCCGGATCAGGGACAACCAACCCACTTCTATCCGCGCCGCAATCCGTTCCTGTTCACGATCAAAATTCCGAAGGACTTCGGCGAGAAGGAACTGACCTGGACCATCACGAGCAACGGCCGAACCAAGAAAGTCTACGCTTCGCTCAAGAGCGACTATCAAATCGACAAGCAAGTGATGTCGACGGAAATTGGCGGGGACGGCGGAAGCCTGCGCGACGAGCTTCGCTACAATGTGCCGCCGGAGCTGGAGATCCAAGGCGACACGCAGCGCACCATTCGCGTGGGAGAACCGTTGCAACTCGTGCTGCTCGCCGGAGATCCCGACAACCTTCCCGCCCGGCGCGACAGGAAGCCGCAGCCGCGGCATGCGGGAACGCCCCCGGTCGATGGGGATTCCAAAGAAGGTTTGATCGAGGGCGAGGGGAGTGTAAAAGTGGGTGAGACCGTGGCGACAGCCTCGTATGCAAGCGGCCAGGCGAAGCCGCCCGAGAAACATCCAACACCTCGCCCTGCAGCGTCTCAGGCGCCCGCAGCAACAGGATCTAGCGCGTCAACTCAGGCCGCGCCCGCGGGACGAGGTGGGCCGCTTCCGGGTTACACGCCGCCAAGCTCGGTCGTAGTCGCCGATGGCCCAGGTCTTTGGGCCACTTGGACCGTTTACAGAGGCAAGGCCTCCAATGTGATTTTTTCTCCTGACCCGTTCAAGGCCTGGATGGATTCGCGCGCCTGGGCAAATTCGGCGTGGTCGCCTCCCTACGTGATCCCCGATCCGCCAAAGGACGGGAAGTGGGTCTACACCGCGACCTTCAAAGAACCTGGCAACTACACGCTGCGTGCTGTAGCCTGCGACGGGTCATTATTCACGTTCCAAAACATGACCGTCACGGTTACTCCTTGACCAGCATTTCTGAAAATCGGCGGCTCTGTGCGTTGCCGCTGTTGATGCTTTCTGCAGCCGCTGTGCCTGGATTCGCTGCGCCCACCGGAGAAGAGGTCTACAAAACACGTTGTGCGGCTTGTCATGACCAGGTGAATGATCGCGTTCCTCCGAGAGCGGCTCTCGAAAAGCTGCCCTCCTCACGCATCGTACGCACGCTCGATTCGGGCGCCATGATGGCAATCGCGTTTCGCATGAATCGTGATGACCGTATCTCCGTAGCTTCGTATCTCGGGACAAAGGACGACGTTACCGGTCCGCCGCCAAGCGCGTTCTGCAGCGATAGAGCGGTCAAGCTAAGTGCGACGCCATCAGGATGGAATGGCTGGAGCGCCAGCAACGCGAATGCACGGTTTCAATCCAGCAATCTCGCCGGGCTGAGCCTAGATGGAGTCCGCAAGCTCAAGCTGAAATGGGCGTTCGGCTTCGACGGAGACGTCACCGCATTCGCCGCGCCCACCGTTCTCGACGGCTATCTCTTTGTCGGAAGCGCTAGCGGCGTAATTCATGCCATGCGAGCGGAGAGTGGATGTCTCGACTGGGTGTTTCAAGCGAACGGACCAGTGCGATCCGCCATCACCGTTGCACCCCTCACCGGAAGCACGCGCCACGCAGCCATGTTCGGCGACATGACGGGCTGGTTCTACTCGCTCGAAGCGGAGTCAGGAAAGCTGCTCTGGAAAGTTCACGTCGAGGACCACGACTCCACTCGTCTTACCGGCGGACCGATCGCCTACAACGGCGTCGTATATGTGCCCGTCGCTTCCTGGGAGGAGACCCGGGCATCTGACGCAGGCTATCCGTGCTGCACGTTCCGCGGGAGCGTAGTGGCTTTGAATATCGCCGACGGTAAACAGTTGTGGAAGACGTATCTGGTCGGCGAGGCGCAGGAAACCGGCAAAAATCCGCGCGGCGAGCTTATGATGGGCCCTTCCGGAGTTGGTGTGTGGTCCACTCCCACTCTCGACGAGAAGCGAGGCATACTCTACGTAACCACCGGCGACAATTACTCGAAACCCACCACCGAGCTCAGCGATTCTGTTGTCGCACTCGACCTAAAGACCGGAAAAGTCGTTTGGTCGAAACAGATCACCGAAAGCGACGCCTTTAGCGGCGCTTGCGGGCGCAACCAGGAACAGTGTGGTCCCGATTTCGACTTCGGCTCGTCCGTGATTCTGGTAAACGCGGAGGGTGGGAAACAGCTGCTGCTCGCAGGACAGAAGTCCGGCATAGTTTCAGCGCTCGATCCCGACAAGAAAGGCGAGATCGTCTGGCAAACCCGCGTGGGAAAGGGCGGCACCAACGGCGGAGTGCAGTGGGGCATGTCGACGGACGGGGAGTTCGTTTATGCCGCGGTCTCCGACCTTGGGCGCATGCGCAACCCGGTTCCGATGAGCTCGAATCCGACTGTGGCGGATCCATCGAAGGGTGGTGGTCTGACGGCATTGAAGGTATCCGACGGCAGCAAAGTTTGGTACGCCGAGGCGAAGCCGTGTCCCGACGGAGCGCCTCCCGGATGTAGTCCGGCGCAGCCGGGCGCACTCACCGGCATTCCAGGCGCGATCTTCTCGGGATCCATCGACGGTCATGCGCGCGCGTTCGAAGCCGAGAGCGGAAGCATTCTCTGGGATTTCGATACGACTCGCGAGTTTGTTACAGTCAACGGCGTCAAGACGCGCGGAGGCTCCATCGATGGGCCCGGCGCCGTGGTGGTGAACGGAATGGTCTTCATTAACTCCGGCTATCCGCGCAACGGCGGAATGCCGGGGAATGTGCTGCTGGCTTTCGCTCCACAGTGAGCGGTCCAGAGGAAGGAGTTCTCAAAATGAAATTCTCCAGTTTGACGCGTGGTCGTTTGGTGCCCTGTTTTCGGTGGGCTGTCCTCGTGATCGCGGCCGGTCTGCTCGCCCAGAATCAGGATCGAACGCCGATGAACAACCCGAATTTCACTGGGACCGTTTACCAGGTGAAAGAAAACTCGACCGGGACCTTCGCCCACATCTATTTCCCGCCCGGTTCGCGCACCAAGTGGCATTCGCACGAGTTCGGCCAGGTGATTCTCTGCGAAGAAGGTACCTGCGTCAATGCGCTCAAGGGCGGCCCGGTGGTTCTTTTGCATGCTGGAGAAACGTCCTTCGCTCCGCCGAACGTGCTCCACTGGCAGGGCTCGGCGCCGGACGCGGGCGGAACCCAGTTCAATACGCAACGTGGCAAAATTACTTGGATGGATGAAGTCAGCGACGAAGACTACAAGGCGCCGAAATCGCATATCGCGATTGTGGGCCCGAAGAAGTAGCAGGAGAGCACATGAGAACTCAAATCAAAAGGCCTGGCGTTGCAGTTGCCGCGGTATTGGCTCTCTTCGGGGCCGCCGAAACTGGTCGCGCTCAATCGACAACAAAATCAGGTTCACCTACATTTTCGAAAGACGTCGCGCCGATTTTCCAGAAAGCCTGCCAGAACTGCCACCGCCCCGACAGCATCGCTCCGATGTCTTTGATGACCTACAAAGACGCCCGCCCCTGGGCCAAAGCCATCCGGCAAAGAGTGATGCAGCACGAGATGCCGCCCTGGTTTGTCGATAAGAACGTCGGCATTCGCAAGTTCAAGGACGATCCTTCGCTTTCAGATCAGGAAGCCTCCACGATCGCCGCTTGGGTTGACGCCGGCGCGCCGGAAGGCAATCCGCGCGATCTTCCGCCCGCCCGCACTTTCGCGAGTTCCGACGAATGGCACATCGGCAAACCCGACATGGTTGTTTCGATGCCGGCCGCCTTCAACGTCAAGCCCGAAAACTCCGACTGGTGGGGCAACTTCGTGGCTGACTCCGGGCTCACGGAAGATCGTTACATCAAAGCTGTCGAGACCAAGCCTTCCATAGGCGGCGGGATTAAGGTCGTCCATCACGCCGTCACGAGTCTCATCTATGACGACGGCACTCCGAGCGGCGGAACTTTGAATGAATACGCCGTCGGCAAAAATGGCGACATTTATCCGGAAGGCTCCGGCAAACTCATCAAGGCCGGCGCGCAGATCAACTTCAACATGCACTATCACGCGGTCGGCGAGCCGATCAAAGATCAGAGCCAGGTCGCATTTGTGTTTTATCCGAAAGGCTATGTTCCCAGGCACGTGATGAACACGATGTTGACTCCGATGAACGACGATCTGGATATCCCGGCCGGTGCAGACAACGTGCGATCCGACGCCTACTTTCGATTCGAAAAGCCGACCAAACTGACCAGCTACATGCCACACATGCACAATCGCGGCAAGGCCCAGTGCCTCGAGGCCATTTATCCCAACATGGTGACCGAAACCATCAGTTGTGTGAGCCATTACAACTTCGGCTGGCAGATCGTTTACAACTACGCCGACGATGTGGCTCCGCTTCTGCCCGCGGGCACCATCATGCACACCATCTCGTGGCACGATAATTCAACGAAGAATCCCTGGAATCCCGATCCGCGCAACTGGGTTGGATTCGGCAATCGCACTAGCGACGACATGGCGCGCTCGTGGCTGAACTACTACTACATGAGCGACGAGGAGTTCAAGCAGGAAGTGGCAGCCCGGAAAGCTTCGAAAGCGCTTCTCTCCGCGAGCAAATGAACACGTGCTGGTCCAGACCCGCTCTCTATTGTGCGGGATTCGCGGGTCTCCTGTTGATCGGGCAGAGTCGTTCCACCGCTCAAATTCAGAAAGCGGCTGGCCAGAATATTGTTCCGGTCTACGAAGGCTGGGAGCGAAACGCGGACGGCAGCTTCAACATGGTCTTCGGTTACATGAACCGAAACTATGAGGAGCAGCTCGACATTCCGATAGGCTCCGACAATTCCATTTCTCCCGGTCCCGCAGACCAGGGACAACCGACTCACTTCTATCGCCGCCGCCAGCAGTTCGTCTTCAAAGTCCGTGTTCCCAAAGACTGGGGCCAAAAGGATCTGGTCTGGACGCTGACCTCACGTGGCAGCACAGATAAGGCGTACGGCTCGCTGCTGCCGATCTGGGAACTGGGCAATCTGGTCTATCAGGAAAACCGTGGTGGGCTCGGTGTGATGACGTGGCCTGAGGAACCGAATGAACCGCCGTCCGTCGAGATGGTGGGCTCGTCGCAACTAAGCGTCACGTTACCTGAAACGCTGACCCTCACCGTCGATGTTTCTGACGACGGGCACCCCAAACCACGCGTCCGGAGAGCAGGGGCGGCCAATGTAGTGCGCGATTCTGACGGTGCCGTTGCAACCGGCCAAGGACGTGGCGGCGGATCCGCATCGGCCGAGCCGGTGAAGGAAAGCCCGCTCTCGCAGGCCGTTGTCAAACTCGACCCTGGCGTTCGTCTCGGAGTGACGTGGGTGCTTTACCGCGGACCTGCCCCAGTTGAGTTTGAACCGACGCACGTCGCTGTCGCCAAGCTTCCCGCAGCGGGTGTCGAAGCGAAAGTCGAGCATCTCGAAGGAAAGGCTACGACGAAGGTCACCTTCACCCAGACTGGAACCTAC
>Ga0126381_100007370_pt1 | contig 12238 bp, 24 predicted proteins | sample PanSoiMetPlot_28_FD_96465 | JGI IMG/M metagenome (GOLD analysis project Ga0126381, IMG submission 96465) | Tropical forest soil microbial communities from Panama - MetaG Plot_28 | ecosystem: Environmental > Terrestrial > Soil > Tropical forest > Bulk soil | place: Panama | collected 2016-02-17
GGCGGTGGTGGCGGCCAACAGCAGCAGACGCGATTCGTTTCGTTGCGCCACGTCAACAAGCAGAAGCAACAGCGCAAGGGCAATCTCTCGCAGTTTGGTCAGCAGCAAGGCGGCTCTGGCGGTGGCGGATCGACTCCGCTCGATGCGGTTCCGACGAACGGTGGTGGTAGCGGCGGCGGTGGAAGCAGCCAGGACTTCAAGCACGAGGGCGACACGGTCAATCACGAGGTGCGGGTCAACAAGGGTCGCATCGAGTTTCGCTCGGGCGACACGGTCGTCGGCTATTACGATGGTCAGTCGAAAACCTGGGTTTTCATTGGCAACGTCAAGCTCGGTGCGGAGAACGCGAACTCACCGGTTGGTCTGTGCCCGCCGCAGAGCGGGTGTGCCAACAAGGTGTTCGGGACCTAAATGCCCGACGTTCGCATCGTCAACATCACGAACCTGTGGGGCACGACGGCTGACTGGGCGTTGACTCCGGTTGGGCTGCTCGACGAGACGCAGGAGCTGGCGAACGCCGTTCGCGTTGCGTTGATGACCGACGCGCTCGCCTCTGTCGATGAAGTTTTGCCCGACCTCAACAGCACCGATCGGCATGGGTGGTGGGGCGATTTTGATGCCGAGGTTATTTGGAACGGCTGGCCGATCGGCTGCAAGAATTGGCTGCTCACGCGCGCCAAGATCAGCGACGCGGGATCGGGTGAAGGCGCGACGCTGGCACGTGCGGAAGATTACACCCGCCAGGCCATGCGCCCATTGCTCGACAAGAAGCTCGCCAGCCTCATTCAGGTGCAAGCAACGCGCATCGGTACTGAGCGCATCCAGGTTTTGATCACTATTTACCGCGGTCCAAAGCAAGCGATTCAGCTCCAGTTCCAGGGACTATGGGATGATTTCGTAGCGGGGAGATAAGATGCCTTGGACCACGCCCACCTTGCGAGCCGTCCGTCAGATGGTGCGCGACGATGTGACCTCGGCGCTGCGTGGCGCGGCGATGGTCGGCAACAATGCCTTGCGCGTGATGTCGGATGCGCAGGGTGGCCTTGCGCACCTGATCCTGCGCTACATCGACTGGCTCTCGCTGCAGCTCCTGCCCGACACGGCTGAGACCGAGTGGCTCGATCGGCACGGCAATATTTGGCTGGTCAACAGCGATGGTAGCACGGGCCGGAAGGACGCGACCTATTCCGAGGGCACAGCGACCTTCAGCGGGCTCCAGGGGCTTGCGATCCCGATCTTCACCGAGCTGACCGCGCCGAACGGATTCGGCTTCCAGACCTCGGAGGAGATTCTGATCGGCGCCGGGCCGACCACGGGGGCGATCGAGGCGACCGACCCGGGTGCCGCGGGCAACCTGCCGCCCGGTGCGAACCTGTCCTTCGCGGTGGCCTTGGGCGGCATCGACACGACGATCACCGTGGTGCAGCTCGTGGGCGGGACCGACCAGGAAACCGATGACCAGCTTCGTGCGCGCGTCCTGGAGCGCATCCAGAAGCCACCCATGGGTGGAGACGCCGACGACTACGTTGCGTGGACCCTGGCCGTCCCTGGCACGACTAGGGCCTGGTGTGCGCCGCGTGAGATGGGCATGGGCACCGTCACGGTGCGCTTCATGTGCGATGCCCTGCGGGTCTCTGGCGGCGGCTTCCCGCTCCAGCAGGACATCGATGGGGTGAAGGCCTATCTCGACCAGAAGCGGCCGGTCGCGGTGAAGGACTTCTTCGTCGAGGCGCCGATCCCCGAGCCGATCAATTACACACTGCACATCATCAACGACAATCTCTCGATCCGCCAGCAGACCGAGCAGAGCGTCGCGGCGATGCTGTTCGAGCGCGCCTCGCCCGCCTGGTCGGCGAGCGGCATCCTGCAGCCCGCGCAGACGATTTACGCCGCCTGGGTGAGCGAGGCCATCAGCCGGGTCGTGAGTGAGTTCGATCTCACCATGGTCGATCACGTCATGCCGAATAACGGTGCGCTCGCTGTGCCTGGCACCGTGACGTACATCTAGCCATGGCTGTCACGCCAGCGCTGCCGCTGGACCGCCATGTTCGTCGCGGCCAGGATGATTACTTCGTAGCACTTGAGCAGTTGCTGCCGTACGGCATTGCGTGGCCGCGCGATCCGACGACGGTGCTCATGAGCATCGTCTACGGGTTCGCGGGCATCCTCGGCTACGTCGACGGCCGAGCTGCAGACCTGCTCGAACGCGAGAGCGATCCGCGGATCACCGTTGAGCTGCTCCCCGACTGGGAACGTAACTGGGGCCTGCCTGATCCGTGCTATGGCGAGCCGATAACGATTGCTGATCGGCAAAAGGCGCTCGTGCAGCGCATGACGATCCTCGGGGCGCAGTCGCGCGAGTTCTTCATCGAGACCGCAGCGTTCCTCGGCTATACGGTCACGATCTCCGAGTTCCGCCCGTTCATGGTCGGCATCGATCGCTGCGGTGACAATCGCACGCTGTTGCCAAGCGGCAGCTTGAGCGAGAAGCCGAACTACGGCATCGGCGATCCGGCGATGCGGTTCTATTGGCTCGTGCACGTCTTCCGCGTGCGTCTCACATGGTTCCGGTGCGCTCGATCGCAGACCGGCGTCGACCCTCACCTGCGCATCGCGCGCGCGACCGATCTCGAATGCTTGTTTCATCGCTGGGCGCCAGCACAAACCGAACCGCTGTTCGACTATTCCGGCGTGCTCCCGCCCGACCCCATGGCGGGAACGCCGTAGCAATAGGAGGTTACCATTCAATACAATCAGCCTTACGGGATCAGCGATCCCAACGCGGCGTACGTCAACGGCAATCCGGCGATCGGCGTCGAGGGTTCGATCCCACCTGCATCATCGATCGAATATGACCAACGCGAGATCGTCGAGGTCATCAATTGGGCGCACACGAGCGCATTCCCGGGATGCAATGCGCCGACCAATACCGATCTCACCCAATTGCGCAAGGCAATCCAGGGTGCGACGGCGGCCCGATACATCGACTCGCCGATCACGAAGACCGTGCATGGGCCAGGAGCTGACTTCCCGGACTTGATCCAAGCGCTCTCGTGGGTTGGTCAATACATCATCACGCCGAATGGCTTCGTCACGTTCCTGGTCGCGGCAGGGCAGTGGGTCTACACGACATCGATCGAGATCAACCACGCGAACTCGAATCGCATCGCGATCCAGGGCGGCGCATTGCTCGGCGGGTCACCAACGCCTGGCAACATTTCGGTGACCGGCTATCACAGTTCCACCGACGGCACGAACCAGATTATTTACCTGCGTTCGGTCTATGCCACGGAGCTTCAATTCGCGAATGGACAGACTGGCTTCTTCATCTATCGCGGTGGCGCGACCCTGCGATACCTATTGATCACCGGATCGCAGACCACGGTTGGTGTTCTCGGCGGTTGCGGTGTCTATGCCTTCGAACAGCTTTGGCTCGATGGCGTTGCGGTGTGGGGCTTTGGTAGTTGGGGCTTGCGCGCCGATATGGGCGCGATCCGCAGTCAAACATCGCTTTCGATCTGCACACTCTACTGCGGGACTGGCGGGGCCTATATCCAGAATGGATACTTGTCCATGGCAACGGCTGCTCAGTATTTCATCTCGTGCAGCCATGGGGTCACCTCTCTCCATCTTTTCGGCTCGCTCGCCTGGATTGGGAAGTTGGATGCGCGAGGTGATAATCCGTCATCAGGGAATGCCGCAATACACGTCGAACAGGGCTCGCAATTGGCATTGAACGCTGGGAGCGTCATTTCGCAGAACGCAAATGTCGGCGTGATTGTCGCCGGTGCATCAACCTTCCAGGGCGAGCAGGTCACCTATTCCAGCATTGGGCCGGTGAGCGGCATAGGCCTGTACATGGATGGCGGTAAAGCATGGGTAGATAACTCGGTCTTTTCCGGCAACGCTGGCACCGATATTCTTTGTATTGGCGGTGCAAACTGCGAGGCTATCGGTGCATCGTTTGCCTCTTCATCGCCACCAGTAAATACCTATGGTCAAAACTACAACGCGTTCATCAGCCATTGATGAGGTGGCGCATGCCCGATCTCGTGATGCCCAAGCCCGGCCAGTTCAATTGCACGTGCACACTTTGCGGCACGCTATGGGAAAAGAGCGTTCCCAAGCCGCCAGGGTGCTCGCACACTGAGGCCGAGTGGGAAACCTATCGCGCGAGCAAGAGTCTCACCGGCGTATGGCCGCGGTGGAATGTCGTGGAGCTGCCGAAGGCGGATGAGGACGAGCCATGACCGGAAAAGTCTATCACCGTTACGTCTCGGCGATAGCGGACGGAAGTGACCCGACTCTTGTTCGACCGGCGCACGATTGGAACGACAATCACGACCTCTATGTCGATGCGGCCACGCGCACGACCACGACCGACACGATTGCCGCGTCGGACCTCGCGACGAATATCACGTACAACAACGCGGGGACAATTGCGGTCACGCTCCCTGCGGCGAACAGCGGCGCGATAACGCCCGGCACGCTTGGCTTCTTCAAAGGCTGGTTCTGTTGGGTCAACAATCTCGGTGCTGGCAATGTCGTTATTACGCCGGTCTCGGGTACGATCCTCGGCAGTGCATCGCTCACAATTGCGCAGAACCAGGGTGCGATCATCGTTAGCGATGGCACGAACTACACCGGCTTCCTCACCGGTGCTCCGTTGGCTTCGCCCCACTTCACCGGCACTCCGACTTCGCCAACACCGGCGACCTCGGACAACTCGACCACGATCGCGACGACGGCCTTCGTGCAGTCTAACATCTCAGGGCTGGCACCTTTGGCCTCACCGGCATTCACCGGCACGCCTACCGCGCCGACGCCCTCGACGGCCGACAACACGACCAAGCTTGCGACGACGGCCTACGTCCAGAACCAGGCCTATGCGCCGCTCGCCGGGCCAGCGTTCACCGGCAATCCGACTGCGCCGACGCAGTCGACCGGCGACAATTCGACCAGGCTGGCGAGCACGGCTTTCGTCAAGAACCAGGGCTATGCGCCGATCGCGTCACCGACGTTCACCGGCACCCCTGCTGCACCGACGCCGCTCGGCTCGGATAACTCGACCACGCTGGCGACGACGGCCTTCGTGCAGGGTCTCGTGGGCGCGGGTGCATATGCGCCGATCAACTCGCCGACGTTCACTGGCACACCGGCGGCACCAACGCCGACGATCAGCCCGAGCGACAACTCGACCAGGATCGCAACGACGGCTTTCGTTGTCGCCGAGATCGTGCCGCACTGCGGACGCCTGATCTATATCAGCACGACGCAAATCCGATTCATCACGTTCAAAGGCGACCGCATCAAGATCAATGGCTCGATCTATGCGATCCCATCGGCGGGGATCAACGGGGCGAGTACCGGGCTTTCGACTAACACGTTCTATTATGTTTATTTGTTCGACTCGTCGGGTACGCTCACAATTGAATTCTCGACCACCGCCCATGTTACGTCGACCACGGCCGGGAATATTGGCGTCGAGATCAAAAGCGGGGACAATACCCGCACGCTCATCGGAGCGGTCTTCATTGGCGGGACTTTGATCTTTCAAGATGACAATGCACATCGCTACACCGCATCGTGGTTCAACCGCCGCAATCGCGACATTCAAAGCCCGAACACGAATGGCGCGACAACTACATCGACAACGCCGGTCACGCTCGCCGGTGCTTTTGCGAACTTTATCACTTGGGCTGACGAAGCCATTTTCGGGGTACTCGGCGGCGAAATGAACAATTCGGCAGCAGGGGGCGCCGCGATTTACTCATATATCGGGTTTGATAGCACCGCCCAATTGCAATCCGGTTTCAATAGTTATAACGCCAATGCCTACGGGGCGACATGCTCGAATGATGCCAGAAGCGGCGTGACGGAAGCGGCTGTGCATTGGTATATTCCGATGGGCGTCGTGACGAGCGGCACCGGCACATTTTACGTCGAACTCAACGGCATCGTGAGGCAATGACATGGCGGACGTGTTCGGCCCGACTTTTGGTGACGAGGTTCACGCCGCAGGCCTCGGCGGCTTGCCGTTCTCATGGCTCCCCTCGACGGGGGAGATCGCTGGCCGCGAGAATTTGACGCCGCCACAGAACGCAACGCTCGACGAAGTCATCGCTGCGCACGATCCGACCGCAACGATGATCCCGACCACGGTCTCCAATCGCCAGTTCTTCCAGGCGATGGCCCAGCAGGGTTACATCACCCAGGCCGAGGCGATGGCTGTCATCAAGACCGGCGATGTCCCGGCAAGCATGCAGGCCTACATCGATACGCTCCCGGCCGATCAGCAGTTCGGCGCGACGATGTCGCTTTGCGGCAATACGACGATCGAACGCTACGCCGATGCGTTCCAGCAATACGCGGCTTATGAAGGCTGGACTGACGCACAGGTCAACGATCTCTTCCGGCTGGCGGGGAGTCTTTGAGGCCCATGGACGAAACGCTGGAGGTTGTTGTTCGCGAAGCCGTCGATCACGGGGTCGACGAGTATGTGCGCGGGCTCGTCAAGGTCTACATGGCCGAACACGACGCCGATGAGCGGTTCATTGAAGGCTTGCGCAAGCTGAAGCAAAAGCACGCTGCCATGGTCCAACTGATCGAGCGAGCATTCGCGCAGCCGATGCCGGGAGATTGACACCGATGATTCCGGCCACGTTTATTGCCTATGTTGCTCTGCATTTGCTCAAACTCACGGGACTTGATGGTCAGGTAATAGAGGTTAACCCGGAACAGATAGTTAGTCTCCGTGTGCCGCGCGATGAGGGGACGTTGCATGCAGGCATTCGGTGTTTGATTCATACCACCGATGGGAAATTTATTTCGGTCCTAGAAACGTGCGATTATGTTGAAGCAATGATGGAACAACAACGATGATGAACCCGGGTCCAGTGGAAGAAGGCGCGAAGGTCGCCACCACCTTCGTCGACGCACTCAAGACGCAGCCGGTCATGCTCGGGATGGTTTTTATTCTCGCCGCGATGATCGGGCTATTGTTCTTTGTTGCGTACAAAGGGGCCGAAACGCGCCAGCACGAATTGGATCGGTTCTACGAAATGCAGAAAGAGACGCAGCTATTGCTTGCGAAGTGCGTACTGATCTCACCGGAGGAGTTGCTCCATTCTCGGGAGCAAAAGCCACCAAAAGAGTATCACTTGCAAAGCGACGAGACGAAAGGGGTCAAAGATGGCGACACCAATCAGGAAGGTTCTGGACATCAGCCACCATAATACGGTGACCGATTGGAATGCTGTCGCTGCCGCTGGCATCGTCGGCATCATCCACAAAGCGACCGAGGGAACGGGCTATACCGATCCGACTTACCTGCCACGATGCGCGCCAGCGATGCGCGCTGGCCTCATGTGGGGCGCGTACCATTTCGCCCACGGTGGCGAATCGATCCAAGGACAGGTCGATCGATTCTTGTCGGTGGTCGGAGTAGATTCGGCTACCGCATATTGTTTAGATTGGGAAGACAACCCGTCGGGCCCGACTATGACCGCGGCCGAGGCGAAGCAGTTCATCACATTGCTGGAAGCGCAGATCGGCGAAGGCCGGTGCGTTATCTATTCCGGCAACACTGCCAAGGAAAAAATCAGCGGCAATGATCCGTTCTTTGGCGCAAGGCGTTTGTGGCTTGCGCAGTACGGCACGAGCCCGACGTGCCAAGCATCGTGGGATGATTATTGGCTCTGGCAGTATAGTGACGGCAACGTCGGCCCGGGCCCGCATGGCTGTCCCGGCGTGACCGGTGACGTTGACACGAATTCCTGGGATGGCACCGACGACGAGCTACGATCCGAGTGGTCAGGCGCCGAACAGGTGCCAGTGCCGCCTGTCGTCGACGTGGCGCAAGTGGACATCACGATCGCGGCGAGCGGGCCGGTCACGATCACGATCAACGGGCAGGAGATCGATCTAGCCCCGAGCTGAGCTTCGGCGCGATCCGGCGCCGTCACGAGCCCACCGGAACCAAATCTCGACCCAAAGGTCCCGATGGGGTTTTCCTCCCTAAATTGCCGCCCCTTCGGGGGCGGCCTTTTTTTATTGCCCTCTGCGGTCACAGAAATCCCCTGGCCATCAGGAACCAATGCTGTCGCCCGGCGACCTGGTTGCACGGGTTGGGCGTCGGAGAGCCGAAGCCGAGTGTGCTTTTGTCGACGGCTTGCCAGCGGCGACCTCGCGGGCCAGCGTGAAATATGTTGGCAAACGCGACCACCTGCGCCTCGGTCATCGTGTCGGGCGCGCAGACCGAGCAGGAGAAATCCCACAGCGATGCAAACACCACCGGTTCGTCGGGCGTGGTCAGCGTGATGTAGTCGTGTGTGATCACGCGTTGTCCTTCTCCAAGTCATCCACGAACTCGCGGATCGTTTGACAGAACATGGCGACATCGCGCCCGTTGGCGGCTTGGCCTGGGAAGCGGGTCAGCAGCTCCTTGCGCGCCTGCCTGGTTGCCTCGGCGGCGATTGTCATGGCGTGCGCAGCGAACTGAACGCGGGTCACGCGTGTCCCCCCATCTCGGGCTGGCCCTCGAAGCGGGCGAGCTGCTCCTTGAGCAGCGTCACCACGTCCTCGCGGTTGGCGTTGCTCATGTAGTTTGCTCGGCCCGGTCCTTCGCCGAAGGCGAACACCATCAGGCAGAAGCCGACCGTTTTCTTTCTCGGGGGCGGCCCGTTGAGAAACTCATCGATCGCGCGCGCGATAGCCTCCATTCTCGCGCGATATTCCATTTCGATCGGTGCGTCGCCGAGCGTGTACTCCTGGTGGCGGCGTTTGCTCATTGGCGCTGCTCGATGTTGGCGAGAACCTTGAGCATGGCATCCAGGGTGTGGTCGATGCGCTCAAGGATCGGTTCCATCTGTTTTGCTGGTGCAATTGCTTGATGGTCGTCACCTCCGACCAGTGGGGCATGGAATTCGATGACGAGATCGCTGCCGATCGAGATGCGCCAGGACTTGTGATAGAAGCTGCCCGGTGTCGAGACGTGGGTGGTTTCCACAAAGTCGCGGCATTGGTCTTCGAGGTCTTTGTAGGCTTCATAGGTGAGATGCAGATAAAGCACAGTCATCGGAGCCTCACAGCTTTTCGATTGAGTCCCTCAGTTCGATGCGAACGTTCGCCAGCTCGTCGCTTGCGCGATCGAGCGCAAACCGGAGCCGCACGATGATCTCGTTGACCTTGTCGGTTTTCTCCACCATCCCGTCGAGCGCCGACAGCAGCGCATGCGCCTCCTCGATCGCGAGCATGATCCTGCGAGGCTTCACCTTCGCGATCATGGAAACCAATCTTCCGGCCAACGGCTACCGCCTTCGATTTCGCGTTCGATCCTCTCGGCGAAGATCAGGTGACCGAAGTACCATGTCACGTTGAAGCGCGCCTTACACCGGCGACATTCGATATTCTGTGACGCGCCGCCGCGCGGGCCAGGCCGGAAGTGTCGGGCTCCGCAATCGGGGCACGCGCCTTGCGCCATGGCGCTCTCCACGTCATCGAGGAAGCGATGGCATTGGCCGCAGTAGCGGCGCTGGATGTCGTTGGTGTTCGAGCTGGTCGCGCCACATAGGTGACACGTGATCGCGTCGCCGTTCTCCGAGATCGAGTAGAGGGTTGACCGTTCCATCACGCGCGCCCCTCTGGCAACGGCACGACCAGCTCGACAATGTTCACGGCCATGTGGCCCGGATCGAACTCCTCCATCCACACGCGGCCGACCGCTGGTGGGAACTCGTGGAAGCCGAATTCCTTGGCGATGATCTCGACGACCTCGAATCGCGGCGCGCGTCCAGGCCTCGGCACCGAGACCGAGAGATGGCGGCAAAGCCCGAAGGGCTGGTACTCGAAGCTGAAGGTGACGCGGTGATCCCCGAGCATCATGTGCTCGCTCGACGGCCGCTCAAAGCCCGGCTTGCGATCCTTGAGCATCAGCGTATACGAGGCATCGGATGCGCCCCGGCGCACGACATCGAGCGATACCGGGCGGCGGCGCGCACGCTTGATCAACGAGGCGATGCGCTCGCGCTCGCGACGGCCAATAAAAAGTACGGTCATTGCTCGGCCTCGTGCTTGACGGTTTCCTCGCGAAGCTCCTGCAAGTTCTCGCGGGCCCGCATACGCATCCCGATGTTGACCTGGAACATCACGAAGTTGAGGAAGGCGGCGAGCGTGTTGAAGACGATGATGGTGCCAGCTTCGGGCTCGTTCATCAGCGCCGCATCGATCGAACTCCACAGGCACCACGCACCGACCGTGCAGGCGACGAACTGCGCGAGGTAGGTCCCGATGATGGCGACGTGCAGGCGAATCATTTGAACTCCTCTTCGGCGGCGACCTCGCAGGCGTGCATGAAGTGCTGGCGGCTGAGCCCCGCGTGCTTGTACGAGACAAAGGCCGCGAGCGACAGCAATGTCGCGATGATCTCGGGTATGACCTCTTCAGGCCCACGGTCGCGGAACTTCTCTTGCACCGCGAGCACGGCCGCGCCGATGTGTTGGCTCATCACCCTGCGCTCAACATCGTTCATCGTCGCTCCGTCACCTGGACCACCGAGATGTGCCAACCCTTAGCCGAGCAGTAGGCGCGCACGCGTTTGCGCGACCATTTCCCCTTGCGCATGTAGTTCACGATGTCGGCCGCCTCGACCACCACGTCATCGTGCATGATGATCCCCGCCGTGAAGTGCGGGGCCTCGATCACGGCGAGGACTTCGACCTTCATGGGTGCGCCGTGAAAATGTGGAAGAACGACTCGGACCAACTCTTGGGCAGATTGAGCACGTCGTCGCTCTTGATCCCATGTTCGGCGATGCAGATTCGACACCCGAAGCGGCGGATAAGGCCGCCCGGCCCCGGCCCCGGCACGGAGATCGGAAGCGGCGTGCGCCAGGGCAGATCGGGGAACTGCTTTTCGAATCGGTGCGTCATGCGTTGTGCCTGTTGGCGATGCGCAGGAAGTCATCCTCGTCGGCTTCGAGCATGAGCTTCTGTGCGAGCAGGTGGTCGTGCAGCGGGATCGCGTGATCGCAGTGGGCGCACAGGCGATGCAGCACCCGCTCGCCAAGCAGATCGGCTTCGAGCACATCGACATTGCCGACCACCCCGCTCGCGCGGATGCGATACCGTGTTCCCGATCGGCCGCCTTCGACGATGAACCAGCCGCGGTTCGCCAGCGTGATTCGCTGCTGCTCGGTTAGGTGCGAGCGCAAGAGAGCCTCGGCGCGCACGCGCGCTTCCTGGCGCAGCAGGCGCTCGACCCGCTCACGCTCGACCGCCTCCGGGTTCGGCGGCGGATTAGGTAGACGACGCCGCACGTGGGGTGCAGCGATCGTTTGTGTCGGCTGCGGCACTAAGCTCATGGTGGCGAACGTGCTCCCCGTGGAATCAATCCAGGGCACCGTGATCGAGGTGGTGGCGGCCTGAAAGCAGACGTAGTAGGTCGCGGTCGCCGAAAGGGTCCCGCAGTCCGTCGTGCAGGTCGTCCAGGTCGTGCGCGTCCAGGTATCGGGATTCACCCACTGACGAAAGACCGGCATGGTCGTCGCCTTTTCATGCGGTGGAGATCGGTCTCTGTGAGCGGCTGGTTGTCGAGATCGGCGAGTGCCGCCGCTTCGACCTCGGCAGTTGTCATCTCGCGTAAGGGCGGGATGGGCACTATCTTCCCGGTTTCATCAACCAGCGAGCCATCGGCTAATAGCCATCGTCTCACCAACACGGCTCACCCCCCGGCAATGTGCGGCACCATCAGCATTTCGGCGACCTCGGGGTTGAACGTGTCGAGCCGTCGCCCGGGCTTGCCGAGGCCCCCAGCCTCAAACGCGCGATAGCCTTTGCTGGTCATCTCGTTGAACATGGCGCGGGCCGTTGCGACCTCGGCGTCGTTCTCCGGGTCCCATTCCACCTTCGTGTGACCCTTGCGATCAAGTACATTCATTTCGCTCATCGTTTTCCTCCGTTGTTAAGCTCTCGGGCCGCCGCCCCACTCCCATGCTCGGTCGTGAAAGATGATCCAGTGGCTGCAATAGACGCATTTCAGTTTGTCACCCTCCTTCGGCGGCTTGAGGTGCAAGTTCTCTTCGATCGTCATCAGGCAGCAATGCATCAGGCCTTGCGGGCGAATCGGGTAGCGATGTATTCGTGGTTTGGCTGTCATTGCTAAGCACTCGCATTTTGTCGGCGAAGGAATGTTCTGCCACTTCGCACCCTCCCTCGACCTCGATCCAATCCTGTCCTGACAC
>Ga0126381_100007371_pt1 | contig 12238 bp, 9 predicted proteins | sample PanSoiMetPlot_28_FD_96465 | JGI IMG/M metagenome (GOLD analysis project Ga0126381, IMG submission 96465) | Tropical forest soil microbial communities from Panama - MetaG Plot_28 | ecosystem: Environmental > Terrestrial > Soil > Tropical forest > Bulk soil | place: Panama | collected 2016-02-17
CAACTGTGCCCTTATCTCGACCAGCGTGGTTTCGCGTTGCACAATCTCGCCTCGCTGCCACACATTTCCGTTGCAGGCGCGTGCAACACCGCGACTCATGGCTCCGGTATAAAGAATGGAAATCTTGCGACACAGGTCTCCGCACTGGAAATGGTCATGGCTTCAGGCGATGTGTTGAAGCTCACACGTGACAAAGACAGCGATACCTTCCGTGGTGTGACTGTTGGGCTGGGCGCCCTTGGCGTCATCACCAAAGTCACTCTCGATCTCCAGCCAGCATTCACAGTGAAGCAGTACGTCTACGAAAACCTTCCCTTCGATCAGCTATACCAAAATTTCGACGCCATCGAGGCAAGGGCCTACAGTGTCAGCCTCTTCACCGACTGGCAGAAGCACCGGATCAATGAAGTGTGGCTCAAGGTCCGGACAGATGCAGAACCCAGGTTCGAGTCCAAGCCGGAGTTTTTCGGTGCCCAAATCGCGACGAAGAACCTCCACCCCATCGCAGAACTTTCAGTCGAGAACTGCACGGAACAAATGGGCGTGCCAGGCCCCTGGTTCGAGCGTCTGCCACACTTCCGAATGGGCTTCATGCCTAGTGCTGGGAAAGAGTTGCAGTCCGAATACTTCGTTCCGAGACGTCATGCAGTAGAAGCGATTCTCGCCGTCGAAAGATTGCGTGACAAGGTGACTCCTCACTTGTTGATTTCCGAGATTCGCACGATCGCCGCCGATGACCTCTGGCTGAGCACCGCCTATAAGCAGGAGAGCGTTGCCATCCATTTCACCTGGAAACAGGACTGGCCCGCCGTTAGCAAGCTTTTGCCAGAGATTGAACGAGAGTTGGCGCCATTTGACGCCAGACCGCATTGGGGAAAACTGTTCACCATGTCACCGGCGCACCTTAGGTCACGCTACGAGCGGCTGTCCGACTTTGTAGCTTTGGCCAGGAAGCTCGATCCACGAGGAAAGTTTCGTAATAAGTTTCTTGAACAAACAATCTTCATCTAGCTGACCACTCCACACAGAATTCGAGAATCTGAAAATTAGAAGGCGGACTGTTTTCGGCCTCACGCCATTGCAACCGGCCTCTGATTGGATGTAACCAAGCGTCACCTAAAAAACACCTGCGACAATGTCGGTCATGGCTCGGATGGCAAACGAGTTTCTGCCAGGTTGTTTGCTGTACACTGGGCGCGGCAACAGGGAGTGGCACGCACATGATTCGGCGAAAGATGTTTGTACTGGAAAGTGTAGTTCTCTTTCTTTCCCTGCTGGTGTGTTGCGCAGATAGAAGTCTCGCACTGCCGAGCAACTCCGATCAGGCATTTCTCGGCCGATGGGATCTGACCCTCAAGACACCGCAGCGTGAAGCCCCTTCATGGCTGGAAATCACCCAAGAGGGCGGGCAGTTTCATGCGCGCATGACCAGCCGCTGGGGACATGCGCGACCACTGCCCAAAGTTGAGATTGCAAATGGTCACATCACGTTCGTCTCGCCCAAAGAAGAAGAGGATCGGAAAGACGATATGGTATTTGAGGGCAGACTCGTTGGCGGCAGACTGGCCGGCACTACCACGGGACCGGATGGAACTCCATGGCGATGGACCGGAGAACGAGCGCCAAAACTCACGACAAACGCCGCGCCCAAGTGGGGGAAAGGGGTGTCGCTGTTTAATGGCAGGGATCTGGCCGGATGGACGATGAGCGACCCGAGCGCAGCTGCTAAATGGATGGTGGAAGACGGAACTCTGGTGAGTCCCGGCCATGGACCTGAACTGATCAGTACTGCAAAATTCAGCGATTTCAAGTTGCATGTTGAATTCAATTGCACGAAAGGAGCGAATAGCGGCGTCTACCTGCGCGGACGGTACGAAGTTCAGATCGAAGAGGATGCTGATCCGGAAGGGCCAACGATGCGCATGGGGGGAGTGTATGGCTTTCTGGCGTCAACCCAGGAACGGCCGCGGCGTCCGGGAGAGTGGCAGAGCTACGACATCACACTCGTTGGCCGCGTGGTGACGGTTGTGCAAAACGGTCAGACGATTATCGATAAACAGGACATACCGGGGATCACCGGCGGCGCTTTGGACAGCCATGAGGGATTGCCCGGGCCCATCTATCTACAGGGTGGTGAAGCCGGACACGTCGCCTTTCGCAACCTCTTCATCACTCCCGCGAAGTAAGCAGAGAGGCGGATTTCGGCCGGCTCCTCGCTTCACCAGCGGCGTTAGGCTCCCAAGATTCCTGTTCATCAATATACGGGCAAGCTCACAAGAACTGGCCGTCAGATCTCAATGATCATTTCTTCAAGGCGAGTTGGGTATTTATTCAGTACCTCGCCCTTGTCCTTGCGGACCACGACGGTATCGGAGTGTCGAACGCCTCCCCAGTCTGGATCGTAGACTCCTGGCTCGCAACTGAAGGTCATACCTCGTTGGAGGACTGTTTTGTCGCCTTCGGCAATCCAAGGAGCCTCATGTCCTTCGAGACCGATGCCGTGACCAGTGCGGTGTTTGAGAAACTTCTCGAATCCGGCTTTGCGGACTTGGTCGAGGCTTTTATGGTCGACTTCTTCAGCGATCGCGCCCTCCTTCAGGTTCTCAACCCCGGTGTCATGGGCGGCGAGCATGGCCTCGTAGAGACGCTTCGCGTAGTCGCTGGGCTTGCCAACAATAAACGACCGCTCGCATTCGACGGCATAGCCTCCAAGCTGGCACGTGTAACTAAGGATCAGAGCATCTCCTTTCTTGAGGCGGTCCCTGCTGGGAATGGCATGAGGGAAAGCGGAACGCCTGCCGAACGGTACAAGGCCGCCGAAGGGCGGATCGATACTGATACCGACCACATCTTTTAGTTCCGCTCCCATCTTGTCTGCGAGCGCATCCGCAGCAGCTTTCAGGATTTCGTTTTCACTTACGGAACCGTGCTCGCGCACGAAGTCGCGCCCAGCTTGAATTGAGTAGTCATTGAAAAACATGCCACGGCGCATGATGTTGATTTCATCTTCATCCTTGACGTAGCGCATTCGTTCGACCAGATCTCCGGCTACCAGGATCTCGGCGTTGGGCGCGCCGAGCTTGATTTGCTGCATGCGGCTGGGCGTTGGTTCTTCTACTCCGATGCGGGACTCGCCAAAGCCACGCTTGGCAATCTGCTCGAAAATCCAGCGCACGCGGTCTATCGGCCCTGGATAGTCGAAGTACGACTCATAATCCTTCCCCCACCAGAGCTTCACCTGGTCGGACTCAAGCGCCGGAACAAACAGTACAGGATTTCCGGCTCTTGGAATAAGCGCAGCCAGCGGGCGCTCGGTCGAAAGATGGAAGTAGCCGGTTGTATAAATGACGTTTACAGCCTTCAACAACACTAGTGCGTCGAGGTTGTGTTTCGCCATTTCCTCCTGAACCAGGCTAACCTTCCGTCGGTACCAGTCTGGGGACAGACGGTCTGGCAGATTTGGGGCGGCCTCCGACACTGTGGCACTAACGTTCAAGATGTGAGTACGTCCAAAAACAGATCTGCGGGAGGTAAAGGTCAGAGCAGCCGCTCCGGTTGCATGACGAAGAAATGCGCGGCGTCCGGTGAAGTCCATCGCAGGCTCCAGTGTTGCCATGATGGCGAATCATGGTAACGCAAATTGTCTTTTGTCACATACGGTGCGCATTGACAACGTTAAGCACCCGGTCAGCTGGAAGGTGAACAAGTGCTGTGACAAAGCGCAGGAAATAAAAATCGAGCTTATGATCCGTTGACAAATCTTAACGTCCATGGATAAAATATCCCAATTTTTCTTCTACCTTCCGATTTGTTGCCATTGGGGTAGCAATCCTCCTCGGGGGTGCTTATGGATCTTCGCCTCACGTTGTGCGCTCGTATCAACTACACCCTTCTCGCAACCTTGATTGCTTCGATCTTTCTCGTCAGCAGTGTAACCGCCCAGGTTGCTACGACTGGCAAGATCACGGGCATCGTTACGGACCCCTCAGGAGCGGTCGTCGCGAATGCCACGGTTATTGCGAACAGTCCGGCGCTTTTTGCTAAGCGCACCACCACGACACATGCCGATGGGAGTTATCTGCTGGACCTGCTCCCTCCCGGTACTTACGACGTGACTGTCAGCCAAGCCGGATTTCGCGCGTATACCCTGACAGGCATCGTTCTCACCGCGGGATTTACGGCGACGGTCAGTCCAAGACTTCAGGTCGGTGAAGTGAGCCAGGCTGTGACAGTGGAAGGGGAACCAATACTCGACCTGCAGAACAACCAGACCACGACTACATTTGACGAAAACCTCTTACAGGACATTCCGAGTGGACGAGATCCATGGTCCACGGTAGCGCAGATGCCAGGATCCACCAGCAGCACATTCGACGTGGCCGGCAACAACAGCTACCAGCAGTCCACGATGCAGGTGCACGGAAGCACTCCCGCGGAGCAGCTTTATAGCTACAACGGCCTTGATCTCAACTGGCCCGGCGCAAATGGCGGATACACGCAGTTCTACACCAACCACGACTCGTTTGAAGAGTTTCAGGTAGTCGCGGACAATGCCCCCGCTTCCGTCCCGATCGGCGGGGTGTACATGAATATGGTGACGAAGTCAGGTTCAAACCAGTTGCATGGTGAGGCGCTGCTCTATTACTTGACGGCGGCGTGGCAGGCCGGTGACAAGTTCCCGACTTACCAAGGGAGTCCTGTTACCTCCGGTTCGCCTTTTGACATGACGCGGGACACGTCGGTGAGCCTTGGCGGTCCAGTCATCAAAGACCGATGGTGGCTCTTTGGTTCCTACCGTAGCTACGACCTGCGCCAGCGAATCCTCTCGGTCACGGATCAGGCAGGCAATCCAGTAAAAGATGTCAATCACCAGAGCAATACTGACCTGCGCAGCGATTGGCAAATCAATGCCAAAAACAAATTCAGTTTTGTTTGGATGTACAACTCGCAGAATCGCTTCTTCCGTCGCGACACGGCATATTCATTCGTGACCGAACAAGCCAGCTGGCGTCAGATTGAGCCGGCGTACATCCTGGAAGGACTCTGGACCAGCCAAGTTTCGAACAATCTCTTGCTCGATTTTCGGGTCGGCTGGAACAAAATTACCTTCCCACTCGGTTATCAGTCCGACTCAACCAACCTGAACTACCAGGATGTGGCGACCTCCACTGAGACGGGCGCAGCGCCGAACGAATTCATAAACCCCGCATGGGTGCTCAAGTGGACGGCGGGTGGTTCGTGGCATAAAGCCGATTGGGCAGGCTCGCACAATTTTCAGTTTGGTTTTGAGTGGGGCAAGAGCTACAACGCATACATTTATCAAGTGAAGCAGGGCATTAACGCTCTCTTGAATGATGGCGTTGGCTACCAGGTTCTCGCCTACAACACGCCCACCACCCAGAAGAACTATTTTCGCGACACCAGCTTCTACCTGCAGGATACATGGGCGCTCAAACACCGCATCACACTCAATCTTGGCCTCCGCTATGACCGATTCAACACGTATTATCCGGTCCAGCATAGCGATCCAAATGAGACCTTTCCCGACCTGTTCCCCATCACAGCTTATCCGGCATCCGGCAAATTGGTGAATTGGAATACGGTGTCACCCCGCGTGGGCATCGCATTCGACCCGCGCGGTAAAGGCACATCCGTCCTCCGTTTCAGCTACGGACGGTACTACATCATGCAGGGCACAGGTTTAGCCGAGACCGCCAATCCGGTGGGCCTGTTCGGCAAGTACTATGCTTGGACGGATACAAACGGGGATCTGATTCCGCAGCAAAGCGAATGGCTACCACAGGGGGCAGCCACAACACCGGTGTATGCCTTCGGTGGTTCGAGCACCCACATTAATACCAGCATGAGTCGCCCGTATTCGGATCAACTCAGTGCCTCATATGAACAACAGGTGTGGGGCGATTTGCGCGTCGGCGTCACTTACTATTACCGCACCAAGAAGAATCTGATCGGCCTCGAAAACACTGCGGTCCAGTCTTCGGACTACGCGCCCGTCACAACGATTGGCGGCCAACCGATCATGAACCCGATTACGAACCAACCGCTGACGCTATTTAGTTTTCAGCCCTCCGACCCCGCCAGGTACGGAGCCTTTAACTTTGTCGTCACGAACATTCCTCAGCTCAATACCAACTCCTATCACGGACTCGAATTTACCGCCGTCAAGCGACTTACTCACAAATGGCAGGTTCTGGCAGGTTTCACGATCCAGCGCCAGAAAGGAGTGTTTGGGAGAGGCTATTCCGACCAGGCTTACAGTGATAATTTCACGGATCCAAACAACAACATCAACCGAAATAACAACTACCTCAACCTCGACGCGACCTATGTCTTCAAGATTGACGGAATCTACGAATTGCCCTGGAAACTCAGCACCAGCGTAAACTTTCAACACTATACGGGTTTCCCCCTCCAGCCAACGGAGACCTTCAACGTACCGAGCGGGATTAATCCGGCGACGAACCAGTCCGAGTTAATTGGCGAATCGGTCATCCTTCAACCCGCCGGAGTCCAGCGCCTTCCCAGTGTGAATATGCTGAACCTAAGGCTCTCCCGCGAGTTTGTGATCAAAGAGCGCTGGCACGTCATTCCAACGGCAGATTTGTTTAATGTAACGAACGCGCAGACCGTAATTGGCGAAGTCACAACGTATGGTTCCAGCTATTTGTTTCCTTACGCCACCATCAACCCTTACGCTACGCGCTTTGGGTTGCGGGTTACGTTCTAGCAGTTTGTGCAGTTGTTTGCCGTAGATCCGTAAATGGCGGGCGGGGCATTTTGCACCTGCCTGCTCGATTCTTGTTCCCTGAACTCTCTTCTCAAACCTGTCCAGGAGGCCCCATCCCAGTGGCCAGAAGATTGACTATATTCATTGTCGGCGTCGTCGTGATGTTAGCGGAATTCGGCTTAGGACAAGCAACGGCCAAAGGCGCGCCGTTAACGATCGAGCAACTGATCGATATCAAGCATCCGTCCAACCCGGTCTGGGCCCCAAACGGTAAATACATCGCGTTCATTTGGGACCGCGCTGGTGTTTCGAATCTCTACTTAGCCAATTCCACCGGTGACGGTCAGCCAGCCGCACTAACTTCCTTTCCCGAAGGCGGTGTAGAACAAATCTTCTGGAGTAAGGATTCGCAAACAGTCTACTTCGTGCGCGGCGGCAGCTTGTGGCAGGTTGCGGTGTCTGGAAGTGCGCCGAAGCAGGTTGGGACCGCCGCCACGGGCGAGTCCGATATTGTTCCCGCGCCGGATGGCGTACGCGTGGCATTTGTCCGTTCGAATCGTGCGGCGAATGAAGAGAGCTCACGAAACAGCGAACTGGTCGTGCGTTCACTCGCCGACGGCAGCGAAACTGCAATTGCCAGCGACGAGTTAGGCATCCATGACACCGTTTGGTCCCCGGATAGTAGTTCGCTCGCCTACACAGCGGGTGCGAAGATCATTCACCACGACGAAGCCCCTTCCTACTCGGGCGCCAAGATCATATACCGCACCAGCGAGTACAAGCCGGGACAGATCTATGCGCTCCGGCTCGGCAGCGGCAAGCCCGTGGCCATCGGCACTGCTGCGGAATATGGCGGTGTGGGCTGGCTTGATAACAGCCATCTCGTTTTCGATCACGTTTCGAACAACTTCAAGACGTACACCATCTACGTTGCTGAGGCATCCAGCGGATCGCTGCGCTCTGTCTACGAAATTACAGAAAAAGAATTTTGGAGTATTCCTGACTGGGGCGAGGCAGGTGCGCAGCCCTGGCCTTCACCCGACGGTAAGTGGATCGCCTTCCTCAGCGACCCCGATGGATGGGATCATTTATATGTAGTCTCGGCTTCTGGTGGAGAAGCCACTCAGCTCACAAAAGGGCACTTTGAAGCTTGGCGGCCAGCCTGGTCGCATGACAGCACGCGGATTGCGTTCGATGCCAACCATGCAGATCGGCCCGGCGACCGCCAGATCGGCATTGCGGCCATCGGTAGCGATCCGACCCATGCCGTGATCTCCTACGTGACCGAAGGCAACGGCACCAACATCGAACCGCACTGGTCGGCGGACGACAAGCGGCTTGTATACCAGCACACAGATACTCGCAATAGCGCAGATTTCTTTGTCGTGGAAGCCAAGGCGAACGCGAAAGCGGTACGCCTTTCGGACTCGATGCCCGCCGGCATTGATAAATCGCAATTCGTCGAGCCGCAGTTCGTGCACTTTCCAGGTCCAGACGGTAAGCCTGTGCCCGGATGGCTCTTCGTCCCTCGTAATCTCGACCGTTCAAAAAGACATCCGGCAATCATCTGGGTCCACGGCGACGGCGTGAATCAAAATTACGACGGCTGGCATGTGCAGCGGAACTACGCCGTCTACTACAGCTTTCACCAATATTTACTTCAGCAGGGGTATATCGTCTTCGCTCCCGACTATCGCGGGAGCATTGGCTACGGCCGGGACTGGCGCAACGGCGTCTTCATGGACGTGGGTGGGAAGGACGCCAAGGATGCCTGGATGTCGGCCAACTTTCTGAAAACTCTCCCGTACGTCGATGCCGATCGTATCGGGATTTGGGGCCTCAGCTATGGTGGTTTCTTCACCTTGATCGCCATGACGGATCAACCAACACTGTTCAAGGCCGGCGTGGACGTCGCCGGCGTGGTGGATTATGTCATGTATTATTCGGATCCTTATCACGGTGACTGGACCGAGAGCCGGATAGGGCGCCCCGAACAAAATCCGCAAGTCTACGCACAGGCCTCACCAATCTCGCACATCGATCGGCTGGCGCGTCCGTTGCTTGTGTTGCACGGGACGGCCGACGTTAACGTTCCCTATCTCGAATCCGTGTGGCTCATTGACGAAGCTCTCAAGAAGGGCAAAGGCGATCTGCTTACTTTCATGATGTATCCCGGCGAATATCACTACTTCACCCGCGCTCACGTTCTCGAAGATGCATGGCATCGGGTGGATGACTTCTTCGGGTATCACTTACAGGGCAGGATTAATCGGCCAACGCGAAACAACTAAACGTCGGCCCTGAGACCTGCTATCGTGAGTCCAGCGATGTCCTGGCCATTTCATACACAGTTCCAGAGGCGGATGCAATAACGGGCCGGAGAATGGTCGACCAATCCGGGCGGGGCTGGGACTTTCGCCAAGTCAAGACTAAGGTCAACAGAAAATCGCGTAAATACGGTGGCGAGAGCGGCAATGTCGCCTCGGAACGATCCATTGTCTTCAGAGAGATTCCCGTTCTCGTCGAAGCGCCAACAATTCTGAGGCGCGTGCCGGTAGAGGGCGCTTTCCAGTGGAACATGCGCTACAGAATCGTTCAGGTTTACGAAACGGAACGTAGTCTTGCGGGGGTCCGCAAGAACCCGGTCACAGAACTCCTGATTGCCAGTTCGTGGACACCCATACGTGTAGAGCGAAATATTCCCGTCCGCGAATCTGCTGGACGCGAGCAAAGCCAGAGCTGCACCTAGGCTGTGACCCGTAAAACAGATCTCCGCCTCGGGATGACTCTGGCGGTAATCCGCAATGCACTTGCGCACGTCATCCCACACTCGATCGAGTGCGCGCTTAAATCCCTGATGCACGAGTGCAGGCATCCCAAGGACAAAACGCGGGGTTGTTCCGTCGGGACAATGATCCGGTTCCAGGACCGGCACCAGATCGGCATCGTCCATCACGTCTACTGGATCGTCGGCTTCGGTGCCTCGAAACGCAAGAATCGCGAACCGGTCGTTCGCGGCGAAGTAGCCTTGGGTTCCGTGAGCATTCCAATCCCCAATCTGGTTCAAGCAGCGGAGACCGCCGCGAGCCAGATTCTCCCGAAAGTCGGCCGCAGACATGGGCTTTGCTCCATACCGCGCATAAGCCAGCATGGACGCGTCCGCTGCCCATGCGCCTTTGAGTACCGAGTCGCCGCTGGCAAACGGACAGTCAGTGGCTCGGGCGAAATACGTGTATTCCTCTTTCTCGGGTGGAAAAAACAGGTTCTTCAACGAACCTGGCAATAATGGAGTATTTCGGATGGGCTGTCGCATTGGGTCTCCCGCCTTTGAGTGCACCTTGCAAACTGGATCAGGGGGCGTTTTCCCACGTCGTTGACCTGGGTGGGCCGGCCGTTGACGGCCTAAACTCGCAATCTAACCATAAAAGTCCGTGGCAGCCAAATGTTGGCAGAAAGCCACCATGATCTTCGTATCGCATGACCACATGTTCTTTCGCTCTCGGTTCGCGTGTGTTGGAATTCGGCGGTCAGAGCAGCACGGACCGCCATTCTACCGTTTATCAGGGGTCATACGTCGAGTACGTGCGGACGCTTGGACACGAGGCACCTGGGATCGGCAGGGGAAGCAAGCGCAGGTTCCTCAACGGAAACGCGGCGGTCAGGGGAACCGCTGAGTTCTTCCAGCCGAAATCTTTACCGCGTATTCGTTCATCCCCTTGCAGGGATACGCGGCTATGCCTCCGGAAGCCTCAAACTAAGAGGATTCTTGACTACATCGACGGGGACGAACTTCCGAACGCCGTCTACCACTTGCTCCGTGACGATGAATCCCCAGTTCGGGTGAGTGGCACTCCGAAGGAAGAAACGACCATCCAGCAAAGGCTCCGGCTCGCCCACTACATACCATCCACGTTTCGGGTTCATTACGCTGTAGAGGAATCGCTTGCCGTCTGGCCGCGTCTCAAGGTTGGCGATGTCGTCGGTCATACCAAGTCGAAATCACCAAAGCGGCAGACGACGGCTTGCGGCAGAATCTTCTTCATGACGGGTGCTTGCTCTGAGCGGGAGTGAATGACTACCCGGCCCGCGAAGTTCGTACGCTCGACCGCCCTTCTCTCGGCATCTGTCCTCGGAGCCGAATTTGGTGCAACACCAAATTCCCGTAGCTCCCATAACGTTTCCTCCGAGCCCAATCGTGTCACGCGGAGGACGAGCTGGCGAGTTACCGATGTGACTGGACGGCAGGAACGGACGGCAGCGGAAGCAAGCGCAGGTCCCGCAACGGAAACGCGGCGGTCAGAATAACCGCAGTGCTAGAATGCGCCATCCCTTATGGCCGAAGAGAAGATCGAACAGTTCACCAACGAGCAGCTCGAAGACCAGCTGCGGACCGCCCTCGAATCCTGGCCGCTTTATCGAAAGCTGCGCTACCGGGGCGCCGATGACACTAACAGCTTGCCTGAGGACATCTTGCTCTACTGCGGGAGGTGCGAGAACGTACAGCGCTGGAACCGAGAAATAGTGAGTCAGTTTGGTGGCACGTCCTATCGGACAGAGCACAAAATTGGTTGGACCGATGCGGCGTACAAGTGCCAAAACTGCCCGAAGGGCCGAGCCTCGTTCGTGCAGTATTACTTCTACTGGTACCAAGGAGACAGCGGGACCGCCGCCGCGATCGGGGATTTCTTTAAGGTGGGGCAGTGGCCTCCGTTAGAAGAGAGGGTGCCGGATGCGTTGAAGAAGGTCTTAGACAAGGAGGACCTTGATTTCTACAAGAACGCACTCCGCATGCGCAACTACAACATGGGAATCGCGGCAGTCGCATATCTCCGCAGAGTTGTGGAGAACAGGATCAATGATGTGCTCGATGTCTTAGCGGAGGCCGCGCAAGAGTCTAGCTTCGCCGCGGAGGAGCTTAAGAAGATCAAAGCGGTGAAGGAAAGCTACAGGTTCGACGCCAAGATCGATTATGCGGCCAAAGCTTCTGCCGCCGCACCTGCGCCCATCCGGTAAGCCGAACCCCATCGACGCCATGCACGATCTCGCTAGCGATGGGCTGCACTCGAAGTCCGAGGAGGAGTGCGTCGAAATATTCGACAGAGTCAGGAAGGTCTTCGAATACGTGTTTGGGAACCTCAACGTGCGGATCGAGGAGGCACGAGACTTCGTCAAGAGCCTTGAGGGGCTGCAGCCGAAGGCTACGGCCAAGCTCAAGGAATAGCACGCTGTTCCGCACGAGTTAGGGGCGCGCAACGGACGGCAAAAACCCCCAAGCCCATTCGTGACAACGCCAGCTGGCGGTTAGGCAATCCGCCGCGCTGAGCCGCGAACCTTCGGAGCCACTTCAAGGCGGGTCAGGGCTTGCGTCCCAAGGGAAGATGAGTGTAATGGATTCCATGACAACGCCGGCTCCTACACCCGACTAAACTTTGGTGGTGCTAACCAACCAAAAAGGCTCGGGTAGAAAGGAGCCGGACAATGATCATTATA